>ENA-UOOH01001356-UOOH01001356.1-fermentation-metagenome-genome-assembly--contig:-NODE-1356-length-24046-cov-10.492060_pt1 | contig 24046 bp, 24 predicted proteins | sample MGYA00245778_ERZ724025 | MGnify/ENA primary metagenome ERZ724025 (study PRJEB28704, sample SAMN03018313) | fermentation metagenome | biome: anthropogenic terrestrial biome; feature: soil... | reverse complement strand
CTTAATAATTTAGTTGCATTATAGCAGAGGAGCGAAAAAAGTCAACAGATTTTACACACTCGGCCCAACAGCCTCGGCCGGAATCGAAGAAAATCCGCGAAAAATGACGAATATGCTTGTAGAATCTCTATGAAAAAGGAGTATTGGCCTGGATAATTTCAGGAATTTTTAAAATAATATTCCAATATTGAAAAATAACGCTTGACAATCCTTCAAAACTATTATAAGCTATGGGCGTGTGAACTGGATATCGCAGACCATGCCCCAGTAGCTTAACGCAAGAGCATTTGGTACATTCCAAAGGTTGTCGGTTCAACTCCGTCCCAGGGCAAAAATTTCACACAGAGTGAGGTAAAATTATGTTTGAAGACAAAACGTTAGTCTGCCAGGAATGCGGGAAGGAGTTTGTCTGGACTGCCGGCGAACAGGAATTCTACGCCTCGAAGGGCTTTACCAACGAGCCGAAAAGGTGCCCCGAATGCCGCAAAGCCCGCCGGATGAGCCAGAAGCCGCAGCGCGAGATGTACGACGCGGTGTGCGCCTCGTGCGGAAAACCGTGCAAGGTCCCCTTCAAACCGACGGAGGGGCGCCCGGTCTACTGCAGCGAGTGCTTTGCGAAGATGAAGGGCGAAGAATAACTCCGCCCCCAACGAAGCGAAACTCCCAAAAACATGACAAATCCGGCGGAAGCCTCTGCGCTTCCGCCGGATTTTTTACGAAGACTGAGTGCCTTTCAAGTTTGGACGCACGCGTCCCACCGTCAATGGGAATTCGTCTTTGAGCGCGCTTTCTGGCATTCCCGGCAGTAGCCGTAAATCTCAAGCCGGTGCCCGGTCACCGCGAAGCCGGTCTCCCGTTCCAGCTTCTTTTCCAGATCGCCGAGCGGGCACTCGTCCACGGGCAGCATCTTGTGGCAGCCGAGGCAGACCATATAGTGCCGGTGGACCCTCCGGTTCAGCACGAACAGGGCCCCGTCGCTTTCGGCGGAGCTGATTTTAAGGACCAGGCCCTTTTCCGCCAGAGCTTCGAGAATCCGGTAGACGGTGGAAAGGCTGATGCCGGTCCCCTCTTCCTTTAAGGCCATGAAAATCCGCTCGGCCGTCACCGGCTGGCTGTTCTGCTCTAAAATCCGCAGCACGTCCTTCCTGCGCGGCGTGCATTTCAGCCCGCTCCGCCTCAGCCGTTCGCCCCTGCGCTTTTCCGATTCCATGCCCCGGTCTTCCTTTCCGGCGCTTCCGGACCCGCAAACCCGGAAGCCGCCTTCGCTGTTTTCAGCATAGCACGAACGGCGGCGTTTGTAAACGGCCGCCGTTTTGAAGCGATGGAAGAAAATCTGGATGGATTTTCCCCTTTGTGTATATTTGCGCCGAAAACGGCGCATCCTAATCATTGAAAGGGGAAGGAACAATGCTTGACAAAATTGCGCTGATTCTTTTGATTATAGGCGGTCTGGACTGGGGTTCCATCGGAATTTTCAATTTCGACTTCGTGGCGTGGATGTTCGGCGGTCCGCTTGCGACCGGGAGCCGCATCGTCTATGTCCTCGTGGCGGTGGCGGCCATCTGGTGCGTCCGCCTGCTTTTCCATGATGAAGACGAGGAAGAGACGGCAGTCCGCCACGCGGAATAAAAAGCCCTCCCGACAAAAGGGACCGCTTTTCCGGAAAATCCGGAAAGGCGGCCCCATTTTCATGCCTGCGGTTTGTTGCGCTCGTAAATCAGGCGCAGCCCTTCCAGCAGGAGAGTGTCGCAGTGGACGATGCTGTGCTCGCACTGCTGGACGATTTCGCGCGAAAGCCCGCCGGTCGCGACGACGCTGCATTTTTTTCCGAGCTCCTGCTCCATCCGGGCGCACATGCCGTCAATCATGCAGGCGGCGCCGGTAATCAGGCCGGAGCGCATGCACTCCACCGTGTTGCCGCCGATCACATGCTCCGGCGCCTCCAGACTGATGGAGGGGAGCTGCGCGGTCCGTCTGGTCAGCGCGTCCAGGGAGATCCCCACCCCGGGCGCGATGGCCCCGCCGAGCAGGCGCCTGTTCTCATCCAGCACAATCAGCGTTGTGGCGGTGCCCATGTCGATGATGATGCAGGGGCCCTCGAACATCTCCGCCGCGGCCACGCAGCCCACGACCAGGTCCGCCCCGACGGTCTCCGCGTTTCTGCTGTCGATTTGGATGCCGGTCTTCGTCTTCGGCCCCACGCAGATGGGGCGGACGCCCGTCAGGCGGCGGATGGCCCGCACCAGCGAGCGGTTGACCGACGGGACGACGGAACTGACGGCCACGCCGTCGATTTCATCCAGCGCCACGCCGTAAAGGGCGAGGATTTCACGCAGCTCTATGGCGTACTGGTCCTCCATGCGCATGGGGTCCGTCGCCATGCGCGAAACCAGCAGCAGCTTTTTGCCCCGGTAAACGCCGAGCGTGATGTTGGTGTTTCCGATGTCCACAACAAGAATCATAAACTTCCGCCTCTGCTCCTGCCGGGGGGCGGGATTCGGCACGCCCCGCCGCCCGCCGGCACCGTAATAAGAGCATTATAGCAACCTGCCGGACAAGATGCAATGCGAAACTGCAGATTTTTGCGGAAACCGGCGGGCGGGCCGCCGGTTCAGCGGAAGAAAAGGCGCACGGTCAGCGCGGAGACGACGCAGGCCGTCAGGTCGGCCGCCAGGGCGGCGGGAACGGTGTGGCGCGTCCTGCGGATGCCGACGGCGCCGTAGTAGACCGCCACGGCGTAGAACGTCGTCTCCGTCGAGCCGGAGACGACCGACGCCACCCGGCCGACGAAGCTGTCCGGGCCGTAGTCCCTGAAAATCTGCGTGAGCACGGCGGTGGAGCCGCTGCCGGAAACGGGCTTTATCAGGACCAGCGGCATCACCTGCGGCGGCAGGCCCAACGCCCTCGCGACCGGCGCGAGGAAGGACGAGAGCAGGTCGAGCGCCCCCGACGCGCTGAGCATCGAGACCGCCATAATCAGCCCGACGAGCGACGGCAAAATCGCGGCCGAAGACCGCAGCCCCTCTTTTGCGCCTGAAACGAAGGCGTCGAAAACCGGCACCTTGCGCAAAAAGCCGAACAGCACAATGGCCAGAATCACGCACGGGACGGCCCAGGCGCTGATTTTATCCATCGGGTCCCTCCATCAGCTTCGCCGCGGCCAGACCGGCCAGCAGCCCGCACACGGACGTCACCCATACGGCGGGCAGGATGTCGAACGGCGCGGCCGCCCCGCTGTTCGCGCGCAGCGTCGCCATAAAGGTGGGAATCAGCTGGATGGAGGCCGTGTTCAGCACGACGAACGTCACCATCGAGTTGTCGGCGGTCTGGGTGGGGTTCTTCTTTTTCAGCTCCTTCATGGCCGCGATGCCCAGCGGCGTGGCCGCGTTGCCGAGGCCGAGCAGGTTGGCCGTGATGTTCATGCACATGGCCCGCACGGCGGCGCCGTTCTTTTCGCAGGACGGGAACAGCCGCCCCATCACGGGCGAGAGCGCCTTCGAGAGCAGGAGCGTGACCCCGCCGCGGTCGGCGATTTTCATCAGCCCCGTCCAGGCGCACATCATGCCGGTCATGGAGAGCACGAGGGTCACGGCATTGCCCGCGCCGCTCAGCACGGCGGCGGAGAGCTGCGGCATCCGGCCGGTGGCCGCGGCGCACAGCACGCTGGTCAAAATCATGCCGGCCCAGAGATAATTTAACAATTTGTTCATCTCCTTCCAGAGAAAGGCATGTATAATAACTATTCATGTAGGGGGTGGATTATTATTTTTCCATTTCCCCCTCTTTATCGCCCTGCAATGAATTGACAAATTTGGAAAAACATACTATAATCAGTCTGATTGGGAAGAATTTTAATGTTTATGAGCGAAAGGATGTAGTATTATTGAAATTTACAGGGATTGTGAGAAAAGTGGACGAGCTGGGGCGGATTGTGCTTCCGAAGGAGCTGAGGGTGACTCTGAACATAAACGAGAAAGACCCGCTGGAGATTTACGTCGATGAAGACGACAAAATCGTCCTCAAAAAATACGAGCCCGCCTGCATCTTCTGCGGCGGGATGAACGGGATCATCAATTACAAGGGGCGCAACATCTGCCAGGATTGCCTGAAGCAACTGGCCGGCAAATACAGGGAAGAGAAAAGGGACTCGAAAGCCAAGGACTGACTGGTTGGCACGGATGTCCGGGGGCTTTCTCTGGGGAACGGCTTGCAGCCGGTCCGCGGAGCGGTTCTGCATGATTTTTTCGTGCGGGCCGGCACGGTTTCCGGGTTCGGTTTCTGAATTGTTCTGCAGGGCGCTGCGGCCGTTTTTGGCCGGTGCGTAAGAAAAAAGGGCTTTCCGGCGGGGGAAAGTCCTTTTTTCGCGGAAAGGGCCGGCGGCCTGTTCGGTTACCGGTGGTATTTTTCGACGATGTCGCGGACCGCGTCCACCACATAATCGGCCTGCTCGTCCGTCAGGGTCGGGTAGAGCGGAAGGGAGATGATGCGCTGAAAGTGCTTTTCCGTATTCGGAAAATCGCCGGGCTTGAAGCCGAAGCGGCTGGTGTAGGCGCTCATGTCCGTCACGGGGATGAAATGCACGCTGGTGCCCACGTTGCGACTGTTCAGCTCGGTGATGAAGCGGTCGCGGTCGATGGTCAGCAGCTCCGGGACGATGCGCAGCACGTACAGGTGCCACGAATGGGTCGCGTAATCGGGCACGAAGGGCGGCTCCACCGCGTCGATTTTGGCGAATTCGCGCTGGTATTTTTCCGCGATTTTGAGCCGGCGGGCCTGCATCTCTCCCATGCGGGAAAGCTGCACCAGCCCCAGCGCGGCCTGGATGTCGAACATGTTGTACTTGAAGCCGGGCTCGCAGATGTCGTACCGCCAGGCGCCGCCCTTGGCGTAGCGGTTCCACGCGTTGTGGCTCATGCCCTGGCCGGCCCAGATGCGCGCCTTCGCGTCGATCTCGTCGTCGTCCGTCGCCAGCATGCCGCCCTCGCCGGTCGTGAGGTTCTTGGTCGCGTAAAAGCTGTAGGAGGCCGAGCCCTGCAGCCGGTTGCCGATCAGCCGGCCCTTGTAGCGGCTCGCGAGCGCGTGGGCGGCGTCCTCCGAAACATAGAGGCCGTATTTTTCGGCGATGGCGTAGATGCGGTCCAGGTCGCAGACCTGCCCGCTGTAGTGCACGGGGACGACGGCCTTCGTGCGCGGCGTGATTTTCTTTTCGATCTCGCCGGGGTCGATGCAGCCGGTTTTGTAGTCGATATCCGCGAAAACGGGCTTTGCGCCGACGTGGAGGATGGTGCTCGCCGTCGAGGCGAACGTCATGGGCGTGGTGATGACCTCGTCGCCGGGGCCGATGCCCTTCGCCAGCAGGGCCACGTGCAGCGCGGCCGTGCAGGAGTTCATGGCGACGGCGTGTCTGGCGCCGACGTATTCGGCAAATTTTTTCTCGAATTCCACCGTGCGGGGCCCTTTGGCGATCCAGCCGGAGCGCAGGGTCTCGGCCACCGCCGCAACTTCCCGCTCGGTCAGGTCGGGGCGGTTATAGGGAATGAAGTCCTCCCTTTTTCTAAACTGGCTCATTTCGGTTCCTTTCTTTTTCAGCAAAAATACGGAGGGAAACGGATGATTTCCGACCGATTTACGAAAGATATGATAGCCTCTTTTCCTATTAAAGTCAATCGGCGGCCGGGCCGCCTCCCGCCCGATTGACTATGGGCGGTTCTGGCGATATAATAAACGGGTTAAAGTGAAAATTCATGCGGCCTTTCGCCGCAGAGGGAGCGGGATCGGCTGTGAGCGGTCAGGAGTATTATGTGCACCCGAGCGCGTGCGTAGACAGCGGCGCCAAAATCGGCGCGGGCACGAAAATCTGGCATTTCTGCCACATCAGCGCGGGGTGCGAAATCGGCGAGGGCTGCACCCTGGGCCAGAACGTGTTTGTGGCGCCGGGCGTCCGGATCGGGAGCCACTGCAAAATTCAGAACAACGTTTCCGTCTATGAGGGCGTCGAGCTGGGCGACTATGTGTTCTGCGGGCCGTCGATGGTGTTCACCAACGTGCAGCGCCCGCGGTGCCGGCACCCTCAGCGCGGGTCGCGGTTTTACCTGCACACGCCGGTGGGGGAGGGCGCGAGCATCGGCGCCAACGCGACCGTCGTCTGCGGCCACCGCATCGGCCGGAACGCCTTCGTCGCCGCGGGCAGCGTGGTCACAAAAGACGTGCCCGACCACGCGGTCGTGATGGGCTGCCCGGCGCGCCAGCGCGGCTGGGCGTGCGAGTGCGGCGCCAGGCTGGACGAGCGCCTCGTCTGCCCGAAATGCGGAAAGAAATATGTTCGGACCGAAAGCGGCCTGAAGGAGGAAACGGAATAATGGGGAAAATTGCGTTCAACGACCTGGGCGCCCAGTACCGCTGCCTGAAGAAGGAAATCGACGCCGGCATCGCCGAAGTGCTCGGGGGGTGCCGGTTCATCTCCGGCCCGCAGGTGGAGGAGCTGGAACGGCGGCTGTGCGATTATACGGGCAGAAAGTACTGCGTCGCGACCGACAGCGGCACCGACGCGCTGCTGATGCCCCTGATGGCGAAGGGTATCGGAAAAGGGGACGCGGTGTTCGTGCCGGCCTTCACCTTCTTCGCCACGGCGGAGGTCGTGAGCCTGGTGGGCGCGACGCCGGTGTTCTGCGATTCGCAGCCGGACATCTTCAACATGGACCCCGATTCCCTTGCCCGGCAGATTGAAAAGACCCTGCGCGCGGGCAGGCTGAAACCGAAGGCGGTCATCGCGGTGGATCTGTTCGGCCACCCGGCGGATTTTCCGGGCATCCGGAAAGTCTGCGACCGGTACGGCCTGTTCCTGATGGAGGATGCCGCGCAGGGCTTCGGGGGGGCCATCGGCGGCAGAAAGGCGTGCTCGTTCGGCGACGTTTCCGCCACCAGCTTTTTCCCGGCCAAGGCGCTCGGCTGCTACGGCGACGGCGGCGCGGTGTTCACGGATGACGAGAGCTTCTGCGCGCTGCTGCGGTCCATCCGCGTCCACGGCAAGGGCGCCGTGAAATACGACAACGTGCGGCTGGGCCTCAACGCCAGGCTCGACACCCTGCAGGCGGCCGTGCTGCTGCCGAAGCTGCGGGCGTTCGACACGGAGAACGCCCACCGGCGGCGCGCCGCCGCCCGCTATGCCGAAAAGCTGGAGGGCAGCCGGTTTACCGCGCCGGCCGAGCGGGAGGGCTTTTCCTCCAGCTTCGGCTACTACACGGTCAAGGCGCACGACCCGCGGGAGCGCGCCGCCGCGATGGACGCGCTGAAGGCCGCGGGCATCCCCTCGATGATTTATTACCCGAAGCCGCTCCATCTGCAGAAGGTGTACGAGCCCCTCGGCTACCGGAAGGGCGACCTGCCCGTCGCGGAAAAGCTGAGCGAAACGGTGTTCAGCCTGCCGATGCACGGCTATATTGCGGACGACGTGATCGACGAAGTCTGTTCCATACTCAAATCCATCCGATAAACTGAAAAAGGCGGGGAAATCGAATATGTCAACTATCAAATCGGAGCTTCTCGGCAAAATCAAAAACCGGTCCGCCGTCGTCGGCATCGTGGGCCTCGGCTACGTCGGCCTGCCGCTGGCCGTGGAGTTCGCAAAGGCCGGCTACCGCACCATCGGCTTCGACGTGCAGGCCAAAAAGGTGGAGTCCGTCAACGCCGGGCACAATTATATCGGCGACATCGTGGGCGACACCCTCAAAAACATGGTGGAGGCCGGCCGGCTTTCCGCCACTTCGGATTTCGCGTTCATCAAAAAGGTGGACGCGGTCGCCATCTGCGTGCCCACGCCGCTCGACAAGTACAAGCAGCCGGACATCAGCTATGTGAAGGGCTCCGCCGAATCCGTGGCGCAGTTCGCCCACCGGGGCATGCTCGTGATTCTGGAATCCACCACCTACCCGGGCACGACCGAAGAGCTGCTCAAGCCGATTCTGGAAAACCGCGGCCTGAAGTGCGGCGAGGATTTTTACCTCGCCTTTTCACCGGAGCGCGTGGACCCCGGCAACAAGCAGTACAAGACCAAAAACACCCCCAAGGTGGTCGGCGGCGTCGGGCGCGACTCCACCGAGGTCGCCGCGGCGCTGTACCGCAGCGTGCTGGCCGGCGGCGTCTACGAGGTCTCTTCCCCCGCCGTGGCCGAGATGGAGAAGCTGCTGGAGAACACCTACCGCAACATCAACATCGGCCTTGCGAACGAGATGGCCATCATCTGCCACCGCATGGGCATCAATGTGTGGGAGGTCATCGAGGCCGCCAAGACCAAGCCCTACGGCTTTCAGGCGTTTTACCCGGGGCCGGGGCTGGGCGGCCACTGCATCCCGCTCGACCCGTTCTACCTGGCCTGGAAGGCGCGCGAGTACGACTACCACACCCGCCTGATTGAGACTTCCGGCGAAATCAACACCGGCATGCCGGAGTATGTCGTCCAGCGCGCCATGACCGTTCTGAACCGCCGGAAAAAATCCCTGAACGGCGCGAAGGTGCTGGTTCTCGGCGTCGCCTACAAGGCGGATATCGACGACTACCGCGAGAGCCCGGCCCTCAACATCATCGACCTGCTGATCAAGCAGGGGGCCAGGACGACGTATTACGACCCCTATATCCCCCAGTACCGGCACAAGGGCAAGACCCATACCGGCGCGAAGGAGCTGACCGACGCCATGCTGAAAGAGGCCGACATCGTGATTATCTGCACGGCGCACTCCAGCTTTGACTACGACAAAATCCAGAAGCTTTCGCAGGCGGTGTTCGACACCCGCAACGCCATGAAGGACGTGAAGGACCGCTCGAACATCGAGCTGCTCTGAAAGCCCCGTTCCCCCGCCTGTCTGAAAGCGGGGGATTTTTCGGGGCGGGGCAAAATTTCAGGAAACAGGAGACGAAAAAATGAAGCAGTACCGTTTTGCACTGATTGGCTGCGGCCGGATTTCCAAAAACCACATCGCGGCGGCGGCGGCGAACCGGGATATCATGAAGCTGGCCGCCGTCTGCGACCCGGTGGCCGAACGCGCGGAGAAAAAGGCGGCCGATTGTCTGGCCGCGACGGGCGAAAAGCCGAAAGTCTACGCCGACTACCATAAGATGCTGGAGGAGGTCGACCCCGACTGCTGCGCCGTGGCGACCGAGAGCGGCTACCACGCCCGCATCGCGCTGGACTGCATCCGCGCGGGCAAGCACACGCTGGTCGAAAAGCCCATGGCCCTGAGCACCGCCGACGCGGAGCGCATGATCCGCGAGGCGAAGGCGCGGGGCGTGACCCTCGGCGTCTGCCACCAGAACCGCTTCAACGCGCCGGTGCGGCAGCTGCGCCGCGCGCTGGACGACGGGCGCTTCGGCAGGCTGGTCAGCGGCTCGGTGCGCGTGCTGTGGAACCGCGGCATGCCCTATTATCAGCAGGCGCCGTGGCGCGGCACCTGGGCCCAGGATGGCGGCACGCTGATGAACCAGTGCATCCACGGCATCGACCTGCTGCAGTGGAGCCTCGGCGGCGAACCGGACACCGTGATGGCCATGACCGGCAACTATCTGCGCGACATTGAAGCCGAGGATTTCGGCGCGATTTTAATCCGCTTCAAAAACGGCGCGGTCGGCATCGTGGAAGGCACGGCCTGCGTGTACCCCAGGAACCTCGAAGAGGTGCTCTCCGTTTTCGGGGAGAGCGGCGCGGCCGTGATCGGCGGCCTTGCGGTCAACCGCGTGGAGGCGTGGCGCTTCGCTTCGCCCGCCCCGCAGGACGCGCAGGTGAAAAAGCTGGCCGGCACCGACCCGAAGGACGTCTACGGCAGCGGGCACAACGCCCTGTACCGCAACTTCATCGAGGCGGCCGACGCCCACAGGGCGCCGCTCGTGAGCGGGGAAGAGGGCATCAAGGGCCTGAAAATCGTCCTCGCGGCCTACAAATCCCAGAAGACCGGGGCGCCCGTCCGGTACGACGGGCTGCAGTTCTCAACGCTGGAGATGTCCCGCGACGACGTCAGGGTGAGGTGAAAAAGATGAAAATCCTGACCGTCGTCGGCGCCCGGCCCCAGTTCATCAAGGCTTCGGTCGTTTCGCGGGCCCTGGAGCCCCTCTGCGACGAGGTGCTCGTCCACACCGGGCAGCATTACGACCGCAACATGTCCGCCGTGTTTTTCGAGGAGCTGAACATCCCGCGCCCGGCTTACAACCTGGGCGTCGGCTCCGGCACGCACGGCTGGCAGACCGGCGAAATGCTGATCAAGGTCGAGAAGGTCCTTTTCCGGGAGAAACCGGACGCCGTCCTGGTCTACGGCGACACCAACTCCACGCTGGCGGGGGCGCTGGCCGCGTCCAAGCTGCACATCCCCGTCGCGCATGTGGAGGCCGGCCTGCGCTCCTACAACATGCGCATGCCGGAGGAGCAGAACCGCGTGCTGACCGACCATATCTCCACCTGGCTGTTCTGCCCGACCGAGACCGCCGCGAAGAACCTGGCGAAAGAGGGCGTCGCGCGCGGCGTGGACGTCTGCGGCGATGTGATGCTCGACGCCGTGCTGCATTTCCGCGGCATCGCGAAGAAGGACCCGGACAGGACGGCGATTTTCGGGCGGCTCGGCATCCGGCCGGGAAAGTACCGCCTGGCCACGCTCCACCGCGCGGAGACCACCGACGGCGGCCTCGACGCCATCGTGCGGATTTTCGACGCGTTCGAGCGCCTGCCGGACCCGGTCGTGATCCCCATCCACCCGCGCACCCGCCCGCTCGCCGAGCAGGCCCTCGCCGAGCGCGGATACAAGAACATCCGCCTGACGGAGCCGGTCGGGTACCTTGAGATGCTGCTGCTGACGGGCGACGCGCGCCAGGTGCTGACCGATTCCGGCGGCCTGCAGAAAGAGGCGTGGTTCATGGGCGTGCCGTGCGTGACCCTGCGCAGCGAGACCGAATGGGTCGAAACGCTGGCGGGCGGCTGGAACGTGCTGGCAAAGCTGGAGACGGAGGACATCTACCGCAAGGCGACGCGGACCGTCCCCGACCCCGCGGCCCGCGAGCGCAGGCCGTTCGGCGACGGCCACGCCGGCGAGCGCATCGCCGCCGCTCTCGCCGGCACGGGGGGGCGGGGCGCGTGAACATCGTCTATATCAACCACTACGCGGGCTCCCCGCGGCACGGAATGGAATTCCGCCCCTACTATATGGGGCGGCGCTGGGCGGCGGCGGGCCACAGCGTCACCGTCGCGGCGAGCTCCTTTTCGCATCTGCGCACGAAGAATCCGGACCTCGGCGGCGCGAAATGGGAAGAGGAGAAAATCGACGGCATCCGCTATTTCTGGATTGCCGGGAACGCCTACCGGGGCAACGGCATGGCGCGCATCCGCAACATGCTCTCGTTCCTGCGGGGACTGTACCGCTTCCGCGGGCGGATCACAGCGCCCGGGAAGCCGGACGCGGTGATCGCCTCCTCCACCTATCCGCTGGATATTTACCCCGCGCGCCGCATCGCGCGGGAATCCGGCGCCGTGCTGGTCTACGAGGTGCACGACCTGTGGCCGCTCAGCCCCATCGAGCTGGGCGGGATGAGCCCCCGCCACCCGTATATCCGGGTGATGCAGAAGGCGGAGAACGACTGCTACCGCTGCAGCGACTATGTGGTGTCCCTGCTGCCGAACGCGAAGGAGCACATGGTCGGGCACGGCATGGACCCCCGCAAGTTCGTCTATATCCCCAACGGAATCGAACAGTCCGAATGGGGAAAGCACACCCATACTCCGCCCGTCTATGCCGACGTGTTCCGGAAATACCGCGCCGCCGGCTATTTTCTGGTGGGGTACACCGGCGCGCACGGCATCGCCAACGCGCTGGACAGTTACGTCGAGGCCGGGCGGGAGCTCAAAGGGAAAAAAGTCGTGCTCTTTTCCGTCGGACCCGGCCCGGAGCGCGGCCGGCTGATTCAGAAGGCGCACAGCCTCGGGCTGGACGGCGTCGTGCGCTTTCTGCCGCCCGTGGCGCGCGACCGCATGCCGGAACTGCTGGCCCAGATGGACGCGCTGTATATCGGTCTGCAGCGCCAGCCCCTGTTCCGCTTCGGCGTGAGCCCGAACAAGCTGATGGATTATATGATGGCCGCCAAGCCTGTGATTTTTGCAATCGACGCGCCGAACGACCCGGTGGCCGAGGCGCGCTGCGGCGTCTCCATCCCGCCGGAGGACGCGGGGGCCGTTGCACGCGCCGTGCTGCGGCTGGCCGCCCTGCCGGAACGGGAGCGCAGGGCGATGGGGGAGCGCGGCCGCGCGTATCTGCTTTCGCACAACGAGTACGGCGTGCTCGCCGAGAAATTCGCCGAAGTCCTTTCGCGCGGGAAATTCCGGGGCTGAGCCGTTCCCCTGAAAAAAATTTTCCCGGCAGCAAAAACAGGTCCCGCGCTTGCGGGGCCTGTTTTTTTGTGATTTACCGGCCGCCGCACGAGGGCTCCGTGTCGCCGGAGACGGTGAACACCACGATTCCGGAGGAGTAGGGCGCGATCTCGTACTGCTGGAAGTAAACGGCGATGCCGGATGGAGTCAGGTAGAAATTTGCCGGGTCGAAATATGTTTCGATGCGCTCGCGGTAATCGTCGAAATAGATGCCCGGATTCTGCCGCATGGCTTCGTCCGCCTGTTTTAAAATCTGCGCCAGCACCCGGCCGCGCCAGTCTTCCCCGCGCCGGAAGAACGCGGCGAGGGGCAGCCTGCGCCCGCTCTGCAGGGCCCATGTGTCGGAGGAGCGGACGGTGCTGCCGTGCGCCCCGCCGGTGTACTCGTACCGGTCGCGGAACAGGCTCAGATACCCGCCGCAGTTCAGGGCCGTTTCATAGTTCAGAATCGCCTCGTAGGGGTGGAACGGCGTGTCGTTCGCCTGCGCGAACCGCCAGTCCGCGGCAGCCTGCCGGTAGAGGGGCCCGGCGGCGTAGCGGTAAAAGGCGGCGACCTGCGACCGAATCCGGCCGTTGATCGCCCGCTGCGCCCGCGGCGAAGCCGGAACCGCGACCTCCGGATAGCGGGCGGAGGCGGAAAGAATCGGAGCGCCGCGGTAAAAGAAATTCCACTTCCGCTCCCGCGCGGTGACCCGGGCCTGCGCGCTGTCGTTCCGTAAAATCATTTCAGTTCCCTCCCGCCTCAGTGTATGCGCGGGCGGAAAGGGATGACAGAGGACCGCCGCGCCCGGCCGGGGGCCCGGCGATGAACGTTCTTTCCGCCGGCGGAATAATATGGCTTTGAAATGCTTCGGAAGAATTGAAGCCGAACCAATCTGAAATCTCTGGAGATGAAAGCCATGAAAAAAAAGCTGTGTGTTCTTTTGTCCTGTGCCGTCCTGCTTGCGGGCGTTCTGACCGGCTGCGGGAAGGGCTCCGGCGCCGCCGGCGGAAAAGAGCCCGTTAAAATCGGCCTGCTGTACTCGCTCAGCGGCGTCACATCCGTGAGCGAAAAACAGCTTTACAACGGCACCAAGCTCGCCATTGACGAGCTCAACGCGGGCGGCGGCATCGGCGGGCGCAAAATCGAGACGGTCTTTGCGGATTACGCCTCCGACCCGGCCCGCGCCGCCGACAAGGCGCGCAAGCTGATTCTGGACGACAAGGTCACCGCGATTGTCGGCACCTGCTCGTCGGCGGCGCGGCAGGCCGTCAAACCCGTCGTCGAGCAATACCGCTCCCTGCTGATTTACCCGCAGTCCTACGAAGGTCAGGAAAAATCGAACAACATCGTCTATACCGGCTGCATCCCGAACCAGCAGGCGGAGATTTTCGTCAACTGGCTGCTCGGCAAGGGGTACCGCAAATTTTTCCTGATCGGCTGCGATTTCATCTATCCGCAGGTGGAAAACAAGCTCGCGAAGGAATATCTGGCGAAGGGCGGGGGCACGGTCGTCGGCGAGGAGTACGTCCCCTACGGCAGCACGGATTTTTCCTCCGTGCTCAACAAGATCAAAAAGTCGGAGCCGGACGTGATTTACAGCGAGCTGACCGGCGACAGCAACGTGGCGTTTTACAAACAGTATAACGCCTACGGTCTTCCGGCTACCGTCGCCAGCCTGACGACCAACGAGACGGTCCTCAAATCCATCGGCGCGCAGGCGGGCGCGGGCAGCTTCATCTGTGTGGACTACTTCAAAAACGTCAAAAATCCCGAAAACGAGGCGTTTGTGAAAAAGTACACGAGTACGTTCCACGACGGCACGCTGCCGACCTACGCCGTGATGGGCGGGTACAACGCCGGCAAGTTCCTCGGCGCGGCTTTGAAAAAGGCCGCCGACCCGCAGGACACGGCGCAGGTCACGGCGGCGTTCAAAGAGCTGAAGATGAAGTCGCCCTCCGGCGAAATCTCCATCGACGGGTCGAACAACCACACGCGCCTGTACTGCCGCATCGCCAAGGTCGACGAGCGGGGCGAGGCCCAGGTGATTTACGAATCCCCGAAACCGATTGACCCGAAACCGTAATCCGGGGCCGGCAACCGGGGCGGCATGGACGCCGGATGTTCCCCCGCGGGGCATCCGGCGCGGTTTTGCCCGGGCGGCCGCCTCCCGCAAAGAAGGGATGTTGGATGGACAGTTTTGTTGCGCTTCTCCTGAACGGGCTGAATTCCTCGGCCCTGATTCTGATTGCCGCCCTCGGCATGGTGATCATCTGCGGGATGATGAACGTGATCAACCTCGCGCACGGCGAACTGATTATGATCGGCGCCTATACGGCGTACTCCGTCACGCAGGTGATGGGGCGCAGCTTTTTCGCGGCGCTGCCGGCCGCGTTTGCGGTGACGGCCGCGGCCGGCGCCGTCATCGAGCGCCTGGTCGTCAAAAAGCTGGCGGGCCGCCCCGCCGAGACCATGCTGGCGACGTTCGGCGTCTCCGTCGTGCTCCAGCAGATGACGAACATCCTGTTCGGGGCCCAGTCCAAATACGTCGCCATCCCGATTGCCGGCAAGCTGGCGTTCGGCCGGGTGGTGGTTCCGTACTACAATATCTTCACCGTGCTTCTGGTGGCCGCCGTGACGGCCGGAACCGTCTGGATGCTGCACCGCACGAAGTTCGGCAAGCGGGTGCGCGCCATCACCCAGAACCGCGAGATGGCGGAATGCCTGGGCATCGATTCTTCCCGGGCGGACACCCTCGCCTTTGCGTTCGGCAGCGGCCTCGCGGGCCTTGCGGGCGCGCTGGCCGCGCCGGTCAGGAGCGTCTCGCCCTTCATGGGCGGACCGTACCTGGTCAACTCCTTCATGACCTCCGTGGTGGGCGGCGTCGCCTCGTTTTCCGGCACGGCGGCGGGGTCGCTGCTGGTCGGGGAATCCACGGCTCTGCTCGGCGGCGTCAGCAACGACGTGCTCGCCAACATCCTGGTGTTCCTGCTGATCATCGCCGCCATCCGCTTCAAGCCGGAAGGGCTGTTTGCAAAGGAGAGAAGATGATATGACGCGGCTTGCGAAAATTCCCGCCGGGCGGTACCTGGACTTTGCGCTGTTTCTGGCGCTGGGGCTGTTCCCGCTCACGGGTCTGCTGTTTTACACCCAGCTGCTCCAGAAATACCTCGTTTTTCTGATTTTCGCCTATTCCCTCGACCTGCTGTGGGGGTACGCGGGGCTGATGGACCTGGGGCACGCGGTGCTGTTCGGCATGGGGGGGTATCTGATGGCCCTGTCGCTCTCCGCGCAGAACGGCGTGCCGGAGTTCATGGCGCGCTACGGCGTCAGGGAGGTGCCCGCGTGGCTGGCGGCGATTGTTCCGCTGCCGGCTGCGGTGCTGGCGGGGATTCTGATTCCGGCGCTGTTTGCGGGCCTGCTGGGGCGCTTCCTGTTTTCCAGCCGGGTGGGGGGCGTGTTCTTTTCGGTGATTACGCTGGCGCTGGCGCAGGTGTTCAACCTTTTCATCCAGAGCCAGCAGAAATACACCGGCGGGTTCAACGGAATCGGCGGGCTGCCGGGGCTCGCCCTGTTCGGCCGCCCGCTGGACCTTGTGCAGGGCTATTACCTGGTGTTTGCCGTTGTGCTGCTGGTCTACGCGTTCTGCCGGGGGCTCACGGCCTCGCGCTTCGGGCTTGTGCTGCGCGGCATCCGCGAGAACGGCGCGCGGCTGGAGTTCCTCGGCTATGACCCGGCGCGCTTCAAGACGGCGGTCTTCATGGTCTCCGGCGCGCTGGCCGGGCTGGCCGGCGTGCTGTATGTGCCGGTCAACGGCATGATCGCCCCGAACGACGTGGGCATGGAGTTTTCGACCGCCGCCATCGTCTGGCTCGCCATCGGCGGCAGGGGCAACCTGACCGGCGCGGCGCTCGGCGCCATGCTGGTCAACGTGGTCGGCAACGCGCTCTCCGAGAATTTCGGCGCGTACTGGCAGCTTCTGCTCGGCGCCGTTCTCCTCGCGGTCGTGTTCTTCGCACCGCAGGGCATCACGGGCGCCCTCGCCCGTCCCGCACGCGGAAGCGGCCGCCCGAAGGGGAAGGGGATGGCGCGCCGTGCGTGAGATTCTGAGGACGGAGGATCTTTCGGCCTGCTTCAGCGGGTTCTGGGCGCTGGACCATGTGAACCTTTCGGTCGGGGAAGGGGAGCTGCGGGTCATCATCGGCCCGAACGGCGCGGGCAAGACCACCCTGATGGACCTGATTACCGGCAAGACGAAACCCGCCGGCGGCAGGGTCTTTTTCGACGGACACGACATCACCGGCAAGCCGCCGCACGAGATCGCCGCCCGGTACGGAATCGGGCGCAAGTTCCAGGGGCCCAGCCTGTTCGAGAACATGAGCGCGGCCGAAAACCTGGAGCTTGCCGCCCCGCGGGAGAACACGGTGCCGCGCACGTTCTTCCGCCGGGAGCCGGTCCGCCTGCGGCAGAAAGCCGGCGAGGTTCTCCGCAGAATCGGCCTTTCCGAAAAGGCGGGCAACATGGCCTGCGAGCTCTCGCACGGCGAGCGCCAGTGGCTGGAGATCGGCATGCTGATGATGCAGGGCCCGAAGATGATGATTCTGGATGAGCCGACGGCGGGCATGACGGCGGAGGAGACGCGCCTGACCGGCCGGATGATCCAGCGGCTTGCGGGCGACCGCACGGTGCTGGTCGTGGAGCACGACATGGACTTTGTGCGGCAGGTGGCGCGGACCGTGACCGTTCTGCACATGGGGCGCGTGCTTGCCCAGGGCCCGCTGGAAGAGATTGAAAAGGACCCGCGGGTCGTGCGGGTGTACCTCAAATCCGACGGAAGGGAGCGGGAACATGCTTGAGCTCGAAGACGTGCGCCTGGGCTATGGCAAGATGCGCGTGGTGAACGGAGTCTCCCTTTCGCTGAAAGACGGCGGCCGGCTGGCCGTGCTCGGGCGCAACGGCGTGGGGAAAACCACGCTGCTGAAGGGCGTCGTCGGCCTGCTGCCGCTTTCGGGCGGGTCGGTGCGCTTTCGCGGGCGGGACGTCTCTTCCCTGCGGCCGCACCTGCGCTGCCGGATGGGCATGGCCTATGTGCCGCAGGGCCGGGAAATCCTGCCGTGGTTCACCGTGCGGGAAAATCTGGAGCTCGGCTGCCTGGATGAGAAGGACGGGGACAGGACCGCGCGCCGGATGGAGCGGATTCTGGAGTGGTTCCCCGTGCTGAAAGGGCAGCTCGGCCGGGCGGGCGGGCTGCTTTCCGGCGGGCAGCAGCAGCAGCTCGCCGTCGCCCGCGCACTGATGACGGCCCCCCGGCTGCTGATCCTCGACGAGCCGACCGAGGGCATCCAGCCCAATATTGTGGAGGGCTTCGGCCGCGTCCTGCGGCGGATCTGCGCCGAGACGGGCCTTTCCGTCCTGCTGGTGGAGCAGAACCTGGGCTTCGCCCGGAAAATGGCCGAAAATTTTCTGATTCTCCAGAAAGGCAAAGCGGTCTGTTCCGGCAGGATGGAGCAGCTGGACGAACAGACCGTGCGGCGCTTCCTCTCCGTCTGAGCGGGCGGACGGCGGACAGCGCCCGCATGCACGGCCCGCCGTGCAGAACAGGGCGAATTTTCAGTTTGCTTTGGCGGGACGGCTTCAAAAAGCTCCCGAGGCGCAGAAAAGCGCTTCGGGAGCTTTGCTTCACGGAAATACACGGCCCCGCGGGACAAAATGCTCCCGCGGGGCGACTTTTAATTTTGCAGAATCAGGGATTTTGCGGTCCGCTCGTCTCTTTTTGCCGGGCAGATGTTGTAGATTTTGCCGCTTTTTGAAACCATCGAAATCGGAAGATGCGGCAAAAGTTTATGTAAAATTTCAATAAATCCGTTTGCGGGGGCTTCCGCCATGCCGGTCACGATATGCACGGCCCCTTCTTTTTTAGCGACTCCTGCTGCCATCAGCGGGGCGTCGTCGTTGAAATAGACCGACATTTCGGCGTCGGCGTCGCGCGCTGTCTGGCGAAGGTACTCCAGTTCTTCGCAGTCCGTGTCAAACCCGGCGGACGTCGGCTGCACGCACAGGACCTTGAGCGGGACGGAAAGCTCGTCGGCGATTTTCTTGCCCGCCCGGATCAGCCTGTCGCAATCGCGCTGCCCGGTGACGCACACCAGGACTGCTCTGCCTTTCTTCAAATCTACGCCTCCCTTCCAATCCCTAAGTATATGCGCCCCTTATTCAGGATTTGAAAACGGAGTATGAACATACTGTAAAACATAGAAGGGAACGGGACGTTCGGACTTCCCATAACAATAATACCATAAAATTCATCGGATATCAAATCAGAACATGGGACTTTTGACGAAATTTATATAAAAATTCGCATAAAAAAACCGCCTGCTTCACACAGGGCGGTCTTTCTCGGAAGCGGCGGCGCATCTGAAGGGACTTTTCAGGAGAGAACGGTCAGGGGATCGACGTATTTTCCGCCTTTTTTCAGGGCAAAGTGCAGATGGGAGCCGCTCTTCTGCTCGATGGGGACGGCTCCGACCGTGCCGAGCTTCTGGCTCTGCCGGACTTCCTCCCCTTCTTTGACGGAAATCTGGTTCAGGCCGCAGTACCAGGCTTCCAGGTCGCCGTGGGTCACGATTACGGTGCTGCCGAGCTGGTCGTCTTTATAGACCTTCTTCACGGTCCCGTCCGCGATGGCCCCGACCGTTTCGCCCGCTTTGGCGCTCAGGTCGAGGGCGGGGTGCGCCCGCCAGTCCTCGGTGGTCTTGGAATAGACGGGGTTCTCGCTGAATTTCTGCAGAACGGTCGCGTTGCCGACCGGGTAGGCGTATTGCTGCGGCTTGGTGTCCGCCTGCTTGGCCGGGGCTTTGGACGCCGCGGAGGAAGGGGCGGGCCGCCTGCTGGAAGAAGCCGGAGCGCTGGATTTGGCCGGCTTGGATGCCGCGGGCGCTTTGCCGGACGCCGGCGCGGAGGAATCCGGCACATAGACCCCGCTCACGGCGTTGTTGACTTTATTGGTCTGGCTTTCCGTCTTTTCGCTCTGCGGGGCCGCGTAGTTCACCACGCTGTCGTAGGTTGTCCATGCGGCGACGCCCACGGCGATCAGGCAGACGCCGAGCGCGATATAGAATCCTTTATTGCTTTTGCCGCTTTTTCGTATGTGAAGATTCAATGGTTCCACCTCCGACCGTATTTTGCCCTCAAAACGGGGCCGATATGCGGCCGGGGCCGGAAACCCGGAAAAATTTTTGCGGCGCGGCTATTCCTTGCCGGCCCGGATGAAATCCACACCGCCCAGGTAGGGGTGGAAGACAACGCCGGTCACGCCCTTGGCGCAGGCGAAATAATGCTTTTCATAAAAGAGCGGGTAAAAGACGGCGCGCTGCCCCAGGTATTTTTCCGCCTCCGCGTAAGCGGCGGCAGCAGCGGCGCCGCTTTTCTGCTGGGCGGAGGCGACCAGCGCGTCGTAGGCGGGGTCCGCCAGCTTCGCCGGGTTGCCGGCGGCGCCGCTGCAGAACTGCGCGAAGGCGGAGAGCGGCCCGCCGGACGGCGTGAGCGGGCACAGCGCGGCGGAAAAATTTCCGGACTTAATCCGGCCGGCCAGTTTTTCGCTGCTCAGCGGTTCCATATTGAAGTAATTTTGGAACTGGCCGTTCCACGCGGCGATCATTTCGTTCATCATCAGCTTGACGGAGGCGTCGTCGGTGCACAGGACCGTGACGGCGCTCAAATCTTTCAGCTTCAGATTCAGCTTCTGAAGGCCCTGCGCCAGGATTTGGGCGGCGCCCGGGCTCTGCTTCAGGTAGAACGGGCCGCCGGCCATGGCGCGGTAGCTTTTGCCGTCGATTTCGGCCGAGGGCAGCACGATGCTCTCGGCGGCGGAGGCGTTTTTCGGCAGATGAGAGAGGACGGATTTGCGCGAAAAAGCCTGCAAAAACGCCTGCCGGACCTTCTGGTTTTTGAACAGGGGCGACTGCACGTTGAAGCACAGCCCCCACGTGGTGTCTTCAAACGAAGCGAGGGTGCACCCCGCCGCCCTGGCCTCGTCCGTGCGGGAGAAAGGCACCGCGGCGGCGTCCGTCTTCCCGGACGTCAGCGCCGCGACGGGGTCGGCGTAATCGGCCGCCTTGCCGCCGATGCTGAAATTCACGGCCGCGGGCAGCGGCGCGTTCTGCCCTTTATAGGCGGAGGACCGGCGCAGATTCAGGTACTGGCCGTGCTCCCAGCCGTATCTGCCGTCTATCTCGAACGGCCCGTTCCCCAGCAGGTAGTCCCGGTCCAGCCCGTAGCGGCCCTGGGTCGAGTCGAAAAATTTTTCGTTGCAGGGCATGTAGACCGCGGCTGCGGTCAGCTTGGGGAATTCGGGCACCGGATATTCCAGCTCCACCGAAAGGGTGCGGCTGTCATCTGCGGAGACGCCGAGCTCTTTCGGCGGCAGGCTGCCGGAATGGACGGCCCGCGCGTTCCGGATGCAGAACATCTGTGAGCAGGTGGAGGAGCCGGTGGAAGGGTCCAGCGCGCGCCGGAAGGCGAACACAAAGTCGGCGGCCGTGACCGGCGTCCCGTCGGACCATTTGGCGTCGGCGCGCAGGGTAAAGGTAAAGCCGGTGCTGTCGCCGTTGGGCTTCCAGCTTTCCGCGACGCCCGGGCGCGGCTGTTCGTCCGCGCCCAGGCGGACCAGGCCCTCAAAAAGCGCCTGCACCGCCGTCGCCGCCGGCGCGTCGGCGGCAATCTGGGGGTCGAGCGTCTCCGGCTCGGCATCGAGGTGGTAGGCGATGGTTTTATCCGCGTTTTTCGCGGAAGTTCCCCGGCAGGCGGCCGGGACCAGCAGAAGGACGGCCGCAAGGGCGGCGGCCGCCGCCCTGCGCAGAAACGGAGGACACATCGGAATCCCCTCCCTTGCAATGCCGATGGTTTCCGATACAAGATTATCCTCATTCTATCATTTCCATCCCCCCATTTCAACGAACGTTACGGCATTGTAACGGTTCCGGCCCCGCGCGGAGGTTCGCTTCGGCGGGAGAAATGGAAGGATTTTAGGTTGATACTTGGAAGAATATAGATTATAATGAAATAAAACAGCGAAATATCGGGCGACGAGTGCGGGGGTGGATTCAAGTGCGTCGATATCTGAAACGGACGGCCGGAATCTGGGCGGCGGTTCTCTGCGCGTGCGTGCTGGCCGCAGGGGGCGCGCTGCCGCGCGTCTTCGCCCTTTCGGCCTCCGCCGCGCGCACGACGGACTACCTGAATCTGCGTGCCGGCGCCGGCACCGGCACGAAGGTGATCCTGACGCTGGGCAGGAACGTCGCCGTGACGGTGCTCGACAATTCCAACCCCCAGTGGGCGAAGGTGCGCACCGCGAGCGGAAAAGAGGGGTACTGCTTCAAGCAGTACCTGAGCTTTTCCGGCCAGGCGCCGGTTTCCCCGGCCGCCGGCGCGGGCACGGCGCTCACCACCGCGAACCTGAACCTGCGGCAGGGGCCGTCGCTCGGCAGCGCGGTCGATTCCGTGCTGCCCAGGGGCACTTCCCTGACGGTGCTGGATGATTCCAACCCCCAGTGGACGCGGGTGCAGGCCCCCGGCGGGCGGCAGGGCTGGTGCTCCGCACAGTACCTGAAAACGGCGGCGCCGGCGCAGCAGGCGGCAGGCTCCTCCTCTTCCGGCCTGACGGCCACGACGACGGACTACCTGAACCTGCGGCAGGGCGCGGGGATGAACTATCCGGTCATCCTGACCCTCGCCAGGGGCGCTTCCGCCTCCGTGCTGGACAATTCCAATTCCGGCTGGGTTCAGGTCCGGACGCAGAGCGGCCGCGAGGGCTGGTGCAGCCGGCAGTACCTGAAGCTTTCGGGCGGAACGCCCTCCGCGGGGGAGGACCCGGCGTCCCAGACGGGCGGCGCGGCGGTCACGGGGGCGAAGGTGACGGCCGACCTGCTGCGCCTGCGGGAGCAGGCGAGCACTTCGAGCCGGATTCTCGGCAACCTGCCGAACGGCACCGTGCTGAAGGTGCTGGACGCCTCGCAGTCCGGATGGGTGAAAGTGGAAACTCCCGGCGGGCAGACGGGCTATGTGAGCGCCCAGTATGTGACGCTGATGAACGGGAGCGAGACCGTCCCGTCCGCGGGCGGAGCCGTGACCCTTTCCTCGGCCTCCGCAAGCCTTCCGGCGGGAAAGACGCTCTACCTGAAGGCGTCGCCGGGCAGCGGCCTCGCCTGGGCGAGCAGCAACGCCGCCGTCGCGTCGGTCGCAAACGGATTTGTGACCGCGAAGGCTCCCGGCACGGCGCAGATCACCGCTTCCTCCTCCGGGGGCAGCGCCGCGTGCAGCGTGACCGTCACGGCGGCGGAGCCCGTGCGCACGGCTTATGCGTCGCCCAACGTGGCGTCGCCGGGCGGGGCCGTCACCTTCGTCGCGGTCACGGACGCGCGGCGGGACGGCGTGCGCTTTTCCGTCCGCTTCCCGGACGGGCAGAGCAGAACGGTCGCCGCGGCCGGCTGCACCGCACAGACGACCGACGGCGTGGCGACGAAGGTCTGGAAGGGAACCGCCGTTCTTCCCTCGGCGGGGCTCTACTCGTTCACCGCCTTTTCGTCCGAAGGCGGCGCGTTCAGCGGGACCGGGTTTTCCTCCGACGTTCTGGTGGCCACGCAGGCGGGCGGTTCCGTGACCACCGCCGAGCAGCGCCGGGCCAGCGACAAAATGCTGAACCTGATTGCCCGGTGGGAAGGATACAGCGCCGCCGTCTATGACGACGAGCTGGCCTCCAGCCGGATTCCGACCGTCGGCTACGGGTGCACCTACGGCGCCAACGCGGTATTCTACAACAATCTCAGCCAGACCGAGGCGTGGTCTCTGCTGGTCAACCGCATCAACCGCTCTTCCTATACTTCGGAGCTGAACCGGATGATTGCGAACAACCGCTTCCGCATGAGCCAGAACCAGGCGGACTGCCTGCTGAGCTTTGCCTATAACGTGGGCTCCGGCTATTTCAACGGCGCGCAGGAGATGGACTTCAGGCGGATTATGAAAAACGCCGTGGTGCCGCCGGCAATCCCGGCCGGGAGCAGCGTCCGCGCGACGGTCACGATGAATGCGGCCCTGCACGGGGACCGCAGCAATTCTTCCGCCGGGCTGGAGGACGTCTCTTCCGGCACGCCGGTGGACGTGACGGGCAGCGATTTTTCCGACACGAAAAACGGCTGGTATCAGGTCCGCCTGCCGGACGGGAAAACCGGGTGGCTCAATTCCGGCTACGTTTCCCTCGCCGATTCCGACAGCCTGGTGCACGACCTGAACTACACCAACGCCTATGCGTTCGGCACCGAGCTGATCCGCTGGAACCAGGCGGGCGGGCGCTTTTACGCGGGCCTGTTCTACCGCCGCCTCGGTGAGGCGAACGTCTACAATTACGGGGATTACGACGCCGTCCGCTACAACAAGTACGGCTATGCCTACCCGCCTTCCGCTTCTTCTTTAAGTTAAGGCGCCGCGGGCGGCGCCCGTTTCGGCCCGCCGTTTCGCGCGCAGGGGAAGCGGAAGTGAATTCTGGCGGGGCAGTCAAAGGCAACTCCCGGAGCCTATCAAGACGCCTCGTGAGTTATCTTAATACCGTCCCGGCAAAGCGCGCTGCCGGTTTTCTCCGTGCTTCACGCCGGGCTGGTGGGAGCGGCGCCCGCTTCG
>ENA-UOOH01001354-UOOH01001354.1-fermentation-metagenome-genome-assembly--contig:-NODE-1354-length-24074-cov-5.905450_pt1 | contig 24074 bp, 19 predicted proteins | sample MGYA00245778_ERZ724025 | MGnify/ENA primary metagenome ERZ724025 (study PRJEB28704, sample SAMN03018313) | fermentation metagenome | biome: anthropogenic terrestrial biome; feature: soil; material... | reverse complement strand
GCCATTCTTTAGGCCTATCCCTGACGCAATGTATCCAGCATGAAGATAGGCCTAAAGAATGGCTAGCAAGAAGCATGTTCTCCATAGCTGCACCACAGTCAATTTCCGAGAAATCATCCTCGTTCCTCTTAAAGACCATGATAATTGCGCTAGCTCCATAGAACTGCTTTCCGCCCCCAATAATATCTTTTACTTCTTTGACTTTGTCTTCTGAGGCAATGCCAACGATAAATAAAGGCTGTCTATTGCAGGCAGTAGGAGCATAAATTCCTGCTTTAACAATCAAAGAGACATCATCCTTTGAAACTAAAGTATCTTTAAAAGATCTGACTGATCTTCTTGAAAGAATACTCTTCAATGTATCATTCATACTTTTACCTCCACTTACTGAATAAGATTATACTTTAAAACGCTTCCTGATTTTAGAGGAAGTTATAAAAAAGCAAGTTTACTTTAAACTAGTTACATTTCTCTTTCTTTCCCTTATAATCTTTTTTAGTAGGTGAAAACATGAATTATATTGAAGTATTGATAGTAGCCTTTGTTTCCTTGATTGGAGTATTAGTATCAGGATACATAATCTATAACTCCTATACTGACTATAAAAGAGCTCGAAGAGAGATAAAAAGAAATGACTATTCTTTAGAGCAAAGAAAGAGAGATAAGAAGATTCTAACTATCTCTTCAATCACCGTTCCTCTTGTTACTATCCTATTAGTTTTAGTTATGGTTCCTAAATTCATCTTTTTAGCTAATAAGGGAATACTGGATAAAGGTGAATACTATCTTTTTGAAATCAGGAATTCAGAGATGGCTCAGGAAAATGAAGAGAACACTTACCTAGATGAGAACAACCTTAATGCCGGACTTTATAAAGGCGATGCCGATAGATTCCTAAAAGTAAGCAATATCAGTTCCTTAAAGCAATACGACATCATCCTCTTTGAAACTGAAAACGGCTATGATGCAACTAGAATAACCCAGGTTAATTCCGCTAACTTTACTACTAGAAAAGATTCTCTGACTAATGATGTTATAGTCTCTTTTAGCAGCGTAAAAGGCTTATATCAAAAAAGAGAGACTTTTATTTCTACTCTCAACTATCTTGATTCTTCGCCATCCATTTATATCATCACTGCTTTATTACTAATCACCTATGGTTACTATTTATTCTCTGCTATCAGCAAAAAGAAACTAGAGAAGCTTTACGATCATAAAGAAGAGAAGAAAGAGAACTAAGGTTTTCTATTCAACCCCTTCTGCTTCATCAAACTTCTTATAGAGATCATCACTAGTAAGCTTAGTTTTATCAGCTCCACTGATATCGGCAATTATTCTACCTTCAGAGAGCATCAATAACCTATTTCCGTATTTAATAGCGTCTTTCATGTTGTGAGTAATCATCAAGGCCGTTAAATGATTGTCTTCAATCAGCGATTTTGTAAGTTCCAGTATTTTCTTACTGGTCTTAGGGTCTAAAGCAGCCGTATGTTCATCTAAAAGAAGAAGCTTCGGTTTCTTTAAAGTCGCCATCAGTAAAGTGACGGCTTGCCTTTGACCACCAGAAAGAGAAGAAATCTTATCTCCTAAGCGATCTTCTAAGCCGAGGTTTAAAGGAGCCAAGTACTTCTTATAGGTGGCAAGATATTCCTTCTTCAAAGCCCACCTCAAAGTCCTTTTCTCACCTCTTTTTAAAGCAATGGCAAGGTTCTCTTCAATCGAGATATCTCCAATCGTCCCAGTAGAAGGATCCTGAAAGACTCTTCCTATAAGACTAGCTCTTTGATAGTCCTTCAAGTTAGTGACATCTTCACCATCAAAAAGCACTTTTCCTGATGTTACTGGGAAAGATCCGGCAATAGTATTTAAAAGAGTAGACTTTCCAGAGCCATTTGAACCGATAAGAGTAATGAAATCACCATCGTTGATCTTCAGATTAAGGTTCTTAAGTACATGATTGATTTCATGGTTAGAAGCCTCAAAGTCTTTATTGACATTTACTAATTCAATCATAAGGCTTCATCTCCTTGAGTAACTGCCTTTGGTGAAAGAGCTAGTTTCTTCAAATTCTTTTTCTTAAGCAGTACTTTCTTCAATTCATAGATAGCAATGACTAAAGTCATGAATAAGGCTTTAGTGAGGTTAAGGTAATTGGTATTGAAAGAAGGAATTTCAATAATGATATCGATAATCAGCCAATAGATTAAGCCTCCCACTACTAAAGACACTAAAGACATCTTAAAGGACTTGTTTGAGAAGATCACATCACCTAAGAAGATAATTGCTAGACCGATAGTGATTGAACCTTTTCCGGCATCTGCCGTGAAGTGCTTGGTCATTTGACCATATAAGGCTCCAGCTAAAGCAATCAGGGCAGAAGAGATGACTAATCCTAAAATATAAGAAGAGTTGGTATTGATACCGTTTGCCTTAGACATGGCTTCATTCTTGCCGGAGGCTCTTAAAGATAGTCCTAATTCTGTACCAAAGAACCAATAGATAAGGATAAAGAAAGCCAAGACAAATAGAACCAATAAAACAATCTTAGTCGCAATCATATTGTTCCAGATATTATTGAATGAAGTAAAGATAGTATTCTTGCCTTCACTTAAAGTCACATTACCTTTAGAAATAACCACATTAGGTGTATATAAAGCAATCATAACAATAATGCCAGCCAAAAGAGGATTGATCTTTAAGTAGACATGCAAAGCCGCATTAATGAAACCAATTGCCATACCTAAAATAACTGATATCAAAAGAGAAGCAAGGGCCGGGACACCTAAGTTGATCAAAGTTAGAGAAACAATACCGGCAAAGGGAAACAAGGTATCAACCGACATATCAGCAACATTAAGAATCCTAAAAGAAATAAAGACACCTAAAGCCACAATGGCCCAGATTAAGCCCTGGGTAGGAACATCGGTGCCAAGAAACTGAAAGACACTCGACCAATTCATTTTAGGCTCCTTCCTTTAAGTCACTAGGAATAGCAATACCGGTTGCAGTAAAGAAGCTTTCATTGATGTCTAACGGGAAAGAATCGGAGAGTGAACAATCAATAGAAGAAATATCAGTCCCTTTTAGGATCTTAGCGGCCATTTTTCCCGTCGTCTGACCTAAAATCGTGTAATCAACTGTATACCCTAAAGAGCCACCTGCTTCAGTAGAAGCTTTATCAGCACAGATAGTGACAATCTTCTTTTCAATAAGAGTCTCTTTGATGGAAGACATATTGCTAGCAACAGTGTTGTCAGTGGGAACAAAAAGCCCCTGGATTCCTTGTCCGATGATTCCACTTAAGGTAGAGCTGACCTCACTTGCAGAAGTGAACCCGCCATCAACTAAAGTCAAACCTAAGTCAGTACAGGCGGCCTCACATTCATCCTTCTGAATCTGAGAATTCTTCTCGGCCTGGTTATAGATAATACCAATCTTTTTAATACCAGTGAACTTCTTGAATAAAGCGATATTCTTAGCAGTAGGTCCAGCATCGGAAGTGCCAACGACATTCCCATGATCGGTGTTGGATTTAATTAAACCGGCATCAACTGGGGAAGTAACCGCTGAATATAAGACAGGAGTAGTTTTGCCTAGATCAGAAACGGCGGTCTTTAAAGCTAAAGAGGAAGAAGTAGCAATGCCAAAGACCAAATCAGAATTAGTGGCTAAAGAAGTTGCCATACTATTTTCAGTAGCAGTGTCTCCTTGAGGATTCTGAACCGTAATCTTAATATTATCACCATCCTTAAAGCCTTCTTCCTCTAAGGCCGAGATAAAGCCAAGCCTATCAGCATCTAAAGCTGTATGTGTAGCTACTTGTAAGATTCCAATTCTTTTTACCGTGGAAGAAGAGCCACAACTAGCCAACATAGAAAGACTTCCTAAGATCGTAAGAGCAACAATTCCGAGTGTCTTTTTCATTTTCGTTTCCCCCTTTTTATGAAAAAAGCCTGAGTGCATTTATTGCCTCAGGCTATGATTTCAGTTCAAGGAAGAATTGACTTCTTTTCTTGTATGTTCCGTTATAACCTTAGGCAATGGTTTTTTAACCTTCACCTCTAAGTTATAAGCAGACCGCTTAAAACTAAGAAAGAAGGTTCTTTCTAAAGTAGTAATAGCGGTAATAGTCAAAAGAGGAGATAGAAGCAGAAACAGAATTGAGTTTTTTCATCATGTCTTCCCCCTTTGGTTATGCTAAGGTTATAAGCCTCTAAAAATTAGGTTGCAAGAGAGGAGCAAAAATAAAAAGGTTTCTTAAAAGCCAAAAGAATAAAGAAGTCGGTATTAAAAAGAAAGAATTTTCCTACTATTTATATGTACTAATCGGAAAATTTTGGGTTCTTAAATAAGATAGCTAAACAAAAAATGAAACCGATTACATTCAGTCAAAAATAGACTATTGAAAATGAAAGTTCTTAAAAAAAGCAATGCAGATAAACAAAATGCGAAAGTAGTTTAGAAGGTATAATGAAGAAAAGAAAAAATAGATAATTGTCAACAAGTAACTTAGACAAATCTAAATTTGATTACATTTTACTTGTAAAGACAAAAAAATATTATTTTATAAATTTTTATTATTTTAAGTACTGCTTTGGCCAGTTTCGGTAACCTTATTCTATTTCTATATATATAGTATAGTTTATATATATTTGGAATTGCTTTTACCTATTTTTAAGCCAATAAAATTTTCTTTACTTGCAAACCAGCTACAATAAACATTATTCTTTTCATACCATGCTAAACATAGCTATAGTTGACGATGATGAAAGCGCCATCAAGAATCTCACTGATCTTCTTGGGCGATACAGAGATGAAGAAAAAATACCATTAACTATTTCTTCTTACACCTCATCTGAGCTCTTTCTTAATTTTTTTAAGAATCAATATGATTTATTGTTCTTAGATATTCAAATGCCAATACTAAGCGGCATTGAGTTAGCTAAACAGATTAGGCTGATCGATAAGGAAGTAGCAATTATCTTTGAAACTGATTTCAGTCAGTACGCCATCATGGGTTATAAATATAATGCCATGGACTATTTCTTAAAGCCGGTCTCTTATTATGATCTAAAAATGAGAATGGCTTTTATCTCAGGACATAAAACTAAAAAATCACCGTCTATAATTATTAACATCATCGGCGGAAGCAAGACCGTATTAGTTTCAAACATCATTTATGTCGAACAGTTTGGGCATTCCCAAGTGTTCCACACAAAAACTGGTGAATTTGAGAATGTCAAAAGAAGGTCTTTAGCCTCCTTAGAGAAAGAATTGATGCCTTATGGCTTTTCTAGATGTAATTCTAGTTTTTTAGTAAATCTTAGCTTATGCACGGAATTAGTAAAAGATGAAGTCATAGTAGAAGGTAATCGCTTGAAAATCAGTCGCGGAATGAGAAAGAAATTCATTGACGATCTATCTAATAGATTTGCTTTCAAGAAGGATAGTTAGTATGTTCACACTTAAATGGTTCTGGGGTATTTTCAGTTTTGCTTTAGCTTTAGATTCTTCAGTCTTAATGCTTTCCTGGAAGCTTCCAAAGAAGAAACTCTTTTATTTAAAACTAGCTACTTGCCTATCAATTACGCTTGCTTTTCTTTTTTTATGGCGATACATAACCTATGGAATAATCGGTAATAATTCTGAAAACTATTATTACACCTCGGGATGGTATCTGGTTTTCTATCTAATCTATTTTTTAATGGAACTGGCTCTTATATTAATATGCTTCAAAACAGATTTTTGGACAGCCTTGTTTTGCTCAACTATAGCCTATTCTTTGCAGCACATATCCGAAAGAAGCTACGAAATAATTGTGGTCTACATGGGAAGCATCTCCTTGTTAACCTGGTTTATTCTTCTTTCTTTAATAACTATTATTATCTATCTGGCTTTCTATTTCTTTGTAGTAAAGCGAATAGATTACACTTCGTTTGCCAAAATTGTCGATCACAAGACTCAAGTAATCCTATCAGTAATTACTTTAGCAACAGCTATTTTTATCAATGCCGAAATAAATAGGCTGACAAATGATTCAAAAAACGCTAAGGAAATCATGTGTTATGATTTCGCGTTTTCCATTATTGTTTGTATGCTAGATATTATCTTGGAGCTTTCTTTAGTAAATGCAAAAAAAGCCAATCTCGAATCCCAGAAACTACAGGAAATCCTATCTAATGAAAAGAGCCAATATGAAGAAGAAAAGAAAAACATGGAGCTTTTGAACATCAAATACCACGATATCAAGCATTTAATTAATTCTACTAATCCAAATACTGATCCTGCCCTTTATAAAGAAATCAAAAACAGTTTAGGCCTTTATGAATCTTCAGTAAAAACAGGAAACGAAGCCATAGATGTCATTATTTCTAAGAAAAGCAAGTATTGCTATGACAATAAAATAAAGTTCACTTGTACTATTAATGGTGAAAAGCTAAATTACATTTCACCATATGAGCTTTATGCTCTCTTCGAAAATGCCATCGATAATGCTATTGATGCCTGCAAAGACTGTGATTCTGAAAAGAAAGTAATTAGTATCACTCAATCCGAAAAAGATAATTTCTTAGTGATTAATTTTGTCAATTACTTCACAGAGGCCCTAACTTTTAAGAAAGGCCTACCTCAAACTCATAAAGCCGGGGATTACCATGGCTATGGCATGAAGTCGATGAAAATGATTGTTGAGAAATATGATGGCAGAGTTTTAGTAAATACAAAAGATGACCTTTTTATACTTCAAATCTTTCTTCCTTTGTCCTCATATAAAAAACAAGAAGCAATTACCCAATAACCTCTTTTGACATTAAAAGTACTCATTTTGTCAAAACAGATGTAATCGCTTTCATATTATTTTAGACTGCAGAAGTCTACTCAAAATCAAGGAGGATTTTGAATGAGTAATTCTGCATTCCGTAGAAGAAAGCCGGTAATGATTACTTTTACCGCTCTCTTAGCAGCAACTCTTTTCAGTTGCTCTCAGCCTCAAAGCTCAAGCAGTTCTTCTAACCCAGCAACCAGTAGTCCTAGCGATAGTACTTCTTCTCCTATTTCTTCCGGTTCAGATGACGATAAGTATTCCGAGATTGTCGAGACTCATGTGACTGCTGATGGATATACGACTGGTAATCTCAGCTCAAACGGTAAGTACTATTCCGACTATGCTTCTTTAGCTGATGAGCAGCAAGCTGCCAAAGAGACTGCTGTTCAGATTTCTGAAGAAGGTGATGTCTTACTAAAGAACGCTGATGATTGTTTGCCTTTAAAGACAAGCGAAAATCACCTTACTTGCTTTGGTATGCATTCGGTAAACCTCATTACTGCTGGCGGCGGTAGTGGTGCCGGCAAATTAGGAAACAACGGAATTACTGCCTCTACTCTTGAAAGCTCTCTTACCGATGCTGGATACAAAGTAAACCCTTCAACCTTAAGCCTTTACTCTACCTATCAGTCACTTGGAACCATCAATAATGAATTGCCCATCAAGAACTATACACCCTCCACGATTTCATCATATTTCGGTTATGGTGATGCCGCTGTTGTCACTATCTCAAGACAAGGAACCGAAAACAAAGATTTAGCTACCAATAATGTGGAAGATCATGCTAATGCTGATGACCACACTCTCCAGCTTGATGACAATGAAACTGCTTTGATTAAGCATGTTAAGACCTATTTCAAGAAGGTTATTGTCTTAATTAACTCCAGCAATATCATGCAGATTCCTGAATTAGCTGAAGATAAGACTGATTCAAACTTGGGCGTTGATGCCATTCTTTGGATCGGCGGCGTTGGAAACAATGGCGTTGATGCTGTTGGAGAAATCCTCAATGGTTCCGTCTGCCCTAGCGGTCATACTTCTGATCTCTGGACTAGAGATTTCACTAAGGATCCTTCATTCACTAACTTTGGCTTTGATACTCAAAACAAAGACAGTGATGGCAATAGAATGGATTCTTCCTACTATGACAAGAATGGAAAGATTACCAACTATAACGAAGTGGAGTATAGAGAAGGAATCTATAACGGCTACAAATACTATGAGACTGCTGCTAATGATATGACTAGCGGTGGAGAAGCATGGTATCAAGATAACGTTCTCTATCCTTTTGGCTATGGCTTAAGCTACACCACTTTCGATTGGGAGTGGGCCGGTGTTAAAGACGGTTTAAAGATTGATGCTGCTAATCAGACTGTAACTACTAGAGTTAAAGTAACTAATACAGGAAAAGTAGCTGGTAAAGATGTCGTTCAGATCTATTTCTCTGCTCCTTACACTAAAGGCGGAATTGAAAAGGCTTCTACCAATTTAGTCAACTTTGGTAAGACTGATATTCTCCAACCTGGTGAAAGTCAGGTTTTGACTATTCAGTTCGTTGCTCAGGATATGGCTTCCTTCGATGATGTTGACAAAAACAACAACAGCTTCAAGGGATATGAGCTTGAAAAAGGCGACTATATCATTACTGCAAACCGTGATTCTCATACTCCGGTATTGTCTACCACAAGAAAGATTTCCGAAGATATTAAATGCACTACTGATTACACCACTGGAAAAGAAATCAAGCCTATCTTCACTGGAGAATATGCTTCCACCAACACTTCATTAACAAACAATTCTATCTCTCGTGCTACCGGACTTACTCAGCCTAAGGCTGCTACCGTTGCTGATAGAACTTTAAGCGATGAAACTTTAGCTGAATACGATGATCAGGATATCTACAACCATAATGAAAACAAAGCTTCTGATCCTTGGTATCAGTCTTCTGTTCCGACTACATGGAAGCAGGATTCCAAAGACACTTCTTATACTTTAGCTGATATGAGCGGCGTCGATTATCAGGATGGCTATACCACTGGAAGTGATAACGGTAGTAAGAAGTGGGAAAACTATATGAACCAGCTTTCCTGGACTGAAATGTGTGATATTGTCTCTGGTGATTCCTCTAACGGAATGGCCAGTGGAAGAACCAACTATTCTGATGGCCCAGTTCAGATTAGCGGTGGAACACTCTTCCCTTCTAACCCGATCTTATCTGCCACTTACAATGTTGACTTAGCTTATAAGAAAGGCCGTTTTGTCGGTAATGAAGCTATCTTCCTTGGTCTCAATGCTTGGGCAGGACCGGGTATGGATACCCATCGTTCGCCTTTCTCGGGACGTAATTTTGAGTATTATTCTCAGGATGGCTACCATGCCGCTAGATTCGCTGAAGCTAGCATTAAAGGTGCTACCTCTAAGGGTTTGATTTGCTACGCTAAGCATTTCTTCTTAAACGATCAGGAATCATTCCGTGCCGATTACGGCGGAGTCTTCACTTGGTGCTCTGAGCAGGCCATTAGAGAAAACTATCTCAAGCCTTTTGAATATGCTATTAAAGCCGGTTCAATGGGTGCTATGTCTTCATTTAACCGTATCGGAAAACAGGTTACTGCTACCTCTTATGCAGTTCATCAATATCTCTTAAGAGATGAATGGGATTCTAAAGCTGCTGTCATCACTGATGCTTGGGCAAAAGCCTATGTTCCAGTCAACAAGATGAGTGTTGCTGGCTCGGATATGCTCTTAGGAACTTCCTCTTCTTATTCTGATAACTCTCTTGATCATGGCGAATGGGATTCTGAGAACAACACTGTCAAGATTAAGGGAAGTGATACTAGTACTGATTACGATACTGCCTCTCCTACTTTGTATGCCGGTATCAGAACTAGAGCTCAAAGAAACCTCTATACTCGTGCTAACTCTACCGCTGCTAAAAACGGTGTCACCACTGGTCAAAACCTCAATGTCACTCTAGAAAAGGGTGTTTCTAACAATGTCGCTATTGAAGTATCTGGAACCAATGATGTCAATGTCACTTTAGCTGATGGCGCTACCATGCCTGATGGATTAACTATCAAGAATGGACGTGTTGTCTCTGGTAAACCTACTGTTGAAGGAACTTATTCTGTTAATGTCAATCTTGCTATCGATGGCTGGGTTACTTCTACTGCTGTCTTAAACATCACTGTCAAATCCGCTATGCATTACAACGGTGAAGCCGTTTCTTCAACTGGAACCACCGCTACCATCAGTACTAACCAGGCTTACGAAGGTAAGATCAATGTTCCGGCTTTAGCATATGGCAATACTGTCGCTTCCGATATTGTCTTCTGGGGTTCTCATCCTTCCATGCTCATCGTCAATTACTATACCGATCACGGAACCAACTACAACAGAAACGAAGATAAGACTGCTTCCGATATCATCACTATCGATGCTGATAAAGAAGGAATTGAAAAGCATGAATATGGCTATTCAATCACTTCCGGAAACTTACCTGAAGGAATCACTGCTGAACCGGTCATGAAGGATTGGACTGGAAAAGCCAATAGAGGCTCTTATCAGGTTGTGGATTACTATAAGCTTTCAGGCACTCCTACTAAAGCTGGCACCTACACCTTCGATATCACCTTGACTTGCCCAGAAACCATGATGATGTCTGGCTGGCTCTTTGCTAGTTTTGGCTCAGCTACTGTCACTTACACTCAGACTATCACTCTGGTTGTCGCTTAAGGATTTGTCTTCTTTGGCTTGGGGAAACCCAAGCCAAAGGTTTTCTTTTTGGAAAGAAGTTCTTTATAGGGAGAAGAACAATGAATAAAAAGGTTTTAAGTCTATTAACTGTTTCGTTTTGTCTTTTGATGCCGTTAACAAGTTGTGGAAGTACTTCGGATAAGACCTCTACTTCTGAGGATGCTGTTCAGAATGTCTATAAGTTAGCTATGAAGACTAATCCTACTAAGATTGATTACTATATTGGAGACTCTTTTGATCCAGCTGGTGGAGTAGTCACTGCTACCTATACTGATAAAACCACAGAGGATATCCAATTAACGGATAGTAGACTAGAAGTATCAGAGCCTAGTACTGAAACCGAAGGCAAAAAGAATGTCACTGTCAAATATGGAGGGAAAAGAACGACTTTTTCTATCAATGTCAGTGCTCAAACTTTCACTGTTACTTTCAACTATAACTACGAAGGCTCTTCTAATACTGATGTTTCCGTCAAAAAAGGAGAAACTGTCAGTAAGCCTACTGACCCTTTAAGAACTGGCTTTACCTTCAATGGCTGGTATTCAGATACGGCTTTAACTACCACTTATGATTTCACCTCTGCTGTAAATAGCGACTTGACTTTATATGCCTCCTGGCTAGATGCCTCTAAGACTACTTATAACTTTATTTTCGATTATAACTACTATGGCTTAAAGACTAGCAAGGTAACTCAAAAAGTTGAAGAAGGATCATTAGCTACTCGTTTAGCAACTGACCCCACCAGAAAAGGTTATGATTTTATCAATTGGTATACAACTTCTACTCTAACTACAGTCTATGACTTCTCTAATCCAGTCACTGCAAACACCACAGTCTATGCCAAATGGAATCGTAATTCGACCTTAGCTGGTGAACAGACCTATACCTTTGAAGCTGAAGATGTATCCTTAAAAGGCAAAACCGGAAAAGGATTATCGGGAACCGTTACTGAGAAAGGTATGATTATTACTAACTCTAAGGTAGCTGCCTCTAATGATAAATTCATCGGCTATATGTATAAGACTGGCTTATCTTTGGAATTTGATTTCTATTCTGATGTAGCAGTAGATAATGCAAAGTTGTCTTTACGTCTAGGCCAAGAAGTTGAGGCTTATACTTTTACCCCAAGTAATTTCCAAATTAAAGCCAATAGTGCTACTGCTTTAACTTATTCTGACATTGTTTTTTCCGCTTCTGAAGTTCCTAGTCAGACAGCTGAAGTTCCTTATTCTCAGTTCAAGGATTTCACTATAACTGAAACCTTGTCTCTTAAAAAAGGCAACAACTATGTCATCTTAACAGTCAGCAATTCTGATAGCATCACTGGAACCACCATGGAAGCTCATGCTCCTTTAATCGATGCTGTAAAAGTAACCTGCACTGATGCAGTCCTTGATTGGGATGGCAATTACGACCTTCCTGCTGACAATTATTAATTTAGGAGGTAAAGATGAAAAAGATCTTTAAAAAGAAGAGGTTTTTAGTGTGGTCGATAACCTCTGGTGTTTTGATTATTATTCTTACTGTCGTAACAGTCCTAACTGGAACTACTTATTATTCGCTTCTTAATTTCGCCTTTGGTGGTCCAAGGAACATCTATGCCAAAGGGTCAGAAGCCACTTATTCGGCTACTTATTCATCTAAAACTGAATCATTCAACAATGCCACTAAAACTAACCTAAATCTTTGTGAAGAAGGAATGATACTCTTAAAAAACGAGAACAATGCTTTACCTATCAATACTCCAAATAGCCCTACTCCTAGCAAATCTAAGCCAAAAGTAACTGTTTTTGGGAAGAACTCAGTGAATATCGCTATCGGTGGTTCCGGCTCAGGTGCTGCAACTGGAGATAGTGTCAGTCTTTATGACTCATTAGATTCCGCCGGATATGAAGTTAATCCAACAGTGGAAGCCTTCTATAAAGACGATAATGCCTCAGGATCAAAAAGAAGCTCAAACTCAAATGATTTAGATTCTGGAGATACCGTGATTATTTCCACTGCTGAAACACCTCAATCCAAATACACCGAAGCAGTCAAAAACTCTTATTCTTCCTATAATGATGCCGCTATCGTTGCCTTCACTAGAATTGGAGGAGAAGGATTCGACCTTCCTCGTTCAATGAAGGGAGCAACCGGATATCGAAATGAAGATGATCATTATCTTCAATTAGATCAGAATGAGACTGATCTTTTAAAGGCGGCCTGTGAAGGCGATTTTGATCATGTGATTGTCATCCTGAATTCTGGTTCGACTATGGAGTTAGGCTTCCTAGAAGATCCCGCTTATTACGCCTATCAGGATAAGATAGATGCTGCTATCTGGATGGGATATCCAGGAACTTCGGGAGCTACCGCCTTAGGAGAAATCTTAAACGGTACCGTTAATCCTTCTGGAAGAACCGTTGATACCTTTGCCTCCGACTTCAAAAAGAGCCCTACTTGGAATAATTTTGGCGACAACTTAATTACCGGAAACACCTCAACAGGGGTTCAAGGAGGAGACCAATATGCTTCTAATGGTGAAAACACCCTCTATTATTTTGTCGACTATGAAGAAGGCATCTATGTCGGATACAAATACTATGAGACTAGAGGAGAGACCGATGGTGAGACTTGGTATGATGATCAAGTAGTTTATCCTTTCGGATATGGCTTAAGCTATACCACCTTTGACTGGAAAATCGCCAATAGTAGTGAAATTCCCACTACCTTTACTAAAGATTCCAGCATCAATGTTCAAGTGGAAGTAGAGAATACCGGTTCAGTTGCCGGAAAAGATGTAGTTGAACTCTATGCTTCCGCTCCTTACACAGCTAACGGCATTGAAAAGCCAAGTGAAGCCTTAGTTGCTTTTGCGAAGACTAAGGAATTAGAGCCTGGTGAAAAAGAAACAGTCACTTTAACTTTTGATCCTTACTATATTGCTTCCTATGATTACACTGATAAGAATAAAAATGGCTTTAAAGGATATGAGCTTGAAAAAGGAAATTATTCCTTAAGAGTAAGTCATAATGCTCATCAGGTTGAGAAGACAATTAGCCTTTCTTTAACTACGGATGAGAAATACGAGAATGATCCAACTACGGGAAACAAAGTCGAGAATCAATATACTGATCAAGAAGATGCAGCTTTTAATTCAGATACTCAGCTAAGCACTGTTCTTTCAAGATCAGATTGGGATGGCACTTGGCCTACTTCTCCAACCGCTGAAGAAAGAAACGTCTCCGCTGATTTCATCAATGAGCTTAAAGACACTTCAACTAACAATCCTCACGACTATGATAACGAGGAAGACTATCCCATCACCGATGAAGAAAAGACCTTGTCCTTAAAGGATCTACTCTATGATGAAAAGGGAAACTTTACCGGATCAATTGATTACAACGATTCTAGATGGGAGACCTTATTAGATCAAATGAGTGTCAAAGAAGTTACTAATATGTATAACAATTCTGCCTTCCAGATTAATAGCGTCGATTCAATCGGTCTTCCTTACACTAATTGTGCCGATGGTCCGGTCGGTTGGACTTCTTTCATCAATGCTAAAGACTATAAAAATTGCTGCTCCTATTGCAACGGCTCAACAGTTTCAGCTACTTGGAACCAAGAATTAGTTCAAAAGTTTGGTGAATCCGTGGGCGAAGAAGGATTAGTCGGCGTTGATGGGACACCGTATACGGGCTGGTATGCTCCTGGAATGAATATCCATCGTTCCTCTTTCGGCGGCAGAAACTTTGAATACTTCTCCGAAGATAGTCTCTTAACCGGAAAGATTGCGGCTGCTGAAATAAAAGGCTGCAATAGTAAAGGCGTTATTCCTTTCATTAAGCACTTTGCCTTAAACGAGCAGGAAACCCACCGTTCAATAACTGGTGACTGTTCATGGGTAAGTGAGCAAGCCATGAGAGAAGATTATCTAAGAGGATTTGAAATCGCCGTAAAAGAAGGTAAGACAAGAGGGGTTATGTCTTCATTCAATCGTATTGGTACTAGATGGACAGGTGGAGATTACCGTCTTCTTACTACCATATTAAGGGATGAATGGGGCTTTGAAGGGGCTGTCATTTGTGATTTCAATACCATCCCTGATTACATGAATTCTAAGCAGATGGCTTACGCAGGAGGAGATTTGAACTTAGCTACCTTACCAGTGTCTTTTGTTGATGAATCATCAACTGGAGATGTTTATGTCATGCGTAGAGCCTTACATGATGTTGGCTATGCTGTTGGAAACTCTAACTCCATGAAAGGTGATGTAGTCGGTCATACCTTACCCAAATGGCAGATTCTAGTTGTAGTCGCTGATTCAGTAATAGGAGGCGGAATCATTATTTGGGGAGGACTGATGTTCCTCTTCGAGTATAGAAAGAGCCGCAAGCCTAAAACTGATGAGAAAAAAACAGCTAACTAATTATCTACTATAAAAAAGAGTGAGATGAGTCCCTATTCATCTCACTTTTTATTTGGTCAAAAAAAGAGGTCCTTTTACAGACCTCTTAGGTTTTTACTTTTCGTCCTTAATCTTCTTAACGAGAGCATTGTACTTTTCTAAGTCAGTTCTCTTTAAGTAGTTGAGAAGATTCTTTCTTCTAGCAATAAGGATATCCATACCACGCTTAGATGAGAAATCATGATCATTGTTAGTCATATGGACAGTCAACTTCTTGATCTTCTTAGTAAGTAAGGCAACCTGGACTTCAACAGAACCAGTATCCTTATCACCTCTTCTATAGGAAGTAATCTCCTTAGTCTTCTCTTCTTTGGTTAATGCCATAACCGTTTACCTCTTTGTGTTTCTCGCGTTTAACCAGTCTAAGGTGATAAAGGTATCAAGCCTATAACCAGTTTACGTGCTAGATAATTATACTAGAAAGAATTAATTAAGCAAGGGTTTTAGTAAGCAAAAAGGTAATATTTTTAAGAAAATCAGTATTTAATAGACTTTACTATCGTCTTTCGATAACCTTTTTCATCTTTTTGATACATAGAAGAAGTAAAGACATCAGAATTATCTATTCCACTATAGATAATAACAGTAGGAACATGCTTCATGCTGAGGTTCTTTTCAAAGATCATTAATAGCTTCTTAGCTTCATCTAAAGAACAGTCCTTAGTTAAAGAAAAAGAAGTAATCTCATAAACAAAATCGGCAGTAGGCTTTAAACACTTCAAGTAAGCTAAAGGCTTATCATCCTTCTTTAACAGATAGAAGAAAGAATTGCTTTCATCGAAGTCTTCTTTAGCCTTAGAAGCAGCCGCTACTTTAGCTAGCATTAAAGCATCATCCTTAGTTTCGACTTCTTTGACTACTAAGCCATTTTCTAAATGGGCACCATAGCGATCAAAGAAAAGCTTGAACTCATTAGCGTTAGTAAGCATGACAGAAAAGTTATTATAGGAATCGGGATGTTCTTTATAGAAAGTGGCTAATGTTTCTTTGATATCTTCTCGCTGAGTCTTCTTATCATTGCCACAAGAATTCTTAGCAATAGGTATATTCATCATAGTGGTATATCTTAAAAGCATCTTTTCTCTAGCATAGATGAGCGGTCTAATAAATTCTATCTGGGCATTCTCTAAATACATCTTCGGTTCAAAGGTTGCTACCCTAGCTCCAAAGGTCATATTCAGGAAAAGAGTCTCGATAGCATCATCCATATGGTGAGCAAAAGCTACTTTATGAAAGCCTAATTCATTAGCAGCTTTATTAATGACAGCTTTTCTCATTCTAGAGCAGATTGAGCAAGGCAAAAGGTTAGTCTTAGGGTTACGGTGAGCTTTTAAGATCTCATAGACCTCTGTTGCCGGATAAGCGATATAAGTCAATCCTAATCCTTTGATATATTTCTCTACTGGAGAAAAATCAACTTTAGGAAAACCAAAATCCAGATGAACGCAGGCAATCTCAAAGTTCTTGCCTTTGAATTTGCGGTAAGTTGCCAAAAGAGAAACTAAAGCCATTGAATCTTTGCCACCAGAAACACCGATTAAGATCTTATCGTTGTCATTAATAAGACCAAAATCATAGTCTGCACTTCTGATTGCCGCTAAGAGTTTCTTCTGAACTTGGTTTACATTATCCATGCTTTGAAATTATACTACAAAGTAAGCAAAGTCTTTCAAAAAAGACCTTTAAAAGTGCTATAGTGATAATTCAAACATGATTAACGGATTTATAAAAATAGATAAAGAAACCGACTTTACCTCTAAAGATGTCGATAAACTCATCAAGAAAGAACTTGATCTTCCAAAGGATGGCCATTTAGGGACTCTTGATCCTTTCGCTACCGGTCTTTTGATTGTAGCCATCAACGAAGCAACTAAAGTACTTCCTTTAATCAAAGATGAGGAGAAAGAATATATAGCGACTTTAAAGCTAGGTGAAACTACTGACTCCTTAGATATCACTGGTAAAGTTACTGCCACTAAAGAAGTACCTCTCTTAACAAGAGAAAGCATTAATGATGTCTTTAAGTCGTTTTTAGGTGAAACTTTACAAGTTCCGCCTGAATACTGTGCTAGACACATTAACGGAATAAGAGCCTATAAGCTTGTAAGAAAAGGGGATGAAGTAAATCTTCCACCATCTACCGTCAATATCAGTAAATTAGATCTCCTATTGTTTGATAACAAGAATAAAGAGATTACCTTCTTAGCCAAAGTCTCTAAAGGCACCTATATTAGATCATTAGGAAGAGATATTGCTGTTAAGTTAGGAACATTAGGCTACTTAAAAGAATTAAGAAGAATCAGTATCGGAAAATATGATCTAATTAATTCTGTCAAAGTAAAAAACGTGACCTATGATAGCATTATTCCTATTGAGCAATTTGTCCCTGATATACCCGCTATAGAATTAAAAGGCAAAGATTTTTTCACTGCTAAAAATGGTGGCCCTTTAACTATCAGCAATGCTAGTCCCTATATCTTTTTAAAGGGAGAAGGAAAGTTATTAGCTATCTATCAGAAGAAAGGTAAACAGTTTATCTCATATAAAGGTTTCCAGCATGACTAAAAAGATACTCTCATTCAATAAGGCATGTCAGTTAAAAGAGACCGCTTTAACTATCGGATTCTTTGATGGCATCCATCTGGGCCATCAAGAACTCATTAAAGAGGTTGTTAATTCTAAATATGTTCCAGCAGTTCTTACTTTTTCTACCGATTTAAAATCTATTATTCAGCATAAGAAAGAGCAGTTGATTTTAACTGAATCCGAAAAAGAGGGATTACTAAGTTCTTTAGGTATCCAGCAGTATTATGTTCTTCCTTTTTCTAAAGAAGTCATGTCCTGCTCGCCTTCAGATTTTCTTAACTTCCTTACTAGTCTTAATGCTAAAGAAATAGTAGTTGGATCAGATTTTACTTTTGGAAAGAATGCAGCCGGAAAAGCTGATCTTCTCAATGAATTGAAGAATAGAAATATCAAAATCGTCATCAAAGACCTTTTAGAAGTCAACAACGAGAAAGTCTCTTCTACCACTATCAAGAATTACCTCCGTCTTGGACAGATAGAAAAAGCCAATTCCCTTTTAGGCTATCATTTCTTCTATGAAAGCGAAGTCGTCAAAGGATTACAGAACGGAAGAAAATTAGGTTATCCAACCGCCAACATGAACCAAAGCGATGAAAAGATCAATCTTCCAGACGGCGTCTATAAGACACAGACAGAAATTGATGGCAAAACTTACGCCTCAATGACTAATATCGGTACTCATCCTACTATTGATCAATTAGATAAAGGCATCATCGAAACCAATGTCATCGGATTTGACGGTAATCTTTACGGTAAGACCATCAAAGTCAGTTTCTTATCCTTCTTAAGAGAACAAGTCAAATATAAATCTTTAGAAGAGCTGAAGAACCAGTTAAGAATCGATAAAGATAACTGCCGATAACAACCTACAAATAAGAAGCAAAGAAAAAGCCTAGCTTTCTGGCTAGGCCTTTTTGCTAAGCTTTCTCTTAGTTGCAGTCTTCTTGGTAGCTTTCTTGGCAGTAGCCTTTTTAGCTACCGGCTTCTTAGCGGCGACTTTCTTCTTTACGACCTTTTTCTTCATACTAATATCTTTTCTTTCCTTTTTAGCATTATCTTTTTCTATCTTGTCGAGGTCTTTTAAAGTCATCGGCTTTTGGTTTAAGGCATGATCAATTAGATCATCCATCGCCTGACCTTTCTCAAAGAGAGTATCTTTAACAAAAATCAAAGCAGGTGTCTTATAGATAGAAATCTTATTAGCTAGCATTGTCCTTATTTTACCAGCTCGATTATTAAGATAGTTAACTAAATCGTCAGATTTTTCAGGATTAATATGAGAAACATAGACTTTGCAATAGGAATAATCGGAGGTAACATGGACTTCATTGATGGAAGCGTATTTGGTTAAATCGTTCTTCATATCGTAGATGATGATCTCAGAGAGATTACGTTGAATGATTTCCTGAACTCTTCCCTTTTTGTCAGCCATTCTTGATTTCCTCCTGACCATAAGCTTCTATGACATCGGAAGTAACTAAAGTGAATCTATCCTTGAGGGTAGCACCGCATTCAAAGCCCTGAAGAACTTCCTTAGCATCATCCTTGAATCTCTTTAAGGAAGATAAGGCAGTATCAAAGACAACTTCACCGTTTCTTAAGACTCTGACCTTGCAGGAATTGGTCAATTTACCATCAGTGACATATAAGCCGGCAATCTGACCGACCTTACTGGCATTGAAGATATTTCTGACTTCGGCATGACCATAGACAACTTCATGGAAGACAGGGGCGAGTTTGCCTTTAAGGGCAGCTTCAATATCCTCAAGAAGCTTATAAATAATATTGTATTCACGGATTTCGACTTTCTTCTCCTTAGACATTTCCTTGATCATGGCCGGAACCTTGACCGAGAAGGCTAAGATAACCGCATGAGAGGCAGAAGCTAAGATCAAATCGCCCTGAGTGACATCACCAGAAGTGCAGTGGAGAACGGTAAGCTTAGCACCAGGAACATCAATCTTCTCTAAAGATGACTTCAAAGCTTCAGCTGAACCCTGAGTATCAGCCTTAACAATCAGGTTAATAGTCGGAGTAGCTCCAGAAGCAGCATCAGCGGCTAAATCAGCTAAGGAAGTACCTTCATCGTTCTTGCCAATCATGGACTGGGCACGCTTATTAGCAGCCTGTCTAGCTTCTTTCTCGTTAGCAAAAGCCATGAAACGATCGCCTGCTACTGGAACACCAGATAAACCAGTGACTGAGACCGGAGTTGAAGGACCAGCAGACTTCAAAGCCTTATCGTATTCATTAGTCATCTTTCTGACCTTGCAGTAGAATTCGCCAACAGCTAAATAATCTCCCACATGGAGAGTACCATTCTGAACTAAAAGGGTGGCCTTGGATCCTTCCTTCTTATCAAGTTCAGCCTCAATGACAGAACCGATAGCCGGATGATCGTTAGAAGCTCTTAAATCCAAAAGTTCAGCTAAAGTCAGAATACCTTCAAGAAGCTTATCGACGCCAATATTCTTCTTAGCAGAAATATTGAACATCATGGTGTCTCCGCCCCAATCCTCAGATAAAAGACCTAAGGCAGAAAGCTGAGATTTGACTTTTTCAGGGTTAGCTCCAGGTTTATCAATCTTATTGATAGCCACAATAATCGGAACCTTAGCAGCCTTAGCATGGTCTAAAGCTTCAATAGTCTGAGGCTTAACGCCATCATCAGCAGCTACGACTAGAACAACAATATCAGTGATAGAAGCACCACGGGCTCTCATAGCAGTGAAAGCTTCATGGCCGGGAGTATCAAGGAAGGTAATCTTCTTGCCGTTGATAGTCTTCTGATAAGCACCGATTTCCTGAGTAATGCCACCGTACTCACCATTAGCAATATTGGAATGACGGATAGCATCAATCAAAGTTGTCTTGCCGTGATCGACATGTCCCATAATAGTCACAATGCAGGGACGGGAATCCTTATCATTATCCTTGTTGAAAATCGGTACCTTGGTGAAATCATCATCACCCATGCCTTCTTCTTTCTTGAAATCAAGATTGTTGTTTAAACAGACTTCAGCAATGAGATCATCGCCAAGAAGAGTATTTAAAGAGATCATCTTGCCTTCCATCAAGAAAGCCTTGATGGTATCTGAAGCACTGACACCGATTCTTTTGCAAAGCTGATCAAGAGTCAAAGCTCCCGTATAGACAAAGACACCATCCTTAACAGCACCTTGGGTTTTCTTTCCAAAGGCAGGTTTTACTCCACCATTGTTTTCTTTAGAATTACTCATTTAGTCTCCTCCTTGTTTTCCTTAGTATCTTCACTGACTTTCTTATCATCTTTAAGAATATTGTAAATAGCTTTGGCTAAGTTCAAATCACCGACACCAACAGCTTTAAGAAGTTCTCTTCCTGAAGCTAAGGCAACGTTGTATTCTCCATCATAGTCAAGAATTGCTAAATCCGGATTATCGCCATACTTGCAAAGAAGTTTGTCTTCATCTTTAGCAGAACAGGATGGAAGGAAGATTAGAAGGGAAACTTTTCTTCTCTCTAGTTTATCCTCTAATTCCATACCGGCAAAAAGCGAATGCTTCTTTTGGGCAAAGCCGAAGTAGGTATCGAGCTTTCTGATCAGTTCTTTGCTGAGCATTGTTCTTTAACCTCCTTATATAGATTGTCAAAATCACAGGTCTTGCTATAACGCTTAAGCATCCCTTTGGAAAAGACTTTGTCAATAGTGGCTTCATCCTTTAACAGATAGATGCCTCGTCCTGTAAGTGTGTGATCTTTGTCTAATTTCAAATCAGAAGAGACCAGCACTAAGCGAATCAATTGTTCAACAGGATAGGTCTTCCTTGATAGAAGATCCATCCTATTGACTACAAAGCTTTTCTTACTCATTCTCTTCCTTACTTGTTGGAATTATCGTCATCGTAGTACTTATCGGAATCATACTGTTCTAAATCATCATCATCGACATTGAAATCTCCACCCTCAGCATTGTTGTTTGAAGGAGTTTCATTGTTCTGCATCTGTTTAAGTTCTTCTTCAGTGTAAATAGGCATAGCGGCAACTGAGCTAGCCTTAGAAGGAGCAGTAGAAGCCGGCTTATCATCGGAAGGACGGTTATGGTTATCCCAACGTTTCTTATAGGATCTAGTTTCAGCCGGACCTTTCTTCTGAGTAAGAGCTTCCTCAAGTTCTTCAAGAGAAATCTTAGGTTTGTTCTTGATCTCAATATGCTCGATAGGCTTTTCAACCGGCTTAACTTCAGCAGGTTTAGCAGCAACTGGAGCAACAGGCTTGCTCTCACTAACAGCAGGAGCAACAACAGGTTTAGCCTCACTTGTTGGAGCAACTGGAGCAGCGACAACAGGAGTCTCAGCAGCAGGAGTAGAAACTACTGGAGTCTCAACGGCAGGAGTGGTCTCAGCAACAGCAGGGATAGCTTCGCCTTCAACAGGTTTAGCTTCTTCCTCGGCCTGAGCATTTTCCTTAGCGATAGCAGCATTCTCTTCATCGACTTCCTTCTGAATATCAGGTACTAAAGTGTATTTGATACCTTGCTTAATAGCATCATCAGCCTGTAAGACTGAAATAGTGCACATAGTGATTCTAGAGGCAAGTCTAACGTTTACACCAGCTGAACCGATAGCGACACCCTGGTTGCCATTCATGACAACAACAGTAATCTTGGGGAATTCATAGTCGGCATCTCTTTCAAGTTCATCATAGTGGACATTTTTATCAAAGAAATCATCAAGACAAGTAAGACCAATGACAGTAGAAGGCTTCATAGCCTCAACTATCTGCAAAGCCTTATTGGAATTGTACTTGAGAATATCAATCTTCTCACCTTTGAGTTCACTTAAAACAGTGCGGATACGGGCACTTTCCGGTCCGACACAGGCACCAACAGGATCAAGATTAGGATTAGTGGATTCAACAAAGACCTTGGTTCTTCTGCCAGCTTCACGGGCAACTGCCTTAATCTTCACATCGCCAGATTGGATTTCAGGAACGGCTTTTTCAAGAAGCTTCTGAACAAACTTTTCACTGGAACGTGAAATAACAAGTGAAGGAGGATTAAGTTTATCAGAGACATCGCTTAAATAAACTAAGACTCTATCACCGACAACAAAATGATCCTGAGGGATTAAGGAGCCCTTCTTTAAGAAACCAGAAGCCTTGCCAAAAGATAATTCATAAGAATTGTTAGCAAGACCGGTCTCGCATTTAGTGACGGTACCTTCAATAAGTCCGCCAATCTGATTAGAGTAGACAGATAAGATAGCCTGTCTTGAGGCATCCTTAAGCTTAGACTGGAATAACTGCTTAACACGTCTGACATAAGACTTATCAAGCTGGGTAACATCAAACGGAAGCTCAACTGTATCACCGATTTTGGCATCAGCCTTAACAGCCTTAGCATCCTCAAGGGATACCTGATAGGAATCATCAACAATATCATCTTCATCAACAACACTCTTGACATCAAAAATCTTAAAGGAAGATAAATCATCAGAGAAGATAACATGAGCCTTAACTAATTCCTTGACCGGATCTTCGCTGTCTCTATCCTTATAGAGTCCTGGATAAGACCATTCAAGATAAGCCTGTTCCATAGCAGAAGTTAAAATATCCGCTACTTCAGAGGACTTAACCATACTATCCTTTTCAATCTCACCGGCAGCCATCTCAAAGCCAGTGGAATCAACAGCACCGGAAATCTTCTTGGCTTCATCGCTCTTAGCCTTACGGCCACGCTTCTTAGGCTTAACAGGAGCCTCAGCAACTTCAGCAGTCTCTTCAGTCTTCACTTCTTCAGTCTTAATTTCTTCATCAGACATTTTTCATTCCTCCAATATGAATGTTTATTTGTCTTAGGCCTTGTAGCCCATCTTCAACTGTTTAACATCGACAAATTTTAGATAAACCTGCTTCTTACGTCCCTTAATGAAGTAGAGAACAGTGAAGCCGCCTTCATCAGAACTAACTACCTTGGCTAATAGCTTCTCATCGCCTTTCTTTAAGGTGATATCGAGATAGTGTCCTATTAGTTTCTTAACATCCTCATTAGGTATGATCCTATCCGATCCTCCAGAAGAGATATCAAGCAAGTAGCTATCAGTAAGCCCAGGGATTTCATCAAGAAGAGGAGAGACAAGTTCCGTGTATTTTGAGATGTCATCAAGATTAATATTGTAATCTTTATCAACAAACACCTCTAAAGTCGGGCCATTTTCAGCATCATTGTAGAAACGAACATTGACTAACTGCAGGCCCATTTCATCAGCCTTTTTCTTAAGAACATCTTTGACTGCAGCAAGAACTTCCTTGTCCATCGCTTACCTCCCTAAAAAGAAAGAGTGGACCCCGAGGTCCACTCTTAATTTCTTGATTAAGAATGTGCTGGGACTGTCCCAGTAGCCAAAACTTCTTTTGGCAGAAGTATTATACCTTGTTTCTAAAAAGAATGTCAATAAAATGGCAAAGAGTTGACCT
>ENA-UOOH01001352-UOOH01001352.1-fermentation-metagenome-genome-assembly--contig:-NODE-1352-length-24113-cov-5.490481_pt1 | contig 24113 bp, 19 predicted proteins | sample MGYA00245778_ERZ724025 | MGnify/ENA primary metagenome ERZ724025 (study PRJEB28704, sample SAMN03018313) | fermentation metagenome | biome: anthropogenic terrestrial biome; feature: soil; material... | reverse complement strand
GTTTGATTCATGACACCATTCGGGGCAGGATTCCGTCCCGCTCTGAAACGTTTTTTCTCCTCCGTTCCGCCCGAAAGTTTGGATATTCGCTTTTTTCCTAATAGAATATACCCGCATTAAAAAGTGAGGTACACGAATTATGAAAAAGAGAATGTTAGCCGTTATGTTGCCGGTTGCCGCCTTCGTCGCATTAGCTGGTACTGGTTTCGGTGTCTGGGTCTTCAATACTACCACTCCCGCTTCCACTTCTGCCGATTTCACTGTCGCCAACGCCGTCTCAGTCGATGGTCTTACGCTTACCGCCAAGGACAACAAGATTGTCATCGATAAGACCGGAGAGTCCGATTCCGATTTAGCTTTGGAATACACCCTCGGGGCCACTATCGATATCGAGAAGGGCGCCGTCGGAACTTATACTTCTGCCTATGCCTATACTGATAATACTGCTTCCAGCCTTTCCGTCAAATACAACTTCACTGTAACCTTGTCCGGCGGAATGGAAACCTATTTCGATGCCTCCGTTGCCACTCCTGAGGGATTGACTTTAGAAGGTGGAACCTATAACGTCACCTACACCGCTGATGTCGTCGAGTCCAAGGACTTCGCCATCACCTTAGCCTGGAAGACAGACAAGGAGCCTGCAACTCTTGCCGAATACACGACTATGAATGCCGACCTCAAGGATGGCGGACAGATCAACATCGCCGCTTCCGTCGCTTCCGCTTTAGCCGCCTAGTAAGTAGCAGTCAAGAAAACACGGCCGGCGCCGTCCACCCTGATGGATGGCGGCGCTGGCTTTATTCGTTTATTAAAAAAATACGTTCATATAAGCTAAGGTCCGGTATGCGCCAAAGGGTGTTTTATGGGCCTTTTTCTGTGGGTATGCAGAAAAAAGATAATGTGGTTACACTTCCTTATAGTCGAGCAGAATAAAAAGCTTTATTCTGTTGGCCTATAGGGAAATGAATTCTATGAAGATATTTTCCCTATAAACCTCAAACAGCTAATCAATTCCAATCTTTTAATGCCGGAAAGCCGGCTTTTAGCCTTAAGGCAAGAGCCGGCTTTTCACACCTATTACCATTGCTGGCTTATGTATAATTTCTCAGTATTGAAGTTTCTTCCAAAGCGACTTCAGAATTAAGTATTTCTATTAGATTTGTTTAGAATATAAAAACATTAAAAAGTATTACTTTATAACTATGAAAAAGCGTTTATTAAGTGGATTAATTCCTTTTGCTGCCTTTATTGCCTTAGCTGGCTCTGGATTCGGAGCCTGGGTCTTTAGTTCCACTGAAACTGCTACTACTTCGGCTGACTTTAAGGTCACTAATGCTATTTCCTTAAGTGGTTTAACTATTAATGTTGACTCTAGTTCTTTGACTTTGAATCAAAGCAGTTCTAACTTCTCGGTTAAAGAGACAGTTAGCTGTGCTGTTGACTTTGAAGATGGCATCATAGGTACTTATGATACTGATAACAAGGCTTATACTTATGATCCTTATACTGGTACCAATACCTTAAACTGCAACTATAACCTGAAAGCTTATGTCTTTGGTGGTTTAGCTAACTATATCTATCCTATAAGTATTACCTATGATTCAGACAGCTTAACTACTACTTCATCATCAGGATCCTGTACTTCAGCTGAAACCTTAGGAACCTATGGATCCATAGAAGGTACATCTGCTCAATCCTTTACTTTTTCCTTAACGGCAGAGAAAAACAAGAAAACCTATACTATTAACTTTGCCTGGTGCATCGATAGTAATGAAGAAACAGGCGGAGATGGTACTATGAAGCCAGATACTCAGGAAGAATATACAGCTATGACTAAGATCATTAAGGATTCTAGCTATAAGACTACTGGTCCCTCTAATTGGAATACCTTAGTAGATAGTAGTTATGAAGGTAAAGGCTTATCTACCGCTATTATCTTAGTTTCCTATATCGATGGCATCGCTGCTGTTTAGTTAGATAAAGGATCATTAATTAATTAGCCCCGTCGTTTGACGGGGCTATTTATATTTAAATCAATAAATAAACCTAAAAGGAAAAAAATTAAGGGTCCTTTTAAGAGAATCGAGTAAATACTAAAAAGAGCAATAGTCGAATTTAAATGAATGGAAAAAAGGAGCAGGATTATCCATAACATAAGCAACCATAGGAATAATGAGCAATAATTGTTATTATACTTTTGTTCATTATTGTTTAACCAATTTTAAAATATTTAGATAAATAGCCCAATTTTTGAAGATTAAAAAACAAGAAGAAATTAAGACTAATTTTAAGATAGAAATTTTCTCTAAGAAAAAAGAAAAGAATCTTAAAAATATAGGGAAGAAAGATAACAAAGAGTCGCTTTTGATAAAAACTTTTGAAAAAGTGAAAATTACAGTTGTGCTGCTTTGTTATCTATTTGTAAATATTTGTCGATATTTATCGGAATATTTTGCTTTTGATGAAAAACAAAAAAATAAGTTTTTTGAGCCTTTTTAATATTTTTTGAAGTTTAAATCGTTTTCGTACGAAAATATGATAGCTTGTCAAAAGGAAAATGGTAGCGTTTTAGTAATTATATAATTAAACAATTGATGTTTTTGTGTTTCATTTGTTAAGATGAATTTTAAATATTATTACACTTTAGTATTTTTGTTATTACAGCTTTATGCTTACAGGAATAGCTTTTAATCAATTTTTTTTATTAATTACATTTTTAAAATATAGTAACATTAAGATTTTCGTTAGCCAAAAAGTTTGATCATTTCAAAAGCAAAAAAGTTCCTTAATTCAACTGCAAGGGGTTTCTTTAATGTGTATTACAAATTATATTTTGTGTTAATAAAGTTTATGCTTTACATAATTAATAAAAAGTCCTAATTAATCTTGTTTTACGGCTTATATGCTTTGTCTAAAGCCTTTCCACCATTATCCCTTTTGATGTAGGTGTTTTGGCATTAAACTTAATCCTTAGAAAATGTCGGGTTCTTTATATTAGATTTCTAAGAAAGCATGATATGCTCATTTCACATCTTTTTTATTTATGTTTTTTATTTTGGCTCTTATTCTTTTACTTTTCCTAGTTAGGAAGACTTGGTCCTTTTATCTTAATTTTGACATTTATCTAATCTAAAATATGAGTGTCGAAAGAAAAAAGGAAGGAAAAACATTATGAAGCACAGAACAAGTATCTTACTACCTATCTCCATCTTATTAGCCTTTGCCGGTACTGGTATGTGCCTCTGCTTAGCTTATCCTTCTTTATTAACTCACCAGACTGCTGATGACAATAATAACAATGGTGATATTGCTGTTAAATCTGCTAGCAAGACTACTTCTGTTAAGGCTGAATTCGAAGAAGGACATGATATTGTCGGTATTGATATGAATGAGATTGAAGGAGTCATCCTTAATGTCTCTGTCAATAAAGCGTTGGATACTTCTGATACCACTGCTATGACCCTTGAAGTCAATGTCGAAGGCTCGATGGCTGATTACATCTATCCTTCCTTTGCTGGAACTAAGATGAATACTACTTATGTTGCTGACTATGCTTTCGCCTTCGACTTCTTAGAAGGAACTATTGAAGATAACAGTACTACTTTATCCATCCCGGTCCAATTCGACTGGGCTGATAATATGAAGCCTACCACCATGGATTCCTATAAGGCTTTCGTTTCCCACATCAGCGATGGGACCTCTGCTTTCAACTTCACTGTTCGCTGCTCAATCTAGTTAATAAATCCCATAAAATACCCTTTAGCGTGAAGCTTATGTAAAAAAAGAGTTGGAACCTCCTCCCAACTCTTTTTTAATTTCTTTAGTCTACTAGCTGAAGACGTTTAGAGGGGATATCTTCTCTACCTTCCTTAGCTTCTTTCTTCCCGTTAAGTCTTACTAGGTCACCGGTATACCCGACATCGATATTCAGTAAGTATGATCCTACTCCATAGATGTCGACGGGAACTTTATTAGCCTCAAAGTCTTTGATCTTAGTGGGATTAAAGGATGAAGAGACACAGATTTTCACAAAGCTAAAGCCATTCTTATCTAGTTCTCTTCTCATAGCTACTACTAATTCTTTGCAGACACCGTGAGGATCAAAGGAACTTGTATCTTTATCATCGAAATAATGGTCAACTAAGGCTTTTGAGGTATCAGCTCTGACACAAGCTAGATTTCTTCCTAGGTGTTTTGCTAAGCTAACCGAGTCATAGACGCAGTTATTATGGTAATCGATTAAGGCAGTTACTGGATGCGGATAGGTCTTATAGTAGAGGTCACTGGCTTTGAGGATGTCACCCTGGCAAAGCTCAATCAGGGCATGAGGCATGGTCCCACCGCCTTTAATTCCTGTCCATTCTCCCTGAGCATCAGTCGAAAAGTATCTCATTCCGGCTACATAGGAACTATAGCCATCGCCTTTCTGGTTAGAGGGGTCATCCTGTCTATCTGCCATATTCAATACTTTCTTACCATTGACGGCTTCCATCACCTCAAAAGAATGAGTGCAGACAGCACTCCTTCTAGAAAGGATTCCATCGATTGCGGATTCTAGGAATCCCCAATCCTCATAACGGCCGGTGATTTTTAAAACCGGTTCGCCATTATCTACTAAATCTCCGTCATTCAAGGCTTCAATCTTGATCTCATCTGGGTTATTGCTAAAGGTCCTAATCAAAGCAATGACCTCATCTAATCCGCAGACATGGACATGGTCTTTTCTTTGGAAGAACTGCATAGTGCAAATATTGCCTTGCAGGTATTTCTGCACAATAGCTCTCGTCTTTAAGAAATAGTTAGCGGAGTAGTAGCCTTCTTTAAAACGCTTATCAAAATTGAAGGTCTTATTAGTTAGTCTTTTAATAAGTCTTTTTTCTTTTTCTTCGATTTCTAACATAATTGCCTCTATCTTTTCTTTTTCTTAGCTATAAGAAGATTGATATTTACGCCTTTATTTCTGAATTTGGTCTCATATTCAGTAGCAGGCAAATAAGAGACTTTCTCAGAATAGAAAGGAGAGATAATCTCGATGTCGTAGAGATTGCTGTCTTTAAAGTAGTTAACAGAATCATTAAAGAGATCAACGTTATCGGAACGGAAATAAATAGTGCCATCATCTTTAAGCATCCGGTTGTATTCCTTAAGTAAAGGAAGGTAACTTAGCCTTCTATGATGCTGCCTTTTCTTTGGCCAGGGATCAGGGAAGTTGATATAGATATCATTAAGCTGTTTGCCTTTAATTAAAGGAATAAGTCTTTCAATAGGGGAGTTCAAAAAAAGAAAATTAGTCTGCTCTTTTTTAAACTCGCTAGCTTTCTTAACGGCAATACTGAAAGCGTTGACATTGATTTCGGCACCTAAATATTTCTTGTCAGGGTTTCTTTTAGAAAGCTCTAAAAGGAAACCGCCGCACCCAGAACCAATCTCCAATTCATTAAAAGAGAAGAACTGATCTTCACTCTTAATATCAGAGAGATTGATACCGATATCTTTGTTTTCCTTTAAGACTTCTTCCGACCATTTACGATGCCTTAATCTCATTTAGAAAAATCAACCTTTCCTTCTCTAAGATAGATAGATAAGTCATGGATAGCATGAGCATAGATTTGCATATTATCATAGAAATCAGATAAGGGGAAGTATTCATCATCTCCATGCATACGATAGTCTCTCTTACTGAAGGCTGCCCCAAAGGCAATTGAGTTTTTGGAGTCTCTTGCATAGGTGCCTCCACCGATTGCTAAAGGCATTGAAATCTCATCATTGGTCTCTTTTCGATAGGCGTTAAGAAGGATCTTAACGAAGTCAGAATTTGGGTCAGAAACAAAGCCTTGGCTACCACCAAGTGACTTAATTTCAGCCTTAGTCGTCTTAGCAGCATTATCAATGACAGTCTTAATATCAATATCAGAAGGGAATCTAACATTAACATAAATAGTTAGTTTTTTTCCGTCATAAACAACTTTGCCTACATTATAGGAAGAGCAATCAAAATACTTGTTGGTGAAGTTACCATTGAAGGCAATTCCTTTTCCATCTAGATAGAACTTAAAAATACTCTTAAGAGTCTGGTTACTATATAAGTCACCTAAGAAGTCTAAAAGATATAAAGCCGCATTAACTCCCATCCAGGGAAGTGAGCCATGAGAAGGCTTACCTTTGAAGGTCAGGATTTCATCGTGGTAGCTAGCTTTGATCAGCGGATGACTTCTCAGATAGAAGTTTAAAGCTCCTTCAACATCAAGGCGAGGATTAGCGATTCCACAGTTTGCATCACCGATAACAATATTAAGGGCATCACCAGCAGTAAAAGGAGAGACGCCTTTTAAAGTAAGAGGATAACTAGCGGCATAAGAATAAATAGATTTCTCAGCATAGATTAAAGGATAGTCAGCATCAGGAGAGAATCCTAAAGTAGGATAAGGCTTCTTCATAGTCTTAAAGAAATGCTCTAAGCATAAGGAGCCATTTTCTTCATTCCCGCCAAAAAGGAAACGAAGCTTATAGCCACCTAACATTCCTTTATCCAATAAGGCCTTAGTAGCAAATAGGCAAGCAATGCCAGGACCTTTATCATCGCAGGTGCCTCTTCCATAGAGGTTATCGTCTTCAATAGTCAGAGAAAAAGGATCTTTAGTCCAGTTCTTCAAATTGACAGGGACCACATCAGCATGAGCATAGATATCTAAAGTCTTTTCGCCTTCGCCATAAGTAAGCTCAGTAACATAGTTATCGCATCTATCAGCCTTAAAGCCTAGTTTGGTTCCAACTTTTGCAATATAGTCCAAAGCCTTATCGACTCCTTTTCCAAAAGGAGTACTTTTAGACTTAGTTGATTCATCATAGACGGAGTCAATACTGATAAAATCCCTTAAAGCAGCTAAAGCATCCTTCTGATAGGGTTTAACCAGTTTTAGATATTCGGAATCAGCCATATTCATCTTCGTATAGTTTTCTTTCATATAAGCCTCCATAAGGCAAAGACTGCGATATATTCTATAACTAACTTTTGAGAAAATAAACTACTTAGGAAACTAAAATCAGCAAAATTGAGAAGAAGATTACTAGTCCTCTTTAAGTCCTTTCTCAAGAAGCAGTGTCAGACGCCTAGATTCCTTTTTAGCTTCCTTAGCATTTTTAAATATTCTTTCATAGAAAGGCTCTAAAGGCCAGCAAATCAAAGGTACTGTTATAAAGGCCACACCAGCTTCAGGAAGAGTACCGACTAAGAAGATCATGCTGTAGAAGCTTGGCCAGAAGGCACCGCCAAAAGCGGCTTCGGCAGCATCTTTGGCAAATAGATAGAGGAAAAGGAAAACTAGCAAAGAATGAATGACAGTTAAGATAAAGCAAGTCGGTGCTAAGACTAGCTTTCTTTTAGAGCGGTCAGGTATCATCTTCTTAATCAGAGAGAAGACTACGCCACTTAAGAAGCCAAACAAAAGGCGGGGAACAATGGCAACAATCGGGTAATTAGCAAAAAAGATATCTAGCCCTCCAGTAGCTCTAGTGATAGCTACCAAAAAGGAAGATAAGCCAAAGACTAAGCCATAGACCCAACCCCATTTCCAGCCTTTCAGGTAAGAAAAGACCAGAACCGGAATATGAATCAAGGTGAAGGAAATCACCCCGATAGTAATATAGCCAAGTTGAGGAACGAAAGACATCAAGAGAATCAAAGCTAAGCAGATAGCAAAGAAAGTCAGATTGATGACGGAATTATTCCTTCTCATTGTTGATTTCTTCCTTGAAGAAGGTAAAGTCGCTAAACCCATAGATGTGAGCTAAGCCTTCAGTGACTAAATGCAAATCGGTTTCAAAATCAGTAAAACCGAATTCCTTCATCTGTTCATTGACTAATTTTCCGTTTCCACCAGTCAGAATGACTTTAGCCTCAGGGTCTTGATACTTTTCCCTGATTGCCTTCACCATGCTGTTGATTAACCCGGCTGTTCCATTTATGACACCAGAAGAGATACTTTCATCAGTCTTCAAAGAAAGAAGCGGAGGGTTTTCAATCAGTTCGATGTTTTTCAGTAAATCCGTCTTCTGGGAAAGAATAGAGGGAGCAGAATAGAGTCCTGGGAAGATCTGACCTCCCTGGAATCTCTTTTGCTTGTCTATATAAAGAATCTTGCTGGCTGTTCCTAAATCAATAATGATTAAGCCAGTGTTTTCATCTCTAGAAACAATATCGCAGAATAAGTCTTTTCCGAGAATTTGAATATTGGGGACATCATAATGGCTATCAAGGCAGAAATGTTCCATCCTAGAGGGAGTAAGCGTGTAATAAGGAATCTTCAGGAACTCTAACTGCTTAGTCAAGACAGTCAATCCTAAGATATCGACTGAAGAAATATAAGCTTGGATAGTATGATGAATGTTAAGTAAGTCTTCTCCCATCTTACGGATTCTGACCCGGTCGCGGGAATTAAACTTATAGGTCTTGAACATTGTGAAATCAGTTACCACAATGTCTGTCGTCGAATTGCCGACATCCGCAAATAAACAGGTGTTTGTGTTCATAACGGAACTATTATAAGTACTAAACTTTAGTAAAACAACTAAAAGTTTATTTAAATAAGCTTAAATTTTTTATTATCAAAGCTTTACCTCTATACTGCCATCTAAATCCGTCCTCCGATAAGGAATATCAAGAGAATTAAGGGAGGCTAAGGTCTCCTTATTAGGATGCCCGTAGCTGTTATTTAACCCCGCTGAGATAATAGCTAAATCAGGATCAACGGCTTTTAGGTATTCCTTTGAAGAAGAAGTCTTTGAGCCATGATGTCCGACTTTCAGAATATCAGCTTTTAAGTCTTTCTTTTCTTCCAGTATTTGTTTCTCGATTTCAATAGGTGCATCACCTTGAATAAGAATTCTTTTATCCTTAATAGTGAAATCAAAGACTCCGGAACAATAATTAGTATCAGTGCTTTCCTGATAGTTATTTAAGTTCGTTATCTTTAAGTCATCCACATAGTAGGAATTATTTTTAAAGCTTTGGAAGTCACTGGCATAGATGACATTTAAGACCGGGTAGTTCTTCCTGAGGCTTTCTAAGGCTCCATAATGGTCATAATCCAAATGGGTGATGAAAACATAGTCAATCTTCATTATTTTCTTCTTTTTGAAGTAGGGAATTAAGCATTCTTTAGCTAAGTCAGTTTTAAGGTTTCCCCCTGTATCTATTAAGAGGTTCTTCCTTTCATATCGGACTAAAGTTGCATCTCCTTGACCAACATCGATAAAATCCACTTCATAATGTTTGCTTAAGTCAGGAAGGAAAAAACAACTGAGAGCCAGTAAGGGAATAACTAAGATAGAATTAGCCATTTTTTTAAAATGATAGGTTTTAGCAATAAGGGCTAAGACTATCAAAAGATAATAGAAAACAATTATTCCTACCCAAGGCTTGCCAGATAGGATATAGGGAGAATATTCCATCGTAATATTCATAACTTTAGAAATGAAACTGACCAGAAGGTTTATAAAGATACCTATCTGAGGAACAATAAGACAGCCAATTGCTAAGAAAAAGAGCAGATGAGTCAAAGGAATCAGCAAAAGCTGAGAAAAATGGCTTAAAAGATTTAGTCCATAATCGTTTAATAGCCTGATAGGCAGATAAAAAAGAAAGATCTTGGCAAAGAAGGAGAAAGCTTTTTGGTTTTTCTCTTTTGCCGGGAAAATCCTTAAAAGGAATAAGAAAGGAAAAGGATAATAGAAGGAAGGCGAAATCAAAGAAAAAGGCTCGAAAATAAGTAGGATCAATGCTACTAGGCTTAAGACATCCAGGCTTCTTAAAGGGTATTGCTTCTTCTTGTTGATAAAGCTTAATAATGACAGCAGAAAGATTCTTCTTAAGGTGTATTTGAATCCTGATAGAATCAAGAAAGTACTGATGATTCCAATTTCTAGGTAGAAGAAGTTATCTTTTAATCTCTTTCCAAAGAGCTTTTTAATAAACCTGATAAAGAAACTAAGATGAAAACCGGATAGTGAAAGAATGGATGACAGCCCTAATTCATTGAAGATATGATTTTTCTCATAATCAAAAAGGTTCTCGCTGAATAGAAGCCTGACTACAAAAGCTTTGCTGTCCTCATTTAAAAAACTAAGAGCATATTTTCTTAATGCTGAAAGATTAAAAGGCGACTTAAAAATAAAAGAAGTCTTTTCGCTTTGAAAAGCGTAAGAGATTCCTTCAGACTTCAAATGATTCAAGTAATCAAAGCTTCCTTCAAACTTCGTGTAATAAGGAGTCTTGCTATAACCTGTTAAAGTCACTAAAGAGAAAAGGCTGACTTCATTCTTCTTGTCTGAAACTAAGTACTTCCCTTTAAGTGTCAGAAGATAATAGTAATTTTCTTTCCTGTAGACAACAAGACCGGTTACCTCCTTAGCATCTAAAGAGCCTTTCGGCCAAAAGAAAGAGATGAAGAAACCAACTAAAAGAGGAATCAGGAAAAAGAAAGCCTTTGTCCTTATCTTCCTAAAGAAGTAAAGATAAAGGAAAGGCAAAAGAGCAATAATTAAAAGATAGGGAGAGTAGATGGCTCCTAATATCCCTATCATTAAAAAGATAAAGGCAAAGAAAACCGGCATCAGTTAATACAGATTTTGTTCTTAACTTTAGAAAAGGTAGCAGCTCCGATTCCTTTGACGTTTTGAATGTCTTCGATAGCTTCAAAGAAGCCATTGGTCGAGCGGTAATCAATCAGGTCAGAAGCTTGCCCGGAGTTAAATCCGACTCCCACCAAAGAGTCTTTGCTGGCTGTATTGATGTTGACCTTTTCAATTTCAGTCTCGACACAAGTGGTAGGCACTTCACCTATTGGAGGAATATAGAAAGAGGTTCTAGTCGAGATAAGAATACTCTCGTTGTAGGCTTTGCTATCAGCCTTCGAAGTTACGCCTCCAGCCATGGTGATTAATGTACCTAAGCTCTCATCGATGGAGATAGTGTAGTCACCCGGATGATTGATTTCACCGCTGATAGCTACTTTAGCCGTATTCTCATCACTTACTTCCGATGACAAGTAACCGTTAGTCGTATTACTGCCATTCCCGGAAACCGACTTATTGACAGCCGACAACGCAAAAAGACCTACGATAGTGACAACTATGCCAATGATAATAATTTTCAGCATAATCTTGACCTCCTCATAGACTATTTAGTCTAAGGGGGTCAAATCACTAAGATAGGTCTTATTATTTCTACAATAGAGTTAATTAGTCAGAAATCTTCTCAATAAGAAGCTCGTAAGGCTTAGCGACATTGACCTTAACAGTGTCTCCAGCCGGATGATTAAGGACAGCCTGAGCAACCGGGCAAGTGTTGGAAATCTTTCCAGTAAGAGGATCAGCTTCAGCTGAACCAACGATAGTGAAAGAGTATTCCTTATTGGTAGAGATGTTCTTAACGGAGATTAAGCCACCGCCTAATCTAGCAGTATTGCCCTTCTTAGTATCGGCAATGATGGTGCAGTGATCAAGAACATACTGGATCTTAGTGATTTCAGTTTCGATTTCCTGACATTTTTCTCTAGCAGCATCATAATCGGCATTTTCGCTTAAATCGCCTTGTGATCTAGCTAAATTCAAATCAGCTAAAGCTTTAGGCTTCTCGTTGTTGATAAGATCATTAAGCTTATCTTCAAGTTCTTTCTTTCCGTTCTTAGTAAGTATGTTTTCTTTCTCGGCCATATGGTTTCTCCTTGTTTAGCATAAGAATTATATCATAAAACAACCCATTGGATTTAGTTTATAATAATTATATAATAATAGCACTTTATATTTGAGCAAGCTAAGGAGATTCAAATGATAATCAAATCACATTTTGCCAAAAATACGGCAGTTCTTTCGCTTCTAAAAAAAGATGATGAAAAAAAATACTATTGCTGCAAAATCAATGGAAGAATAAGAGAACTTACTTATGTCTTTGATAATGACTGTGATGCCACAGTCGAATTCCTAGATCTTACTTCAGCCGATGCCTGTAGAATCTATGAAGCCAGTGTCCGATATTTGACTGCATTAGCTATCAAGACTATCTTGCCAAAAGCTGATGTCAGGTTCTTCTATAACATTTCCCGTTCAGTCTTCTGCCGGGTAGTCACAAAGAAAGCCTTTAAAGTAAATACCCATTTTGTCCAGGAAGTCGAAGACAAAATGAAGCAATTAGTCAAAGAGGATATTCCTTTAAGGAAAATCAAAGTCTCAAAAGAGGATGCTTTAGCTAAATACCATGAGGAAGGTTTCCACGATAAGATTCAGGTCTTGAAGTACCGCAGCGAGAACTTTGTCCATCTTTACGAAGCCAAAAAAAATTCCATCGATTATTTCGATTATCTTTATGGTTTCTTAGTTCCCTCAACCGGATTCCTAACCAAATTCAATTGCCGTTACTATAATCCAGGATTCTTAATCCAGTTGCCTCGAGCTGAATGCCATGGCGAGATTCCTCCCTTTGACGATGAAATGAAGTTTGCTATCACCTTAGCTTCCACTTCAAAATGGGCCGAAGAGAATAATCTTGATACTGTCTTCAATATCAACAAATTCGTTAAGACCTATGGTGAGATGGCTTTGATCAATGTCTCCGAAGCCCGTATCAACAATATGTTAGCTTCCTTAGGAGAGGACATAACCAGTAGAGACTCAATCGTTAGATTGATCTGCATTGCCGGTCCTTCTTCTTCCGGAAAGACCTCCTTTGCTAACCGTTTGCTCTATGAGCTGATGTCTAGAGGCTTACGTCCGATTAGAATCTCAGTTGATAACTTCTATATACCTAAAGATGTCTTAAAAGAAGGCACGGACTTAGAAAGTATCGATGCTATCGATATTCCTTTCTTCAATGAGATCATGACTAACCTGATTCAAGGAGAAGCCGTAGCCTTACCGGTCTATGACTTCAAGAATGGTATTAGATCATTTGGTAAGCCAATCCAAGTTGAAGAAAACCAGCCTATTATCATTGAGGGCATCCATGCCTTAAATCCAAAGCTCACCCCTTCAATACCTGAAGCCCAGAAATATAAGATTTATATTGCTCCTCAGCCGCAGGTCAACATCGATAACCATACTCCCGTCAGCATGACCGATATGAGACTTTTAAGAAGAATTGCCCGTGATAGTAGAACAAGAGGCTCTGATGCCACAGAGACCATCAATATGTGGCCTAATGTCCGATCAGGAGAATTCAAATACATTTACCCAACTCAGGAAAACGCCGACTTTGTCTTTGATTCCTTCTTCCCTTATGAGCCTTGCGCCTTAAGAAATATCGTCTTACCGCTTTTAGATAAAGTAAGACCTGACCAAAAGGAATACTTAACGGCTTCTAGGCTTAAGCAGATGGTGAAATACTTCTTACCGATTCCGACTAATAACATCCCCTGCAATTCTTTGATGAGGGAATTTGTCGGTGGCTCTTCCTTTAAGGATGCCCGTTAATTATTAGGTTTTTGGCTTATTTAGGCTATTATTCATCAACAATTTAAGTATTCAGGCAAAAGAAAAGACCGCCTTGCTGAGAGGCGGTCTTTTTTCTCATACTTAGCCGACTATATCTAAAAGGATATGTGACTAAGAGCCGAGTTTTGCTTAGGCAGCAAAATGGATGTTATTGGCTCTGAGACCCTTTTCGGTGGTAGTGGCATCATACTCCACAGCCTGACCTACTTCGGCGGTCTTGAATCCATCCATCATAAGCTGAGAATAGTGGAAGAAATAATCCTTTCCATCTTCTCCAGTGATGAATCCATAGCCCTTTTCTTTGTCGAACTTCTTGACAGTACCCTTCATTGTCTAAACCCTTTCTTTCGCACTAAATTATATTTAATGCAAGTACAAATATAGCATAAAGTTCCTTTTAGGTGTTAGGATTTTTGAAATTTTTAAATGTAAGCGGTTATCTTTTTATTTTAAAAAGCTATCAATTGGTTCGATTTTTGCTATTTTTAGCCTAATTATGCTTCCTATTAGAGCCGTTAAGAAGAAAGCTGTCAAGAAGCTGATTAAGTAAGGAAGAAGAGAAGCCTGATAATCTTTAAGAAGATCAAGAAGAGTAGATTTTAAAACTTTTTCAGTCATCAATGATAAAAGAAGAGACAGCAAAAAACCTATTAATCCTAAAAGGAGTGAAAACACTAAGAAGAAAAATCCTATTTCCTTCTTATAATAGCCAAGCGATAAAAGAATACCAATTTCTTTCTGCTCTTTTCTGATAATCAGGAACAAAGATAGTCCTAAAAGAAAGGCGGAACTGATTAGAGAGAGAAAAGCAAAGCCTAAAAACAAAGAGGACAACTGATTCAAGGTCTTCTTGATTTCCTCAGTCATCTTCAGCATCGGAAAAGACCCCTGATAATCGCCGATTTTGTTCAGCTCTCTTTGATAATAGTCTTCATTGTGCTTTTTTAAGTCTACTTCTAGGACCGCTTCCGTTGCCCTAATTTCATTTGGCTGAAGAGAGGAGATAGAAAAGGCATAGGACAAAGGGAAAAGATAATCCTGATAAATGACTTTCTTTTCATTCTGGATAACGCCGGTGATCTTCAATTCTCCGGAAGAAAAGTAATTTAGGTAGTCTTCTCCTTTTTTGACAGTCCTTTCAAGCATCAATGTCGATAGGCTTTCATCTAAGGCTTTATCAGAGCCTAAGAAAAGCTCATTAGCTAAAGAGGAAGAAATCATGATGCCAGAATAATCATTTGGCTTATAGCCGGCAATGGGGACATCATCTTTGCTATAAGAAGAAAAGCTCAGTCCGTTTGAATCCATAGCGGAAAACAAGTCGGCTTTGATTACACCATTAGGCACTTCAATTAAAGACCCTTGAAAATCGCCTAGATTATTTTTTGTCTTGAAGGAATTATCCTCGATCTCATTAAGCTTATCCTTGTATTTAGAAATAAAGAAAGGTTTCTTAAAGCCGCTGATATACCCGCTTGCCGTATAGGTATAGACAGGAGAAGAATAAGAAACACTCCTGACATTCTCTCCTTGGCTAGAGGCAAAGGAATTGATAGCACTGATAGAGATCTTAGAAAGATAGTCCTTATAGACTAAAAAGCGGTTATGAGTCAAGCTATCCCTCCTATCATAGTAATTCTGACTGATTAAAGGAGCTAGAACATAAGGATCATTTTTAGGGTCTAGCAAGAAGGCTTTAAGAAAATCAGCAGTCCTTCTCTTCTTCAGCCTTAATCCGATTCCTCTTTTTATCGTCCAAGGTTCCTCAGGGCTTTTCTCCTCTTCCATTAAGATAGTCTTAAAATGCAAGACCTCTTTGACAAAGTGGTCGGAGAAATCAATTGAAGGATTAATCAAAGAAGTTTTATCACTTAAATAAGCCCCTCTTACTTTGAAGGAATGGGAAAGATGATACTTCCATTCGCTTTTATCAGCCTTTAACTGCAAAGTCAGATTCTTCTTCCTGATTTCATTATTCGTTTCTTCGATGATTTCATCATCAATAAAAGCAAGAGGCTCCTGGTAAATCAACAAATAGAGGCTTTTAAAGTCGGCTTCTTTTAATCCTAGAATGACTTCTTCTTGTCCAATCCCGATTGATAGGAAGCCGGGAAGATCAGCTTCGCTATAAGTAAGGGCTTCAGAAAAGGAATCCAATGATAAGCGGTTCATTTCAATATGCCTATTGTTGCATTGAAGAAAGAAGTCTTGAGAGAGCTGAAAGGAAGAAAAGCTTTCTAGGTAAAAGGCAGAAAGATTATCGATATAGTCAGGATAGCGGTTCTTTAGATAAAGAAGCTGATTATAGTCGGCAGTTTCATAGTCAACCGTCTTATAGCTATCATCCCGGTTTTTGATAACAAAGGAGTTATCGTCCATATAGGCTGAAAGTGATTCTTTCATTGAGGAAGATACTCCATTAGATAACAGAAAGGAAAAAGTAATGGAAAAAAGAGAGATAGCTAAAGTAAAAAGAGTAACTATCAGGAACTTTCTTTTACTGATCAAGGAAGAAAAGAGGGAAGAGAGAAAGCTTTTTCCTCCATATTTCTTTCTTTGGTAACCTAGCTTCAAAGGAGCTGAAGTACTCTTCTTGCCTTCTTTTAAGATCTTAATTTTTCCATTAACTAGCTCATACTGATAAGCACTATCAGGTATCAAAGTGACATCATGGGTAATGACAATCACTAATCTTCTTTGGCTTTCTTTTAAAAGAATCTCCGTGACATCCTTCCTCAGCCCTTCATTAAGGCTAGCAACCGGTTCATCACAAAGAAGTATCTTATTATCCCTAATTAATGCTCTAGCTAAGGAAATCCTTTTCTTCTCTCCGCCCGATAGGCTTTTGAATTTCTTATTCAGTTTCTCCTCTAACCCGATTTTCTTTAAGGCCTCATTGATTCTCGATAGCTTTTCTTCTTCATTCAAGTCAGTGATAGCCAAAGCCTTTAAAAGATTGGCTTTGACGCTTTCATCTTCATCGGCTTTGAAGTCCTGAAAGACAAAGCCGATGCTTTCAAAACGGTAGTCGGCCTTTTCTTTCTCGGTGAAGGACTTCAATTCCTTACCATCCACAAAGACTTCACCAGAATAATCGAAGTCCATGCCTCCTAAAATAGCTAAGAGGGTGCTTTTCCCGGCACCCGACTTGCCAATCAGATAATAAAGTCCCGTATCATTGAAAGATAAGGAGATGCCTTTTAAGACACTCTCAGAAGAATTCTTATACCTCTTAACTAGGTTTTTAATAGCAATCATCAGTCTTCTCCTTCCAGTTCCTTCTTGATTTCACTGTCTTTGATTCTCTTTAAAGGCAGCAAGGAGCCTAAAAGAGTAACTAAGAAAGAAAGAAATAGGACGAAAGCAAAGGAAAGGAAATCAAAGTCTTTCAAAAAGGAGGGATAATAGATTTTAAGAAGGAGGGCATTGATCAGTTTGGTGGCTAAAAGAGAAATAAAAAGCAGAAAGAAGACGGTCAGTAAAAGAAAGAGGCTTCCTAACCCTAAAGCTATCCTTTTCTTGTTCTTCTTAGAGTCAGAGAACATTTTGCTCAAAGCAAATAGACGGATGTTCTCGTCAAAGAGCGAATAGACAGATAAGAATTCCAGCATAAAGGCAGAAACTAAAGTCAAAGCCAAAAAGGCTAGAGCGACTTCCATTAAGGAAGCTACAATCTGATCAGTGCTTTCTTTGATGTTAAGAGTTCTACTAGTGATGCTGACCTCTTCACCATAGATTTCTTCAGCTTTCTCCTTCAGTTCACTTAGTCTTGAAGAGGTAAAAAGAAGCTTTCTGGAGCCGAAGTCTTCATTCTGGTAGAGAGGATTTTGAAGTAAAGACAAAATCGATACTTCTTCATCTAACTCAAGAGAAATATTCTTAAGAAGTGTTTCCGCTAAAAGCTCTTCAATATCGCGATAGTCGTAATAGACGCTGGCGGAATTAAAGGCGTTCTTTTCTTTTGAGATTCCGGTTATCCTGAAAGGAACATAGACTGAAACTAGATCCGAGCTTTCAAAGCTTGAGGAATATATCAAGCACCTTTTGTTGATGATGATTCCTTTCCCTAAGACCTCTTCTTTTTTTAAGCCAATTTCTGAAAGAAAAGATTCGTTGATGACTACTTGATAAGGATTATCAAATCCTTTGCCTTCTTTAAGCTTGCTCTTATCTTCTTCTATCACCGGCTGAAAGGAAGCCGTAATCGCTTTATCTTTGATTCTTACTTCATAGTACTCAGGCACAAAATAGTCAAATGAGGGATAGCATTCCTCTAATCCTAAGGAAGAAGTGATTTCCAGGCTTGGGGTAGAATACCTTTCTAAAGTAAGGTGACCCTCGCTAGCTACTTTTTCCTTAACAGTGATATTAGCTTCTTTGGATGAATAATAGCTATTCATCAAAGAATTCAAGGAATAATCTAGTTCGTTTTTAAAGTTCAGCCCTAAATAAAGAAGACCTAAGGAAAAAGCCAGGAAGAGAGAAGTAAGAACAAGCCGGGCTTTCCTTTTTAGAAGAAAGAGAGAATTGATTCTTAAAGACTCCCACAAAGTTAAAGAGCCTTGAGGTTTCTTCTCTTTTTTCAGTAACGAGAAGTCTTTTTCTCTCTTAGATAAAAGAATAAGATTCTTTTCCTTCAGTTCATAGAGATAGTCAGCTATGTTCAAAGCATTCTTTTCATCATGAGTAACTAAGATAATCAGTCTCTCCTTAGCTAATTTCTTTATTACTTCATAGATTTCTAAAGAGTTCTTCTCATCTAACTGCCCGGTCGGTTCATCAAGGATCAAAACCGAGCTAGCTTTTACTAGGGCACGGGCAAGACTAACACGAGTCTTTTCTCCGCCAGAGAGCTTTTTGACCGCTCTTTTTTCAAAGCCCTGAAGAGAGACTTCTCTTAAGGCCTTACTGGAAGATTCTAGGCAGGAGGCTTTTCTTTTTCCTTCAAGAAGCAGTGGAAGAAGGACGTTCTCCTCTACATTCAGATAGTCCAATAACATCGGGGACTGGAACAATAAGCTAGGCTTATCAGGAAAGGAATTAGTGATACTTCCGCTCTTTGGTTTCAAGGAACCGGAAATCAATGATAGGAAAGTGGTCTTACCAGACCCTGACTTTCCTAAAATAACCACTAAGCCACTATCGGGAAAAGCCACATTCAGATTTCTAAATATCTCTTTATCGCCATAGGAAAAAGAAACGCCATTTAGTTTAATCAAGGTTTACTCCTCCCTAGGATATTTAGTCTTAGGAAGGATAATTTCTAAAAAAGGGAGGACTAGCCTCCCTTTTGATACTAATGATTCTTTTCTAAAAAGAGTGCATTGAGGATAAGGCAGATAGAAGTCAAGACTCCTACTCCGCCAGGAACTGGGGTATAAGAGCTAAGCTCATCATCGTTTGGGACAAAGCCTAAATCTCCGCCGCCTTTAGAGAACCCACAATCGATAACTACTTGCTGGGGATTAAAGCTCTCCCGGCTGATAAGAGAAGGCTTTCCGGTAGCTAAGAAGATAAAGTCGGCTTCCTTAGCCTCTTTATTAAGCATGATTGAAGAAACTTTTGAATGAGCTAAAACCAGAAGCCCGTTTCCTTTGTTGACAAGCTCAGCAAGAGGAAGCCCGACAGTTAACGATCTTCCTAGGACTAAGCATTTCTTAGAAGCTATATCAAGTTTAAAAAACTTCAGTATCTCCTTAACACTTTTTGCAGTGGCCGGAAGATAGTTCAAATCTCCCGAATAGAGTTTTCCTTTATTGATGATAGTCATCATATCAGGGTCATAAGAAGGGTCAATCAAAGAAAGGAACTTATCTTCGTAACTGATTCCTAAAGGCCTAGCAACGATGACATACTTGCCCTTTTCTTCTTCTTTGAATCTGGCAAGGTTATTCTCTTCCTTGTCGTTCTTATCAAGGAAGCCTTCCGTAAAAGGAATATTCAGTTCAGTAAGGATCTTCTTAATCCCTTTTAGGTAATAGAAAGAAGGGAGACTATCTTTATCGGAATAAAGATAGAAGCTAAGTTTAGGAAGATTGCTATCAGAACAAGCCAAAGCTAATAAGCTAGGCTTTACTTCTTTGCCAGAGAGGATGATCATTTCATTTTCTTGCTGGCCGGAACTTTAGGAAGGCCAGGCATAGTGACAATCGAACCAGTAAGAGGCACTAAGAATCTAGCGCCAGTGAATAATCTGAAGGATTCGACATGGAGGGTATGTTTAGGGACATTCAGAAGTTTAGGATTATCCGATAAGGAGTTAGGAGTCTTCGAGATGCAGACATCAAAGGAAGAATAGCCGGCGTTGATGTATTCCTTAATCTGCTCATTAGCGGCATCGGAATAGACAACTGAATCAGCACCATAGATTTCAGTAGCAATGGTCTCAATCTTCTTCTGGACCGACATAGAAGGAGCAATGATAGGCTTAAAGCCTTTATCATAGCCAGAATCAGCAAGCTTCTTAGCTTCAACAGCTAAATCCATAGCACCCTTAGGTCCATCCATATAGGATGTGTTGACGGCGTATTTGAAATTATTGGCCTTTAAGTAATCAGTGATGACTTTGACTTCTTCATCACTGTCATCCTTAAATCTATTGACAGAGACTAGAACCGGCAAATGGTATAAGTCGACATTATCGAGATGCTTTCTTAAGTTAGCTAAGCCAATCTTTACCGCATTAGGGTTAGCAGTCTTTAAGTCTTCAAACTTCATACCGCCATGAAGCTTTAAGGCTCTAACGGTAGCAACCATAACCACCAAAGAAGGATGGAATCCTCCTAAAGGTGAAACAATATCAAGACATTTCTCCATTCCTAAATCTGATCCGAAGCCAGCTTCAGTAACAACATAATCAGCTAGCTTTAAGGATAAGTCAGTTGCAATAATGGAATTGCAGCCATGGGCGATATTAGCAAAAGGACCGCCATGAACAATAGCCGGAGTATGGTGTTTTGTCTGAACCAGGTTAGGATATAAAGCGATATGCATCAGTTTCCTGATAGCAGCACGGGAATCCAAGTCTCTTACAAAGATAGGATCACCATCCTTGTTGTAAGCTACGGTTATGCTTTCCACTCGGTCAAGGAAATCCTCTTCATTCTTAGCTAAGCAGAAGATTGCCATCATCTCACTAGCGGCAGTGATGACAAAGGAGGATTTATGGGGAGTGCCGTTTTTATTGCCTAAGCAAGTCTCAATTTCTCTTAAGGAGCGGTCATTCATATCCATAGCACGGGGGAAGATGATTCTTTCAGGATCCACATTCAAAGGTGAATTCTGATAGAGTTCATTATCGATTAAGGCAGCAATAAGGTTATTAGCGCTAGTCAGAGCATGAATATCACCGGTAAAATGAAGATTAATATCATCTTCCGGATATAAAGTAGCTTCTCCGCCACCGCAGCCACCGCCTTTAACGCCAAAGACTGGGCCTAAGGAAGGCTCTCTTAAGCAAACCAAAGGCTTCTCACCGATAGCCTTTAAGCCATCAGCTAAGCCAATCGCCGTAGTCGTCTTTCCTTCACCGGCTTTAGTAGGAGTAATAGCCGTACAAAGGATCAGTTTGCCTTTTCTTTTGAGGTTAGGATCAAGAGCGGAGGTATCGATCTTGGCTTTATCTCTTCCGTAATAATAAAGAGCATCATTAGAAATTCCTAATTCTGCAGCGACTTTTGAAATATCATAGTCTTTTTCCATTTTACTTATTCCTTTCGATTAAGAAGTCAACGACTTGGCTGGTGATAGCAAGCCCGCCAGAAGAAGGAACAGTAGCTAAAGAACCGATTGTCTTACTATTGCTCTTCCCTTTGATTCTGCCATCACAGGCATAAACTATATCTATCTTAGCAATATCCTTATCTAAGTGCCCTCTTTTTTTAAGTTCATCCTTGAAGCTTTTAGCTAGAGGGTCAAAAGCCAAAGAGAGTTTTCCTCTCCTCACCTTAGTAGAATCAATATGGAATCCTAAACCCATAGCTGAGACAAAATAGCTTTGATCCTTTAAGGCTTTCTCATAGAGCAGACACTTAGCATTGACATCATCAACGCAGTCGATGATGAAGTCGAATCTACCCTCTGGAAGTGAAGCGTATGACACAATTCTCTTATCAAGAGTGGTAACTTCGATTAAGGGATTAATTCTCTTGATTTTTTCACAAGCGACTACAGCTTTTTTCTTTCCTATATCATAGTAGTCATATAAGGCCTGACGGTTCAAATTAGAAGGTGAAACAATGTCATCATCGATGATGGCTATTTTATTAAAGCCAAGCCTAGTAAGAGATAATAAGGCCTCTCCGCCAACTCCCCCTAAACCGGCTAGAAGAAGAGAGGAATTCTCTAAGAAATTGAGTACTTTAGGTGCTAAAAGAAGACGGCTTCTTTCTTTTGATAAAACACTATTTTTGATAAGTTGATAAATTTCCTCTTTGTCGCCGGAAACCACATCCTTGAACTGATTCCTTAAAAAGGTTCTTTGCTTCTTAGCTAACTGATGAGTATGGACTTTAATCAGCTCTTTGACTGAGTCGAGATCCTGATGTTCCTTTAAGCCGGCAATCATTTCCTGATAGCCGATAGATAAGAAGGAATGCAGATTATCAGGATAGACCTTTAGAAGCTTCTTGACTTCCTCTACAAAGCCTTCCTTAAACATCTTCTCGACTCTTTCATCGATGAATTTATTGCCTTCATCCTTATCAGTATCGATTCTTAAAAAAGTGCAGGGATAAAGAGGCTTATCGTTATTTAAGGATAGAATCTCTTTCCGGCTAGTCCCTTCATCAAGCTGTTCTAAAGCCCTGATTACTCTCCTAGGGTTCTTATTGTCAATTTCATTAAAAGTATCCGGGCTTCTCTTTAGTAGCTCTTTCTGCATGGCCTCTAAAGACCAATCCTGATATTTGGATTTTTCCTTACTGTTTTCCTCAGTGAAGACATAATTGAATAAGAGAGCTTTAATATAAAGGAAAGTGCCACCGACCACTAAAACATCCTTGCCTTCATTTAGATACTTCTCTATTATCGGGCGGCACTCTTTTTGGAAGTCGTAGACACTGGTTTCCTTATCAGGCTCATATTCATCATAGAAGTAATACTCTAAGCCCTTCGTTTCCTCTCTAGAAGGCTTATCTGTCCCTATTTGCATCATCTTAAAGCATTGATAGGCATCGGCTGAAATAATGGGAAGCTGAAGCTCCCGACTAAGCTTGATAGCTGTACTGGTTTTTCCGCTAGCCGTCTGACCTAAAATGACATAAATCAAAAACCGGACCTCCGGAAGATCTTCTCTACATCATCTTTAGTAATCTTAATCATAGTCGGACGTCCATGAGGGCAGTTAGCAGGATTAGCACACCTAGCTAAATCCCTTAAAAGCCCTTCTATTTCATTGATAGACATCAAATGATTAGCCTTGATTGATTTCTTGCAGGCAATATTAGCAATCGTAAGATGCAATAAATCAATAGGATCGCTAGCTTCATCATTCAGGCAGGAAGAGACGCAATCCCGGATGATGCCCTCATCATCCTTATCGGCTAAGAAGGAGGGTATCTCAGTAACTTTAATCGTTTTATCGCCAAACATCTCCGTGATGATGCCTAAAGAATTAAGCCTAGCCTGATGTTCTTCGTCATAGTTCTCTTTCTCTTTAAAGGACAATTCTAAAGTAATAGGGAAAAGAGGTACCACCCTTGAACGGATGGACTTAAATAAAGCCTCGGTTTTTTCAAAGTTGATTCTTTCAGCAGCGGCATGCTGATCAATCAGATAGAAGCAATCATTAGAGTTACAGACAATATAGGTCTCAAGAACCTGTCCGATAGGATGCATCTCGGGAAGCTTATTCGTAAAGCCGGCTTTATCGAAGATAGTGGAATAGTAGTCGTCTGAAGAAAAGCTAGCTTCATGTTTATCAGTAACAGTATTAGAAGGATGATCTTTGACGACTGTCTGGGATTCAAAGGTGGGCTCAAGTGGCAAAGAATCCTGAAAATATTTGTCTTCTTCTTGACGCTTTATCGGCTTAACATCTTGATAGCTAACATTGCTGTTACTCTTTTCTTCTTCTTTGATATCTTCAATATCAATGGCAGAAGAATCACTACCGATATCTAAGTCCTTAAGGGTCTTACTATCCTCACTGGCCGAATAGATAGGTTTCTTGTTAGCAAGGGTCTTAATGATTTCATCCTTGATGTCTTTAGCAATCTCATCTTCCATGGAGATTCTGACTTCTTTCTTGGTGGGATGGACATTGACATCGACTAAAGAGTAATCAAGATCCAAATCGATGATGCAGAAAGGATAACGTAGAGGAGGCAGATAATCCTTGTAGGCCTCTTCAATGGATTTATTGATCTTATAGTCATAGATGCAGCGCTTATTAAGGAAGGTCAAAAGATTATATCTTTTTGAATAGCTGAGTTCCGGTTTAGAAACAAAACCGGAGAAAGAATAGGCGACTCCTTCCTTTTTGACAAAATAAAGCTGCTGAGCTATTTCATTTCCGTAAATCTTCTGGATAGTCTCTAATAAGTCCCCTCTTCCGGAAGTCCTGAAGATTTCTTTGCCGTCAATAGCTAAGGAAAAAGAGAGATCGGAAGAGCACACGTCTGAACTCC
>ENA-UOOH01001349-UOOH01001349.1-fermentation-metagenome-genome-assembly--contig:-NODE-1349-length-24146-cov-20.008426_pt1 | contig 24146 bp, 16 predicted proteins | sample MGYA00245778_ERZ724025 | MGnify/ENA primary metagenome ERZ724025 (study PRJEB28704, sample SAMN03018313) | fermentation metagenome | biome: anthropogenic terrestrial biome; feature: soil... | reverse complement strand
GGTCTCGCAGGTGTTGCGCACAAACGCATTATGTAGGCATTAAAGCACCCATAGCATATTTGGTAAGCAAAAATGCAGTTAATGCGACGGTTTGGCGCACAATTCGAGCAAGCGTTCATTGAGTTACTACCCGTGCTTGGTATGTTATGATCCATATTTGGTATAGGATGGAATGAACTGTTTACTTTGATCGTATAATATCAAAATAAACACCTTTAATATTTTTCGGATCAGTGCATTCAACGATGATGGAATCATTCGTATATTTTCCTACTACCGCTTTTCGCATTAGATTTACATAAGCTGCTATCTCCTTGACACTATTAATGCTGGTTCTTATATTCTTACCCATTAGCTCGGCTAAATCATCTATCTTTCCAAGATTTTTAATCGTAATGTGCTGCTTGAAAAATGCTTTTAAAAATTCATTCTGATTCTCTTTTCTGAATATGTCAGAATAATTCTTTAATTCACCATTATCGTCATAACCCTGCCTGAACCTTACAAACCCTTCTGCCTGCTCTCCATTTAGGTGCTGCATTCCCGGGTACAAATCAATATACAAATTTTGAAGCGGGTCTTCATATTTCATACGCAGGGGAACTTTAATATCTATGCCATCAAACAAATCAACAACATCTCTGAATGCTTTTGTGTTGCCATAGGCATAATCATCAATAGGTATTTGAAATACCTCTTCAATTAAATCTGCTAAAAAGTCAATACTGCTGTCACCAAACCTACCGCTATTTTTCTCGTATTCAATTCTGCGTCCTACTAAATGAGCAGCATTAATCTTCTGAAACCCCTTTGCTTCATATAGCTTTGGAGATTTCTCCTTTAACTTTTCCAGAACCTCATCACTGTAATCAATATAAATATCCCGCGGGAAATTTATTAAACGAATAGTTTTATCGTTTTCAGATATTGTAGCAATTATTATAGTATCGAAATTACCGCCAAAATCACTTTCCCCAACTAAAAGAACGTTTTTAGACTTTTTTGTAGCCAGAGAATCATAATATCTTTGTTTGTTAGTTATATTGTAATCAGCTGCTACAACTTTACGGTTGTCATCTTCATCTTCTATTGGAAAATAATTTTGATCGATATCGTCTATATTATCTATATCAGGGAAAATATCAGAAATCAAGTTCGGGTTCTTGTCCTTCCATATAATCGATGATATTAGCATGCCAGTCAGAATTCCTGCAGCGACTGCTATTACTGCATATATAATAATTATGTTTTTCTTCATTTATGCCTACCCCTTATGTTACACTTGCTCCATACTAATACTATAGACCTTATTTTTACGTTTGTGTAGATCCAAATTTTACACAATAATTTCTATGTAATAGTTTATCCCACACCGCCATCAGTACCTGTTGTTAAGGTAAAATACCAAAACACCGTGAGAGGGCTTAGTTGTATAACTCAAACCTGCCGGATGTTGTTTTTTAAAATAACGGAAGAAATTGCTTGTTCCGTTATTTGCATAGCAAAATAACGCACATTAATTTTCTTTCGAAGGCTGATGAAATTTAAGATATCTTAAATTTCATCAGAAAGTCACTTCGTCACTTTCTGGGTGATAATCATATTATGACTTCATATCCTTTTCATATGTTTTTAACTATACTACATTTTTTTCTGTGTTTCAATACACCCCTGCCCTATGAACTCTCGGCAAAGTAGAATAATGTTACTGTTCAGAGGATTATAATGTTACCGTCTGCGAGTCTGTCTTGGGTGGTGTTTCATTCCTTGGATGTAACCAGTAAGCTGGTTACGCATTAAGGTAGTGTAGTGCAATACAAACAAGATCAAAAGCACGACCAAAGCACATACTTTTTTACCCGCTCTGATTTTAATACATTGTCTGGTAGCAGTCTTCATATCACGGGTCGCTCAGGAACACGCTTTTAGATTTGCGTTAGAAGCGGTGCCTCGGAGTGTGTTACCTTACGTCATTGGAAGCAGTTGGAAACAATAATTTCTGTGCATTAATACAATCTTTATTGTATAATTCATTTAGACTTAATTTTTACGGAAGCATGTGACATAATGTTTAATACGAAAACGTACTCAAAGCTCTTTTGGCCGGTTCTGATAGAACAGATTTTAATGACATCCGTCGGTATTGTTAATACCATGATGGTTAGCAGTGTTGGTGTTTACGCAATATCTGCTGTTAGTATTGTCGACTCAATTAATTTTGTTATAATGAATCTCTTTATTGCTTTTTCAACAGGTGCGACTGTAGCTATAGCTCAGCAAAAAGGTGCTAAAGATGATACAGGAGCAAATGAATCCGCAAGCCAGTCACTGTTTGCCTGCGTTCTGCTATCACTAATATCTGGAATACTAATAATTTTCTTTAAGGACAATGTAATTGAATTTTTGTTCGGTGAAGCTGAGGTTTTAGTAAAGTCAAACGCAATCGTTTATCTTCTTTATTCAGGAGTGTCATATCCATTTTTGGCGACATTCACCATATCAGCAGGTGTTCTAAGAGCAAGTGGCGATACAAAGTCACCAATGAGGATATCTCTCATCTCAAATGCCGTGAACATAACAATAGGAGCCTTTTGCATTTATTTTTTGAATCTTGGTGTTGCCGGGGCGGGGATCGCATTGCTATCATCACGAATTGTATCTGCAGGGATTCTATTACTTAATTTGTATAATCCTAAGTCTAGAATCTGTATTAAAAAAATAAAACCCCGGTTTACGAAGAAAGTGTTGTATCCGGTGCTGCGCATTGGTATTCCAGCTTCATTAGACGGTATGATTTTTAATGGCGGAAAACTTTTAATTTCAACCCTTATAACCTCTCTTGGCACAGCTTCGCTTGGTGCTCACGGGATTTCTTCCTCAGTTGCGAGTTTTGTTAATATCCCGGGTAATTCAATTTCTATAGTTGCTGTTACTGTTGTGGGACAAGCAGTTGGTTCAGGTGTTTATGGAAAGGATCTTAAGAAAATATTTCGTTCTTTAATTTTATTCTCAATGGTTCTTTTGGGTATAACATCATTAATTATGTATCCCGCAATGCCATTTTTTATTGACTTTTATAACCCTACTTCCGATGTTAAAGCATTAGCTCTTGACGCTTTGAATCTTGTGCTTATTTTCCTGCCTTTGGCATGGCCGTTTTCATTTATTCTTAATGCATGTTTAAGAAGCACCGGCGACTCGCTTTATGTTACAATTATCTCAGTGCTTAGCATGTGGCTTGTGCGTGTTTGCGGTGCATGGGTTTCAGAAAAATACTTTGGCATGGGATTTTTGGGAGTATGGCTATTCTGGTGTATGGACTGGGTGACGAGGGGAACTATGTTCCTTGCACGTACCAAATTCAGTCCATATGTAAATAACCCGCCTGCTGTGAAAGAGTGAACTCGTTCAGCTGAAGCTGAACATCATGCGTTTTTACGAAGTAAAATACGCATTGGGCTTCGGTGGGGGACTCTACCCCCACCGAAGAAAGAACGAAGGTGCGTACCAAAGGAGCGTACCCACTGGAACGCTCCCCCAAGGAGGATAACCCTAACCTACCGGAACGCACCACAAGCCTCGACCCATTAACAAGGAACCCCCATTTATAGAAGTGGGGATCTCAGAAATTTGGTGAAAAACCAGCAAAAACTCTATTTTACCAAATTACTATTGTGTATATACTATTACTATAATCATAGCTAAATCAAAAGGCTCCCATATTTAAACTACCATATTCACGGCAGTGAAAGTGGTATTGTATTTATCAAACTATTACCTCCATGAAGCCTTTTTACATCTTGTAGCGTCTTTTGGGTTTTGTGGGTCTTATCAGTCTTATCAGTCTTATCAGTCTTATCAGTCTTGTTGGTCTTGTTGGTCTTGTAGGTCTTATCGGTCTTATTGGTCTTATTTGTCTTGTTTGTCTTGTTGGTCTTGTAGGTCTTATCGGTCTTATTTGTCTTGTTGGTCTTTGAGCTGATAGATGCTAAAAGCCCATGACTAATATTCGTTAAATTACAGTGAAAAATAGTTATTTAATTCAAGACCGCTCTTCTTTCCAATCATCTTCAATTCCTCAAGGGTCTTTTCGTTGACCGGGATCCCACTTTCTAATTTTTCCTTCCTGGATTCTATTTCTATTTCTCCATGGGTGTAAATGCGATCCTTACCATCTGCTTTGGGGCTCTCTCGTAGCTCTCTTAAAAGAGTTGACATGCGGTTTTTGATCTCTGTCTTGTTACCAAAAATGCCATAATCAATTGCCCACAAGCAAAATGAAGTGTCGGCATTTCCGCTGTTTCTTACATGAGGTGATGTGGTTCCACCGGCGAAAATTGAAGTAAACAGCTCTACAATAATACCAAGACCATATCCCTTATGGGAACCTGTTTCTGTTTCCCAGCCACCTACCGGGAAAATGCCTCCGCCAAGCTTTCCTATTATGTTTTTCAAAACACGGTCTGCATCGTCACAATCCATGCCATTTTCATCAGCAACCCAACCCTGTGGAAGCGGAAGCTCTTTCTTTCTGTACACCTCAAGCTTTCCTCGTGTTATTACTGTGGTTGCCGCATCATACCAGAAGTTAACCGGATCCGCAGGCATACAAACTGCAATTGGGCTTGTTCCCAGCATGGCTTTCTTGCCGTATGTGGGGATCGCAATTGCCTCTGTGTTTGTCATTGATATTCCAAGCATGTCTTGTTCTGCTGCCATTAATGTATAATAACCGGCAATTCCATAGTGATTGGAGCCTCTAACGCAAACCGCGCCTATACCATGCTTTTTCGCCATATCAATTGCCATGTTCATTCCTTTTTTTGCAACAATCTGCCCCATTGATTTCGGTGCATCAAATACAACTGAAATAGGGCTTTGGAATATAATTTCCGGCTTCACATCGGTGAGAATAGAACCCTCCTCTATTGCCAGGTGATATCGAATCAGGCGCTGTATGCCGTGAGACTCAATCCCAAACAAATCAGCCGTTATAAGTACATCCACAATGTCTGCACTTTCCTGCTCTGAATAACCTATGCTTTTAAAAATATCCTCGCAATATTTTCTTGTTGCGTTTACGTCAAGATTAGTATAACCCATTATAGTTTTCCTCCTTTTGGATTATTAAAAAAATAATGCATTTAAACTCTACCCGCTCGGCTTATACACCAAAGCTAGCAGGTGCCTAGCTTCTTTATGCCACTTTTGAAAAATATGATACTGGTTCTTAATAAGTAAAGTTTGTTCTTACTGCAGGAATTCGTACTAACGGATATACTATATGAAACGCCATAAATTCATGTAATTTAATTTTTCTATTCTACCAGTAATTCAGCACTCTTTGCAATGGCAGTACAAGTTTCAAAGACGTTGTATATAGTTTTGTTAAAATCACACATTTCATACATATAGTAATGAAGTATTGGTTTTCATGCATGAAACGATACTATTTTTAATAACTGCAGTAAAAATTAAGTTCAAGTTAATTATATCAAAGTATGCTTTATTGTCAAAAATTTTTTCCGCCAGAACCTACTCTTACCAATGCCCAAACGCATTTCCTAGTGCGCTCCTAGCTATCATCACGATTTTTAGCCAATGAGTTCAACTTTTTTATAAATACTTCTATTGGAATCGCTGATAATATAAAAAACGAAGGCATTATAAAGTAACGATACCGGGGTTGAATTTCTATTAATGTATATGTAAAATAATTCAAAATTATTAGAATTATAAAAAAGAACATGTTATTCCTCCCCTGTTCTTTCCACATACTAATACAACTAAAAATAAGCGCCATAAGCTGTATAATAACTATTCCTTTGTCAAAATATAAAACTAAATCTATAATATGACGATAAGTGATGTCTCCTAGTTGAAATATTATTTTATCATTTTGTATATGTGATAAAGACCATGTTGTCGCTTCAACTCTTCCCCACATTATTTTAAACTTTTCAATAAAGAAAAGAGGAATGTTTTTAGATGATTTCAAAGATTTAACAATGATATCTTTCGCTTGTTCTTTCCGTGTCTGTAAGTCGCTGATTAATATAATAGAAGCATTCTTTTCATTATAAGTGCCCATAGAATCCGTATCTAATCCCACGATAAACTTCCATTCAGGACAATTATTTGCAATTCCGTGCGGTGCTGCGCCCGTAATTTTAAATAACACTGTAGACGTTTGCATAATTAATCCATATATCAGTAGTAGTAACAGCAATTTACATAAATGTTGTTTTAAATTCTTCCACTTTATATTGTATTGAATCATAATTAAATGGTGTAATATTACTGAACCAATTACCAAAATCCCTTCTGGTCGCATTAAATTACCTAATGCGAAAAATGTACCCGCTAATATCATCCGAAGCCAAGTAGGTCTAATAAGATAAAAGTATATACCTGTTATAAAAAAGAAAAGGGAAATGTGTTGATTAGTAAGAACGGAGGTTAGTAAAATTGGAGCAGGATATATTGAGTATAGAAAAGCTGATATAAACGCAATACGAGAATTTGTATATTCCTTAGCGATTAAATATATTAAGACATTTGTTGAAACCATAAAAGCAATATTAAATATTTTTAATATTAATTCTGTTCTAAATAATTTTAATAATAATGCTTCATAATAAACAAAAGGGATTTGATAGCTCCAAGTTGAAAAAAAACTTTGTTCTTGCCATGATGTGTCGCCCACAATAACTTTTTTTGCTGCATCATAAATTAATAAAAAATCTGAAGAAATTGGTGTGTTAACAATTATAATAAAAAACAACCGTAGCAAAAAGCTAACCAAAATAATAACAAGTATGTATACCATGTCAGGTAGATTATGTTTAGCATAAAAAATTAGTATTCCATATATTAATAATATTCCAAAGAGTAGATAGAAACTAAATGGTATAAAAGATAAAAAAACTTCTGTATTTTGATACAAGACTACCATAGTTATTATAATTGTGCACAATAATATGATTTTAATTGTATTATTGCGTATAAATGAGATAATTTTCATATTAACCTCCATTTCGCCGCTACCGCTGCGACACAAATAGTTATGAAAAATGGTGTGCGGTTTCCACCACTTTGGTATATATAAGTTGAGGAGAGGATACACTACAAAGCACGGTGAGGTGAGTCGTAGACTGCCCTTCTCAAGCTTAAATCAGTATATTAACTAGTGTAAGAATCATCTTTCAAGCACAAATAAGTGGATCTATAAGTCCGAAAGCTAATCATTGCTTTAGCTTCTCGTTAAATGTGTGGTGATTCAGTCAATGTCTTCCTCCTCGAATATGAAAGGAGGTTGTGCCATGAAGGTTGTTTACCCTATCTGCTGTGGCGTAGATGTCCATAAAACTTTTCTCGTCGCCACAATCATAACTTCACAGGGAATCACTCCACACTATTCAAAAAAGAGATTCTCTACCTTTAACAATTCCATCCTAAAGTTCAAACAGTGGTTAATAGATAACAACTGTTTTGAACAACCACTTTCTACTTCCATGAGATTTTACTAATTACTATTTTTATAACAATAAATTTCCCAATTCAAAATACAAAAAGCTCGATGCCAGGTGAGATCTATTTTTAATGTTTGTTTTTCCATATATTGAATTAACATGTGAGCGTACTGTAGAAATGCTAATGTATAATTCTTTAGCAATTAAGCTATCAGATAAACCACGTGAAATTAACTTCGCTATAAATTTTTCTTTGTCTGTTAATATATTAAGGTTTAATGCATTAAAAGATGACATCTTTTCTTTAATAATTTCTATTTTTACTTTACATAATATCAAATCGGATAAAATAATAATTAATAACATAAGAAAAGGATTTATCTCCATTTCGCGAGATATTGCTCCAAGGTAACAAATAATTTCACCATTTTCCTTGCTTATAGGAGAAGCATACGAGCAAAATGATTTTAAATTTTTATCAAGCTGGGTAAACGAAAATGTTTTCATATTTTGTGCAATTTGAAAAGCACTTTTTCCGAAAATTCCGTCACTAAATACTGGGTTATCTTTTATTATATGTACTACTTCCTGCATTTGTCTATTCTCATTCCTATAAAAATACTCAACTTTCAATTCTGAATTTACTAATAGAAATATTGTATTGGAAAAAAGTTTAACATTATACGGCATATAACACATATTATCAATACATCTTTCTGATATTTCTATTATCTTTTTTACTATATTTGCTGTACTTATGTCCATTTCAATTAACAACCTCGTTTATTTTTATATTTACTATAATACCATAATATATCTGTTTTGTCTATTCCTTTTTTAGCGTTATCCTATAAACTGTAATTAGATAAAAAAATGCGCATTTAACCATCTAGATGTACTAAGTTTTCGGGTTGAAATGTCTATGTTTAATAATTGATAAGGAGATACCGATTATGAAAATACGTTTTTGTAACAAAATTTCTAAAAAATTTGTCAATATTATACTAATTACAATCATGGCTATTTTCTCTACGGTTAATAGCTTTGCCTACACAACAGATCAACTCGTCTACCCAGCACCTAACCCTACCTATATTACAACAGCATGGTCTCGTGATACAAGCCAAACACTATTCTATAGTAACAATCCTGAACAAATCACAACGTTAACCGATCCTATAACTCGTACAGGAGTATTGTATAGAGATTCTAGTATAAACAACACCGGTAAGTTTAGAATATTTTGGAGCCACCAAAATTCTACTGGTGGTAATATGTATATTGGAGCAGCAATAATAAACACCTCACAATCAACAGTAAAAGTTAAGTATACAAAGGCGGCGTATGATGTAAACAAGTCAAGTAGCCAGAAAATGATTGCCGGTCAAGAGTTGTTAAGTAAGTATCTATCCTCGGGCAGTACTGAGAAAACACTTGCTACCTTATTACCCGGACAAAAAACTTATATTGGATTTTATACAAATAGTGGGATGCTCAGCCTTGGAATGTATGATATTGTCATTAAAAATTCATCTGATACTGGTTTAGTTACAAACGGAATCAAAGTAGTTACATATATTTCAACAGCAGCGGATCCTTCTGAGGCAATTAATAATGATTATATTCTAAATCGAGTTGGAGCGGATGGAAGAGGACGGTTCGAATATGCGAACCAATCCATGAGTATATCTGGATCAAATAAACAGTTAGCATTTGGTACTACCGAATATTATTTGTGCCCGTTACCATCTAATGATGAGCCTGTTGGATACAGTGAAATAGATAGTTGTTCTGTCGATTTACATGGTTCTTACGGGATAATATCTAATATTACCATAAATCCCGACAAAATAAGTGCCATCATTTTATCACCTGATTGGCAGCAAACGACTAATACACATTACTTAGCAGCTGAAGTTACTGGTCGTGGTGTTGTTACAAAAACGATTCCTCATAAGAATGGGTGGGTGCTTAAATCATCAAATTCATCATCAATAACTATTAAAACATCCCTTCCAGCATATGATTGGGCACCTTTACACGTATCTGTAATGGAAGAGCCTTAATTACTCCCAAAGGGTTTCCTTTTTTCATGCGCCCTAATTAAATCATTTATCTGAAAATATTTCTATGAAATAATATCCTCCATAAAAAGGGGATATTGTTTCATTTTTTACAGTACTCGTTGATTATCCAGTAAAATGTGTTATGTAATTGTTTCTTCTTTGAGCTACGCATTTGTAGAAATGACAGAGCAAAACAATTAAAAGAAGATAGTCCGTTCTAATATCAGCCAGATTTTAATTAATTCGAATAAAAGGCGTCAATTTCTTATTGGTATGAACTTTTTATAACCATTTTACAATATAACTATCTATTCTAGAGAATGTCCCTTTTCCCAATAAAGAAAAGGGAATAAACCGCTTATTTCTGTCTATTCCCCATTGATCCTTTTACTATATAGTTACTAGCTACAACAAACACGCACTGTAATCATCCGCATTTCGAATATCCGCAGCTTCGGCACATTTTGCAGCCGCCCTCGTGTTCTAAGAGTTCGCCGCATTCGGGGCAACAATTGGCACCATGGTGGTTTCGTTTGCTTGTCCCGCCGTTTCCGCTAATATTACCGACTGTTCTGGCTGTAGGTCTTTGAACAACGCCTCCTGAAGCACCTGTTTCAGTTTCATTAAGCAGATCTTTTTCCTCAAGCATCTCTTTTTTGTTGCTGTTGCCGTTTTGGTGCTTCATTACCTTTTCTATCATCCGGCCAATGGCGTCAGGGCAGGACAAGGCTTTCATATCCCGCTGTCTTATAGTAGAAGGGCAGCGTATGCCTTTTAATTGCTCTATGAGCGATTCTGCGTCCATGCCGGAGCGGAGGGCTATCGAAATAAGGCGGCTGGTAGCCTCTGACTGGGATGGGCAACCTCCGGCTCTTCCGGTGTTTGTAAAGACTTCGCAAATGCCGTTATCATCATAATTTACCGTAATATATAGATTTCCGCATCCGGTTCTTATTTTTTCGGTAAAACCGTTTGTTATATCAGGTCGTGGTCTAGGGCTTATTTTAAACCTTCCGGCAGGTACTACCGCTACTTCGGCATTTTCTTTCCCTTGTACCTTGCCGATGTTTAAAACTTGCATATCACGGCTGCCGTCGCGGTAAATAGTAACACCCTTACAGCCTGTCTTGTATGCGTTGGCAAAGACGTCTCTGACATCATCTACTGTGGCGTCATTACGCAAGTTTACTGTTTTTGATACGGCATTATCAGTGTGCTTCTGGAAAGAAGCCTGCATTTTAACATGCCACTCGGGAGAAATATCATGGGCTGTTACAAAGAGCTCACGAACATCTTCGGGTACTTCGTCCATACCATGGAGCCCGCCTTTTTTAGCGATTTCCTTCATCAATTCGTCTGAATAAAAGCCTCTTTCTTCAGCTACAGCCTTGAAAATAGGATTGGTTTCCACCAGCTCATCATTATCCATTACATTTTTAATAAATGATATTGCAAAAAGAGGTTCAACACCGCTGGAAACACCCGCAATTATGCTAAGGGTTCCGGTAGGTGCAATAGTTGTTGTGGTTGCATTTCTTATTTCTACTTTTTGCTCTTTATAAATGCTGTCATTATAATAAGGGAAAGTGCCTTTAAACCCGGCAAGCTCTATGGATTTTTCGCGAGCCTCATTGCGAATAAAGCCCATAACCTCCTCGGCAAGATTATTTGCTCTTTCGGAATTATATGCAATTCCGAGCTTTAAGAGCATATCTGCCCAACCCATAACACCAAGCCCGATTTTTCTAGTACCTCGGGTCATTTCATCGATCTCTTTAAGAGGATATTTATTCACGTCAATTACATTATCAAGAAAATGAATAGCTTCATGAACAACTTCCTTTAATTTTTTATAATCAATTTCAAAACCTTTTTTGGTTTGCTTAACCATAAGACTAAGGTTAATAGAACCCAGATTACAGGCCTCATACGGAAGCAGCGGCTGTTCCCCGCAATTGTGAGCCACAAGACCTTGAGCAATAAGGGAGTGCGTGTCTGCTTCAGTAATATCGTACACTTCCGTTATTACATCTTCAACAACGGATGTAACGGTAGACATGAATTTTGTCTTTTTTCTGGAGATTCTTGCTGCTTGTCTGAGCTTTGTGTCCTTTGCTGTGTGAATCAGATTTCCTATGGTTTCAGAGAAAACGACCATATCATCTCCGGTAATAATCAGCTCATAGTAAGGTCCTCCGACGTATGATTTGTTCTCGCCGTTAATGGTGGTATATTCAAAAGCATGTTGATTTGCTTTTTCTCTATTATAAATATTGCAGAAAACCCCAATTTGAAGCAGTAAGAGCTGAACATCCTTCAAAAGATTTTTGGATGCAGAAGATAGCCTTATATCCCTGTGGTTTTCATCAACAGCATTCACTGTTCCGTCAGCGCTGAATAAACCATTCAGGTATGCAATAACGGTTTCTTTGGTTGCTGTAAATATTTCCCGGGGAACCCTTTTATCCGGTGCTTTAACCGGCATAAGCCCTATGGATGAAACCTTTTCAATAAAGTCTTTCCTTTTATACATGAGATTCCAGGTTTTGTTTTCACGCTGAAAAGCTTTTCTGTTACCTGCACCATTCTCCTGGGCGATATGATTTAATGTTTCGCAAATGTAATATTCATTTTCAGCAAAAGACAAACCAACAACATCCTGAGCTGCTGTAAACCATCCATCGCCGGTGACCCAGCCAAGGAGCAAGCCCATGTCTGCGCCGATTGAATCCTTTTTTGCGAAGGAGCCCGCTCCGGACTGGACAAGCACCATATCGTTTTCAGTGAGTGTTTTAGCTTCCTTCCAGCCTTCGGTGGTAAGAATTCTGTGGTCTCCTGTTACCTTCAGTTCTTGCCCGTTTTTCAGCAAAACTTTGTATGTTTGCTTTGTACCTGTTTTAAATACCGTAGCAGGCTTCATTTCCACACCGTTCTTATAATATGAGCGTCCGTTCAGCTCAAACTTTTCACCCTGAACCCTCTTGTCTACATAAATATTAAAGGTTTTGCCATTATACCTGTCATACAGCTCCTTAATGGGCACAAGACCTTCATCCGTTGATATCAATGTATCCGGATGAAAGCACGGGTTGGTACTTTCAATCTCACCTAGCCCGGGGGTGACATTATCTTTGTTAAGTCTGTCTAAAAAAACAATTCCCGGCTCGCCGTTTTTCCAAGCCATTTCTACCATTAGGTTATATACCTCACGGGCATTCAGGCTTCCACATTTCTTTTTGGTTTTTGGCTCGATTAAATCGTAATCAATGCCAAGCTCAACAGCTTCCATAAACGCTTCTGTGATGCCAACACTGATATTAAAATTGGTAATATCTGCGTTATTCTGCTTACAGGTTATAAACTCAAGGATATCAGGGTGGTCAACTCTCAAGATGCCCATATTAGCACCTCTTCTGGTCCCCCCTTGTTTGACTGCTTCAGTTGCCGAATTAAAAACCTTCATAAAGCTAACAGGTCCACTGGCAACTCCACCGGTTGAATTAACTGATGATCCCTTTGAGCGAAGTCTGGAAAAGCTGAAACCCGTTCCGCCACCGCTTTTATGTATCAGAGCTGCATTTTTAACACTATCAAAAATACCCTCCATGCTATCTTCAATTGGAAGAACGAAGCAAGCACTAAGCTGACCTAAAGGCCTTCCTGCGTTCATAAGCGTCGGTGAATTGGGCAGAAAATATAGATTGGTCATTAAATTGAAAAACCGTTCCTCAATGGCGGATAGTTCTTTTTCATCAACATAATCCTTATCTGCCATCGCAACGGTTTTTGCAACGCGTCTGAACATAAGCTCCAGAGTTTCAATTAAATTACCGTTTTCATCCTTAGCCAAGTATCTTCTCTCTAGTACTTTCACGGCATTTTCACTGATTTTCATAAGTATACCTCCAAAGTATCAATATCTTGTGTACTTAAAAATAAACATCATCTACATGTTGTATATATATATTATCGGGAATTAAAACATTTGTAAAGATCATTTTCTTTTTACAAAGCTGCTTCCTAATCTCCGTAAAAGCTGGCCGCGTTCTGAATCCGGATTGCTATCTTTATTTGGATATATGCCTAAATGCGCATCACGTGCGGTCTCTACCGAATAAAATATTTTTGGGTTTCCCTCGGTTATAATTGATATAAAATGTTTTAGATCCTTTCTTTTAATAACGGAGTATAGAATTATTACATCATCCGTGGATCCTTTTCCCTGGATTGATGTCACACCGTAACCCGCTTCTATGATTTTCTTTTTAATATCGTCTTCACTTTTTATTACAAAAATACGCACCACCAAAAGCCCGATTGCAAGCTTATCCTCTGCTCTAATGCCCAAATAATTACCAATCGCAAAACCTAAGGCATATGCAAAATAAGTAGCTGGATTATTCAGGTTCTGCATAATCTGACTTATTGCTAAAATCCAGACAAGCACCTCAAAAAAACCTAATATAGGTGCAACAAGGCGGTTTCCGCGTGATACAAATATAATCCTTAGGGTTCCAAGGGTAACGTCAATCACACGAGCTAAAATTATTATTAGGGGGAGTACCACCCATGAAAAAAAATCACTTGTCAAAAACTCTTGCACAGAAAAAATCCTCCTTAAGTTATTAACTCAACTTTCCCATAGTATTTTGGGATTATCCTTCTTGGGGGAGCGTTCCGGTAACTATTCCACTATAAAAGACTTAACACGAGATATTGATTTTGTTACCATTTCTGCTTTTATCAAGGATGAATCATCAATATAGTCAACTTCCTTCACTACCCCGTTTTCATACAAATATGGCAGTACCCAGCCCTGCGTGAACGGAACCTTTAGCGTTACCTGCTCTGTTTTAGGCTCAAGCATCTTTTTTATCATGGCTTTCAGCTCTTCGAGCCCTTCGCCCGTTAAAGCAGATATTTGAATTTCCTCTCTTTTGTCGTTCATATATGGTGTCCTGAAATCTCCGTCCATCTTATCCCACTTATTCCAGACAATTAGCGATGGTTTTCCTGTTGCCCCAAGATCATTTAAAATATTGTCCACAACATGGATATGATCTGATGAAAACGGAGCGGATACATCTGCAACAATAACGATGAGATCAGATAACACCGCTTCCTCAAGTGTGGCCTTAAAAGCTTCTACAAGGTGGTGAGGAAGCTTTCTTATAAACCCTACTGTATCGGACAAAAGCACGGTGAAATTATCCTCCAGCTCAAGCTTTCTCGTTGTTGTATCAAGCGTTGCAAAAAGCTTATCCTCTGCAAATACATCAGCAGAACAAAGAGCATTTAAAAGCGTGGATTTGCCCGAGTTTGTGTATCCAACAAGAGATACCAGTGGCATTTTGTTTTTTTCCCGCTCACGTCTTACCGTCTGCCTTTGCCCTTTTATTTCATCAAGCTGATCCTTTAAATAATCAATACGCCTTCTTATATGCCGTCTGTCAGTCTCAAGCTTTGTTTCACCGGGGCCTCTTGTGCCTATTCCTCCCCCAAGCCTTGACATGGCAGTACCGTATCCTGAAAGCCGTGGCAGCATATAATTGAGTTGAGCAAGCTCCACCTGCACCCTACCTTCTTTCGACTTGGCACGCCCTGCAAAAATGTCAAGAATAAGACCTGTTCTGTCAACAACCTTTGTGCGAGTCGCCTCTTCTATATTTCTGATCTGCGAACTTGAAAGCTCTTCATCAAAGATCAGAATATCAATCTCTTTTGTCTGAACTATTTGGCTGATTTCCTCAAGTTTGCCTCTTCCAACAAGACAAGCTGCATCCTTAACCGCTCTTTTTTGAACTATTGCATCAACAACATAGGCACCAGCTGTTCTGGCAAGCTCTTTTAGCTCCCTCATAGATATTTCTGCCTCGCTGATTCCTTCGATTATTGGAGTCTGCGGCGTTTCCAAGCCCACAAGAAGAGCTTTCTCAAATCCGTCATCCCAAACGACTGCTAATTCCTTTCCAGGTTTATCTCTTTCCAAAATAAGCTCCCTTAATTCATGAAGTTCATGCTGCATGGGATGAAACGGTCCATAAAGCTCGGTACTCTTTAATGATTCATCAGGAATAGCAACTGAAACACCGGTAATTTGGCTATTCTTAACTCCAACAGCAATCATCATATCAAGCCGTAATTGTTTTAGTGTGCTTATATCCAAATCTGAAAGGGTGCTGTTTCCACCGGGATGAGTGTGTACGCATAGTACACCGCTTAACCCTGCCTCTTTTCGTCTTGCGTCTGCTTGAACCAAAGCAACGGTTTTACTGTCACCTACTCTAACATCCAAAACGCTTCCCCTTCTGTCGATATACACTGCAATTTCCCGGTTTGTTAAGGATGTAATCTCTGCAAGAACCGATACCATTTCCATTGTAAAAAGCTGCTCCTTTGGAACCTTTATATCATATATAAGCTCCAAAGCATCTAAATAACTCTTTTTTAATCCATCTATTTGTCCATTTACCTGCATACGCTTTACCTCGTTTCCTTACCATTGCTTTGCTTTGCTCTTCCATTGCTTGGCTATTGCTTAGAAAAATTCCAAAACCCAAACGCTAAATAAAAAATTCTTAAGCAAAATATTATGGTAATATAATTACTTAACAGAAAGTCATGAAACGGCTTTCCTCTGCAAGTTTAACTGCAGAAACTGCATCAAGCTGCAAACTGGTGCAATCACAACATGATTATCCTGTATGCCTTTTACAGGCTGAAAAAATTTTGATGTCGTAAATTTCATCGAAACATCCTTTGGGACTATCCGGTAGATAGATAATCATATATATCATCTCCCTTTTATGCTTTTTTTGCTCATTATTCTACGGCTTTGGATAAATTAATTTCCAATTAGCTCTTGATATTTAACAGCTGGACTTCTAATTCAAAATAATAGCAGAAGCGATTACTTCTACAAAATAAATCAAGCGATATTGAAATATTCTTAGATATTATGATTGCTTCCCAGAAAGTCGTAAAATGACTTTTCCCTGCAGGTTTATCTGCAGGAAGTTGCAGCAAGCTCAACCTGATGCAAACATAACATGGTTATCTAGCCTTAGACTCCTTGAATCATTATACCAGTCCGCAACCCTGGTCAGTGCAACCACAATATGATTACCCAGCCTCTTTCGAAGGTTTATGAAATTTAAGATATCTCAAATTTCATCGAAAAGTCACTTCGTGATTTTCTGTGTGATAATCATATTATTGGTAAATGCAAGCACCACTAATATTGTACCAAAGATTAGCTTGTATAACCAGATAGAAAATTATTATAACGAGGCTAAGATGTCCCGCCTCGTTGAACTATCCCTTTCACAGATGTACGTGAAATTGAATGGTATCATAAATACGTGTCTATAGCTTATAATGCTGGGTTGACAAATGGAATTTATGATAGTGAATTTGATCCACAGAAAAAAATAACCCGTCAGGAGATAGCAGCTTTGATTGCAAATGCAATGCCCGCCGATTCTATCTCCGATGAGGAAGCTGAACACATTTTGAGCAGATTTAAAGACAGTGCTTTACTTAGCGGACCTGCAAGAAAGGGAATGGCTTAGTATTTCGGAATCACTACCATCTGCATAACGAATATAAGCATTAATGTATTCATCCCCACTCCGTTACTCAGATTCTACTAACACCTGTCTTACAGAATATATTAGATTAACGACGTCATCAGACCAGCAGATCCCTTCTCCTTTGGCGGCGCTTGCCGCCCAGTGAGACGGTGTGGCAGCTATATCCCCTTAGCACGCCAAAGCGTGAAAACTGTGTTATACATAGTAGTGGGCCCATAAAGCAAGAACCACAGGACGTGGTGACCCTACATTCTATTTTTGTAATAGAGCAATTCATTCTACAATACCATTTCGAACTCTATTTCATGTAATATAGGAATATTATCGATGCCATACAGAGGTATTTGTGGTTTGATTTTTCGAGATTCATCAGAACAGTGCCAATACCTTTTTTTCTATGAGTTTTCAGAACACCAATTTCATATAAAAACATGAGCTTTTGATTACGGTCAACTCTTTGTAGTTCGTATGCTACAACAAATCCAGCAACAATATTATCATCAATTGCAATTATTAAATAATTATATGGTTTGCTTTTTTTACACTATAAGATTTGACGTAATCCCCCTTTTCTTTGTTGCTATAAGTGATTTCATTATGTGGGCTACAGGCGCATATGAACAAAAAAGTTAGTGCAAATATAAAAATACAAATTCTTTTCACTGTTTTCAACCCCTTAAAATAAACTTTTTATTCTAGTGATTATAAGTAGTCTTTTAATTATTATTTACAAAAAGTATTGTATAATATGATTATACTTACTTTGAAAGGACAAAACAAATGACAGAAGACAAAAAAGAAAAGCAGTTTATTAAAATGACACAAACACCCATGGTTAAGCTTATTTTAATATTATCCACACCTACTGTCGTAAGCATGATGATTACATCAATTTACAATATGGCGGATACATACTTTGTTTCACAACTGGGAACCAGCGCCAGCGGAGCTGTTGGTGTTGTAATGCCTCTTATGGCAATAATTCAAGCTTTCGGGTTCATGTTGGGCAGTGGTGCCGGTAGTAGGATTTCAATTTATCTCGGAGAAGGAAACTCTAAAGAAGCCGAGAAAGTTGCTTCCTCCGCTGTTTTTGCATCGATTCTTTGCGGGTTATTCATAGCATTAGTTAGCTGGTTAATACTACCTGATTTGCTAAGGCTGATGGGTGCAACAGAAACGATTTTACCCTATGCCTTAAGCTATTCAAAATACATTCTTTTAGGATTTCCAATAATGTGCTCTTCATTTGTATTAAACCATCTTCTACGTTCCCAGGGAAAGACGACTCTTTCGATGATAGGGTTAACAACTGGTGGTTTGTTAAATATCACATTAGATCCAATTTTTATATTTAATTTTAATTTAGGAATCGCCGGTGCTGCAATAGCAACCATTCTTAGCCAAGGAATCAGCTTTTTATTACTGCTTATGTTTGTGCTTAGCAAACATAGCTCACTGAAAATAAGCTTTGCTAAAATATCACGGGATTTGAAAACTTATGTCCGTATTATTACTCTTGGTGCTCCCTCTTTACTGAGACAAGGTCTTAGCAGTGTTGCTATATCAATCCTGAACAATCGTGCAGCTTTATTTGGTGATCAAGCGGTTGCAGCTCTTTCAATAGTTGGTAGAGTTTCCATGATGATTATGTCTGTTATGCTTGGGGTTGGGCAAGGTTTCCAACCGGTAGTGGGTTATAATTATGGGGCTAAAATATACAAACGTGTAAAAAGCGCTTTTCTTGTAACACTAACAATAGGATTTTGCATGATGGTTATTATCGCTGGCATATGCTTTGCCTTTGCCCCTGCAATTATAACCGCATTTAGGCCGGATGATCCTGAAGTAATCCGTATTGGTGCATTTAGTCTAAGGCTTCAGGCTTGCGTACTTCCATTAATGTCATTAACAATTTCCACAAATATGCTGCATCAATCACTTGCAAAAAGCAAGGTAGCAACATTCCTTGCTTTAACTCGACAGGGAATATATTTCATTCCCTTGATCTTAATCCTACCTTCCTTTTTTGGGCTTTTAGGTGTGCAGATATCTCAGAGCATCGCTGACGTATTAAGCATGCTCACGGCAATACCTTTTGTAATCCGGTTTTTTAGGCATTTGTCAATGGAAGAGAAGCAACTAAACTGGGATCTCTATAATCACGAATAAATATGTTTTCTTAACACATCACCGCCAGTGCTCTTTCAATAAGTGCCGGCGTGAACTTTAATCATATACCAAAACGTTATTGCTAAAGATTAATTTCACATAACTATATAAGTTGAACTTAATTTTACTTACTGTGACGAGCAATAAAGGATTATGCTCGCATAATCCAGCAATTCAGGTGCGTACCCACTGGAACGCACCCCCAGGAGCGACCCCAGATTTAACAGATGGAGTAGGTGTTTTTGCGAAGGCACAGCATTAAGAAAATGTTCAACTTATATAACTCAAATTTCCCACCTCAGCTTACGGGTAGTATTTTTATGCGCTGGTACCGACATGCTGAGGTGTGAGTCACATCGCCGTCGGTAGTCTGCTGTGTATGCAAGCGCTCAAAAGACTGTGGGAAAGTTGAGTAACCAACTTATGAACCTCAGAAAAATATACTTTGAAAATTCTTCTTGACAGAAGTAAAACTTTCTTTTATACTTTATATTACAAAGTACTTTGATTTATTGAAAAAGGAGTTGTTTAGATGGATGATAAAACTTTAAATGATGCCGTGGAGAATATCTCTATAATCAAAGAGGTTATAGAGCGAACAAGTAAATCTTTTGCTGCATTCAGTAAAATATTTATTCAGTGGGGGATTCTATTTATTTTTAACAGTGTGATTACGATACTTCTTTTGAATAATACAGAAAAAATGAGCGATATCTATACGAAGTATCCCTGGTTTGGTTATATCTTTCCAGCAGGGGTATTTATAATACTCGCCACCCTAATCTACCATAATATTGTTAAGAAGGTTCCCTTGGTTGGTTTGGAAAAGCATTTAATGATCTTATGGATTTTAACCTTAATCATGAATGTCATCCCCCAAAAAATATATGTTAACGCTGCTGTAGGTGTTGACTTGCAAAGTGTTTCTGTAGAGTATAATAATTTCCCCGTTGTATTATTTAGTCTAGCCATTGCTTTAATTGTCACATCATTGCTGACAGGATACAAACAGCCAAAGTATGTGGGATGTGTTTACATAGGCGTCAGTTTTCTACTTGCATTCTTAAGACTTCCTACGAATGGCATCAGTGCTATTCAAGTTTTATATGGTTTAGCTTTGCCTTTTACCTTTTTATACTTGGGTTTTTTCTTAAGGAATCAACAAGCAAGGGGGAATTAGTTTTGGATATTAATTCTATACCTGATTTATTTCAATCGAAATTAAGAATAGCCATAGTCTCTTCCTTAATGACCGGAGAAAAAAGCTTTAAAGAATTGAAAGGGATCACTGATGCCACCGACGGCAATCTTAGTGTTCATATTTCAAAGCTGGAAGAAGCAGAGTATTTAGAAGTATACAAGGATTTTTTTAAGAATAAACCCCGAACAAGATATACACTTACAGCTAAAGGGAAAAAAGAATTCATCGATTATGTCCATGCTTTAGAAAACATCTTAGAACAATATAAGCACAATGAATGATGTAGCGTGACGGTAACTCCGTCACGCTATTTTTGTTAATGCCAGAGAGCTTCTGGGGTACACAGTACATAAATTCCATGGTATCGGCAACGGTATATTCCTTCCCAACAACACTATAACCAGAGCTGAATTTGCAAAAATGCTTACAGTCGTTGCAGGTCTTTATACTGGTTCGTTAACAAATAATTTCACAGATGTGATGGAAAACGAGTGGTACTTTTAACTACTAAATTATATGGCACAACACTGCAAGCTTTGATAAAAGAGGGCAGGCAATTCTCAGTGATTGCCTGCTTTTACTTATGATACGTCTCATTATTTATTATTTTAAATCCCCGGTAAATTTGCTCCAAAAGAATAACTCTGGCGAATTGGTGGGTGAAGGTCATGTTGGAAAGGCACAAATTGTAGTTCGCCTCTTTAAGAAGATTTTCATCAAGCCCTATGGAACCGCCAATGATGAATGTGATCTGACTTGCGCCATTAAGCATAAAGTCTGATAATTTTCTTGCAAACTGAACGGAATCCGGTTGTTCACCTTTCAAATCCAGAGCAATTACAAAGGCGTTCTTTGCGATTAGCCTACGGATTTTTATAGCTTCTTTTTCCCTTACAATAATCTCTTCAGAGCTGCTTAATGTTTCGGGAACCTTTTCTTCAGGTATTTCTACAATTTCTGTGCGACAAAAACGTGAAAGCCGCTTTGTATATTCCAAAACGGCATCCTTTAAATATTTCTCTTTTAGCTTTCCTACTGCTATAATTTGTATCCGCAAAATCAACCTTCCTTTAAGCCGATGCGTTAATGTCATCCTCTAAACACAGATAGCCTCGCTGACTCTGTCGCGAAAAGCGACACTTAAATATACATCTTTCCCGGCAATAATAGATTTCTCGCTTAATGCATTTTTTACCGTTTGGAATGCAAGCTCGGGAAAATTGTTTTCTGCGCTTAAATGTCCAAGCAAAAACTTCTGAGTCCCTTTGGATGCAAGATATGCCACAACCTTTCCCGCTACTTCATTGCATAGATGCCCTGAGTCTCCAAGAATTCGCTGCTTTAAAGGCCATGGGTATCTACCCATTTTCAGCATCTCAATATCATGGTTTGATTCAATTAGAATCGCATCGCTTCCCTCGAGATTAGAAAGTAATTCTCTGTCCATGTGACCTATATCCGTTGCTACTGTTGCCGTTTTGTTATGGCAGCAAAACCTGAATCCAACAGGTTCAGCAGCGTCATGCGGTGTGTAAAATGTGCGAACCTCTACATCGCCAATGCTGAAAGCCTGTCCTGTACTAAATACTTTAATACATTCAGGCTTTATCTGTTTCAACTGATTTCTCATGGCTTCCCATGTCCTGTGGTTTGCATAAATGGGAATACCGAAACGTCTGGAAAGAATCCCTGCTCCCATTGTATGATCGATATGCTCATGGCTGATTACGATGGCTTGGATATCTCTGATATCTCCCCCTATCGCTGCCATGGATTCCTCAATTCTCTTTCCGCTTAATCCTGCATCAACCAAAATATGCGTTCTTTCATTTGAAATATATATGGCGTTCCCGCTGCTTCCGCTGTAAAGGCTGGCAAGCTTTATCATATGTTTATCCTTTCTGATATGTGCTAATCCGCTATGTTGTTAATCCGTTATATTGCTAACCCGTTATATTGTTAATCCGTAGTTATACGTTCTATATCAGCTCCAAGTGCTTTTAACTTTTCATCAAGCCTTTCATATCCTCTGTCTATATATTCGATATTTGAAATCGTAGTCTCTCCTCGTGCCATGAGTCCTGCAATAACCATAGCAGCTCCCGCCCTTAGATCGAGAGCCTTTATCGGAGCACCGCTTAGCTTTGAAATACCTTCAATAACTGCCATTCGCCCTTCTACCTTAATTTTTGCACCCATTCTTTTTAATTCATCAACATACTGGAAACGGTTGTCCCAAACGCCTTCGGTAATTGTGCTGGTTCCTTCTGCTCTACACAAAAGAACGGTTATAGGCGGCTGTAAATCCGTTGGAAAGCCTGGATATGGAAGTGTTTTTATGTTAACCTTTTGTATTTTATCCTTGCAGTATACCCTTATGCTATCGTCAAATTCCTCAATCCGTGCATTCATCTCTTGAAGCTTTGCTGTTAATGATTCCATGTGCTTTGGAATAATATTTTTTACAAGAACATCCCCGCGGGTAGCTGCTGCAGCAATCATGAAGGTTCCGGCTTCTATCTGATCAGGTATTATTGTATAGGTATGTCCGCCCTTCAATACCTTAACTCCTTTAATTTTAATTATATCTGTTCCGGCTCCTTTTATATCCGCGCCCATTGCATTTAAAAAGTTGGCCAAGTCAACAATATGAGGTTCTTTTGCGGCATTTTCAATTGTAGTTGTGCCCTCAGCCTTCACGGCAGCCAACATAATATTAATAGTTGCTCCCACACTTACAACGTCAAGGTATATTGAGGTTCCAACCAGCTTATTCGCATTTATAATAACCTTACCATGCTCAATCTCAACCTTTGCTCCTAAAGCCTCAAACCCTTTAATATGCTGATCTATTGGCCTCACACCAAAATCACAGCCGCCGGGAAATGATACAACAGCTTTTTTGAATCTGCCTAGAAGCGCCCCCATAAGGTAATAGGATGCTCGTAGTCTTCCAAGTTGGTTATCGGTTGCTGTATATGAATTAATGCCGGAAGCATCTATTTCAAGAGAAAAATCATTCAGTTTTTTAATTTTTGCTCCCAGTTGAGTCATTATCTTTTCCAGAATGGTTATATCTAATATGTCCGGTATGTTCTCTATAGTACAATTACCGTCTGATAATATAGCTGCAGGGAGAATTGCAACAGCTGCATTTTTAGCTCCACTAATGGTTACTTCCCCTTTTAAACGCTTCTGGCCCCGAATAACCAGTTTCTCCAATACAAAACACCAACTTTCTTATTCTTTTGTAAAGACAAGTGGGCTTCGCCCACACCCAAATATAGGAACTCACAGATGCAAAACATAAATATTATTGTTTTTTATTAATGTTTTGCATCAGTAAGTTACTAACTTGATTAAACTGAGCCAAATCACTTCTTTAACATTATCAAAACTATTATAACACTTTATTAAAAAAAACCAATATCGAAGTCAGCATTATATAACTGCAATATCGTTTTTTATTAATCAAAAAACCAAGACCCCCACTTCTATAAGTGGCTTAAAAGCCACATATTAATGAAGTGTATTTTAGCCCGGTGGGCTAAAAACACGTAGTGGCGGGTTCCGATTCTACACTTCAGGTTTAGTAGAGTCTCCATCTGAAGCCCATAAGCGTATTTTACAAGTAAAAACGCTTGAT
>ENA-UOOH01001346-UOOH01001346.1-fermentation-metagenome-genome-assembly--contig:-NODE-1346-length-24166-cov-7.330845_pt1 | contig 24166 bp, 28 predicted proteins | sample MGYA00245778_ERZ724025 | MGnify/ENA primary metagenome ERZ724025 (study PRJEB28704, sample SAMN03018313) | fermentation metagenome | biome: anthropogenic terrestrial biome; feature: soil; material... | reverse complement strand
AACAGCCTGTGGTTCAACAGCCTGTGGTTCAACAGCCTGTGGTTCAACAGCCTGTGGTTCAACAGCCTGTTAACCTCGGAGCTCCTAACATTCACATTGCGACTTTGGGACAGCCGAGTCAAGCGCAGAGCGATCTTACACAGGGGGCTGTCGACATTGCGTTTGCGCGACTTATGGGCGTTACCGCAAACATGGGGTCGGAGCAGGATAACGAACGTGCGGACCGGCTCATTCGTCGTGGGTTTGGTCTCCAGCGAGCAGTTATCGAGCTTGCGAAACTTGGCGGGGTTGAGGTGGACCGTATTACCGGCGGAAACGTAGGCCGTGTTCTTGCGGCGGCGTCTTATACGTCAAAGTTTGGCGGTATTCCGCAGTCGGCTGGACTTTCCAGCGGCGGCATGACAACTTTCAATCTCCCACAGGCGCTTTCAAACGCCGCAAACATGATCGTTTTGCAGACTTCTCAGGGAATTGATGAATCGTACAAGGACATTTCTGTCGTTTACAACCACGACCGTTATGAAACCTTTAAACTCATTGGAACTGGCGGCGATTTTCGTCTTAAGTCCTTGGGGATGAACGGCACGATTGAACATGCGAAGTTTTCGGAAGAGGTGTTCACAAACGAGATTGACATCAAGGCCATCATGACCGTCATTGACGAACGCGCCATCGTTAACGACAGCGTTGGGGCCTTTGCGTCGACAATCGGCAACATGGCGCGAGACGCTATGGTGACCTTTAACGATGACTTTTGGGCAAAATTCATCGACGATTCAACTTTTTACAGTGCCGCCAATGACAACGTCGTTTCAAACAACGCCCTGTCGCAGACTGGATTGACGGCCGCCGTTCAAAAGTTGGAGCTCATGAAACGCGACGGAAAACTCATTGGAAACCGAGCGTATGCGCTTGTTGTTCCCACGCAGTTGAAAGTTGTGGCGATGGGGCTTATGGCGTCTATCATGGCGACCAAGGTTTCAGATTTCAATCCGTACGCTGGAATGTTCAAGGTCGTCTCGAGCCCATATCTTGCCGATGACCCGACTTCATGGTATTTGACCGTACAGCCGATCGGACGCGCCCCGATGACTCGCGGATATATCGGCGGTCGCGAATACCCCACCGTTGAAAGTTCAAATGCGGACTTTAACCAGTTGGGAATTCAGACACGTTGTCGTTTTGATTATGGTGTTAACCATTTTGACCCGCGCACTTCGGTGAAGTGTCTTGCGCCGGTTGCAGGAACAGGAGATTAATATGGGACGATTTGTAAGAGAAACACCTTTTCAGCACGTTTTTGCCACGGCGAAAACTGCAGGTGATTTTGTGAAAGTTGGAACTGTCGTAGGGATGGTTTCTGGAAGTGTTGCCGCAGGAAAAGCAGTTGCGGTTATTACAGAGGGTGTGGTTGAAGCAGAGTCGTCGGTTGCGGCTATTGCAATTGGTGACACGGTTTATATTGACCTTGCAACTCAAAAAGTCAATGTAACCTCCGGGGATGGCCTCGGAGTTTGTGTTGAAGTTCCCGCCACTAAAGTAGGTGGAATTTGCAGAGTCTTGCTGCGCCCCACTGAAGCTGTTGAGGCACAGACAGGTTCATAAAGCTATAGATGAGTAATATACTTCAAATAGCTAACGAAATTCTTTCCGACACACTGAAAAGTGTTGTCGGAGAGAATTTTATTTATACTCGCGGAGATTACTCGTTTACTTTTTGTGGCGTAATTGCATACAACCCAAAAGTGGAGCAGAATGTGATATCTGGCGAGATAGGAAGTTATTCAGATGTCTTTTCTGTTATTTTAGACACAAAAAATTTTTTATGGGATATTTTAGGGGCACCACAACAGCACGACTATATCACCAATTCAAAAAATGAAAGATTTTCAGTTACCAAGGACATAGGTGTAGGATTCTCTTTAGGTGTTTCAACTTGGCGTTATTGCGACGCGTATAAACACAGGATGAGGATATTTGTGAGGGTTGAAGAAAATGCTTACTGACATGATAAATAGGCTCGAAAACGACGAAAGGTTTGGGATAAGTTTTCAAGCTACGGATGCTTTTATATCCGACTACACCGCAGATGAAGAAATAAAAAAATACTTCACTACGTCAAAACGTGGCAATGAGGTAATTGGGGACCGTAACGGCCCAACGGCAAAAGTGTTTTTTGAAGTAAAAATATATGCCGTTGCAAAAGGCAAAAATGTCGAGGACGTTTTTTTCTCTATAGCAAGTGCCGCAGAGGAAGTCTGCGATATTATAAATGCACTTAGGTACGTTGTCGTAAAAACGATAACGTACCCTATTCAGCAAGACAGATTTTTGTGTGCAACTGTGGGGTTTCAATACATTGGCTAGTATTTTTAACGACGCTTTTAAAAGAAAATTAGAAACTTCACAAGAGAAGTTTTTAGGGGTTATTGGTTCATACTGCAGGACAATAATGCAGAGGTCCATAAGGCGCTCGTCAAAGTATATGAAAAAATCACAGCCTGGGGCACCTCCTATCGCGCACGCCAGAAGCGGATATATATTTAAAAAAGGAATAGCCTTTGATGTCAAGGCGAACGAAAAAGCTGTTTACATAGGCAGTCTCAGAATGCCCGATCTGAAATTAGCGGAGACTGGACAAACCGTTCCAGGTGCTATGGAAAATGGGATGAGGCGACATAAGGAAACCATAGTCAGTCAAAATTGGTTATCTTTCTTAGGAAAGACGGATAAAAAAAATATAACAGACTATAATATTATGGTGAAGATGATAGGGAGACCGGCACCAATAAGGATAGGGTTAACAGGGAGTGCGGTCCCTGTTTTTTCAAATTATCTCCAGCAGACTGTTTATGTTCAGTATGCCACAATATTGAACATGAACATGGCGAGGAGGTCTATAGAAATAATGTACAAATACTTTGGCACCCCAACGTTTGAAGCCAACGTCACAGTTGCCCCGCGCCCTTTTGCGAGACCGGCATTAATTATGACATTGCAAACGCAATTAGATAAAGCTATAAAACAGGGCTTTAAAAGCCTACAATAACAAAGACAGGAGGTAAAAATGAATGAACCGGTATTAGGATATCAGGGTGGGCTTTTTCACGCCACCATTACCGAAACCGAAGGTGTTGTCACCGCCACAAAAGGTGCCGAAATTTTGGTTATTCGCGACCCCGCACCGGACGACAGTCGCGCTGAAGCGCCAGCGTCGTATCGGCATGACAGGCAGTTTGTTACCATGGCGAGCGGCCGTAGGACGCTTAATATTGGCGTCACGCTTGGCGTTCAACCCACAGACGACGACTACAACTTCTTTCGTGAAAATTACGAAGCAAATACGCCGGTTCCTTTGTGCTTTTCGACAAACGTTGATGACACGAAGCCGCACGAAGAGGTATACGGAATGTTTACAATATCGAGTTTTTCATCGAGCGGAAACGACGACGGCGTTCAGGAAGTATCGCTTCAGCTCCGTTTCGCCGGTATGTATCACTTTGTCGAGCCGGTAGCGGGGACTTAATATGAAAATTAACGTAAAAGGTAAGGAGTATGTCGCAAGCCTGACATACAGCACCGTAAAAAAAATCAAAGACCTTATTGGGATTGATTTGCTTTATCTCAACTCCAACATGCTGACGGCGGTAGCGTCGTCAATGGTCGTCAGGGGAGAGATTGTCGAGGCACTTTTTGACAAGGTCGATTTTTCTGAAATGACCAACGATGAATTCAAGAAAAACGACGAGGCTTTTCAAAAGGAATTTCACATTTTTTTTACGGAGATGGACCTCAAGGAAATTGCGGACGCGTTCAAGGAAGCGATAGACAACATAAACCAGCAGGTAAAAGCGACAAAGGTAGAAAACCCGATGGAAAAAACACAGACGGAGTCAACCTTAGACTAATATTTTTGAAGATGGCTGGTGAGGTTGGCGTGTTACCTGACACGCTAACCTTTTTTGAGGTCAAAGAAATGGCAAAGGCCGCATACAACAAATCTACCACGCAGTCTATAGAACAGGCGGCCGTATTATTTTCGGGTAAAAAATATAAACCAGGGTCTTTTAACCCTTATTATGAAGCGCCAAAAATTTCAGGTTGGGATAGCACAATACAGGCGTTAAAGTCCATGGGAAAAGAAAGCAAAAGAGGTGGCAGAAATGGCTTCAAGTAAACTTGCAGGGGACGCGCAGGTAAGGGTGTCTATATTAGACAATACTAAGCCGCAAATATCTGCCATAGAAACAGAATTAAATAAGCGTCTAAAGTTCCATAAGATAAAAGTCGGAATCGGAATGGCCGACTATAAAAACATGTTTCTTAAGGACGCTTTGCTTTTAAAAAAGCAAGCCTCCAATGCCTTTTCTGGTTTTACCGACAGGGCAAAACAAGAAATATTGGACTTCAATAAATTTTTACAGTCACAAAATATCGTGATAAAGCCCCCTAGGTTCGATATAGGGGCGTGGTCGAGCCAAATGGCACAGATGCGCAGGATGTACAAGAGCGCAACGACAGTCCAACCAGATAGACCATTTACTCTTACTGCGGCAGAGCGTGGGCCGAACTTTATTTTCAGGGGAGTAGACTACGGTAGCGATGGACCACGAGTGGCATCGTATCCGCTTTCGCCTAGGGACGAACCGGTATCAGCATCTATGGCTATGGTCCCATATAATTTTCACCGGGTCGATAGGGTGCGCGAAAATTATATAAGACAAAAGGCCGCCGCAGATGCAGAAGCCTCGCGGTTAAGAAGCGAAGAATTCAATCGTAATATTTACAGGCGCGAGAACTGGGTTAACACCGCAATGGATTCTCCGCTTGGCGTCGACCCGTCTATGGCTATGGTGCCATACGGATATAATTTTGGCGACAGTGGTGTTCCATATAGCACTATGTTTAGAAACGCCGTTCGAGGTCAAAGGTTAAGCACCAGAAAAAAAGATAGAGACTTAATGTGGCGTTATTACAGACGTCGCATTAATTCAGGTTTTAACAGAGGTGCTGGTGCCATTTCAGACAGCACTAGGGCTTTGGCAATAGGCGCGAGAAGATTCGACCCTGCTGGCATATCACCTTACGTGGCATGGCCTTATTTACGTGGTATTTTTTCAAGTTCTGCACAACCGGCAAGCGATTTTTCAAAATTTGAAAACACCGCTATCGCCTTTGGTGGGCCAGGTGCAGAAGCGCAGAGACAAAGCATACGAAATATTGCCATGAACGCTGGCAACTATAACACCAGTCCTACACAAAGAGCTGAATTGCTTGCGAACTTGGTAAAGACAACTGGTTCGATAGAATCAGCAAAGGCCCAGCTTGACGATTTTGTAAAATTGCTTGTTGTCGGCGGCGATGAAGTAAACAGCTCAGAAGTCATAAGACAGGTTGTTGCCACCGGAAACATCTTCGGGCTGACTTCCCCTGAGAGAAAAATGATGATAAGCAAAATAGCTAATGCCGCCAACGTCTCAACGGCTAAGATAGGCGACATAATCCACGGTATGTCTTATTCGGCTTTACCGGCGAGTCAGTTAGGGTACAGTCAAGATCAGGTAATAGCTACAATAACGACTCTTTTGGAAGCAAATTTGTCGGCGGAAAGAGCAGGTACTGCGACTCGTGAATTTTTTGCCAGAATGGGCCACAAGAAAGCGCGTAAAGAAATTGCAAAACTTGGACTCAACCCTGATGAAATATCAGGTGACGTATACAGAATCGTTGATTCAATATCAGCAAAGCTAAAAGGGATGTCGCCAAGTGAACAATCAGGAATAGTTAGGGAAATATTTGGTCAACGTGGGATGTATGCATTTACTGCACTACAGAGTAGACCTGAGTTATACGGAAAATTATATGGCGACATATCTGCAACGTCACAGGATTACATTGACACTGCGTCTTCGGCAATCATACAGGGGACGTATTCAGAATTAAATAAACTAAACAACATGTTAGAAGAAATGAGAATCACACTTGGAGAAAAACTTGTCCCTTTAATTATTTCTGTGACTGATAAATTTGGTGGCGCACTTATAGACAATATAGACAAGATTGTTTATTCTTTTGGTGCGCTTGCAGGTGTTTCAATAGGTTCAAGCGTTGTTTCCAATGTGTCGCAAATGGTTAGCAATCTTGCAGAATTGAACAAAAAAGTTGGTGCACTTAAGATTGTAAAAGGGGCACTTCTCGTATCGATCGGAATAGGTGCGTTCAAACTTGGTAACGCTATTTCTGACTGGTTAGGTTTTTCAGACCCAAACAGCGACAGATTTTTGGCACCGTGGTTTGAAAAGGAAACCAGGCGTACTGCATCACGCCCAATAGACACAAAGTCACAGAGGACGCTCCGTGGCCTTGGTAAGCCAGGGTCACAAGCGACCAGCGACGGTTTAACAATGCAAGAAGAGGGATATAGCCTCGAGTTAATTAGGGCGCAACAGGCAATAGACCAAATGAGTCAGCCATTTGGTTATCTGAAAGCAAGAATGTTCGACGTCACCAAAAAAGGTTATAATGAATATGACGCTGAATATAAACCAGCACTTTCAGAAGTGCCATACGAAAATAGATTTCTTCTTGAACTAATTAACAGTTATTCTAACAGAAAAAACATCGGAACGTCGGTGCTGGCAACCCCATCACAAAAAGAATATGGCTTGCCACTCACTAAGATTGCCGGTGGGCTTTATGACATGGCAATCAAGTCAACGTCTAGTGTCGTTGCATCATCATTAATATCAAATATCTCGACGCCTATTGGAGCTATGGTGAACTCTATTTTTTCAGATGTTATATCTGGAAAGAAGATGAACACTGGGTTAATAGGCATAAAAGGATATAGGCAGGGGTTAATTTCAACCGCTGGAAGTTATAGCACTGAGGGCGCATACCAAAGCACAATGATAGAAAGTTATCAAGAGGCCATACAGCGTAACATTGAAGTTATAGTGCAATTATTAACAACAATTTCCAATAAAAAAGGCATACAGTATGTTGATTGATTTTAAACAATTAGATTATCCCGGCGATGAATTCGGTCTTGATACTGAACAAAAATACCTAATAAGGTCAACAATAGACTTATCATCCGTTACGCATTTTACTGACATAAAAGCTGTAGATGTCATAGAATCGGCAATAAGCTGGGCAAAGACTGCGACGCAATATGAACTGACTCCGCCGATACCTGCAATAACTGTAGATAACGTCCCAATACCATATGAAATAGCCCGCTCTTCATGTTCGGCCTCCATGTTGACGGACTCTCAAGATGGGAATATTTGGGACGTATTATTAGTTTTTAGAAATCCTAACCTAGACGGCGCTACCGGTGACGGAGAGCCTTTTACCATTAAGGACGTTCAAATAAGTTTTTCTTCGACTGGAGAAACAATATCAAAGACTATGGCCCCGGTTGAGGAGGCTTATGGCGAAGGTGCAAACTTAGGGAACGCCATCGGGTGCGTGATAGACCAAAATGGAAAAGTTGTTAGAATCGGAGGTATGACTGTCCCAGACGATGTGACAAGAATAACTTTGCGTTGTAAAAGAAAATGGTCTGACACCTATAAGGCGCTGTACTTACTCGCTTTATCGAGACTCAGGGACAAAGTTAACAACAGTATATTTTTGATATTCCCTGTAGGTTGCGTAAAATATGAGTCGTTTTCAATAAGCGCCCAAAGATATAACGGATATTTTGAGTGCGAATACACATTTTTGTTACGTAACCCCGAAAGGAGGTACGTAACAATAAATGATGTCGGCCTACGTAAATATATAATAAAGGGAAAGACGGCGGCTGAGGACGTTGTCGTAGAAAGAAACTTGGTTTTGACTTCTGAAACAGACGTATATATTGAAAAACCTAAAGGTTGGACGTATATTGAGTTTACTGCACGAGCAAATAAATTTGAGAAAACTGCAATTTTTACAGGTGGGACTGGAAAAAAAGAAAAAGAGCCAACCGTGAGCGAAACGATAGACGCCGTAAGTGATATTTACACAGAGGGCACACCTAAAATAACCGGATATAGATTTTTAAAAATACACGCCGAAGATGATTTTAGCATTTTGGATTTAGATTTGGGACGAATGCAAATCCCCGGTGCGGCAATATTGCCAACCGATTATCCGGAACTCCCTCCGATAGGAGGTACGATAGGCCCGAGTAACCCCTGATATCTCAATAGTTAGGCCTATAGGATCAACGATATACGGAGAAGCGGGTTTATATACGTTACAACTAAACAAGGGGCTTTAAACCGCTTGTTTTTTTTATTTTAAATGCTTGATTTTTATGCTTTAGATGTATATTACAAGTAATAAAACACCGGTGGAGCAATGGACAGTCTTTATAAAAGAATTCAAAAGGGCGAAAGCGCTGGGTCGCCATCTGCAAGCATACAGAATAAGTTAAGGGAGTCCGCACAAAAGACTATACAGAAAAATAATCTGTATAGTGGACTATCTGGGTTTGAGGTAGTGGAGGAACCCGAAAGCGAATCTGTAGACGTCAATACTGAAACAATTGTCAATATCAATTTATATACTCAGCAGTGGATTGTAGATATTGACGCTGGAACATGTACATGTACCGGGGGCTATATCGTGGTGAACAACACGGTTTTAATAAATTTGGCTGGAAGTGTTGTTAATTTTTATGCGGGCAATAACAATCAGGTGTTGGTATGCCAAATCAATCCCGACTTTAGCGTACAGTGGGTTTGGGGAGCGCCGGGGGCCTCTTCCGTCGTTGCAGCCAAGCCATCTGTTGTGTGCTTTTGGCTTGCGCTTGGTACAAGCACCCCATTGAGACAAAACGCGAGGTTTTATGAGTATATAACTTATATCGCGACAAACCCGGTTATAGGAGTATAACGTGAACGTACCCGCGAATGCAACACTCACTGGAAGAAAACTTTATGGAAGCTCCGGGCGTGTCGCCTTTATAAATCAAACGAGCAGTTCTTACGTTAATCATGCGTCAACGTCGGTTGATACGTATCAAAACGGCACTGTACCTTATACGCCGACTTCTGCGGCTGGGTATGAGATAAAAGGTTCGAACCCTTTTGTGGCTTCGGCATCGATAGTGTCCCACGTCGGTGAAATGCCATTCAAAAGTCATAGGACGTCCACCGTTGGCTCGAATGTCGTCACCCTGTATACAAACGGTGGGCAGACCGCGACAAACTTACAAGAGGCTCCGGGGGATATCGTCGTAAAGGTCCCGGTGCCCGATACAATCCTTTACCCCTCCGGCATGTATGTCAATTCAGGGCGAGTTTCTGCGGCTGACGGAATAGCCGGTTTCTCGAATGGACTGTACAGCAACGGTATAGCGTGTACATATCCGCGCAGTTATTCAACGTACGCATATGTCACTCAGACAATAACCGATGGGACCGTCACAACTACAACCAAGTTCAACAGCACATTTTTTACCACCACAATATCAACCGTTGGCGGGAAGTTTCGCGGCTCTGGGAAAGAAAAATATGTGTCGCTGTATCAAACATCAACGCATACATCATTTGCAACGTATCCGTCTGCCCCTTATTATTTTAATGGGCATATTGCATATTTCAAAAGTGGAGCGTTTTACACTACGCCAATAAGTATTATTCAGCCATTTTCGTCATCTGTGTATCTTACGTCATTTGGTACAATTACAACGGCGACCGGAGCGAACGGCTATACAGCGCAGGATATGACTTATTATAGCGTAACATCACTATACCATATATGGACTTATTATGGTGGTGTTATTGGGGATAGAACAATAACAAATGGGTACGAGGGGCACTATACCGACCTGTCGCGTGTACTTGCTTCATATGTTCATCCGCAATATGGCCTTGAAACCTTTGTTTCGGACTCTTACGGGGTGGGATATTACGCTACATCTGTGTCCAACCACGGCACAACGGAGTATGTTAATAGCGATACACATAATGCATCTGTTACCTATTTTGATTACAACGGCACGCCATATGCCAAGCCATTAACTTATTACAGAATATCAACGCAAACAACTATTATGTATGGTCGAGGTGATATGTTCACGTCTATGCCAACTAATATTTACAGTCCAGTTAACTCATGGACAAGCACTGTCGCGACAAACAGTTATTCCACTCTTCACGGGAATATAGAAAAAAGCACAGTTGCAACCATAGACTGGTATATTTCTAGTGCTGGGTATATCGCAACTATGCAATCAATAAATATCGGGACGGCTTTTTGGTCGCCCGTTTTTTACGGGCAATTGAGCATAGGTGATTATATGTCTACCTACGTGACCGCATGGGCAACTACAAAAACATATTCCGCCGACTGGGGGATTGTTACGGTGTTGAGTACACGCCAAACAACACAAATGCGGAGTACTCGGCTGGAGTTGCCCAGTATGCTTAACAGCAACATACTAACTAATTACGCTCTTGACGGAACCCAGCATTATAAAGGGGTGGCATTTAGTCTTTGGTCAAATCATACGGACCTCAGAACCTACACGTCAAGGCTTGTCTGCGTGTCCCCGGCAACGATAACCAATACGCTTGTTACCGGCACGGCGACGAACTTTTCGAACGGGGTTTACGGTTGTGCTTGTCGGATGGTGGCTCCAACGTTTTGGGGGAGTTCTATGATTAATATTACATTGACAAGCGTCATGTCGTTTACCGGCGACGGGATTTACAGCAACGCCGGACGAAAATTTTCAGTGAAAGATACGCTGGTGTATCCTATCGACATAACCGGAACGTACTTGGCGTACGGTTCTTATGTCACAATTACGCTTCCTGCGGTGAATACGAATAACACTGAATGGATAAATTCGAAGATACAGGGATTTGACGAAATGAATGATTGTTTTGGTGATCGATTAATGGAAATAGAAACGGACTATTAAGGAGAAACTTATGAAATATGAATACGATTTCCGGGACGGCTTGCGTGTGATAATTCCACCCGGCAAAAAACTGAAAATCGATATGATGATTGACAATATCGTTATGCAGGGCGGCGAGGTCGACACGACTAACGGCGAGCCCTTTGTCGCCATGACGAATATTAAATACAACGTCGACTGGACCGTTGCCATTTATGAGGATGGAAAACGGGAGGAGATTAAGCCCGTTCGTGACGACAAGGACGTTCTAATCATCGTGCCGGGCGGCGGGCTCGGCGATAATATTGCATGGTTGTCGTACAGCGTGCTGTATAAAAAACACCACCAATGCAAATCGCTGACTATTGCTGCCTCGCCAAAGGTTTACGAGCTTTTTGAGAAACAATATCCGGGAATCACGTTTATCAGCAATGAACCGTTCGAAACGGTGACACCGGATAATTTTGACGAACTGTTCAAAAATTACCCTGTGGTATTTCGGTTGGGATGCTTTTTCGGAGACGACGGGCGGTTTTTCTGCCCGGTCGATCATAAACTAACCGGGCTCCATCATATTGCAGGATATGTGCTCGATATCCCGCGCGGGGATTATCCGCTGGAGCTTTCCCCGGAAATTTACGAAATTCAGCCGGAAAATCAGGTCACGTTTGACCATAACGGTTCGGCTGTCGTCAAGACGTGGCTCCGCCCCAATGCATGGGGCGAGCTTGCCGTGAGGTTGGGCGAAACAAAAATAAAAATGGTCGGGATCGGGCGAGAACGGGACAAAATAGTTGCGTGGTGGGTCAATCGTTTCCCCGAAAACTGTGTTGACGATACCGGGGATAAACCGCTGGTCGACCGGTGCCGGGAAATTCGAAAATCGCGGTGCTATGTCGGAGGATCAAGTGGTCTTGCATGGCTTGCGTGGTGTTGTAAAACCCCCGTAGTTATGGTGGGCGGATGGACAAACCCTGTCAATGAGTTTGAATGTGATCATGTGATTAACTGGGCCATGTGTAATTCATGCTGGAACGACACGCATGGGGGCAAGGCTTTTGACCACGGTGACGGCTTCCAATGTCCGCGCCACCGTGGGGATATGTGCCAGTTCATTTGTTCTTGGAGCGTCACCGTTGACATGGTATTCGACGCAGTCAAAAAATACTTATAACAATAACCGCAGGGAGGCTTGTGTGAAAATAACAATTTTAAAAGACGAAACAAGATGTGCCGTAGACGGCATATACACTTTTATAATGGGGACAGTGTATACATTGCCAATAGAACTTGTCAAAGACGACGCCCCATATGAAAAAATTGGAATATCTCAATTTAGAATTTCTATGGACGTGGATAGGGACGAGTCAACACAGCCTATGGCGAGGGCAGTTGTCCAAGCCGACGATTATATTAATGGTAAAATGACTTGTCAGTTTGATTGTAATACTGAAAAATTTAAATCAGTCACAACAGACGTGACGAATTGTGGCGATCCAATAAAATGTTTTCTTGAAATAAGCGGAATAGATCAGGACGGTGTAGTTTTATGCAGATTTCAAATTGACGTCTACGCATTAGGGGCGGTCGACCCGGATGCGACGAAAGCGCTTGGCGAGTTGACACAAATATACTTAGCAAGAGAAGACTTCAAAAAAACTCACATAGTTGAGTTTTTTAAAGACGGGGAATGGGGTGAAGATTCTGAAAACTCCACGGCGTGTAGAATAAGACATGACGTTGGGGATTCGGCGTATACCGTTAATATACCGCTTGTCGACACAAGAATTTTTGCAAAGTTGCTCGACTTAACCACGCACAATGAGAGCGAAACCGCCCATCCCGATATCAGGGTTGAGCTGGGGAGCAAGGCGAACGCTTCGGACGTTGCGACTGCGCTTAATGGCAAGGTCGATAAGGTCGCTGGAAAAGGCCTTTCAACCAACGACTACGATAATACCGACAAATCGAAAGTAGACGCTCTGGGATCGATGTCAGCCGAGGATACGGAAGACTACCGCACTGCCGCAGATCAAGACCTGATTGACGCTGGAAAAGTTAATTCGAACGCGGCAATCACTGGAGCCACCAAAACAAAGATTACCTACGACAGCAAAGGACTTGTCACCGCAGGCGCTGACCTTGAAGAATCGGACATCCCGCATATTTCAGCCTCAAAAGTAACAGGGCTGGCAACCGTGGCAACGGGCGGCAGTTACAATGACCTTAGCAACAAGCCTCTGGACCGCGAAACAGTTCCCATGAGCATTACCGGTTATGCTGTAGAGGGCTACCCGGTTGCACGTCTCGATGATGTATATGATACGATTGAGATTTACAAAAACGCCGTTGGCCTTGCGGTTGTCGAAATGACCGTGCGCTCGGCAGATAACACGATCACCGGGAATATTGTGCTGATCCCAGTCGTAAACGGCGTTGATGGTGATCCCGTCACCATCGCGGTTACTGCGAGCTGGGCGAAAGTGTCGTTTGTGCTGGAAATTCCTGCCGGGACGCTGGCTTTACGGCGCGACCATGCCAGCACCTCGGATACGCTTAAAGATGGCGCGTCGGTCGTCACCGCGCAGGTGATTGATATCACTTATAGGAGTAGTGTACTGTGAGCAATAATCTACAAAAGATAATTGAGTACGGCAAAGACCCCTCGTGTGTTGCGTGTATCTCGCCCATGTTCGGCGGGGCATGGCACAGCACGATCAGGACCGGCGAGGGGCCACAACCTGTACTCCCTCCAGTCGCCGGGGACAGCATCGCTCAGCGCTTAGGACTGCTTGCGAAATACAACTGCGACACCTCGCAACTGGACTTTCGCCTCGCCAGCACCGCGCAAAACAACTGGTACGTCAAGACTGGGTTGTCATTTGCTGGGTGGAGCAGACCTCTGACGATCATAGGCAGGATGTATATTGCGCCGGATAATGGAGGTACTGATCCTTATGACTACGATAATAGTGTGCTACATCCATTAGTGACCCAGGGGTATTTTGCAAGTGCAACAGTACAAGATACCACACTAGTATTAGCGTATTACAATCATGATAACACTAACAGATATTTTTTGAGATTTACAATTAATGGTGCCACTTTCGTTAGTTTGAGTGCATCTCCTGTCACAGATCCGCGCGGTAAGATTGTAATCATGGCAGGCACACTCGACCCCTCTACAGGCGCATACAAAATCTACGAAAATGGCGTAGTTATACGGGCAAGTACAATTACTAGTTTGATAGGATATCAAATAACCACCGGCACTGGCGCAAATAATAATGCAGTGGCTTATCTACATCAATACAAGGACGCTTGGCAGAACCGCAACGACCGCGTTGACTGGTGCATGGTGTATGACCGTGTATTGAGCGACGCTGAAATCAAATTTTTGAGTTATGACCGTGATAATTGGGTTGACCTCAGCTTGCCTGTTGAGGCAGGTACGATTAATATCACCACGGAAGCTATCCCCGAACTAGAGTGGACGCTTCCAGATGGCACGAAGTCGACCGCTTCCACTCTGAGTCAAACAGTTGAAGCTGGCACTTTGCGGATGAAGTGCTACAAGTACGGAAAAACATTTAGGATATTAAGCGGGTCTACAGCATTGCAGAATTCTACGATTAAAGTATCAGACCTGCCACGAGTGACTAACTATCTGAGTCTCAGCACCCTTCCCGGTTTGACTGGCACGACGGCAGACCTGCCACGAGTGACTAACACTCTGTATCTACACAACATTCCCGGATTAACAGGCACTGTAATAGATCTGCCATTAAATACTGGAGCGACACGACAGATTTTTAATATGTCTGGAATTGCCGGAGCACTCCCGGTCGTATCCACAAATACCTCTGTATACTACTACAGTAATGCACAAGTCACCCCTGCTGAATATGATGAGACCATCCAGAATATCGTTGATGCCGGTGGTGTAAACGGAACATTGCGAATCAGCAATACTCGTACATCAGCAAGCGATGCCAATATTGCAACCCTACAGTCTCGCGGATGGACTGTGACTGAACATTAAAAAAGGAGACAATTTTATGATTAGGTATTTTAAAGAGATTGCCGGTCAGCTAACCGAGTATCTTAAAGACAGAAAAGGGAAAACATGGTTTGCGGATGAGGGCTGGCTCCCTTACGCCGGGACGAAGTCTATCGACTGGCTCCACATTGCTGATAATGTTGTAGTGGAATACACCGAAGAGGAGCACGACGCGATCCAGCAAACCAAGCAGGAGGCGTCAGAAACAGCTTTTTACGCCGGGCTGTATGATGGAAATCCTGACCTCAAACAGAGAGTCCGGGAGTACAAAGCGTTGCTTGAGTCTGTGGGACTGGAGCCTACCGCCAACATAACGGCGGTGACGGATTTTGTCAATAACTCAACCTTGTCGGACGCCGAAAAGATCGCGCTGGTCATGCAAATCACCGGATTATACAATAATGGTATCGTCTACAACCTATCCCACTCTGGCATTATGGACGCAGTCAGTTTCGGGTATGACAACATGGATAAGTTAATCCAATATTTACCGGAGGTCTAACAATGAGCCATTACACGTTACAACAAATTATCGTGCTGATTGATCTTGCAAAAGAACAAAAACTCGCCAACTGTAAAATACTAGATAAGTACGAGTATGATGAGGTGCTATCTATAGCAAACGGAATCGGCGCAGATTGGATGCCTGAATCGTTGCGATCACTCATTGACACGCTCAATCCAACGTTAAAAGCGGTTGCGCTGATTCACGACGTTGAATTCTACGAGGGCGGGACGCGTGAGCAGTTCCATTCCTCAAACTGCCGTTTCTACGACAACGGAATCAAAGCCGCGAAATCAACATATGGCTGGTATAACCCGCTCCGCTATCATGTCATGTGGCAAGCATGGAAATACTGGCGCTTATTGGACGAATTTGGTCTATGGGCGTGGGAAACTGAACCTGCAATCATTGACGAAACCGCGCCGAAAGGCGTTATCGAGGGTAAGTAATGGAACAAACAGCCCTGAAAGCAACCGAAATCGTGATCACTGGCATGAGCAAAGTTGAATTATTTGCCATTTTTGTGCTGGCGGTAGTCCTGATCGTCGCCGCTACGCTCGTAATGAACGTGGTAGTATCGCTCAAACTTGCAGTGTTCAAAGACATGCCACAGGAGTTGAAAGAGATTAACTCTAAGCTAAAAACAGGGGCGGACCTCCAGCGAATCGCCAAAGAGGAGGTTATGGAGCACGAGCGCCAATTCCACCTTAAAAAAACACCAAAATAAAAAATATCACCAATAAATGAAAAACAGGAGTGCCAAAATGAAACAACTCATCTTAATTATCATCGCCGTGGCGGCTTTTGCCGCCTCTATCGCCCTATCCGGCTGTAGTACAACAAAACAGGCAGTGCAGAACCTTGAAGACAAAGCGGTAACACTGTCAGGAACCTTTTTGATGAACAAGATCGTCACGATGGACGTGATCAATAAAACCCCATCTGTTATATCTCTTGTTGGCTATGGTAATTATACCAGCGTCCCTACTGGCATGGAGTTTATCCAATACCACGAAACCAGCGACGCCAGTATCTTCAATTCAGCCTCAAAGAGCACGAGTATATTTTTCCTGTTTGCTAGTTCTGAAAAGAAAAGGGCTGATGAGGTTATTTCCGCCATATCTGAACGACTGAAAGTGAACAAGGCAAAAAATGAACGTTGACACGCAAATGGGCGCGGCCTCAGTTCCGCGCCCATTTTTCTTCCAAGTTTGTGTATTCTTGTTTTATGCTATTACCTACTTCTCATACTTTTCAAGATATCTTTTTGACTGTTGACACTTAATGCATATTCTTCTTACGCCGGGTGCAAAATCCTCCTTATTTTTATTATGACAAATTTTGCAGTAATACTCAGCACGGACTCTTTTCATAATACTACCTCTTGTTTAAGGAATCTATTTTTTTTCTTACGATCTCTTCGGTCTTTTTAATAAGAAGCTGTTTAAGTTCCTCCGTATTTGTTTTATTGACCTTAAAGTCCTCCGCGGCGTCGTACCATATATCATTGTCCTGTAATTTGGACACTAATTTTTCAATAAAATAAACGTCGCCGAAATGAACACGAAAGTGACAACACGAGCACAATGAAACGCCATTTGTAATATTATACCTTGCCTCGGCTTTTGCCTTTTTTGTAAAATACCAGTGGTGGGCCGACAGTCTATTTCTTGATCCACAGATTAAGCAACGTCCATCTCTCATTTTTACCGCTTTCGCCCATAGGGAAAGCAATTCGGAACTTTTTATTACTTGCACTTTTTTCTTCACGGGATGTACTCCATTAGTAATTCTGTTATTTTTTTACTTCTGTCTTTTCCAAGGTGATTTTGTTTTGTAAACTTATATACCTTATCGGGCTTAATTAAGTCCGGGTGAACACAATATTCACTTATATAGACAGGTACTATTTTTGAAACTTTATTTATGAACTTTACAAACCTGTTGTAATCAAACTCTTCATAGTATCCGGTCGTCTCAAAATATGGCGGATCGCAATAAAGCACTATATTGCTATGCTTTGCGGCATTAAATTTATAACATGCAACAAAATCCATATTACAAAATTCATCTATTGTGTTTGAATAATACCTATTTGCGATATTCATATAGTGTGTAAATAAACTTTCAGAAAAAACTTCTTCTCGGTATCTAAAATTTACACTACGATGTAAAGCCGACTGTAACAATACTATAGCGTCACTTTTTATATTCTTATCTTTACCTTTTACGTATTCATAGAATTGAGTTTTAGTCATTGCGTCGCTTCTGTTTATTTTTAACTTTGCCGACGTTATCTTATATAAGAACTCGTTATACTCGTTATATATTACCTTGTTAGGTCTATCCATAATGAGTTCTGAAAAATAGTGACTTACCGAACCACCACCACCAAACATATCAACAAAAGTGATATCCGACAAATTATGATTTGCGGATATCACGTCGTATATCCTGTGGACTATAGCACTTTTATTACCTTTGTATGGGAGACCGTATTGCATGTTACACCCTTATTTGGTTTTTGAATATGTTCCAGTCTTTATTTTTTACAGCTTCCCAAAATTTATCTATAGTGGGAAGTATCGAAGCTATTCTTTTATGGTCATAATGAATGTCGTATATGTGGTATTCCCCCTCGTCGGAATTCAAGTAAACTATAAGTTTCGCCGGTATCGAATTTATTCCAGTTATGAATTGATACCACAAAACTTGATAGTAATAATTGATCGGAACACCAATTTTATTTTGGTTAAAGTTCCTTTCGTAAGAGAATAAACTTGCTGTTTTTATTTCTAGGATATATTTTTGTCTGTTCTTTTTATCTATTACAATACCGTCAACGTTTGCAGTGTAGTATTCTTTTTCGCCATATATAACGCCCGGTTGTAATATCTTGACATCAAACTCTTCTTCGAAGAGTGAGACAATTATTGGCTCCATCATATTTCCATACTCAATGTACTTATTTGTCTTAAAATCAGATTCGACAAAACCACATTTTTCAAGAAATAATTGCTCTGCTGTTTTAAAGTGAGAGTACCCTAAAATTATACCAATGTCTGAACCACCGATAGATTTTTTTCTATCAACTTTTTCGTCTATCATTAAAACCCCTTTGCAAACCTTTCAGCTTGTCTTATATCTATTTCGTCTTTCCATCTATCCAATTCACTTTTACGTTTAATATACTCCGGTTTATCAAATTTTGCAATAATTAACATTCCCTTTTTTACCATTTTTTCATTCCAAGACATGTTAGAATAGTTTTTAACTTCCTCTTGCTCAAAAACAAAAAATGGACTTGACAATGAACAGTTCAGCATAACGGACGCACCTGAAAAATCAGACATGTATCGTCTTATAAATCTCAAATTTATAAACAATTTATTCCAACCTAAATCCGGCAATCTTTTTGTTAGCATTATAAATGGAATTCGCTTTTTACTTTCAACGAGATATATAAAATGATCGTCCACATGAAGCCTGTAAAACTTATCATACATATTTTCCAGAGTGTCGAGTTCGCACAAATACCCTATAGGTCTGCCGGACATTATCGGAGAATAATCTTTTCCGTTTTCGCCGATACAGTCAAACTCGTTGGATTTAAACCACAATTTGCCGTATTTAAAATTAAGAAAAAACCACATATACTTTTTCATTTTAATCTATTCCTAAAGACTTCGCATATATCGTGATCGGCTATTAACGCGCAAATAAAGACGGTGCTTTTACCGGAAATAATAATAGATGGGATCATCGAAAAATTAAATTTTACAACAGCCCCAGTTAAGTCTTCTTTGCAACACGGCAAAATTACATTCTTTATCATGTCTAAGTTTATACTAAATTTATCTATTGAATATCCTGCACAATCTTTTATGTCTGTAGTCAACTCAACAAAAGGCAGGTCGTATTTAGTTGGCTTTTCCTGATGGAGGCATAGTGTCTTTGTTGCGCCGTCGACTATAAAGTTTGGGGTTTTCTCCTTTATCCATTTCAATGTTTCTATGTCACATAAATTGCCGACCTTTCTCCCCATGAGGAACTGTGAAATATTTAATCCGTCGTATGTTATTTCTTCTTCGTTTGTCGGCTTATTCATAAGAATAGCTATATTCTTGTGCCGCACAATCACTTCTGCTTCCATGATATCATTCCTCCATAGAATTGGTTATATAGTTCTTTTAATACGTCAGACTTCTTCATCAGGCTAGATATATTATTGTCTTTCTTTGCGACAAGTTTAATCATAGCTTCCTCAACGGTATCTCTTGTAAAAGAAACATAAGATTTTATCTCGTTGTCAAAGTTCGTTAGCCGCCTAACGCGGCCAACGCACTGCTCCATAAGGCCGGGCGTCCAAGCGCATTCCATAAACCAGACATTGGAACAGAACTCCATATTAAGTCCAGTTCCTATTGTCCCTATTGTTCCGCACAGGCATTTAACATTACTGTTTTTCCATTGATTAACCTTTTGAACTCTGACTGCCGCTGAGTCTTTTGATGTAATTTTTATAGCGCCGAGTTCCTCGGCCATTGTATCAAGAACGTCAATGTGGTGACAAAAAACTAAAACTTTGCCATCTAGGCTATTTATAATTTTTGCGTCCCTTGAAGCACGACGCATAGCCAGCTTTCTCCTGTGCTCATTAAACAAGACCAAACTCTTATTAGTCTGTATTTTTGCTAATTCTTTGCCAAGTGCTTTAGCTTCCAAATCATACTTTTCAGGTTTTGCGTGTCTGACATATATTTGTTGTATAGGTGGTATGTTATAAACGTCATTAAACTTTCTAGCTATTAAGAACTTTTTAAGTGTTCTTTTTAACTCTGCGCAGTTTGTGGGTCTTGTACATATTAAACTCCTACCAACCTTTATGCCGCCGTTGAAGTATCTGACAAAGTGCGTATAGTTTATATACTTGCCGGAATGTAAAAGGTATAGTTGCGTCCATAGTTCGGCTGGTCTATTCATGACAGGTGTCCCAGACAACAACAATTTGTTTTTTACGTGTAAAAAATATTTTTTAACAGCCTTGAATCTCCCGGAGTTTGGGTTCTTTATATAGTGGCTTTCATCAAGTATCAAAAAATCACAGTTAGGACTATACGCTTTATTTTTAAAAGTGTCGTAAGACTCAATAAAAAACACTGTTTCAACGTTTTCAAATTTTTGTATTTCACAGCGCCAGTTTTCCATGATACCTGCAGGACATAATACAAATACACGTTTAGCCCCTGATGACACTGCGGCAGATATTGCGGTAATAGTTTTTCCTAAACCCATTTCGTCTGCTAGTATCGCGCAATAATTTTTATCAATTATATCAAGCACTGCTTCACGCTGGTGTTTTTTTAACATCTTTAACGCCTTTTGTCCACATATATTAAATGTTGTTTTACCCCATTGTCTCTTATTGCAAAAGGGGTTCTAGTAAAGTGACCTTTAACGAAAGTGGCCTCGTCTGCACCGTAACTAATAAATTCACTTTTCATTTCTGCATATTTTTTATACAATAAAAAGTGTATGGATCGCTTGCCACTAAATGTTGCCGAAAAGACCATATGCATATAAGGTTGCATAAATGTCCATTGTTCATTTATTGGATATTCGTCAAACTCGACAAGAAAAAGCGGCTCTTCAATAACGTTTTCTTTCCGTTGTCCAATACCGTCATAAGTACATATAGACATCTGCACAGTTTTTTTTGTTCTAAATGTTGACAATGAAAAGTTATAGTCATAAAAATACCTTATGCCATCGTCTGTCAAAGAGTCCAATAAATCAAAATATTTCCGAGGTTTTACATTTGACACAGGTGGTTCTATTATTTTTTTGACCTTAGACTTAAAGCAGACTTTTGCTAATTCTTTATTCGGCTTAGGAAACTTTAATCTTGGTGACATTAATTTTGTCTTAGTTTGACTGGCCCTTTCAACTGCCCTTATAATAGCGCCCTGATCGGCCGAATTCTGCGCGATTGCAAACAGCGCGGATGTTATATCATCCGGCTTATACCCGGCGCGTAAGGCCCGCAGAACTGCCGAAAACAGGGCATTATTAAACCCGCCCGAGCCGGGGCGGGGCAATCCAGATATTATGTCGTCTAATTCAACACTTTTAGATATAATTATATCCATTTTATAGTAGACTCCACTTTTTTCTTAGGCATCCACATCACTCTGCCTTTCTTAGTCTTTATTATTCCTCTATCAGTCAACTGGTCAAGGACATCATGCAAAAGAAAATTGTCTCTTCTAAACTGTTCATAGACCTCGTGACTTATTCCGTCCGCTCCAAAATAATTTCTTATACGTTTTATCTTCTTTTCATTTGGATCAATGTCTATTATCTCCCTGTGTTTTAACTCGACCTCGCACCGCATACAATAATCATTTATTTGTACGGCGTCAAGAAAATCATCAATTCCGACAAGTGGCTTTTTATTGGCCAGTGCAACATTTCCTGCGAGGTGTAAAAGCCTTGAATAATATATCGAAGCGTCGTCAACGTTGTCAGTTTTATTTGATATATACTTATACATCCTTTTTGTTGCAACGTCGTCCCATTTTATCACCTCTGGAGAAGATGTATAAATATAAGATATTATGTCTTGGCATTCACTGGAGAGTATTGATATGTCCTCGGATGGCACAAGGAACGACTCGACGCTATCTACAGACTCGTCCAAAAAAGCAATCGTGCGTCTTTTATCCCCGGACTCAGCGTCTTGCGAAGCGGACATATATTGCATTTTGGTTGATAGTTTCAAAGACGTGAATCTTGGCGTGAATGAATCAGTTGGATAACAATTTTTTACAGTGTTATCAAAATGAAAATGTGTATCAAACAACATCCTTTCAAGTCTGCCGAGGCCAAAACTGTGAGGCGACATAACATTCTCTTTCAACCTATCACCGGCCTCGTCAACTATTGAAACAATTGTTTTTGGACGTTTCCTTATCACGAACGAGCCATCTTTTTCTTTTTTGAATTCTGCGTCCGCTATAGCCGCCTCTAAAAACGCCGAAGAGGCCGGAGAACAAAATACAACGTGTTTATCTTCTCCAAAAACTTTTTTTAGCGCTATTTTTAAAATACTTTTCCCTGTCCCGGAACCTCCAATATAAACAATAAAACACCTTAAAGCCCACGCAGACGACAATCTAGAATCATAGATTTTTACAGCCATATTGTTGGCGGCTATATTCGCCGCCAACAAATGACACGCCGTTGCAACTATTTTATTGCAACAGTTTGTTTTCAATTTAAAGACTTTCCTTTTACGCAGGAGTAAACCGCCAAAACAAAAGACCCTTTTTCGTAAGTTGGCTTAGTGAAGTATTTTGCAATGTCGTACCCACCGTCCGCGCCGTTTAACAACATGGCAGAACAATAGTTCAATATTCCTATTCTAGTAGACTCATAATCGGTTACGCCTTTTATAAGCTCCGCGATTGTGGACCAATTTTTTCTTTTGACGATGGCGTAAGCGATATTGCCGCCAGCGTCATCCTGTGACGACATAGCCGGTAATATTTCACCGGTTTTTATAAAGCCATCGACAATCTTAATAAATTCTCTTGCTGAACCGGAGGACGCAGCGGCACACTTTCTCAGGTCTTCAGTATCAACATCAACGTCAGAGTTTTTAACGTACCACCTGACGAGCTCCACTTCTGTAAGCGGGGCAAAGTCAAACCTCGAAAGTCTCGTAAGCATGGCTTTAGGTATCTTGTTTGGCTCGGACGTAATGAATATAAATTTTGTCGTTTCAGGCGCGTCCTCAACAGGCTTAAGAAGAACTTGCCACGCGGCTGTGGTGAGCTGGTGACATTCATCAAGTATATAAAATCTGTATTTTGAGCTAAACGGTGGTGACGTGTATGCTTTTTCAAGGTCGCGAGCCATTTCAACGCCGTTCTGTGACGAACAATTAAGTTCCCTCCAATCAAAATTTGATATGTTAAATGTGTTTTTGAGCACCCTTGCTGAAGTTGTTTTACCGCAACCGGTAAAACCGACAAAAAGCATACCGTTGGGAATGCTTTTTTCGACTGTTTTTTTCAGCGCCTTTACTGTACTTCCTGCCATGTCATCAAACGTTTGAGGACGTAGCGTAACATATAAATCCATATTATACCTCAAAGGGCGACCGGGGAAATCCCGGTCGCGTTATATGATTATTCAACTGATTCTGCACAAGCCTTTTTAACTTTGCATTTCGAACACTCCGGCTTCATAAAACTGTCTTCGCCGTAAACGTGACCGAACGGACATTCACCGCTTGCCGGTTCAACTTCGGCGCTTTCAACTTCGGCGCTTTTCTTTTTTACGACCTTTTTAGTTTTTTCTTCGACTTCGGGTTGTTCGTCAACTTCGGTCTTTTTGTTGACTTCGGGCTTTTTGTTGACTTCTACGTCAACATCTTCGTCTTCATCATCTTCTACGTCAATGATTTTTTGAGCGGTTGATTTTTTGACCTGCACATCATCATCTTCATCGTCGTCCTCTTCAATCTTTCGTTTTCCGTTGAACCTATTACGATTCGGGACGTCGTCGTCATCGTCGTTACGACTTGCTTTGCGGCGCGGCTTGACGTCATCGTCGTCGTCGTCGTTACGACTTGCTTTACGGCGCGGCTTGACGTCATCGTCGTCGTCGTCGTTACGACTTGCTTTACGGCGCG
>ENA-UOOH01001344-UOOH01001344.1-fermentation-metagenome-genome-assembly--contig:-NODE-1344-length-24186-cov-4.097509_pt1 | contig 24186 bp, 25 predicted proteins | sample MGYA00245778_ERZ724025 | MGnify/ENA primary metagenome ERZ724025 (study PRJEB28704, sample SAMN03018313) | fermentation metagenome | biome: anthropogenic terrestrial biome; feature: soil; material... | reverse complement strand
AGTGGGGCGTTGAAACCAGCCCAGGTACTGGCTTGTTCCAGCGCTGCAGGGGGACTGCGCATGGTGGCCATCGGTTTGGTTGAAGACCTAACGGCCAAAGCCGCCAAACAAGCAGCGTTAGGGGCTGGTGCCAGGGTTCTGAAAACTTTTTCGTTTCAGTTGACGGAGGAAGACCGAGCCGAGATAACCCATCTGAATCCTGACATCATTCTTCTAGCAGGCGGCACCGATGGTGGTAATGCAGAAAATATTCTCCATAACGCTAAGGTGTTAGCATCATTACCAAAGCCAGTTCCCGTAGTCGTCGCCGGTAATCGCTCCGTCGCTCAGGAGGTCGCGCAGAGCTTTCCTGAATCTTTTAGTACATACATCGCAGCGAATGTTATGCCCCAGATCGGTAAACTCCAGGTTGAACCTGCCCGAGAAGCAATTCGACAAGTGTTTATGGAGAAGATCATCTACGCCAAAGGATTGACCAAGGCCAGTCGTCTGATTGATGGGATTTTTATGCCCACTCCGGCAGCAGTTTTGCGCGCCGGTCAGTTATTGAGTGAGGGAACTACTATCACCAAAGGGTGGGGTGATTGCCTCATCGTTGATGTGGGCGGAGCGACAACGGATGTTCATTCTCTTGGAGATGGCATGCCCACCAAGGCCGGTGTGGTGATGCGGGGATTGCCAGAACCTTTTGCCAAGCGTACCGTAGAAGGGGATTTAGGAGTGCGGGTTAGCGTGGTTTCGTTAATGGAAGCGGTGAGCTCACGGGTTCTAGCTCAAGATACGGGGTGGTCTGAGGAGCGGGTTGAAAGCAGAATTCGAGCTCTGAACGATCAGCCAGAGACACTACCTCAAAACCCAGAAGAAGTGTTATTCGACCAAGTCCTAGGACATCAGGCTGTGAAACTTGGTGTGGGTAGACATGTGGGGCGCCTATCGGAACTCTATACCCCTTCTGGACTCGTCTGGATTCAAGATGGCAAGGACCTCTCTAAGTTGAAGAGGGTCATTGGCACGGGTGGAGTTTTAATTAACAGCGGTGATCCATTGGTCATGCTTGAAGGAGCAAGGCAGGAAGGGACGTCCGTTTTGGAACTTAGGCCAGAAAGCCCAAATTACTTCTTGGACGGGGAGTATATTCTAGCTGCCATGGGATTACTCGCCCAGGAGCACCCCGAGGTGGCTTTGACTGTGTTGAAGAATTCTCTAAGCGAACACGAGCTTACAAGGAGGGACAAATAGTTGGCGGAGCAGATTACGCACGACATGTTGGATTGGAACGAGTTACAGGAAGAAAGGAAGGCGGTATTAGCCGGCTGGCCTACAGGCCAGGACGTAGATTTGGACGAAGCGGTTCAGTTTCACAGCAGGCTACCACAAGAGCTGAACTTCGGTACGCGTCTTGTCCAAGCTAAGGAACAAGGTCAAACTTTAGCCCAGCCGCGAGCGGGTGTGGCCGACTTAAACAGTCATCGAGAACTGTTGCTTTTCCTGCAGGAAGAGGGTGGCGCAGACTTACTACCTACCACCATTGATTCCTACACCAGGCAAAACCGCTATGAAGAAGCAGAAAAAGGATTAGCCGAGAGCGTTCTAGAGGGTCGATCGTTACTCAACGGCTTTCCCGCTGTAAACCATGGTGTGGCCAATTGTCGCCGCCTTGTGGAGGATCTCTCTGTTCCGGTCCAGGTACGTCACGGTACCCCAGATGCTCGTCTGTTGGCAGAAATCACTCTGGCTGCAGGCTTTACCGCTTACGAGGGAGGCGGGCTTTCGTATAATATTCCCTATGCTAAGCGGGTACCCCTCGAACAGAGTATTCTCGATTGGCAATATGTGGATCGACTCGTAGGGTACTACCAAGAACGCGGTATCACCATCAACCGTGAACCCTTTGGTCCGTTAACTGGAACTCTGGTATCCCCCTGTATTTCCCATAGTGTAGCGGTTATTGAGGCAATATTGGCAGCAAAGCAAGGTGTAAGAAATATTACCGTTGGTTATGGTCAATGTGGGAACTTAACCCAGGATGTGGCGGCTTTACAGACACTGACCATGTTAGCCGAGGAATACCTGCGGTCGGAGAACTTCTACGATGTGGAGATTACCACTGTCTTCCATCAATGGATGGGAGGTTTTCCAGCTGACGAAGCCAAGGCCTTTGGTGTTATTTCTCTTGGGGGCATGACGGCTGCCTTGGGCAAGGCAACGAAAGTGATTGTCAAGACGACCCATGAAGCCTTAGGGATTCCAACCAAGGAGGCTAACGCTCAAGGTATTCGGGCCACGAAGCAGGTTCTTAACATGCTTTCGGACCAAGTCTACCCCGAAAATCCCCTCTTGGCTGAAGAACGGGAGATCATTCTCCAGGAAACCCGCCTGATTCTAGATAGGACTCTAGAACTAGGGGAGGGCGACTGGGCACAAGGGGCGGTTCGAGCCTTTGCGGCGGGAGTGATTGACGTGCCCTTCGCACCGAGTTCGTTCAATGCAGGACGAACCATGCCTGCCCGTGATAATGAAGGCGCCGTGCGTTTCTTGTCCTGGGGCAACCTGCCCTTTACCAAGGACATTCAAGACTTTCACCGTGCCAAACTAGCAGAACGGGGTAAAGCAGAGGAGCGGACCCCGAATTTTCAGATGGTCATCGATGATATTTACGCCATTGGTCAAGGCAGATTGATTGGCCGTCCTCGTTAGGATAGGAGATGATGAGTTTGACCGAACTTAGAATTTTGTCCCCCACTGCGATTTTGGGGTATGGTTTTCCCCTGTCATCCTTTCAGGCTGGGTTAGACCGTGACCCCCACGTGATTGCAGTGGATGCGGGTTCCACTGATCCAGGACCCTATTATCTGGGGGCAGGGAAGTCTTTTACACAGCGTTCTGCGGTAAAGAGGGATCTGCGATATCTAATTGACGCAGCTTTGACACGCAAGATCCCCCTAATCATCGGTACGGCCGGTGGCAGTGGTGCCAAACCCCATGTGGATTGGAATCTGGCCATCGTTGAAGAGATCCTTTCCGAGCTCAAACTAACAGCTCAGCTCGGGGTTATTTACAGCGACATTGATCGTGACTTTCTGATCGAGGAGCTGAAACGTGGGCGGGTTGAATCCCTAGGACCGGTAGATGACTTGACAGAGGAAGATATCTTGGCTTCAACCCATCTTGTGGCTCAAATGGGTTTGGAACCCATTATGCAAGCCCTCGAAGATGGGGCTGAGATCATTTTGGCAGGGCGGGCCTATGACCCCACTGTTTTTGCCGCTTTGCCAGTTCTCAAGGGCTACGATATGGCTTTGGCCTTGCACATGGGTAAGATTTTGGAGTGTGCCGCCATTGCCGCCAACCCCGGTAGTGGGAGCGATTGCCTCATGGGGACCTTAACCAAGGACTCGTTTATACTAGAAGCACTGAATCCTGAACGGGAGTGCACAAGGCTTTCTGTGGCTGCCCACACTCTCTATGAAAAAAGCAATCCCTATTCTCTACCAGGACCCGGTGGCGGCTTGGATCTACACCAGACCACATTTGAGCAATTACCAGGTGGAAGGGTTAAGGTTGCGGGGACCAAGTATGTTCCCACAGAGGGCTATTTCTTGAAACTCGAGGGAGCAAGTCTCATTGGTTACCGTACGATTAGTATCGCCGGTGTTAGAGATCCCATCATGATCAGTCAAATTGACGAGGTAATCGCAAGGGTCAAGGAAAGGGTCGCTGATAACTTCCAAGAGCTTAAGGACTATCAGTTACATGTGCACTGTTATGGCAAGAATGGAGTGATGGGCTTGCTAGAGCCACATCCTGTGCCAGCCCATGAGTTAGGTTTGGTCATTGAGGCCGTGGCCTCGACCCAGGAGATTGCAGACACAATCTGTAGCTTCGCCCGTTCTACGATGCTCCACTACGGGTATCCTGGCCGTAAATCCACTGCAGGTAATTTGGCGTTTCCCTATTCGCCTTCCGATGTGTCAGCTGGAGCCGTTTATAAATTCAGTGTCTACCATCTACTGAAGGTAGATGATCCAAAGAGTCTATTTCCAGTGAAGATGGGGAGGAGCGGACTATGAGATATGTGAAAGATGTTGCTTTGGTAGTTCGTAGCAAGAACGCCGGTCCCTATGAGTTGACCTTCGACTTAATGTTTCCAGACGCAGATATCTACAATGAGGTTAGAAACAGCATAACCGCAGAAAAGATCGCTGCATTGTATCGCATTGATGAGAGTCAAGTGTTGTCCATCATCCATTTTGCCCCGGCCTATGCGGTGAAGATTACGATTGTACGTCCTCGCCCTTCTGGTAACTTGGGAGAAACAGATGTTTATGGTGCACAACAACATACACCACTATTCGAATTAACATATTAATTAAGGAGTGTGCAAATTGAGGATTAAGGATGTTGTATTGTCAAAAGGGCTTACAGGTTTTTACTTTGATGACCAAAAGGCCATTCGCCAAGGAGACTATGTAGAAAATGGTTTGGGCTATGATGGAGAACCCATGACGCCAGGTTTTACTAAAATTCGTCAAGCAGGAGAGAGTGTATCTGTTCAGTTGATCTTAGGGGACGGCCAGGTGGCCTACGGTGATTGTGCAGCCGTACAGTATTCAGGGGCCGGTGGAAGAGATCCACTTTTCTTAGCGGATGACTATATTCCTCTGATCGAGAAATACGTTGTACCTGTTTTAACCGGTAAAGAGCTTTCATCGTTCCGCTCTTTGGCAGAAGAGGTTGACCAAATCAAAGACGAACATGGAAAACCTCTACATACTGCTATTCGCTACGGTGTTACCCAGGCCATTCTTGATGCCGTGGCCCGTGCTCAGCATCTAACAATGGTGGAAGTTATTGTCAACGAATATGAGTTGGAACTCATTCCAGAACCTGTCTTGATCTTTGCACAGACCGGCGATGACCGCAAACTTAATGCCGATCGCATGATTATTAAACACGTTGATGTCTTACCGCATGGTCTTTTTAATAATGTAAATAAGCTGGGCAAGAACGGCGAACTGCTGAAAGAATACCTGTTGTGGCTCAAAGGCAGAGTCGCGGAGGTAAGAGTAGACCCTAACTATCTACCCGACTTTCATGTTGACGTCTACGGTACCATCGGCCAGGCTTTCAATAATGATGTGGAGAAAATGGGTGAATATGTCAGGGAACTGACCGAGCTGGTAGCACCCCATGCTCTGGCTATTGAAGGTCCAGTTGACTGTGACTCCAAAGCGGAGCAAATTAAGCTCATGGCTGAATTAACTTCTTATGTGGATGAAAGAAATATTCCCTGTAAATTTGTGGCCGATGAATGGTGTAACACATTGGCTGACATCAAAGAATTCACCGATGCTAAAGCGGGTCATATGATCCAAATTAAGGCCCCGGATCTTGGAGGAATTAATAACTCCGTGGAAGCCGTGCTGTATTGTCAAGAAAATGGCACGATTCCCTATTTAGGCGGTACCTGTAATGAGACAGAACGGTCTGCACAAATTACGGTACAAGTAGCGCTTGCTACAAGACCACGGCAAATCCTCTCGAAACCCGGAATGGGTGTGGATGAGGGTCTGTCCATTTGCACAAATGAGATGAATCGTGTTGTCGCTTTACTGAAAAGAAAATAAGGTAGGGGATGGATTTTGAGGGTCATTCAGTACGCAGATATTGTTACCCAGATTAAGGCGCTTTGTTTAGACGCAAACTGTAATTTACCGCTAGATGTCTGGGAAGCCCTAGTCAAGGCTCAAAAGGACGAAGCATCACCCCTTGGGCGAAATGTTCTGGACACAATTCTTGAGAATGCCCAAATAGCCAGAGAAAAGCGTATGCCTCTGTGTCAAGACACTGGTATGGTCGTTGTCTTTGCCGAGGTAGGCCAAGATGTGCATATTCAAGGGGGATTACTCAGTGACGCCGTAGACGAAGGGGTGAGACAGGCGTACAAAGAAGGCTATTTTCGCATGAGTGTGGTGGGAGATCCCCTTGAGCGTGTGAACACGAAAGACAATACCCCTGCTGTACTCCATGTTTCTTTAGTGGCAGGAGACAAACTCCGTCTCATCGTGGCACCTAAGGGCTTCGGCAGTGAGAACATGTCTCGCCTAGCAATGCTGAAACCAGCCCAAGGTGTTCAGGGGATCAAGGAATTTGTGGTGAAAGCGGTCAGTGAAGCCGGGGGCAACCCGTGCCCACCCATCATTATTGGGGTTGGAATCGGAGGGACCATGGAAAAAGCAGCTCTGTTGGCAAAACGAGCAGTGCTCCGTGAGATTGGTTCCGAGCATCCTAAACCACATGTGGCTCAGCTCGAGGCAGAACTCTTGGAATTGGTGAATAAGACAGGGGTAGGGCCACAAGGCTTTGGAGGCACTCAAACAGCCCTGGCCTTGTTTGTTGACACCTACCCCACACACATTGCGGGGTTGCCAGTGGCAGTCAACATCAACTGTCATGTGGCACGGCATGTGGAGGCGATTCTCTAATGTATTACACTACGTTGGTAAAGGCATCGTATTATGCTCCTAGGGGCAGGCACCGTCTGATGCATCTGGGTATGCTCATTTCCCAGAGATACTTGCATGCAGAGGATCGATTGATTGGTATTATGGGTGATGCAGGAGCGGGTAAGTCCCTCATTATTCGGGGCATGTTTCCGGGCTTAGTCCTCACCAACGATGATGACGGCGTCAATGTTCGTCCCCTTCCTGTCTTGGATGATGCAGAAAATGAGTTTTTTCGAACACACACGTATCATCTAGACGTGCGTTTTGAGATGGCCTTTACCCAACTGTGGGAACTGGCTGACGCTGTAAAAAAGGCGGTTTCTGCAGGGCGTCGCGTAGTGGTGGAGCATTTCGAGCTCTTGTATCCACTTCTGAACATCAATGCTGAACTGCTCATTGGAATTGGGGAAGAAGTGGTGGTTACAGTTCCAACCCTGTTTGGACCTTTTCCATCGGAGATAGCTGAAGAAGCATACCAATCCCTGGTTTACCGCAAGATGGCCCATAGCGCCGAAGATCTCACTGGTATTGTCTTTGAACAGATGGGTTTTGAACCCCCTACATTCCATAGTGATGTCCGGCGCGGTTTTGTGATTGAGTTTACACGCAAACCAGAAGTAGATCTTGCTGAAGTGGAACGGCGTGTCTTGGACTATATTGATCAGGATATACCTATCAGTGCCTACAACGATCAGACAATCCTCATGGGCCAGGAAAGACTGGAATGCACGGGGCCAAGGATTCACATGTCATCTACAGGGAAGATTGAACGATTCCGCTTGGAGAAGAATTTTCACTACTCACCGATCACAAAGACCTTTTTGTTAGCTGGTCGGGTAGGTTGACGTCATGATACGCATCCTTCAACTTGATGGTGATGCTTTGTTTCTTCAGGCCATGGACGATTACTGTAGCAGGCTCAGTGATGTTGACTATCAAGGGGTCGCAAGCGCAACAGCCTTTCTGCAGTCCTTCGGCGGGGAGGTGCCTGATGTTATTTTATTGGACATCGATCTACAGCCTAAGGGAGGCCTAGCGGTTCTAGAGAGGATTCGGGTAAGGTTCTCATCGGATGAGGTTAAAGTGATTGTGCTAGCTACCGAGGCAGCGTCTGAGCAAGCCTTAAGCCATACGGTCCGTTTGGGGGCGGATTATTTTATCCAGCGGCCTGTGGATTTAGTTGTCTTGGAGAAGAGGATTAGGCAGTTGGTGAAGTATCCTGAGCCCGGGCCGTCTGGGGAGTTGACTCGGCGGCAAGTTCAGGAGATTTGCACACGCTACTTTGACCGAATGGGCGTACCTCCCCATTACAAGGGATATCGCTATCTCATGGAAGGAATATGGCTTGCATCATTGCATCTCTCCTGGCTGAGTTCTGTTACGCAGACTTTGTATCCAGCTATCGGCCAACATTTTGAAGTGAATGGCTCCCAGGTGGAGCGTGCTATGCGTTACGCCCTTGATGTAACTTGGGAGAAGGGAAATGTGGAACAGCTCTACAATTTCTTCCCTTATGTTAGCGAGAATAAGGGTAAACCGACCAATTCCGCTTTCATTGCCAAAATGGTTGATTTGGTTAGTTTAGAAGCCAGCCGAGGTGGCTAAATGTACCCCCAACAAGGCATACTAGAAGAGACGGTAACTACCGTCTCTTTTTGCTTGACCTAGGGGGGCTCCGGTATGCAGGGTAAAGTAAGATTGGGAAAGCGCACAAAAGAACTGGCTATAGTATTGCAGCCTCGGGAAATTGCAGTGATCGCCCACGAAGATCTGGACGCTGTAGGTGCTGCTGGTCTCATTGAGGCCGGGGCCCTAGCTGTCATTAATGCCTGTTGTTCCCTTACTTGTCGCTACCCCAATTTGGGACCCAGGTTGCTTTCTGAACACAAACTGCCCCTCTTGGATAATGTCGGGGACGAAATCTTCCATATCCTAAAGGACGGCGATGTTGTAGAAATCCAGGGACGGAAAGTGTTGCGGGACGGGGAGGTTGTTGCCGTGGGCACGGTCGTTACTGACTATGTTATTGTGGAACGGGAAAGATTCGCCAAACTAAATTTGGCCAATGAGTTAGATCGTTTCGTCACCAATACCCTTGATCATGCCGTAAAGGAAAAAGCAGTGATTCTGGGAGACATTGCCTTTCCTGACATGGCATGGGATTTGCGTGGAAAGCCTGTGGTGGTCGTGGTGCGTGGTATTGGCTATAGGGAAGACTTGCGCGTACTCGGTGCCTTCATTCAAGAGGGCAGACCAATCTTAGTTGGAGTAGATGGCGGGGCAGACGCCCTCTTATCCTCAGGTTATAGACCCCACATCATCATCGGTGATATGGATAGCGTAAGTGATACCGCTCTCCGTTCAGGCGCCCAACTCATCGCCCATGCCTACCCTGATGGGCGATGCCCAAGCCGAGAACGTCTTGAACGTTTGGGTGTCCCGTTTCACGTGGTCCCCGCGCCAGGTACAAGTGAAGACTTGGGGCTCCTCTTGGCTCATGCTCAAGGGGCAGAGCTCATTGTCTTAGTTGGTTCCCATTCCAACATGATAGATTTTCTCGAAAAGGGGCGCCCCGGAATGGCATCAACTTTCTTGACGCGTCTCAAGATAGGGCCTATTCTTCTTGACGCCAAGAAGGTAAGCGAGCTGTATCGCTCGAGTAGTCCCCTGAATATCGTACCGGTTATCTTGGTAGCCCTCATTCCTATCTTGATTTTCATGGGTTTGGCTTCGCCTTGGCGGCACTACTTACGCCTTTTCTGGCTGCAATTACGTCTTATAGCGGGGTGGCTCTAGATGAATTTTGGTTTTCGATACCACGTTGCCTCCTTAGTAGCTGTTTTTTTCTCTTTGATCCTAGGGATCTTAATCGGTGGCGCCCTATTTCCTGACCATATCTTAGTGGACGAACAGGCAACGCTCATTAGTGAACTTGAGGAACGTTTTCGAGAGGTCCACGCAAATCTTGCCCAGGTTCAAGGTGAATTGGATGTGTCGAACCAGGCCTGGGGGCAAGTATTGGATACTATTTCCAAGGACATGCTAGAGGCGAGGACTGTTGTCTTCGTGGACGTGGATAAAACGCGAGTCGCGCCCCTAGCCCAGCTCCTCAAGTTCGCGGGAGCAGAAGTGCAGGAGGTAGGGGCAGCCTATTTGTCTGAGGTCACATCTAGAGAAGATGTTGTTTTCGTGTTTCCATTGGTGGAAGATACACTCTCAGAAGAGATGTTCATGGTCTTGGGTGAACTAGCGACAGCTAGCGCCAGCTTGGCCTTTATTTGGGACATGAAAAGTAAGCCCGCCCTGAGCGATCTTCCCCCGAGTCTTATGGTGGATAGCATAGATACACCAATGGGACAACTGGCATTCATCATAGGATTAGCCCGAGGAAGTCAAGGTCACTATGGGAGACAAAAGGATGCCCAGGGGCTTTTTCCATGAGGGTTGTAGCATTGATTCCAGCTTTCAACGAGGCAGAGACTATCGTGCAAACCCTTACTGCAGTTGCGGACTTACAGCTTGTGGACGAGATCGTTGTAATTGATGATGGGTCTACAGATGATACCTTCGTCCTAGCCTCAGGTTGTTCTTTGGGCAAGAAAGTGACAGTCCTGCGTTTAAAGGCAAATCGGGGTAAGGGAGGCGCTCTAAACTATGGACGGCTAAATGCCTCGGGCGATGCCTATCTGTTATTAGATGCTGATTTGGGCCCCACAGCCATTTTAGCTGGAGCGCTTTTGGAACCGATTTTAACGGAGGAAGCGGACATGACGATAGCACACTTAGGTACGAAGCAGAGTTCATCGAGTAGGAAAATGGGATTTGGTATCGTTCGCCGCACGGCAAGTCTTGGTGTGAGACTACTAACGGGTCATGAGGTTCTTAATCCACTCTCTGGACAGCGAGTGATGACAGCTGAAGTTCTCGAAGCTGTAGGAGATTTCTTTGAAGGATTTGGAGTGGAGGTGGCGCTAACGGTAGGGGCGTTGCATCACGGTTTTAGGCTCACTGAGATTCCTTTGGCCATGAAACACCGAGCCCTTGGTCGAGGTCTCGGGGGTCTATGGCATAGAGGACGCCAATTCATACAAGTACTTAGTGCCCTATGGCATTGTTGGAGAAGGGGATGGCACTTATGATGTGGTGGGCTATATCAGGGTTTCTGTCTTATGGGGCAGTACCACTTCTGCTGCCCATCTTCGCAGGTCAGCTTCGAAAAAACTATCTAGGAGAAGCGGTTCCCACGGGTCTTGGCGTAGCCTTCGTCCTACCAAGTGCTTTGGTTATGGTAGCCCGCTCGGGAACGGAGGAGTATGCAACCCTTTTCGCCCTAGTGCTGTTATCTTTCGCATTACTGGGACTTATGGACGATGCCTATGGTGAGCACTCAAGAAAGGGTTTTCGAGGCCATTTAGGAAGCAGAAATGCATCCACAGGGGCCCTCAAAGCCTGGGGAGGCATGGCGGCCTCTCTAGCCATAGTTTGGCAGCTCAGTACCGATTGGTTTCAGCTTCTTCTTAATGGTGCTATTATAGCCCTCCTAGCAAATCTACTGAACTTATTGGACCTGCGTCCGGGACGTGCAGGGAAGACTTTCCTGATCCTCGGGTTTGTATTTTTTCTTTTAGAACCACAAGTCTTAGGTCCCCTCTTTGGTCTACTGTGGGCAGTGGGGGGGTTTTTGTCCTGGGATCTCAGACGTGTTGTTATGATGGGCGATGTGGGATCAAATTCCTTAGGAGCAGTCCTCGGCCTTGCTAGCGTCATCTTGTTTCCTCTTCATGGCAAGGTAATTCTGGTTCTCATCCTTGTAGTTCTAAATGCCCTCTCAGAAAAGGTTTCCTTTTCCAGAGTGATTGAGTCCAACCGGTTTTTGCGCTACCTAGATCAACTTGGACGCTGAAGGAAAAGTGAGTTCGTTGTGGAATAATGAAGCACAATACAATCGGGGAGAAGGATAATGCGTAACATACTCTTAGTCTTGGGGGCTTTGCTTTTGTTTTTTTCCATCGGCAGGGCGAACTCCCTTCCAACCTATACCGTCAAGCCTGGGGATACCCTCTATGAGATTTCCCTGGACCATGGTATTTCCTGGAAGGAACTGGCGGATTTAAACAAGATTAAAGATCCCGCTACCATGCAGGTGGGTACCCAATTGCGGTTGCCTGCCCATGCCCAACCGCAGATTCTGCGTTCCGATGAGACCATCGTCAACATCACTGCCAAAGAAAAGGAGATATTGATTCGCTTAGTGTCCGCGGAGGCGAGGGGCGAGTCTTTGGAAGGGCAGATAGCGGTGGCCGCGGTAATCTTAAACAGAGTGCAAAGTAGCAGGTTCCCCGATACCGTGTGGGAGGTCATGCACCAACCGGGACAGTTTACACCCATCGAAAGAAATGACCTGCCACAGACCGTCGGCGATACTTGCGCCGAGGCCGTGGAAAGAGCTCTGCATGGCGAAGACCCCACCGGTGGAGCTTTGTTCTTCTACAATCCTCAAGCGACACAGGCTGCAGATTATTGGGCTACGAAGCCGGTGATCAAAAAGATCGGGAATCATAACTTCACACTCTAGGTAATAGAATTACCAGGGGTGATGTTATGCGGGTTTTCGTTATCAGGATCAAATGGTGGTACGTGTTCATGCTACTCGTGTTAGGTTTCGTGAGCCTTGTACCGCAGGTGCGAGAACCACTCATTGTCAGTGTCACGTCCCGAGGCCGGCTGGTTCCCATTTACAGCGTGAAGACGTCAGCAAATAGGGTCGCCATCTCCTTTGATGCTACCTGGGGTACGGAACTAACCGATGAGATTCTGGACATCTTAGATAGCCATGGGATAACGACAACTTTCTTTTTAGCAGGATATTGGGTAGAGAAACATCCGGACTATGTAGTGAAAATTGCAGAGGCTGGTCATGAAATCGGCAATCATAGCTACTCTCATCCCCATATGAACACACTGAGTGAACAGGGTATTAGCTATGAATTGCAGAAAAACGCAGACTTAATCAGGGACTTAGCCGGTCAGTGCACCTCCCTCTTTCGCCCGCCTTTTGGAGAGTATAATAACCAAGTGATATCAGTGGCATCTGCCCTAGGATACCACACCATCCAGTGGTCCGTGGACTCGCTGGACTGGAAGAACCTCACGAGTAACCAGATCTATGATCGCGTGATGGGACAGGTCAAACCTGGAGCCATCGTGCTTTTTCACAATGCAGCCCCGGGAACCCCCGGGGCTATTCGCCGTCTGATCCCGGACTTATTAGCCCAGGGCTATGAAATTCTTCCCATCTCTCATTTGCTGCTCAACTACCCCCTTTTATATTGACCATGCTGGAACCCAGTATCCTAGAAAAGGGGGTAGTTGAGCGTGATTATTACAAAGCGGGGAATTGTTCTGATTGCACTTGTCTTCCTAATTGTTGCCCTGGGGCTCTTAGGGCCAGGATTGTATAAAACGGCCCAGCGCACCCTGTATGGTGTGAAGACTGGAGTCACCTTAGAAGGCCAGTTAGTCCAAGGCCTTTTGGAGCAGGAATTGTATGATGTGGTAGCCAGCTTAGCAGAAGCATCCTATGTGGAGGCTAGCAATGCAAGCTGCAATTGGCAAACCGGGGAGATTACAGCCGAGATCGTAGGACAACTGGTGGATGTGAAGGGCACGGTGGATGCGCTTTTGGCTGCTCCTGCCCAATCTAAAGTGGACTTAGTCACCGTCCTTATCCTACCCTCCATAACCAGTGCTCACTTTGAAGCCATTTATCGGGGTCCCACTACGGAGCCTAGGGTAGCCCTTATGATCAATGTGGACTGGGGGGATGAGTTTATCCCAGGAATGCTCGAGGTTTTTGCCCACTATGGGGTGAGTGCGACTTGGTTTCCTACCGGTCGCTGGGCTAAGGCGTCGCCTAGCTTAGCCAAGACGATTGCCCAGGCGGGCCATGAAATTGGAAATCATGGAGGTTGGCATGGTTCGGCCAGCGGAATGAGCCGGACGGAAACCGCCAGGCTCATTCAGGAAGGAGAAGACTTAATTCTAGAAGCCACAGGTCAACGCCCGCAGGTCTTCGCACCTCCCTCAGGAGATTTCAACCAACAGACCGTGGCTGTAGCGGCCGAGTTAGGCTACAAAACAGTGCTGTGGACAGTGGATACGGTGGATTGGCAGAGACCTGCTCCCACAGTGATCATAGATCGGGTCAAGGCGAAGATAGTCAATGGAGCCCTTGTCCTGATGCATCCCACAAAGCCCACTTTAGAAGCACTTCCGGTCATTTTGGACTACCTTGTGCAAAGGGGATTCCAAAGCGTGACCGTGACAGAGCTTCTCGCTGATTAGTGGCCTAAAAGAGTGTCCAGATATCAGAGTCTTCCTGTCCTAGGTCTCGTAGGGCCAGGCCCCCTAGGTTGTACTCTTTGATCAAGTCTAGCTTGTACTTCACACTGTAGCGATTTTCAAACCACACTTCGCGTCCAGCACCATATTGAAAATATGGTGCTTTGGAGTTTGTATCCCACTTGACACTGGCACCTTCTCGGGCTGCTAGTTCTAGGACCTCTTGATGGGAAAGGGCCGAAGGGATGCCAGTTCTAGACCAGTGGAGACCGCCTGTGGAGACAGCAAGAATGATCTTGTCGGGATGCACAAGATGGGTAATCTCTTGGAGCATGGCTTCCATCTCGGCGATGGATGTCAGAGGCCCAGATTGTTGGTCTGTAGATGCTCTAGCACTTTCCAATACGATATAGTCCACCGCACGTGCGGCGGCTTTGTACTCAATGGTTGCATCCCAGGGGAGAGCGACCATTGTTTTTAGTCCTTTTTGGCGCAGTCGAGTTGCTAATTGTCCCAGAAACTCAAAGAGCTGGGGTTGTTCTTCACCGGGAACATAGTCTATATCGACTAAGACCCCCTTTAGACCCCATTCTTCTAAGGTGTCTTGCAATTGGCTAAGACTGTTCGCCTGAAGATAGGACGTACTTAAAAGACGTGACGGGCTAGAACCTACATGGACGTGGGCGTAGGTATCCATCTCTTGATTGCCAGCAAAATACAGGCTGCGACCCATTTCTTCTGGGTCAAAGTCAGCGATAAGTCGCCCGTAACTATCGAGCTTCCAGCCTAAGGGAGCCATACTAGTGAGTTTCGTTCCATTTTCGAGGAGGCTCTCATAGGCTTGCTTTCCACCGGGATAAAACCCAAGGAACGTATGTTCAACCTCTTTGCGCTCAACACGTTCGATGGAGACGGCATACTCAGGGATCCAACCTTCAATGCCTATGCGGGGACGAATCTTATACCAGTTCTCTACTTGGTCCAAAATGGTAATCGTAGTATTCCTGGTTACCGTTCCTAGTGGCTTTCCATCGGATGCAGGACTGTGACGGACAGTCACTCGGTCAGCTGTAACCGTGCCTGTCTGCCCTAGGACCACGTAAGATTGTTGCGTCATGGGCGGATCTATGGGATGAATTGGCTGTCCCTGAGCTCCGCTTAGTAGATTCGTGAGATAGAATAGAATGGACAATATTGCTGCAATGATGCCTTGGTTCACATGGATCCCCCCTTTCTGGTCTGATGAATCTATGGTATCATATTGATATGGAAAAATCAGTGGAAAGAAAAGTACGTCTTGGTCCATTTGCCCAGTCGTATTGGAGGATAGAATGTATCAACGAACCGTCTTGCCTAACGGAATAAGAATCATTACAGAATATATTCCCTATATACGCTCAGTCACCCTCGGAGCATGGTTTGAGGTGGGAAGCCGTCATGAAACACAGCATGAATGGGGGATTTCCCACTTTATTGAGCATATGATGTTTAAAGGTACACGAAATTATTCCGCCCGGGATATCGCTGAAGTCATGGATAAGCGGGGAGGCTACCTCAATGCTTTTACCGGCAAGGAACAAACCTGCTATTACTTCAAGGTCTTAGATGAGCATTATGGCACTGCATCTGAGCTTTTGCAGCAAATGCTACTGTACTCTTTATTTTCCCCTGCAGATGTGGCCAAAGAAAAGAATGTAGTTCTCGAGGAGCTTCGCATGTACGAAGACTCTCCTGAAGAGCTGGTCCATGATCTCTTTGCTAATATCCTGTGGCCCGAGGATCCCCTGGGTCGAAACATAATAGGGTCCCATGAAACGATTAGCGGGTTTACTCCCGAGATGATCAGGGAGTATATGAAAAAGCACTATACTGGTGATCGCTTGGTCATTGCTAGTGCTGGTAATATCAGCCACAAACAGGTGGTAGACACCTTCGGAGCCGCCTTTGATTTTTTACCACAAGGGTCCATGCCCCAGCTAGCCAAGGCAAATCACCGGTCGCAACAGGGGTGTTTCCAGGACAAGGATATAGAGCAGGTTCATCTATGTCTTGGGGGACCGGCCCTATGCCGTCATGACCAGCGACGCTATGCCCTCTCCCTCTTAGATACTATGATCGGTGGAGGCGTGAGCTCCCTGCTTTTCCAGGAGCTTCGAGAAGAACGGGGTTTGGTCTATAACACCTATTCGTTCACCTCTCTCTTCGATGACGCTGGTGCTTATGGTGTGTATGCCGGTTTTGGCCCCCAGAACTGGGCCCAGGTGTGGGACGTGCTCTATAAACTATTTCAGGGGATCCCCAAGCTGATCACGCCTGAGATGTTAGAAAGAGCTAAGGGTCAAATGAAGGGTAGCTTGGTGTTATCCTTAGAGAGTACCAGCAATCGCATGACGCGCTTGGTCAAGGGCGAGATGGACGAAGGAGGGATTACCACTACCGAGGAGACCATGAGCCACATCGATCAAGTGAAGTATGAAGACTTGATGGAATTGGCCAGGCTTGTATACAATCCCCAGAACTGGAGTTGGGTAGGGCTTGGGCCAAGGAATCTGATTAAGGAGGAAAGGTATGGCAGAGGAGATGTTGAGGGAGATATTCCGCTTACAGAAACAGTTTGATGACGCTGTAGCCACACACAGGGGTCTTGATTACAGTCCCGATGTATGGATTCAAAAGGAAGTGCTAGCCATCATTTCCGAGTTGAGTGAAATTTTAGATGAAGTGAACTTCAAATGGTGGAAGGACCCCAAAGAGATAAATCACGAGAAGCTCACGGAGGAAATTGTCGATGTATTGCATTTTTTCGTGAGCATGTGTATAAAAGCAGGCATAGGCCCTGAGGAGCTCTATCAGGCTTACATTCGTAAGAACCGGGAGAACTTCGCTCGTCAAGAAGGTGCAACTGACAGGGAAGGGTATGCTTGGAAGAAATAGTCGGTTGTGATATAATCTAAATACTCCGCGCCCAGGGAGATGTCCAAAGGAGATGTTCTTTTTGTACATGCGCGGGGTTTTTTCTGTCCTTGTTTGGTTGCTTTTCTGTTCCAGCTCGGTCCAGGCAGCCCACTTCGGTGGCGAGCTCACCGCCACAGTAGGAATGGATGGAGCTAGTTCAGCCCTAACCTTCGACCTGGCGAAGGATCTGTCCTGGTGTCGCTTGAAATGGGGATTCGACGCGGACATTGGAATGTCTAGCTCTCTGCGGACCAATATCGCTACACGCTGGGAAGTTGCACTTCCAGTCACCTCAAAGGTTCAGGTCCTGTTGAATCACAACCAGGACCACTTCACTTCATCGGATATCTTTCGGATCATCAACAAGAACAACTACACCGCGGAAAGCTATTCTACCTCGTTCCAAACCGAACAGCTTAGAGTCGGCTTCTTAAGACAGATCCCTTTCAGAAACAGGGATGTTGTGGATGCCGTATTTGCCCAGAGTAACCTCAACATAGGTGGCCTTTCTTTAACAGGTATGCAGATGCGGTTTGCAGGTATTTCGGAAAGTGGAACCGCGGACGTTTTTCAGGGCGAAGGAAGACTCGGTGCCTTTGATGTGGTGGGAGCTAGGGGATGGCAAAGCGATTCCAAGGGCGAAGAGAGTCAAGGGTGGGTCTTTGAGCTAAAGAAGGAGGGCGATGGGCCCACGGGGTGTTTCGTTGTCCAGCGGATTGACCCTGGTTTTCTTAGCCCCTTGGCCATGACTAATAGATACACTCCCGATCGTCAGGGGTGGAAGCTTGAATTACTCACTGAGCATAATGGGCTTCAACTTGGTTTCAATATCAGACGGCATAAAAATGTGGAGGGAACCAGAGATTACAAGCAACTTTCCTGGAAACTCGATGCTAAAGACAAGCATACTAGGGTAGAGTGGCGCATTCAACCAACGCCTGCTTTTATCATCAGCTATGACAGGGGAGGTAGTCTCTTCCAGCTAGATGCTTTAAACAGTACTCTCCGTACTGACTTGAAGGTTTGGGATACGGCTGTAAGTTTCAGACTGGACGCAGCGCGCTCTATTGCCCGTTTGGAGTGTAGGTTTGGGCGAGTTCTAGAGTGGCGCGTAATCACAAAATACGATTTTCTACTTCACCGTTCACATTATTCTATTCTCATTCGGCATAGTGGTGGGGACACAGCCCACCACCTTCAGTTGGAGATCGGTCAGTATGATCGGGGTAATATGAACGCGGGTTTTAACAATCCAGGAAGCTTCTGCATATCATGGGCATGGAAGTTCTAGTGGCTCTTGTTGCCACATATGTTGAGCCGAGGTGGAGTGAGGTGGGGTAGAAGTATGCGTTATTCAGAGTTGTCGGGCAAAGAGATCATCTGCATTGACCAAGGGATCAGGCTTGGAGTGGTGGATCATACGGATCTGATCATTAATCTGCGTAGCGGCGAAGTAGAGTCCATCGTGATTCCCTATGGTCATCGCTGGTTTAAGCCCAAGCTCATTGTGATTCCTTGGCGGGGCATCAAAAAGATAGGGCGAGATTTGATTATCGTTGATTTAACCACGGCTAAAGATTACGCGGATGTGATGAAAAAAATCGAGGAGAAACCGCGGAGAATGTCGTTTTTCTAGGTTTGGAGCAGTAAACCTGCCCTCCGAATCCAAGAGGCAAGGTACTTTTTTCAACCGTCTTCTTCGTGGGAATAAGCCCCCTTTTATTGGGTAAGCTAGTTTCAAGAAATGAAAGGGGGAATTCTTTTGTCGACTGTCATTGGTGTTTTTCGTGACATTAATACTGCCGAAGACGCAGTGAAGGCTCTGAGAAATAAAGGGTTTAGAGATAACGAAATCTCCATCCTAGCTAAAGACAGCCAGGGTCAGGGTAAGGGTCAGCGTCAGGGTATGTCTCGAGATATGGAAACTGGCTCGGACTTCGGCGGCGCCGATTCCATTGCTGATGGAACCACATGGGGCGGGGCACTAGGTGGAGTAGCAGGGCTTTTAGCCGGGGTTGGGGCATTGGCCATACCGGGAATAGGTCCCATTGTGGCCGCAGGTCCACTGGCTGGAGTGTTATCTGGAGCCGTTACGGGGGGGGTAGCGGGAGGATTAATCGACCTCGGTATCCCTGAGGAGAGAGGACGCCAATACGAGCAAAATCTGAAACAAGGCGGTATACTTGCAGTCATTGAGACGAGCGAGGATAAGGTAAACGACGCCAGTTCTATTCTCCGGCAAAATGGGGCTAAAGATGTGGAATCCCATGGCGGAGGAGAGAGTACCAACTAGATCTATCTGAAGAGGCTACCAAGGAGGTGGCCTTTTTTCTTGTCTGCACCTTGGCAGGAATGTCTGAAGTCGATATCGAATGGACTGCAATGGCGAAGGAGGGGAAATGCATGCGAGTTGTGGTAAATGGAGCGGCTGGCAAAATGGGAAGCGAAGTGTGCAAAGCGGTACACAGCTCCCCTGACCTGCATTTGGTGGGGGGCGTGGATCCCACGGGGCGAGGGCTGTTAACAGGTGTAAGAACTTTTACAGATCTTGAGGAAGCACTAGAGATCACCTCTACTGATGTTGTGGTTGATTTTACCACTCCCGAAGTTGTTCGTCTGAGCATGGAGACATGTCTGGCACACAATGTTCCCATGGTTATCGGTACGACAGGTCTCAGTGCTACAGAAATGAAGGAGTGGCAGGTCAGGGCTCTTCAGGAAAATTGGAAGGCCATTATTGCGCCTAATTTCGCCATTGGTGCCGTTCTCATGATGAAATACGCCCAAGAGGCAGTGGCGTTTTTTGAACATGCCGAGATTATTGAATACCATCATGCACAAAAACTGGACGCCCCCTCAGGAACAGCCTTGCGAACCCGAAGACTTATGCTGGAAGTGCATGACAAGGAGATCCCCATTCATAGCGTGCGGTTGCCCGGATTGGTAGCGCATCAGGAGGTAATTTTAGGGTTACCCGGGCAGACACTCACGATTCGTCATGACTCTAACAATCGCGAAAGCTTTATGCCAGGGGTTTTACTGGCTATTCGGCAACTTCCCAACATTAGGGGAGTCGTCATAGGACTAGAACACATTCTTTTCACCGACATATAGTACTAGTGAGTTCGGTGAGGAGGGTTTGTCATGGCTAGTCAACTTGCAGGTATACCCCTGACAATGCTCGGTTGTGATGAACGCGAAGTTGGTCTGGCTGAAGCCTTAGTTGACCTGGGTGTAGACCTACGCCTCGTGGGTTTTCCTAGGGCTGGTTCCCTAAAAAGGGCTTTACATTTTGAAGAACCCGCAGAAGCGGTTCGCGGCACGCGGGCAGTAATTGCCCCCATGAGCAACACTGATGCTGAGGGATGGATCACAGCAAACATAGGAACAAAGGACATGCCGATTCATTTGGCTCAGGTTATTCCTTTGATTCCAAGTCAAACACCACTGCTGATTGGGGTTGCTAAACCCTTGATTCGAGGGTTGGCCACCCAATATGGGCTGGTGCTAGTTGAAATGGCTGAGATTGATGAGATAGCGGTGCTAAATTCCATACCTACGGCTGAAGGTGCCATTCAGGTGGCAATGGAAAACACTGCGATTACGATTCATAAATCCCGTTGCCTCGTCCTTGGCCTGGGGCGCTGTGGAACTACGTTGGCGCAATCTCTCGTCGGTCTTGGAGCCCATGTCACGGCAAGTTCGCGCTCGCCCATGGATTTGGCCCGAGCAGTTGCTCTGAACTGCGAACCATTGCCTTTGAGCGCTCTGCCATGGAGGGCGGATTTTCAGATTATTTTCAACACAATTCCAGCTATGGTGTTACCACGTTCCTATTTGCGGCTTCTTGAGTCTACGACTGTGATTGTGGATATTGCCTCCGGTCTTGGAGGCACGGATTTCTCTGCCGCAGAGGAGCTAGGAATTCAAGCCATTCACGCTTTATCGCTTCCCGGAAAAGTAGCCCCTAAGACTGCTGCGGAAATCTTGATCAAGACGATTCCTCACCTGCTTGAAAAACTGCTAGGAGAGGAGCGTCATGATGACTATAAGAGGTAAGAACATCGGATTTGCCCTGACGGGTAGTCATTGCACGTACGAAGATATCTGGCCGCAGGTGAAAAAGCTCAAAGATGCGGGAGCTGAGGTCCACCCCATTGCCTCGCAGACTGTGGCTGAAACCACCACTCGTTTTGGTGTTGGCGAGGAAATCATCGCACACTTTGCCGAGTTGACGGGTAGACCAGTGATTACTACCATCGTCGCAGCAGAACCCTTGGGTCCCTCTAAAATACTTGATTGTCTGGTGGTTGCACCTTGCACGGGCAACAGTCTGGCAAAACTCGCTAATGGCGTTACGGATACAGCAGTATTGATGGCTACCAAGACTCAACTCAGAAATGGGAAACCCTTGGTCTTAGCGATTTCGACCAATGATGCCCTAGGGCTTAACGCCAGAAATATTGGAACGCTTTTGAGCGTTCAAAACGTTTTCTTTGTCCCCTTCGGCCAAGATAATCCCGAAGCTAAGCCGAGATCGCTTGTGGCCGATATGGACTTGATTATCCCAACAATAGACTGCGCTTTACAAAATAGACAATTACAGCCTGTTCTAATAGAAAGGAAGCTTAGAGCAGTCCGATAACGTAAGGAGAGATTTTGATGAACGCTCTACATGTGGCAATATTAGGTGCAACAGGGATGGTTGGCCAGGAACTTCTTGATCTTCTGGTGGAAAGAGAGTTTCCCATGAAAAACCTAACACTCTTGTCTTCAGCCCGATCAGCTGGGAGCAGAGTTTTGGTTGGAGGTAAGGAATATGCCGTTGAACAGGCTACGCCTGAGGCCTTTCAAGGTGTGGATGTTGCTTTCTTTGCCGCTGGTGGTCAGGTGAGCCAAGAATGGGTCACACCTGCGGTAGAGGCAGGAGCCCTAGTTATTGACAACACGAGTGCTTTTCGCTTGAGGGACGATGTCCCCTTGGTTGTTCCGGAGGTGAATTCGGAGGAGATTCTTAAGTCTAAGGGCATTATTTCTAATCCTAATTGTTCTACCATCATCATGGCCATCGTGCTCAAGCCAATCCTAGATAGGGCCGGTATCAAACGGGTTGTTGTTTCCACGTACCAGGCGGTTTCTGGTGCTGGCGGACGGGGCATGGATGAACTACGCCGCCAAACCGAGGACTATGTGGCCGGTCGAGAACTGGAGGCGGCTATTCTTCCAGTGGCTAGTTCTCAAAAGCACTATCCCATCGCTTTTAATGTCATTCCCCAAATTGATGTCTTCGACGAGGATGGATATACCAAGGAAGAATGGAAGATGGTTCGGGAGGCTCGAAAGCTGTTTAAAGACCCTGATCTAAAGGTTTCTCCCACAGCAATTCGAGTTCCAGTCATGCGTTCCCATAGTGAGAGTATAAATGTAGAGACAGTTTCTCCCCTCTCGCCCGATCAGTGCCGCGAGCTTCTTCGAAAGACGCCTGGAATCGAGGTCATGGACGAACCTGAGGTGCAGGAATATCCCATGCCCTTGTTTTCATCGGGACAGGATCAGATTTTCGTGGGGCGCATTAGGCGGGACCGTACTGTGGAGAACGGCCTGAATCTCTGGGTTGTTGGTGACCAAATTCGAAAAGGCGCGGCATTAAATGCTGTGCAGATTGCGGAGTATGCTCACAAAATGGGTGCCTTTACTAAGAGGTGAGGTGTGTGGGGGAATGAAAGTTGTTGTGCAAAAGTTTGGAGGGAGCTCATTAGCTACCTCTGCGATGCGCAGTGAGGCTCTGCAAAGGGTTGTTGAAACGGCAGAAGCAGGCCTCTTCCCTGTTGTTGTAGTTTCGGCCATCGGTCGTGCAGGTGACCCTTATGCAACCGATACGCTCTTAGACTTAGTCTATGAGGCCAATCCCGGTGCAAAAGGGGCCAATGTAGATTTACTCCTATCCTGTGGAGAGATTATTTCGGCAAGCATATTCGCCGAGGGCCTACAGAAACTGGGCTTGCCCGCTGTGGCCCTTACTGGCTGGCAGTGCGGAATAACCACAGATGATGTGCACCTTGGTGCAAGGGTTACCGGTGTGCAAAGTGAGAAACTGTTTGAATTGCTGGGCGCCGGGAAAATACCTGTAGTGGCAGGTTTTCAAGGGGTAACGGAGACAGGTAAGGTGACAACACTCGGACGGGGAGGGAGCGATACCACGGCTGCAGTACTTGGGGTGGTGCTCAAAGCAGAGCGGGTTGAGATCTTTACCGATGTGGACGGAATTAAGACCGCTGATCCAAGACTGATCCCCGACGCACCCACATTGAAGGTGATGTCCTACCGCGAGGTCGTTGAAATGGGGCATATGGGGGCAAAGGTCCTGCATCCTCGAGCGGCGGAGATTACCATGGAAGAAGGCATTCCTTTGCAGATTCGCTCTGTGGTGCACTCCAAAGGAGGAACCACCGTTGGCCGTGGATTCAAGCCAAAAACGGCTTTCGGAGCAGAAGAAATTACGGATCGGGTTGTCACAGGCATTGCCCATCTTGGCAAGCGGGCCCAGGTACGAATCGAGGGAGCCAGTGACTTCCACAGTTCGGGTGTTGGGACCAAGGTTTTCCAAATCTTGGCTGAAGCAGGCGTTAGTGTTGACCTGATTTACTTGTCACCAGATCTGATTGCTTTTGTGATTGATCAAGCCAAGGTGAGTATGGCACACAGTGTTTTGACGCCCTTGGGATTAAATGTTAAGATTAGAGCAGGCTTTGCCAAGGTATCTGTGGTCGGTGCGGGTATGCATGGAGTCCCAGGGGTTATGGCCCGAGTGGTGAACTGCTTGGAAGGCGAAGGAATTTCCATTTACCAAACCACCGACTCCCACGCCAATATTTCTTGTTTGGTTTTAGAGGAACATGTATCAAGGGCTGTACATGCATTGTACAGGGAATTTCAACTCGATCGTATTTAGGAGGTTCAGCTCATGAAGTCAGGTCAACTTTTTACAGCCATGATCACACCTATGAACAAAGATCGTTCGGTAAACTACAGAGCAGCAGTGGACTTAGCACGGCGTTTAGGTGAAAATGGTTCAGACGGAGTGGTACTCAGTGGCACCACAGGTGAGAGTCCTACGCTGAGTTTTGACGAAAAGGTGAAGTTGTTTTCCGAAGTAACAGACGCCTTAGGTGGTCAGGTGGAGATTATTGCCGGAACAGGGTCAAATAGCACTGAGGATACCATTACTCTTACCAAGGCTGCCGAAAACGCGGGGGTTGACGGGATTATGCTCGTTACACCGTACTACAATAAGCCTTCTCAACAAGGACTATACGAGCACTTTAAGGCCGTGGCTCTTCAAACGTCTCTGCCGATTATGATCTATAATGTTCCAGGACGGACT
>ENA-UOOH01001340-UOOH01001340.1-fermentation-metagenome-genome-assembly--contig:-NODE-1340-length-24226-cov-5.042489_pt1 | contig 24226 bp, 19 predicted proteins | sample MGYA00245778_ERZ724025 | MGnify/ENA primary metagenome ERZ724025 (study PRJEB28704, sample SAMN03018313) | fermentation metagenome | biome: anthropogenic terrestrial biome; feature: soil; material... | reverse complement strand
TTTTCAGTGATACCGATTCAGTAGGCCAAGGCAGTTGTTGAAAACGGCTCCGATGCAAGTCCCTTTTTCCCCCTCCCAATACCCCTCCGCCCTCTGCGATCTCTGCGATCTCTGCGATCTCTGCGGGATACCTCCCCATCCAGCCCCGGAGATCTTTCGTTGTGGCCCAACACGGTTTTCGAACGGGCTTTACCTATCTGTGTTCATCGTGGGTTTTCCATGATGTCAGGTCACGCTGCAGCATGTCTTCCAGGCGATCGATCTGGGGGATCAGGGTTGGTTCCAGCAGGGTGAAGGCTTCGGCCGGGAGGGGTGGCCGCGGCTGATACTCGACCCGCAGCTTCCAGGACGCATCGCGCAGTGATTTCGGGATCCACTGACGAATCCGGAACGAGCGTGCCCATGGCGTTTGAAAGACCCATTTCTGGAGCCAGGGGTTTTTGGCACGTTTGCTCTGGTTGTAGGGCTTGAATTCCGGTGTGAAATCGGTGGCGACCTCAAGGAACTGAAGGATTTTCAGGTAGGCTTCGGCGGTTTGGCTCCGGAAGTCGTCGTAGAGCGTGACATGGACTTGGTGGTCACCGAGGGCATCGCGGTAGCGTTGGAGTTGGTCGGCGAACCTTCCGATTTCGCTGTAGTACAGGCCTTCTCGGCAGAGGAACGTACTGGGGATTCGACTGCCTGCGCGCCGTGCGGGCTCGGCTTGGAGGGCGGCTACGAAGTCCTGGAGCTCTTCATTCCCATTGCAGAGCATTTCTTGATGGAGGGAATAGAGGGCTTCGAAGGGGTTGCGCAGCATGATGATGACCCGGGTATCGGGTCGCTGCCGAGCGATTTCGGTGGGGGCGGACTTGGACATCAGGTACCAGACGGACGCCTCCCCGATCTTTTGGTGGGCTTGTGCCTTTTGAAAGAGGGCGAGGTACTCGTTCTCGGTGGGCCTGCGATGGGAGAGGGTCAGGTCCTGGCCGAAGAAATGGATCTCCTTACGATCCGGCATGAAGATGTCGGGGTGTGCTTTGAGGTAGTGGTACATCGCGGTGGTCCCGCAACGGGGCGCCCCGACGATCAGAAAATCCGGCCATCGCTGCATGGGTCAGTCCTGGGGGTGGGCATCCACCTGTTGGTGTTTGTCGCGCATGGCGTGTTTGAAGTTGCACAGCCCGACGGCTCGGGCATGTCCGATTGCCCAACCAGCAGCCAGGCGCAATGCGTGACTGCGAAAAAAGGGGCGCCCCTGGTCGGGCTGTTGGAAGAGGAAGAAGCCGAAGGGGAGGGGTACTCCGGTGAAACCGAGGCGGCAGGCGAGTCTGCGCATGCCGAGCAGGGACGGGAAATTGATGTGCTGGCCGTGCTCGGGGGTGATGTACTCCCAATCGGGGCCGTGTTTGCGATCGTCGAACCATTCTGAGCGGAGCAGTATCTTGCCGCCGGTGGTCAGGAGGGGTGCGAGGCTCTGCAGGGTCTCCAGAGGTTCAGGCAGGTGTTCCAGGACTTCGATGATGGTGATCAGGTTGAGGGAGTGCGGGGCGATCCGATCGAGCCGTTCGGTGATAAAGCCTTCGCAATCCAGGGGGCGTGTGTATCGATCGTAGCCGTGGGCATCGAGCCCGAAATCCCGAAGCAGGCGGACGAGGAGTCCGCTCCCCGCTCCGAAGTCCAACACGGAAGCGTGACGTGGCAGCAGGCCGGTACGGCTCATTGCGCGCAGGAACAGTGCGCACGCAATGCTCCGCTGGACCGATCCGGTGTCGGCGTGGAAGCCGAGTGGGCTGTAGCTTTCTTCGAGCCAGGCGACCTTGGAGATTTGCAAGGAATGGCAGGTATCGCACAATTCATAGGACGCCGGATATTTTCCGAGTATGGTATGGGCGAAATGTCTGCTGAGGCCTTTGGCGTCACAGAACAGGCAGCTCGATAGGTCGCGGTCCAGTCGGCAGTATTGAGGGGTAGGCATGGGTGGAGCATCGACAGGCAGACGGCTTCGGAGTTTGGAATCCTCTGGTCCCTATAATCCAGAGTACCATCCATTATCCAGCCGGCATTTGTGAAAAGATGGAAGATGGGGTGGCGGAATGGCTGCGGGGGAAAGGGTGATTGGTATCAGCCTGCTCAATCTTGTTCCTGGGGCTATCGGCGGTCAGGAGCGGTACATCCGGAGACTCGTGGATGGAATGCAGCGTGAGTTTTCGGAGGAGTGTGTGATCCTCTATGTCTGTCGTGAGGCGGCGTCACTATGGCCGGAATTACCGGCCCAATGGCGCTTGAAACGACTTCCGATTCGGGGGGGCGACCGGGTCCGGCGGATTTTGTACGAACAATTGATCCTGCCGTTTCACTTCAAGCGGGATGGGGTGGGGGTCTCGGTGCATCCGTCTTACACGGCACCGTTGGGTCCTGGGGCCGACAAGCGCATGGTCTCGATTTTGGATGCCCAATTGGCGCATGTCCCCGAGGATTTCGGATGGCTGGAGCGTCTGGCGTGGCGCGTGTTTGTCCCGGCGGCTGCGCGACGGGCGGATTGTGTCGTAGCGGTTTCCAAGGCTGCGGCCAAGCAGGTGAGTGCGGCCTACCGACTGGATGAAGGGCGGGTACACGGTGTTTTGCTGGGGGTGGACCCCTTTTTTTGTCCGGGGCCGTCGGAGGAACGGGAGGGTGGATCGGTGGAGGGTTTGGCCCCCTTTATCCTGGCGGTGGGCGACACCTATCCGCACAAGAACTTCGACACCTTGGTGCGTGCATTCGGGGAAGAGATTGCGCCTCGGGATCCGGATTTGCGGCTGGTATTGGTCGGCCGGGCAAGGCGTGGGGAGGCTGCGATTGAGGCTGCCCGAGGTGCGACCGGGCTGGGATCACGGTTGGTGCGCATGCAGGGCATTTCGGACGAGCGTCTCCGGGGGCTCTATCGATCCTGCCGGGTGTTTGTGATGCCATCGTTGTACGAGGGATTTGGCCTTCCGTTGATCGAGGCGATGGCTTGCGGGGCGCCTGCGATTTGCCACGACCTGCCTGCCTTACGGGAGGTTGGTGGGAAAGCCGGGTGTTACTTGGACGCGCGGGAGCCGTCTGCCTTGGCCGAAGCGATTCTCTTTCTGGTGCACGACGATGAGCTCCGCCAGCGGATGAGCCGGGAGGGTGTGCTCCGCGCGGCGGAGTTCCAATGGGAGCGGACCGTAGCCCAACACGCCAGACTCCTGCGTGCGCTATTCAGCCATCAGCCGGAAGTTTAATCCGCAGATCGCCGCAGCTGAAGAAATCGAAATCGAAATCGAAATCGGGATCGGGATCGGGATCGGGATCGAAGGGCAGGGTGATTCGGTGTGGAATATTCTCCGAGTCCGGATGGGGAGGACTCCCGCAGAGGGCGCAGAGGACGCAGAGGGGTATTGGGAGGGGGGCATGCAGAAACGTTGGAGCTGTTTTATGTGCTGCCTTGGTCTGCCGAAACGGTATGTCTAGGAAATTTTCCAAAAAGGAAGGGATCAGGGGCATTGCCCCGACCCACCCCCATAACCAGGTCGAAAACGCCACCGCGTCCTCTGCGGGAGGCTCTCCGGGGCCGGATGGAAGGAAAGCAGCAGGCTACCGCTTCAACCTTTTCGAACGGGCTCCAGCTCCAGCCGCAGCGAACCGCGGTTTCCGCAATTCCCGCCCAGGGTGCGGCTCATGGGGGGGCGGTTGCGGGCATCCCTTTCCTCCAGTCTTGACTGAAACCGCGGAAGGCAGCAGGATGATGGCAGCCAGGTTCATCGGTTGTTCCTTTCTCAAAGCGATGCACCACATCCTCAACCTCACTTTTCGACATGCCAACGTCCCGGGGTCTTCACTGATGTCATGTTCAACGCAACAAACGAACGGGTCCGCTTGGGGGCTCACTGGTCCGAATGCTCCGCGCTGGTGGGGGCCGGTCATGCTTCTCGCCATCGTATTGTTGGCGGTCCTGATGCCGCCTTCGGCCCAGGGCCAGTTCGGGCGTGGGCTTCAGATCCAGGCGGAGCAGCTCTATGAGGATGGCCTTGCAAGGCTTCAGGCCAATGAGTTGGAGATGGCGGAGCTGAATTTTAAAGCCGCGCTGCGTCTGTTGCCCAACGATCCGACGCTTATTCGGTACGTGCAGCTGGTGCAGGAGCGGATCTCGAAATCGCCCGGGTATCTGATGCGGCTGCGGCTGCAACGGACCCTCATTCCCGAAGTGGATCTGCGTGAGATGAACCTGACGCAGATTGTCGCCTTCCTGCGGACCGCTTCGGAAGGGCGTTCGCCGGACGGGAAGCCGGTCAACATCCTATTCGACTGGCCTGCGGACCGTCCTCAGCCGCTGATTACGCTCTCGATGCGGCGAGTCAATCTCTTCACGATCGTCGAGTATCTGGCGGAGTTGGGGCCGCTCATGTATCGCACGGACGAGGTAACGCTCTTCCTGACAGCGGCGCCGGAGCATGAGCCGGTGCCTGAGGAATTCGACCCATTCACAGCGCTCTCGTCACCGATTTTCAAGCCGGCCGATGGACCACCTGCTGGTGACCTATTGGGGCCGCCGCCTGTCCTGACCGATCCTTTCGCTCAGGGGCAGACCCCTGGAGGGTTGGGCGAGGGCGGGGTGGGCCTCCCTGAGAGACCCCAGAAGACGGATGAGGAGTTGACCACGGAGATGGAGGAGGATTTGGCTCTTCAGCAAGAGGAGGAGGATCCTGATGATCTGCCGCGTCCGGAGCTTCCGGAGCCGCCGCCGGACGCACCACCGACGGAGGTCGTGGGATTCCATCCACGGTATACCGCGCTGTTGAAGTCGACGCTGCTGCCGACGGTTCGGCTGAAGGACGCTCACTTTTCGGACGTGCTTCGGTTTGTCACCAAATCGGCGGACCTCTCCTTGGCATCCCGCGGTGGGAGTGCGCCGTTGCCGACGGGGGTGAATTTTGTATCCGCCACCGCCTTCCTTCCGGAAACTCCGAGGATCACGGTGACTTTGGACAACGTGCCGGTGCTCGATCTTCTGGTTTACCTGGCGGAGTCCGCGCAGATGGAGATGCGCGTCGATGAAAATGCCGTGGTCTTCCTACCGAATCAGGGACGTGCTGCGCCCAAGGATCTCTCCCGGGTTCTGTTGAGGGAGTATCCGGTGACGAACCGCAGGCAGTTGGTACGGCGCCTGCAGGAGACCTTTCTGGATTCGATCAGCATATTTCCGGGCGACGTAATGGAGGTCCTGCAAGGGATCCGGGACCGGCTGGAGCGGGAGGGTAAGCCTGCCTTCAACATTCACAGTCATCTGGCGGAGGCGCAACCGATGCTCCTCAGTCCACTGGTCATGGATCGGGTATCGGTCTTGCATGTGCTTGGGTACATTGCGGAGAACAGCGGGTGCACATTTCGCATTGACCCCAACGTGGTAGTCTTCCTTCCCTCCGCCGCACCGACACCGAAACCGGTGATCGAGAACCTCACGGACCGGAATGATGAGGAGCGAACCCGGCTGCTGCAGAGCAGGCTCCGGTCGTTCATTGTTGAGGAAGCGTCGTATCCGAACGTGCCGCTGACCGGTGTCCTGCAAATGCTCAAAATGGAGCTGGACGACGCGCGCAAACCAACGGATCCGCCCTTCAACATTGTGTTGGAACTCGATCCAATGGGGACCGTACCAATGGTCAATCTGGAATTGAGGCAGGTCCCTGCTTTGAGGCTTTTGGACTACATTGCGACGCAGACCGGAACCACTGTGAGGATCGATCCGTACGCCATCGTGTTTGTCCAGCGACCGGAGTTCGTGCCGGAAGCGAGCCCTTCGACCTTTGGCCTTTGACCGGTATGAAGCGTTCGAGCGAATCCATCTCGGCGGGGTGTTTGGATGGATCCAAATCCAAGGCTTCCAGGTTGGTGCAGGGCGGGGCCTTGCTTGCGCTTGCCAATGTTGGAGGCGCCCTATGCAATTATCTTTTTCAGGCAGTGATCGGGCGCATGCTCACCATGGGACAGTTTGGGATTGTCAACTCCATGTTGAGCATCAGCCTGATCGCTTCGGTCCCTGCGAACGCGATCTCATGGTCGATGACTCGATTCGTCTCAGAGCGGGCGGGGCCTGAGCAGCGCCCGCAGATCGCGGCACTGATTCAGCAGGCATTTCAGCGGCTACTGATCTGGTTTGTACCACTCTGCGGGCTATGGCTGGTCCTTGCGCCTCGTGCGGCGGAGTTTCTGAACATGCCGAGCAGCGGTCCGATCTATGCCTCGCTGGCGATCGTCCTGGCGACCTTGATCCGTCCGATTCTGCAGGGGAGTCTTCGGGGCTTGGAGCGATTCGGGGTCATGGCTGCGGCGAATATGACCCAATCGTTTTCACGGGTGGTCTTGGGTGCGCTCCTGGTTTGGGTGGGGACGGAGGCGACGGGTGCGCTGACAGGAAATGCCTTGAGCCTGGTGATTGCCGCACTGGTGGCGGTTCCATTTCTGCCGTTCCGTCGAAAGGCGGAAATGCCGTTGGGTGGGCATGGATTCCAGGCCTCCGAGTTGTACGCCTTTTTCGGTCCGTCTCTGGCGATCATGGGTGCCTTGGCGATCCTCTCCAACGCCGATATGGTCGCTGCCAAAGCGGCGTTACCCGCTGCTGAGGCAGGAGTCTACAGTGCGGCTTCGGTCTTTGCCCGAGGGTCGCTCTTTTTTATTCTCCCGGCGGTGAGTGTGGTCTTTCCTCGGCTGGCCCGGCAGCATCCTGGAGATCGGAGGGTCTTGGAACTCTGGATGTTGGCGGGCGTAGCCGGCTTTCAGGTGGTGATCAACATTTGCGGCACATTCCTGGCACCGCTCCTGATTCGATTGCTGCTCGGTCGGACGGAATCTGGGGCCATCGACCTGCTTCCGCGGTTTTTGTGGTCCATGACCCCGATGACTCTGGCGATGATTCCGATCCATTTCGGCATGGCGCGTGCCAGCCGGAGGCTTGCCTGGGGCTTGCCGGTGATTGCGGTGGCCTACATCGCCGCGCTTGTGCGATTCCATGTCGAACCGGCCTGGATCCTCAACTGTCTGGCCCTCGCATCCCTATGTGCGCTCCTCTACTCGGTCGCTACCTGCACTTTGGGGCGTCGGCCGGATGTTTGATCCGCAGATGGCCGCAGGTGCAGAACTCGGGGGAGCGGACGCAGAACCCCGGGGGAATCGATGGATTCAGCGTGGAATGCCGGTGGGAAACCGTTCACTACCACCACCAGACCGCGAAGCGCAGGGCTAGAGCCGGTTCGAAAACCCTATAGGGCCACATCGAACGGTTTCCGGATGGGGATGGGGAGGCTTCGTGCAGAGGCGCAGGTGTGGATAGGGAGGCCAGGGATTGAGTCTGCTTTTCTGCAACCCCGATGGACAGCGGGCGGCAGATAAACTCCAAACCCGCCCTCGAAAAAGGCTTGGAACAGGGCATGGCCCCTACCCACTTCTATGGCGATGTCGAAAACGCCACCGCGTCCTCTGCGGGAGACACTCCAAATCCGAATGGGCAGGTCAGGTTGGGACAACCGCTGCCTTTTCGGACGGGCTCTGGTGAGGAATGTCTTGCCACAGAGGTCACCGAGAACACAGAGGCTTCCCATCTGAAGCACCCTGGCTGAAGTGCGAGCTGTCTCGTCGATGGCAAACGGATGAATCTCTCTGTGAACTCTGTGGCTAAATCCGGTCCCAATAGGCGTGCTCCTTCAGGCGTCGCCGCCAGGCAACGGTTGCCGATCAGTCAGATCATTGTCTGAATCGGGCTCAGGCTCGACAGTTTCTGGGAGCTCTTCTAAGGGAATGGCCTGATAAATGGGCTCCTCGGGCTCCGGGGTCGGGCTGTGAAACTCATTTCTGCGTGGGTCCTGCGGATCAGCAACGCTCAGGAAGGCCTCGGCTGCGGTGGCGCTCATCTGCGCATTGTCTTGTTCTGTATAGATCCTGTGCAGTTGATACCAGGCGTCGGCGTAATAGGGGTTGACTGAGAGGGCGGAATGGAGTTCATCGGCGGCTCCATCGAGGTCGCCCTTATGGAGGAGGATTTGAGCGAGCATTCTCCTGGCCTCAAACAGGTCGGGTTGTGCGGCCAGAGTATTGCGCAGGGATGCCTCCGCAACCTCGAACTCACCAGCCTGCACGAGGGCTTGGGCCTCGCGGATGGCGATTTCGGGGTCCATCACGGGAAGGACAGGTTCGCCCTTATCGGCACCGCGCAACTGGTCCAGGATGGAACCGGGTGTGGCCTTGGATGCTTCGGTTTCCGGGACAATGATCTTCCAGCTGCCGGATGTCGTACCATCTTCATCGGCTGGGAATGTGACCACGGAGGACTCACCGTCGTCGGTTCCTGTCGGGAGCATTGGCTGTGCCCAAACGGTCCCGGTGCTGGTCTCGGAGGTCACTTCATGCTGGCGGTCAGGCATGCCATCGATCAGGATATTGCCGGCCTCATCCAGATCGGTATGGATCCGCTGGCGGTCTGCCTGGAAGGCGTCCATTTGGTTGAGACCCTTGGCGTCGTCGACGGTCTCTTTGGTTTGTTTCGCCAGATCGAACTCGTTGCTCATGACATGGGGGGTAATGAAGACCAACAGTTCGGTCCGTTGTGTTTCGTTCTTCTTGGTCCGGAAGAGTGCGCCGAGCAGGGGGATATCCTTGAGAATCGGCACGCCGGTCACGCTATCGTTCTCGCGCTCTTCCATGAGACCGCCGAGGACGACGGTCTGATTATCGCGGACGGTGACGAATGCGTTGGCCTCGCGTCGGGAGATCACGGGGACCGAGTTATTATCGATGAGGACCTCACCGGCGATGTTATCGATGGTTTGGGAGATCTCGAGGACGACGACCTTACCGGCGTTGATCTTGGGTAGGATATCGAGCTGGATGCCGATATCGCGGTAGTCGACATTACTCCGGAAGGAATCGGTTGTTGAGACCGAGGAGTAGGTGGAGGTCACGATGGGGCGGGAGGTCCCGACGATGATACTGCCGGGCTGATTATGTGAAGTGACGATCAGCGGGCGGGAGAGGACCTTGAAGTCGGTGGAGGTTGAGAGTGCCCGGAGTGCCACATCGATATTGAAATCGTTGCTGCTGAAATAATAGCCGAGGCCGGATCCACCGGGGTAGCTGTCGGCGTTGAGGATGGATGCACCGTCGACGGTGCCTGCGCCGTTGAGTCCGCCGCCGAAGCTGAAGACCGGCTCGCGCACATCGAACCCGGCGATGTTCTGTTCGCTGACGGCGGTGAACGATTTTTGCAGCCAGTCGACACCGAGCTCGTCGGTATCGGAGAGGGAGACCTCGCCGATGATCACCTCGATCATGACCTGTGCGAGTTGGACATCGAGTTGGGAGATGACCTGTTCCAGGATCTTGAAATCCTTGGTGGAGGCCATGATGATGAGGGAATTGGAGCGCAGGTCGGCGGAAATCTGGACCTGTGCCTCGAGCAATTCGTCGGCCAGTTCGCCTTCGATGCCGCCACCGGGCCGCCGAGTGAGGCCGCTGGAAGTGTCGACCTGGCGGGCGCCGTACATTCCGGAGGTGGTATTTCGCGAGGTGCCGAGGCGGCTGCTGGTGCCTGTGCGGCTGGTGGTACCGGTGCGGGTCCCGGTCCCGGTCAATCCGCCGGTGCGCTGCTGTCCGATACCCTGACCGGTGGTGATGCCGGTACGGGTCGCTCCGGTGGCCCGGCCGCCGGTGGTGCCTGATCCGCCGACCAAACCGCTCAGGATGCTGGCGAGCTCTTCGGCGTCGGCGTAATAGAGGGGAACGATTTTGATCTCGATGTCCGGTGCGATTTCCTTATCGAGGATACCGATCATCTCATCGAGAAACGGGAAATTAACCGGGCGGGTGATGACGATGAGGTTATTGGTACGATCGTCGGCGACGAGTTTGACCTGTCCTTCGACGATGGCCTCTTCGGTCATGCCGCGAGCGAAGCGGCTGGCATCCGTGCCGGCTGGGGCCTGGGGCTGAGGCGGCTGTCCGGGGGCAACCTGCCGTCGTAGGTTCGGGTTGCGCGCGGCCGCGGATGCGGCGGCGGCGGTTTCGACGGTGATGATCTCCTGCAGTTGGGCGGCGATTTCGCTGGACATGGCGTTTTCCAGTTCATAGATCCGCCATTCGACGAGGTTACGCCCGGGTTGGTCCAGGAACTCGATGATTTGCAGGAGCCGATGAATATTGGCTTCGGTTTCGGTGATCAAAAGGGCGTTGCTATCGGTCAGGACCAGGGCCTCACCATAGGTATGGAGGAGGCCGCTGAGGTCGGCTTGGACCTGTGCTGCATCGACAAAGTCGAGTTTGACGAGTTGGGTGACGAGGTTTTCGCGCTGATGCAGGGTGGGCTGATCGAGCGAGAGGGGGGTGCCCGACTTGATCTCGTCGGTTTTGACGAGCTTCAGGAATCGATCGCCGATCGGTTGGAGGGCGAATCCGTTGTGTGCGAGGACGGCGTCCATGGCCTCGAGCGCCTCGACCAGCGGCATGGGGTCCGGTGCTTGCAGGCTAAGGCGGGTACCCTCCATATCGGTTGGTCGTGCGACCAGGACCCGGCGGCAGAGGCTGGCGTAATACTCGAGAATGACGCTCAAATCGGTCATGGGCAGGGTGACTTCGACGAGCATATTGGGATCGACCGGATCATCGGGCCGGAGGGCCGGGTGACTGCGCTGCGGGTTCCGCGAAGGGATGGGGCGTTGTGTATTGGGACTGATTCCGACTGGCGGCGTGATCCTTGGTGCGACAGGCAGGGTGGGCGCAACCTCAGCGGTTTCGGGCGCGGGTGCGACCTCGGCGCTTTCGGGCGCGGATTGGCCGTCCGGTGCGGGCGGTGCGACCTGGGCGCGGCCATGGGGGGCGAGCAGGTTGAGGGACAACAGGGCACCCGCCACGACGAGGGCCGGCAGCGGCCCCTTTCTCCGCATGGCGGGTAGGGACCATAGAATGCTGGGGATGGTAGCCATTGTGGTGGTGGTGTGCGGCATGTCAGGTTGTGCGCCGGATCCGCAAGCGAGATGCCTGGCGTCCTTATGGTTGATTAAAAAAAGGTTCATGAATCTGAAGGGGATGGCTCGGTGGGGGCGGGCTCAGCTTCGTCGGTATCGCGGTTGCGGATGGTGACCCGGGGCGCGGAGCGTTCGCTGCTTCGGCGCGGGGTGGCTTCACCCGTGGGCATCGGCATACGCATACCGCGAATTCGTGGGTCTGCAGAACTCTCACCGGAGGGTTGAAAGCGTCGGTTTCTGGGATCGATCGAAAGGTTATCGGGGCGGGTAGTGCTCCCCCGTCGACGGACATCTGAGGGCGATTGGTTTTCCTGAGCTCCGGCCGCTTCAGCGGGGGCGACGGCTCCAGGAGCAGCGGGCGAATCGTCGGATTCATCGGGTGAATCATCGGACGGGATCATGTCGGTCGAGGGCGGTTCGGTTGCATCCTGGCCGGATCGTGGATCGGTCTCGGCTCCGGCATCAGGATCTGGAGGCAAGCCCTGGCCATCCGAATCTTCGGGGAAGGTGCCTGGATCAGGAACTTCCGCGGTGTCCTGGGCGTTGGTTCCTACGTCGGTTGCCACGAGGGGGGGAGAGGTCTCTGCTGCGGTTCCCTCGGTCGGTTCCGTCGGAGCGAGCGCAGGTTCCAGGACGGTCCCCGGGGGCAGGAGTGCAAGCAGGGAGCTGACCGGACCTGCCTTAGGGATGAGGTTGACGATCGTCATATCGCCGCTGATTCGGGGATCGTTTGGATTCCGGGGGGGCGAGATGGTGAGGGCGCGAACCTGAAGGAGCTGCTGTTGTTGGGTCAGGGCGTACAGGAAGTTGATGAGATCGGAGGTCTCGGCGCTGTAGTTTCGAATGTTGTAGACGAGTTCCTCGAAATAGACCGAGCTCTCGCGCCCCACGGCTGAGGTGGCGCTGATACGCACATTATGGCGCGCGGCCAAATCGGTGATGAGGTCTTGCAGTTTGGTCTCGGCGGCATCGGGAGTCCACTGGCTCGCCTGAGCCGCGATCAGGAACGGGGCCAATTCGGCGACGCGTCCCTTCCAGTCCGGCTGGCGGCGGATGAACTCAACGGTTGTCTTGAGTGTTTTCTGCTGTTCATCGATTTGGCGGTTGGTGTCTCGCCACTTCGCGACGGCAGGAAAGATGAAGACGTAGTTGACGGCGACGAAGAGGGAGATAAGGACCAGAATACCAATCGAGCGTTCCCGGTCACTGAGCTGTAGTTTTTGCAGGTGAAGCTTCATGGGTCGGTTTGCTGGGATCGTTGATTTGGCATTTCAATTCAAAGACGTTGACCTGCTGGCGGCTCCTGCCCCCTCGGGCCTCTTCCCGGATTGTACTCTCCTGTTTGACGTCGGAGAAGAGGGGACGACCGAGAGGGTCGGTGGTTTGGCGCAAGCGCTCCATATATTCGGTGATGGCGTTCCGTTCTGCAGCGATTCCCTTCAGGGTGACCTCGTTCGAGCGTTTGCTGAAGGTTGTCCTTTCCAGGCTCATCAGCGGGGGCATTTCCCGCACGAGGCTCAGCAGGATCTCGATCGGCGACTGGCTGAGATCGGCATAACGTTCGAAGCCTTCGACTTGTTGTTGTGTCGCGCGCAGTTGTTCGACCTGAGGGCGAAGTTCGGCGTATTGGCTGTTAAGTTTGGCGAGCTGATTGGTTCGGAGCTTGAGAATGCCTGCGAACACGAGAGTCCCAGCGAGATAGAAGGCGAGAAAGTAGAGAAGGCTCCTCCATGCGAGTTTTTTATTGACGTGTTTTCGGTAGCGCGCGTGCCAATCAGCGGGGAGGAGATCGAGGGCGGTCTCGGTCTGATGGCATGTTGCATCCGCGGAGCTTCGGGCGACATCGATGGTGAAGCGCGCGGCCCCGATCTGATCGACGGGGAGTCCGGTCCTTTCGGTCAGGCGTTTGATTTCCTCTTTAGAGACCCGATCTCCGGGATCGAGCAAGAGGATACGTTCGGCTGTAGGGATTCCGCGTTCTGCTTCGAGCGACGCCCCGGAAAACTCGATTTCGGCGGCGATAACCTCAACCGGATCGGTGAAGTACATCTCGATAGGGGCTTCTTCCTCGGCCTCCTTCGCGGCGCTTTCCTCGTGCAGCTTGAGAAAGGGGTCTTCCTCGTCCGCCTCGGCGCCGGTTTCCGTTTCGGCAGGCTTGCTTGGGAGCAGGCCGGATGGAATGGCGCCGTGACCGAGGGTGCTTCCGGCGCCAGGCAGGAGGATCGAGGCGTCAACGGGGATGCTGATGCGCAGCGAGAGCGCCCGGATCAAGATGGGATCGCCCTCGCAGATCATGAGAAAGCTCTGTGGGCCGTTGTACCAGACCACAGCGGTGACGCCCTCGGCCGGCACGACGTGTCCTCGATGGATTTGCCGCCAAACGGCGCAGACATCCAGATCGAGTCGTTCCACCCAAATCTTGTGATGGTTGAGGTGGTTGAGAAGGGGTTCGACCTGGTCGAGTGCGCCGACGCAGACCAGGACGGTGCTCTCGCTCTCGGTTCCTCGGAGCACTTCAAAGCCCCAGAGGGTATTATCGGGTGCGAAGGGAGAGATTTTCTCCAATTGCAGCTCGACCATTTGCGCGATTTCGTCGCGTTGGACAGAGGGCAGGGAAAGCACTTTGAACAGGAACCGCTCGGAGGTCATGCAGACGGCAAACCGGTGTTCGTCCTCGGCCAGCTGTGCAGTGAGCTGTTGCAGGGGTGGATCGATGGCGGCGATCCATGCGTCGAGTCCGTCCTCCTCCTGTGGGGCGGTCCAATCGACCCGGACACGCCGTTCTTCCTTGAGGCCGTCCTCGTGGAGATGCAGTTGGCAATAGTCGAGGCGATCCGCGTCTGTGAAGAGTGCCGCGAAGTCCTTTTTCCGCATGTAGCGTTGAATGATGCCTGGAAGTTCCATAGGCGTGTTCCGAGTCGGCAAGGGTGTTTCCGGTTTCGCTCTCGGGGGTTAGCTGGTTCGAGGTTCGACGAGTTCCGGCCTGGTCAATGGTTTGGTGCTGGGCTTTGGCGTTCGCCGTTTGCGGCATAGGCTGGGTTGGTCAGGATTGGCCCTCCCGCCATCGGATGATCCGAATGTTTTGCTGACTCCGCAGGACGAGCGCCTCGACGGTCTTCTTGACGTTTCCGGACTGACCGGTCGAGATGATGGTGAAATAGGAGGAGCGTGTGGTCAGGAAGCGGCCGACCTCTCGAGCTTCTCCGGCGTCGATTGTGAATTCGGCGAGGACCTCGTTGAGGGCTTGAAACGGCTCGTCGTCCTCGGTGCCTTCGATGCCGTCGGGCCCGTTTCTCCTCTCGACGATACGTGCTGCGACATCGCCGTCGGAACCGGGGAGGAGGGCAAGAATTTCGGGTGGTGCGGTATTGACGTTGAGTCGGCCGCGTCCGCTGGTGGCGGTCCAGTGTGCCATCATGCCCTGATCGGAGGTCATGGGGGCGAATTCCTCGCCCTGGACAGGGTCTCGTCCGAGGAAGGTCCTCATGGTGATGCCGTTGATCAGCAGCAATTCCTCGATGCTCTCGAGTGGGCCATCCTTAGCCCGGTAGGGAATGGGCAGGCTGAGGTAGTCTTCACTTTCCGCGCCGTTGAGTCGGCGCAGGTCGTTTTGATCGATCCAGTCGACGATGCTATCGATGAAGGCCTCGACATCGAGTTCTTCATCGATCGCCTCCTGCTTTTCGAGGTAGCTCTCGAGGATTTCCGGGCGTGGGGAGTTCCCCTGGACGTCGGAGATCAGGTTGATATTGAGCTTACGGTTTTCGTCGACGATGCGGACATCGACGATACCGGTCTGCAGGACGATATTGGTTCCGAGGGCCCAAGCCTCACCGAGGTGATCGATGGTGGCGTCCTGTTCCGGGTTGGCCGGGTTGTAGTCCCAGGCGAGCAGGAACTTGCCGAGCTCGACCCCGCCGAGGGCCAAGTGTTTAGCCTTGAACTGTTTTCGGTGAAAGGACGCGATGCGGGCTTCGACGTGCATGGTAAAAGCGAAGCCCATGACGGCGAGGGAGATAATGACGGTCAACCACATGGTGATGACCAGTGCGATCCCGCGTTCGCGGGTGTTGGGGCGACCGGTGCATGGGCTGACTGACTGGTCGAATCGTGGGGTAAGGCGGGTGGATCTCATCTGCGACCTCCTCCAGCGGCACCTGCGCCGCCGCCCTGACGGGTGGGTGGCGCCGGCGGACCGCTGCCGCCACCGGCCGGGAAGGAGGGGCCGCCGCGGTTGCCACCGGTGTTGAAATTACCGCCGCGGTTGCCGTCGAAGCCACCGCCGCCGCGTCTCCCGCCGCCCTGATTGAAGCCGGGGCGTCCGCCACCGCCCTGACCGCCGCGTCCGCCGCCGGGCGCGCCGCCGCCGCCCTGTGCCGGAGCACCACCGATTTCCTCATCGGCTTCGGGTTCCATAAGGATCTCGGATTCACCTTCACGGGTGGGCTGGTAGTACTCGGCGATCGGAAACCGGATGATGGAGGGAAAGACGATATCGGCTGCATCTGGTTCGATGTTGGCGATACTGAGTTCGATATCGATGGCGGAGGGGAAGATGGGTGGGCTCTCTTCACTGAGTTCTTCGGGCGGCCAGGATTCGAGCCATTCGCCGGTGGTGTTGTCGAAGAAGAGGAGGTTCATCCCGCGGACATACGGCGCGAGCTGAACGAACTCATAATTCTGCGGCTCGAAGACGAATTCGCCGTCGTCATTGATGTTTTCGAGGAAGCCGTGGATGGCGACGCCGAGGTACGGGTCGGATCGGCCGTCGTCGATAATGGCGAAGGTGAGTCGATGGGGGCCGGGAAGGGTCAGGCCGGAGGCCTTGAACCGGGATGAGACGGTGACGAAGGATAGGATGTCGCGTTCGTATCCGTCGGCCTGCGAATTGATGCCGTAGATCTCGTATAGTTCCGGGCGGTCGTTGCTGAACATGGTGGAGCGAAAGGTTTCCCGAAGACCGTCCATCACGATGCGAGCCCGTTGCATGTTATCGGCGACGCGTTTACCGGCTTCCCATCCGCTCATCGCGGATCGGAAGGTCGCGAACGTGGCCGAGAGCACCCCGGCCAGGATGGTCAGGGCGAGCAGGGTCTCGATCAGGGTGAAGCCTGAACCTGTGTTTGGGCGATCAGCGGGCAAAATCCATCTCCTCCAACTCTTCGGGCGATCGGTAGATGAAGGTTTCGACCTGTTCGGTCACCGATCCGCCGCGGTCCTGCCACTGGACCTGGATGATCCGGCGGAAGAGGCCTTCCTCTTCTTCATACTCGGACTCGACGATTTCCTGTGCCCAGGTGAAGCCCTCCATCCCTTCGAACTCGCCTTCGATGACACCGGGCAGCCATTCCTTTTGTTCGTCCAACTCCCAGATGATCTGATCGATGAGGACTTCAGAGAGGGTATAACCGTCGATGGCACGGGCGCTGCGGATGCACTGTCCGATGGCCGCATTGAGGGCGAGCAGGGAGGAGGCCAGGATCGCGACCCCGAGGAGGACCTCAAGAAGGATGAAGGCGTCTGTCGGCGGCAAGAATCTGGATGGTTGAGTCTTCACGTCAAGGTTGGACTTCGGAGAAGGCGCGACCGGTCATCGGGTCGAACTCCAGGTGTACGGAACCCCAGCCGGGATGTTCCAGGACGACAAGAAACGGGTCGAGTGTTCCATTGGGGTAGAACCGGACCCGCCCGCTATTCTCTTGCACGAGGCCATCCCGCGCGGTTTCGATTTCAAAGAATTGGACCGGCTCCGTGAGGGTGGTTTGGACCGACTCGAAGGCGGCCGAGTTGGGGATATTGAAGTCGGGGTCCGCGTTGCGGTCTGCCGGGTTATCGACGTAGCCGCCTTCGCGTTGGTATCGAATGTTTTCGAGGCCCAGGTCGGAACTGGGATCGACGGACTGGCTTCCGACCAGGACCAGGTGATAGCCGGGCGGATTCCATTCGAAGACGAGGTCGACTTCCTGTTGAAAGACAACGGACTGAGAGCGCGCGTATTGTACGGTTGTGATCAGGCGACGTGCGGTTTGGTCGAGGGTCATACGCCGGTGGGTCGCGCCGAATTTCGGGATAGACAGGGCGGACAGCAGGGCGAGGATGACGATCACCAGGGTGAGTTCGATCAGGGTGAAGGCCGCGGTCTCCGACCACCTGCCCTGGGGGCGGATTGTCGGGCTGGGGAGCGCGGCCGCCCTGATTACCCATCGGTTATTGACCGTTTGCGCCAAATCGGAACTCCTGAGGATCGAGGTTGGAATGGCTCTCCATCACCGGTTGCGGTGGGGAGGTCAATTCTCCCAACTGGTGATGTCGTCTGCGGTGCCGCTTTGGGCGTCCTTCCCGCTGGACCAGAGGTCGTAGCCGAACTGGTTATGGGTACCTGGCTGTTGGTAATTATAGTTGCTGCCCCAGGGATCGACGGGGAGTCGATCGAGGTAGGGTTGGCGCCAGTTCTGTGGGGTTGGTGCGCTGGCGGGTTTACTCATCAGCGCCTCGAGCCCCTGCTGGGTCGTGGGATAGAAACCGTTATCCATCTCGTAGAGGTCGAGTGCGTTACCGATGCTCTGGATATGGGCGGATGCTGCGACCTCGCGTGCCTGGTCGGTGCGACCGCGGAACTTGTTGATCATGACGCTCAGCAAGATCCCGATGATGACGACCACCATCATGATTTCGATGAGCGTGAAGCCTTGGTTGTTGCGTCGGCGTGGCGTTTGGATCTGGCGATCTTTCATGGTAGTCATTGCTCCTGTGTACAAGGCGGCCTGCCCGGGATGGAATCAGCTGGTCAACCCGCTGGTCATCTCGAAGACGGCCATGAGAATGCTGAAAATGATGAATCCGACAAACAGGGCCATCACGACGATCACGATCGGCTCCAGCATGCTGGTCATGATCTTGATGTCCCGGTCCATTTCCTGTTCATAGGTCTCGGCGATGTTATCCAGGGCCCCCGGCATATCGCCGGTTTGTTCCCCGATGGAAAGCATCTCCAGGAGGGTATTGGGAAAGACTCCGCTTCTGGCCAAGGGTTGGGATATGGTGGTCCCGTCGGTGACCTTCGCCTCGGCCTCTTCGATGGCCCCGGCGATGACCCTATTGGTAATGGTCCTGGAAAGGATGCGCAGCGCGGAGAGCACGGGAACGCCGTTCCCGAGGAGGGTTCCGAGGGTGCGTGAAAATTGGACGAACGCGTTCGCGCGGACCACTCGGCCGAAGACCGGCATGCGCAGTTTCCAGGAATCCAACCTGTGTCGTCCGTCGGGTGTGGATTTCCACCGCTTGAACAGCAACGACAGGCCGAAGACGATGAGGGCGATGAGCCACCATTTCTGGCGGCAGAACAGACCGATATCGACCATGATCTGGGTCGATGCGGGCAGGCCGCTGCCGAAGTCCTCGAACATCTTAGCGAACTTCGGGAGCATCACGGTCATAAAGAAGACCACGACACCGAATCCGACGAGCATAATGAAGCTCGGATAGACCATGGCGGTGGTCACTTTTTCGCGCAGCTCGAGGGTTTGCTCCTGGTACTCGTTGAGCTGACGCAGCACTTGGTGGAGCTGTCCGCTTGCCTCGCCGGCGCGCACCATATTGATAAAGAGGGCGTTGAAGGCATCGGGATGTTGGCTGAGTGCATCGGAGAGGCTGGAGCCTCGAACGATTTGCTCGTGCAGGTCGTGAACGATCGGCTGCATGAGGCCGAGATCGGTCTGGCGGCTGAGGCTGGCGAGGGCTTGCCGAAGGGCCATACCGGCCTTGATCAGGTTGGCCAGCTGGCGGGTGAAGCGTGCGATATCCCGGAGGCGCGGTTTGTGCTTGATGGTCAGCCGTCCGGGGGCGCCCCAACGACCGAGGAGGTTCGTGGCGGAGAACCCCTTCGTGGTCTTAGAAAAAGCGGATCGTGGCTTGGGGGCCGTGCTCGGCTTGAGCTTGGGTTGAAGGGCCGGCCGAGTGGAGGTTTTGCCATTGGCGGGTTGGGGTTTTGCAGTGCCCTTGCCGAAGAGTCCGAGGAGTCCGCTCCCCGGTTTACGAGCTGACTTTCCGTTGGTGCCGCCGGCGGAACTGGTGGAGGCGGGTTTTGCGGTTCCGCCCTCGACATGAAACGGCACGTACCCCTTTCGGCTGAGGATCCCGACGGCGGTTCGTCGATCTTGCGCCTCGATGCTGCCACTGACGAGCTCGCCCTGGCGGGTTCTGGCCTTGTATTGAAAGGTCGGCATGGTATGGGTCCGGTCTTCGTCGCGGGTAAGGTCCCCGGTGGGATTAGATCAACGTCAAGTCTTCGTCTTCCTGGGAAACTCTGAGGACTTCCTCCAGGGTGGTGATGCCCTCTTTCATCTTTCTCCACCCGTCGTCCCGGAGAGTGCGCATACCCTGGGTCAGGGCGAGGTTCTTGATTGAGGAGGCATCCTTTCGTTCGATGACCAGTTTTCGGACCTCGTCGGTCATCAGCAGGATCTCGAAGATCGCGGAGCGTCCTCGGAACCCCAGTTTTCTGCACTTCTCGCAACCGGTTCCGTGATAGAGGACGGCGTCGTCGATCTCATCTTCGGGAAAGCCGCTGCGTTTGAGGAGGTTCTTATCGAGTTCGATCGGTTCTCGGCAGGCGGGGCAGATACGGCGGACCAGGCGCTGGGCGATGATGCCTTCGATGGAGGATGCGACCAGGAACGGTTCGATGCCCATATCGAGCAGGCGTGTCATTGCACCGGCGGAGTCGTTGGTGTGGAGGGTGGAAAAGACGAGGTGTCCGGTCAATGCGGCACGGATGGCGATATCGGCGGTCTCGCCGTCACGGATTTCACCGATCATGATGACATCGGGATCCTGCCGCAGGATATGGCGCAGCCCGACGGCGAAGGTCAGGTCGATTTCCGGGCGCACCTGAATCTGATTGATTCCGGCGAGTTCATACTCGATCGGGTCTTCGACGGTGATGATTCGCTTATCGATCGAGTTGATAGTGGAGAGGTAGGCATAGAGGCTGGTGGACTTTCCGCTGCCGGTGGGACCGGTCACGAGCATGATGCCGTGGGGCAGGCGGATCAGGTGCTCGATCACGCGCCGATCCCTTGGGGCGAGCCCGAGCATATCGAGTCCCAACAGGACGCTGGAACGTGTGAGGAGACGCAGACTCACCGATTCGCCGTAGACGGTGGGGACGGTGGATACGCGGACGTCGATTTCTTCGCCTTTGATTCGGACATTGATACGTCCGTCCTGTGGGAGGCGTTTCTCGGCGATATCCATATTGGACATGACCTTGATACGGGCGATGATGGCCGGCTGGAATCGCTTGAGGTGGGGGGGGACCGGGGTCTGGTGGAGGACCCCGTCGACCCGGTACCGAATACGCAGGTCGTTTTCCATCGGCTCCAGGTGAATATCGGTGGCGCGATCCTGGTAGGCCTCCCAGATGATCTGGTTGACGAACTTCATGACGGAGGCCTCTTGATCGACCTCGTCGAGGTCTTTCTTATCGAGGTCCTCTTCGAGGGCATCGAGGTCGATCCTGTTCTCGGCCATCATCGCATCGAGGGTATCGGCACCGACGCCATAGTACTGACGCAGGCACTGCAGAATATCCTCTTGTTGGGCGAGACAGAGCTGGATGCGTTTCCGGCAGAGGAGCCGAACGGCATCGAGCATATCGATGTTGAACGGATCCTGTGTGGCGAGGACAAGCACGCCGTGATGATCGCGCAGGGGGATGATCTGGTGTTGGAACAGGATACGGGTGGGGAGTACGGTTCGCACCTCGACCGGGATTTCCTGGCCGGAGAGGTTGACGAACTCGAGTCCGAGGATCTCGGCGAGCTTTTGCAGGAAGGGCAGCGGTTCGACGAGGCTGGATTCGAGGATCACCTGGATGAGGGGCGCGCCGGTGCGGGTACGTTCCCGGAGGCAGTATTCGATCAGGCGCTCCTCGAGCATTCCGGTCTTGCGCAAATAGTTGCTGAGTCGACCGTTGAGATCCCGGGGCGGGCGTTCCTGATCCTTGATTGGCGGAGCGACCTGTTCCTTTGGATCCTCCCATTGCTCGATCTGGAGATCGGGGCTGTCTTCGTTGAGAGTCGGGCTGTCCTGGTGAGGTTGCATGTCGTTCCGTGGGTGGATTCTATTGAAGCGGCAGGTCGATCGGGTCGAATCGGTCTTGTGCCGCGCTGGCTTCGGTTGGTCTGGCGATCAGGGCGTGGGCGGATTTTGATTCTGACCGTTCTCCTCCTCCTCGTCGTCGTCGGGAACGGGGGTCGGTTCCAGGGCTTGGGACGAGGTGGAGAATGCGCGAATATCCGCCGATCGGCCTGTGTCCTCTTCGAGCCATGTGCCGTCCATGACGAGCTGGCTGGCGGAATTCCGAGTGAAGACACCGATCATGGTGATCTTATGGCCGGCGGCATCGGAGCCTGTGATATTGAAATTCCCGACGGGAGCGCTGTCTGTGCCGCTCGCGGTCAGGCTCACGGTGCCGTAGTATTTGGCGTTATTATTGTCCTGGAGCTGGACGCGATTGCCGTTCTGAATCACTCGAAACATGGTGATGGTCGGACCTGAATTGCCTGTCACGATCGGGTTTGCGACGCCTTGTCCTCCGGACGTATAGGTGCCCGTGAAGGTCGCTCCGACACTGGGTACGAGGTCTTCCGCGCTTCCGCTGCTTTGGCAGCCGGTCATGGTTCCTCCCAGGGCGAGAGCCAGGGAGGTGCACAGCATGAGACAAAAAAGGTTCCTGGTTGGGTTCTTCATATCGTTCCAATCTTTCAAACAATTCAGGGCTGTGTATGGGTGCTTAAACGGGCAAAATCACCGGCCACCGGGCGCGGGCGGTCCGCCACCGCCGAAGACCGGAGGTGCGGGTGGTGGCGGCGCGTTGGTATCGAGTTGTCCGGACTCACGCAGTTCACGCAGGCGCTGGAGGCGTTCGGCGCGCCGACGAGCCAGGTCGTTGGCCATCTCTGCATTATTGGCGGGTTGCGGCCCGGCGCGGCGCAGGTTGGGATTGTTCGGTCCCCTCGGCGCGGGCGCCTGCTGGCGTTGGGCTGCCTGTTGTGCGCGGGTGATCTGGGACTTGCTCAGGTCCGCCTTGTTGTTATCGGCGGTGAGCTCATAGGACTTCCCGGCAACGACGATAACCACCTGTTTCTGTTCCGGATCGATGGACTCGATCTTAATGGCGTCGGGAATTCCTGCTTCCGCGTTGGCGTTTTGGGTCTCGCCCTCCTTCAGGAGTCGGGTGGGTGGGGCGTCCTTTTCGCTGACCGCGGCGCGAAGGGTACCATCCCGGAAGCGCACGATCCCCTGCAGGAAAAACTCCCGATCATTGGCCGGCGGTTCGGGCTGGGGTGGTGCCACGGGTTCAGTGGGTCCCGTATTTTCTTGGTAATAAGGCAGAAACGGATTCCGCTCGACGATCGGTTCGTAGTGGTCTCTGGAGGAGAGCCTCTTGACAAGACTTCCCTGGGCCAGTGACGAGGGGACGAGCCCGGCCAGCAAGAGGAATGCGGCCCCGATTGCGAGGGGCGCTCGGACTCTGGAGTCCTCAAAAAAATGGATCTTGGAGTATTCCATAACAACCCCCCTAACGATACAGACGTCTGTTTGTTGTCTCCTGGGTGCCTTGAAATCGCAAATAGATCAACGCGCCGTTCGCTGGAGCTCTCTGAACGGCTGCGCGAGTCGCCGGGTAGGCAGGACTGGGCGAAGGGATCGGTGGACCTTTGCTCTGCGTTCGGCCGGCCCGGCGGGTACCGGCGGCAACGCCGGCTGGAATGGATGGTCCGGTAATTTAACAATGGGCGGCCATGAATGCGAGTGTGGATTCCACGGCAGGTCCAGGCGGGGGCCGTCCGAAGCCCCGATTGGGCCACAGCGGAGGGTTTCCCGGATCCGGATGGGGAGGACTCGCGCAGAGGCGCAGAGGCGCAGAGGAGGAGAGGTCCGAGAGGGGGGAATAGGGTGGAAACCTCGGAGCTGTTTTCTGCAACGGCCTTGGTCAGCGGGAAGCGGTATATCTGAAAAATTTCCCAACAACAATGGTCGGGGAAAAGATCCACCGCCAAGACGCCAAGTACGCCAAGGAGATAGATGGTTTGGTTAGGCGTGGCCGGTTGGGCTCAACAAAAAAGCTTCGCGGCCAAGACCGCGAAGCTTGATGGGTCGGCAAAGATCCTACCAATAGGCGCGAATGCCCCAATTGAGCAGGATCTGGGTGTCGTTGATTTCGTCGACTTCGTCGAAGATCTCCTCGGATGCGTACTGCAGGTCGGCATTGAGGTCGAGGGCGACAAAATCGTTGAGATGGTAACGGATACCGGGACGCAGGGTTCCGATGATCGCGTCTTCGTCCTCATCGTTGAGGATGCCCATGTCGTCGATGTAATTGACTTCGCCTCGAGCCCACCCAAGCCGCGCCTGGACGTAGGGGACCCATTGGTTTTTCAGATCGAAATCGTACTGACCGAACACGCTTGTTTCGAGCTGTTGGGAGTCATCGTTGTCGCGGATGCTGATGAAACCGCCGACTTCCACCTGATCCAGGATGTAGTAGCCGTAGGTCATGCCGAAGTTGAATTCGGTATCGGCGGAGGTATCGAAGTCGATACCGCCGGAGAGCCCGATTTCCTTGGTCCCGTGCAACAGGTTCTGAGACCAGGCGGGCGCGGCGATAAGCAGTGCGAAGATGCCTGTGGCCAAGCCCTTTTGCCAGTTCCTTGGTAACATTTGTGTACCCTCCTTCTGTGATCTATCGAGTTTGGGGATCGACCGGATATCGCCCGAATAAATGCATCTCATCGAATTTCGGGGCGGTTCCCCCCGCGGTGAGGCCCCGCACTTTATGGAGGCCGGGCCCGGCTTCCTTCTTTTTTTATGGATTCCCCGGTGAATTGCAATCCACTTCGAAGAAGAAAGCGTGGAGAAATGGGATGAATGGGGATCCTATCGAGCAAACGTGAGGAAATCAACAGGCATTGTTGGGGGTTCCGGCCCGGGGGGGCGGAAGCCTGATGCCCCTGGAGGGCATCAGGCGAGGTCAGAGGTCCGCAGCACGGCTTCGCGTGCTGCTGTCCGTGGCCTGGGACCCCGGACGAGGTCAGAGGTCCGCTGTGGGTGGGGTTTGGCGGTGGACTAGTGGACGTTTAGCCTGCTGATGGGGGGAGAAAGGTTCGAGCCATGATTGATCGGTCATGGCCCCCTGGGAGCGCCGACGTCCCCGTCGGCTCACA
>ENA-UOOH01001339-UOOH01001339.1-fermentation-metagenome-genome-assembly--contig:-NODE-1339-length-24226-cov-17.224856_pt1 | contig 24226 bp, 17 predicted proteins | sample MGYA00245778_ERZ724025 | MGnify/ENA primary metagenome ERZ724025 (study PRJEB28704, sample SAMN03018313) | fermentation metagenome | biome: anthropogenic terrestrial biome; feature: soil... | reverse complement strand
CCTTCAAGGACAACACCGACGATATCCGGGAGTCCCGGGCGATCCCGGTCATCGCCGAACTCCTCCGGCGGGGAGCGACGGTCGCCGCCTACGACCCCCTTGCGGTCGCCCCGATGCGGCGGGTCTTCCCCGGTATCGGCTACGCCGCCTCGGCCGTCGACGCCCTCCGGGGGGCCGACGCCTGCCTGGTGATGACGGAGTGGCCGGAGTTCTCCGAGCTCAACGGGGAGTTCGGCCTGATGAAGTCCCGGGTCGTCATCGAAGGGCGCCGGATCCTCTCCTGCGACGGGAAAGAGGGGATCTGCTGGTGAGCGGGAAGATGTACCGCACGTCGTCCCAAAAGTGCCTCCCAATTTAAGATCTACGCTGCTTAGAACATTCATATGCATACTCGCGATAAATTGAGCGATGTTCTGCGCCATACTCCTGATGCGGTTTCCCACCGGGAGTCGCACCCTGGCGGTGCGGAAGGGTATTCCGACAGGGCACTCCCGGTATGACCGTCATGCATACTTTTCTGCCACCCCTTCCTGGTGCAGACCGGGATCCGGAGAGAATTTCACCGGGTGAGGTGCCGGTCCGGCGAAACTATTTATGTTCATCATACAGAGTGAAATTGAATGAAACGATTTGTGGCCGTCGCGCAAGGGCGTGTCCAGCGAGTCGGGTATCGAGAGCATGTATACAACGAGACGTTCGAACGGAATATCTCGGGATACGTGAAGAATCTCGATACCGGAGAGGTCGAGATCGTTGCAGAGGGGAGCGAAAGCGATCTCCGGGGTCTTATCAACGAGATCAATATCATACGTAGACCCATTGCAGTCAGATCGTTCACCGTCAGATGGGAAGAAGCAACGGGAGAGTATGCCGATTTTGAGATCATCCGGGGAGACATCCAGGAGGAAACATTCGAGCGGATGGATTACGCCGGAAATGTACTCCACAGCATGGATACGAAGTTAGACCGGATGCTGGACAAGCAGGACCAGACCCTCCAGATCGCGAGAGAGACGAAGGAAGAGATTGTCGGGCTCCGGAGTGATACCAGAAAACGTCTTGATGACGAGTTCGGGGAGATCAGAAGGGAACTCGTCTCCATCAAGGATGCGCTTGCCCGGGCGGGCATCCAGGTCTAAGGTACTCTCTCCATCCCGCACCGCTTGCCCCCGGGCCATGAGCGATGTTGCGCCCGACCCCCCGATCCCTCCGCCCCTCCGTCGAGAAAAGAAATTTGTTACAAACCGTCCCCGAGAGCGGGGGTAGTTGACTCACCGTAATCTGCAACATCGATCCTGACGGCGATCAGGTTCATATCACCCGCATCATGCAAGCACACCGAAGGCATGGGCGCATTTGAACTGCCCGGACCAAACCCCGTACTGTACCGGCCGTGAATACGGCGGTCGATACTCCAGGACCGCCTCCTCCCGGAGTGACGGCTGCGCGGCGGCCGCCCACCTTCATTTTCCCCGGAATATCGCCGGAATCGTTCGATACTCCGGCAGCCGAAAGAGAACCGTTAATATCGCCGGACTTCAAGCTAAGTAGTGAGTAATCATGATCACATCCCTGTCCGCCGACCAGATCTCCTTCCTCTCCGGGGGCGGTCGATGCCGGTGAGGCAGGGGCTGATCCCCGCCGCGGGCTCGGGGTCGCGCCTCGGGCCGTTCACGAACGCGATCCCGAAAGAGCTCCTCCCCGTCGGCGAGAAGGCGGTGATCGAGCACGTCGTCGAGGCGATGCACCTCGCCGGCATCACCGACATCGTCATCGTCGTCTCCCCGCACAAGCACGGCCTCTCCGACTACCTGGGCTCGGGCAAGCGCTTCGGCGTCGACTTCACCTACGTGGTCCAGGACGAGCGGCTCGGGCTCGCGAACGCCGTCGCCGCCGGCGAGCACGTCATCGACAGCACCTTCGCCGTCGTCCTCGGCGACAACTTTTTCTCCCCGAAGACGTTTTTATCCGACCTCATCGACTACCACGCCGCCCACCACCCCGATACCACCGTCGGCGTCGCCCGGGTGGAGGACGTCACCCGCCACGGGATCATCCTCCCCGACGGCGACCGGGTCGTCGACATGGTCGAGAAGCCGCAGCCGACGGCCGCCCCGAGCAACCTCGGTGCCCTCGGCGCCTACGTCTTCGAGCCAAGCATCTTCGACGCCATCGCCCGAACCAAACCCGGCCATAAGGGCGAGTACCAGCTCACCGACGCGATCCGGCTCGAGATCGGCGAGGGCCGGGACGTCCGCTACCGCGTCATCGACGGCATCCACATCGACGTCGGAACGCCGCAGGACCTGATGCGGGCGAATGAGTGGTATTTGAGGGAGAATGGGCATACAGAGACCGAACATCACCGACCAGCACCATACATCTCAGGCTCTGCGAAGGAATCGAAATAATGACGCCCGATATCTCCATAGTCATCCCGGTCTACAACGAGGCAGAAAATGTACCTCTCCTCTATCGGAAACTAAAGGACGATCTGTCATCTCTGGACCACACCTATGAAGTCATCTTCGTCGATGACGGCTCGACGGACGATACATTCGCAAAATTAAAGGAAGTCCAGGCGGATGGCGACCACATCCGAATCATCAAATTCAGAAGAAATTTCGGAAAGGCAGCCGCCCTCAACACCGCTTTCAGGCTGGTGAAGGGCGAGGTTGTTATCACCATGGACGGGGACCTTCAGGACGACTCGACCGAGATCCCGAAATTCCTCGATAAAATCGATGAAGGATACGATCTGGTATCCGGGTGGAAGTATCCCCGCAACGACCCCATAACGAAAACGGCCCCTTCAAAGGTATTCAACAGACTGACCTGCTGGATGACCGGGGTAAGCCTCCACGACTTCAACTGCGGGTTCAAAGCGTACAAGAGAGAAGTGACCGATGCGTTACACCTATACGGCGAGCTGCACCGCTATACCCCGGTTCTTGCAAACTATTACGGGTTTAACATCGCGGAGATTACCGTCAGGCATCACCCGCGGGAGTTCGGCAAGTCCAAATACGGTGCAAAAAGGGTCATTAAGGGACTTCTGGACCTGATCACGGTCAAGTTTTTGACGAGTTATGCGTCCCGGCCGCTCCACGTTTTCGGAGTGCCCGGGATACTGTCGCTGTTAGTCGGGTTTCTCATAGGGCTATACCTGGTACTCCTGAAATACCTCCGGAATATCGAGCTCAGCGAACGCCCCCTGTTATTGCTGTCGATTCTGCTCATACTTCTGGGGCTCCAATTCTTCTCTATCGGACTGCTCGGGGAGATGATCACCTCCCGGGGTGCACGTGACGGATGTCCAGAACATTTTGTTGAAAGAATACTGGAGTAGAAGAGATTATGAGAAGTTTATGTCTAACAACGGATGGGACAAGTGTTTCACACTTCAATAGGTGAATGCAATACTTAAAACACCGACAAGTGTCAATCGAGAGTAGAAAGAACAGGATCTCCTGAAAAAAGAACATGATGTGTAACTGTCCACGTTGGAAGTTTGAATGGTAACAAGTTTGGTCAAACACCTAAAGGAGACCCACGAAAGCAGCAAAGTCGACTTTCGCTGGCGGAATTTGCGCAACCTCGTTAAAAAGCATATAATAGGTAATAATATATTAGATGCAGGATGTGGCACCGGCCATTTGACGCTGGAACTCCTGCAAGAGGGGTTCACAGTAACCGCAACAGACTATTCCCAGGAATTGGTCGACTTTACAAGGGAGTTACTTGACCAGACGGACTATTGCGCAAATGTATATCAGTCGGATCTACGCAAGGCAGAAACCCTCACGGAAGATAACTATGACACAATCATTTGTTTAGACGTTTTAGAACACATCGACGACGATATGATTGCTCTGCGAAACCTCAAGAGCGTATTAAAACCAGGAGGAGTACTGATCATCTCCGTTCCAGCGCTCAGTTGGTTATACAGTTACCGTGATGAAGAAATCGGGCATTACCGACGATACAATAAACATGAACTCTTGAAAAAACTGACGGATGCAGGTTTTGAGATCTCAACGATAAGATTCTGGAACCTGATAGGGCTACTTCCGTACCTGATCTCAGAAAAACTGCTAAAGATCAGTATCGATAAAAACGTACGAAATAATAACAAGTCCCGATCTGCGAGGATCACAAACTATCTCCTTAACGTATGGTTCGAGTACTTTGAGAATAATCTCAGCAGTCCAATCGGACTTTCTCTAATCGCAGTGTGTATCAGACCCGAAACCCAAGAGCAGTAAACGCACCTACACATTTTCAAGCCGTGCTCTCTGGACTCGGCTTAGAACCAGCATACTTAAGGGAGATATACCCCCCTACGCCAAAGAACACAGTATATACTAACATGATAAGATGAAAACCAAAAGCTGAGGCAACCGCAACCGCGTCAGGCACGCCGACGAGGATAAAACCCACAGCCCAGCCCCCTTCTATTGTCCCAAAACCACCGACTCCCTGGATCGGGAGAACTGTGGTGAATACCGCAAAGCTGGATGCAAAAACCGCAGGGATATACCCGATATCCATATGCATGGCAAGCGCCATGCAATAGTAGAACGTGTACAAGCTCACCCACAGCCCAATAGTAGTTGTGAGCGCTCTGAGGTGAAAGCGCATATCTGCACTGCTCAGGGCATCGAAGCTGTCTGCAGTTTCATGTGATTTGCTTAGTATACGGCTCCCCACGGGGTTCTTATCCAGTTTGTAACGCCCAAACAGATTTCCGATGATGGATAAAATCTTCCTTTTATCCGATTTTAGCAAAGTTGTGATGAGCACTATGCTCAACAACACAGCAATTAACGCATACGGGACAACTTGAGCAGCAGTATCCGACAAATGTTGTAAGATCACGACAGCGCAAAGAAATATTCCCGCTATAGTTATGATATCAAACACTCTCGCGATGACCAGTGTCGCGATGCCCTCACCGGTGTTCCTCCCATGAACTTTATTGAGGAGATAGATGTACGAGAGTTCCCCGGTGCGTGCCGGGAGGAGGTTGTTCATCATATTGTGCACGCACACAACGTTAACGAGATCTCTCATCCCCACTTCCCCATTCAGGAGGATCCGGAAGCGCAGGGCCCTGAAGACGTAACTGCAGGCGTAGAGAAAGAAGCCCGCGACTAGGTAGAGGGGGTTGCTACTCGTGAGGGTAGTGACGATATCCGCTACGTTTACTTGGGAGAGCAGGATTGCGAGCAGCCCGATGGTGATGAGGACTCCGGTGGCTTTCGCGAGAATGGGATGTTTCACGTTGAAATCACGTACTCTATTCATTCGCATCTGAAAACATATAGCCTGAACGATACGGGGTTGTCAGCCCTGTAAAGAAAATAGACCTGATAATAAGGACTACAGCAATAGGTAAGAAAGGAGTATCGACTTTGAGAACATGTACCTTTATAAATTCACATATGAAAACCTATAGAGAGAACAATACAGGGGTATTGGCTCCGCAAAGAAACTGGGTACGGTGATGGGGATCATAGATCTAAAGAAAGTTCTCTCAAAACTGCAGGACCAATCAGATATAAAGAAAGCGGGGATTGTTTTTGCGGCCTATATACTTCTGACGATAATCCTTACATATCCAGTTGCTTTTAAAATTGGTTCTGCGATTCCCGGCTGGGGAGATGCATTTTATTGGATGTACTCTCTCTGGTACACCGGGTATGCCATTACACATTCCGATATGACGTCCCTTACCTACACCATCATGCAGTTCTACCCAGACGGCATTCCCACAACACCGTTCCCTTCAGCATTCAATCAGTTACTATATCTCTTGATGTCCCCCTTTTTAGAACTCCATATCATCTATACCATCCTCTGGCTCCTGACATTCATAGTCGGCGCCTTTGGTGCCTATCTACTGGTAAAATACCTGACCAACAACGGTTATGCTGCGTTCATCTCTGGGATTGTTTTTGCATTTACCCCATATCATTTTGTTCATGCCCTAGGCCATTTCGGAGCCACGTCAATCGAATGGATTCCATTCTGTGCCCTCTATCTCATGAAAACGTTCCGGGAAGGGGGAACAAGGAATAGTATCCTTGCTGGGGGCTTCTTCGTCCTGGTTGCCATGAGCGATCTCCAGTATATGGTGTTCATGGGGTTGTTTGCAATACTGCTCTGCCTATATGACCTGTACTGGCTCCTTGTGAATGAAAAAGTAAAGGTACTTGCCACGATGGAAACCCTGATCAAGAAATACCTCCCCTTTGGACTGGTATCCTTTGCAGGAATATTGCCATTCACCATCAACGATATTCTTGTTGCGACGTCAGGGAGCAACTTTCTGAAGCCAAACCCTGTGGAGGCGGTTATTTACTCTACAGATCTCCTGAGTTTCTTCCTGCCCTGTTGCCGGTTCCACCCGTTTTTTGGAGAAATGGTGACACCCATATATAGCAACTTCTCAGGAAATTTAACCGAACACACAACTTACATTGGATATGCAGTATTGTTGTTGTCAGTATTTGCCTTCCTCAAATTAAGATCCAATAAAGACGTTAAATTCTGGCTAATTTCAGCAATTTCGTTCTCTATACTCAGTCTAGGCCCTGTATTATCCATAAATGGACAAACTGTGTTTTCAGTGTTCAAAACTACCGTTCCCCTTCCCCATCTGGCGCTCTATTATCTGATTCCCTTCCTCGATAACTGCAGAACAACTGGGAGATTTTTTGTGATTGCAGCACTGGCCTTTGCCGTTCTGGCAGGGTACGGTATCGCGGAACTGGTGAAGAGAGACATACCAAGAAAGAAATTGATAATTATTCTTATCACAGCAGTTGTCATTTTTGAATATATGTTCATCCCATTTCCCACGTCGGTTGTAGATCAGCCTGTATTTTATAAAGAGATTGCTCAGGAAGAGGGGGATTTCGGGTTACTCGAGATCCCAGCAACAAAAGTATATGTGGCCGCGGTTACGACCGAGTATTATCAGACCATCCATGGAAAACCAATCGTTGGAGGGCATGTAGCCAGAATCCCTCAAGATGCAAGGGATTTCGAAATGAAAACGCCCTTTATCTATGAGACTACCTATCTGAAGGAACCCGTGAATGATATTCTAACTCAAAACGTTACAGAAATCGGGATGTCCATTTTGGCTCATTATAACATCAGATACATTGCTATTCACAGGGACTACCTTACAGAAGAAGATTTAGAATTTCTTCTGCCGTTGATTAATCAAACGCTAAACAACACCCCAAAAGCGTATGAAAAAGACAATATGGTCGTTTACCGGATAGATGAAATCCCCGGAAAAAATTTTATGATTAGATCTGATGGTTGGCAGGGGCTGGAAAACTGGGGAGGTATACCGTCCCGGTGGGTCTCGGACAACGCTACACTCCTTATAGTCTCAGTTACCGATCAACAAGTAGAACTAAATTTCAATACACGGAGTTTCCACCACCCAAGAACACTGGGGATCTACGCAAATGACCATTTAGTGCAACAAACGACAGTACCCACAAGTTTTATCAGTATTTCGACCCCGATCCAGCTCCATAAGGGGGAAAACGTCATCCGGCTTGACGTGCCCGAAGGAGCCGAGCGCCCCTGTGATATCCCCGAGTTAGACAGCAAAGATACACGCTGGTTGAGTGTTGGGGTGCAAAATGTCACACTCGTAGAGGCCAAGTAGGCCCTCAGTGTTAAAATTTTTGGCAGGTTAGAATGTTTAGTGAGCAGAAAGTCACCCCAAAACAGCTGCAACAGGGGGACACTGCCTTGATCCCTTCCCTGAGACGCGATAGACCGGAACTGCCGGATTGGAGATTGAATCAGCATTCAGGGATCGTTCAGAGAATTCATGGATCATACTGCTTAGATTCAAATAGATCCACTACTCCCGGAAACATTTGGGATGTGCTCCCGGAGATTTATCAGAGGCTTCTTTTCTCTTAGAATGGACCTCGATTATAGAAAAAAAGATACATCACCAACCTCAATTAAACATATGACTTCTGATTATATCAGGAATATTGACCCATCAAATCTGACGAAAAACGATTGGTTAGAGTTGGCATACCTGGTTCTACTACAGAGAAAAATTGACACAGTGGGCCAATCATGTTGGTCGCAAAAAATTATAGATGGCTCATTCAATTACAAAAACCTGCTCGACACTCTCATTGCGTCACCGGAATATATTATGCATTACAAAGAGCCATTTTCTGCGGTCTTACACCGGGCTCGTCAAACGTGGATTCGAACGCTCCCGTTGTTTGATTCAATTTTAGATATTGGTGGCAGTTCTCCAAACATTGAAATGGGAGCAATGATTGAACTTGGATATCTTCACCGACCCAAAAAAATTACAATTTTGGATCTGCCCCCCGAAGAACAGTACTGGGGAAGACCAAAGTATAATCAAGAACCCGAATATGATTATTCCTGGGGAACAGTGGAATATATTCATGGGAAAGCTGAATCAATTCGTTCGATAGAAAGCCTGGCAAATAGAAGATTTGAATGCGTTTTCATGGGTCAAACCATTGAACATATTAAACATGAAGCACTAAGTGGTTTGCTCGTGTGGATCTCAGAACACTTGTCACCCGGGGGCAAACTTATTTTTGACACACCAAATAGAAAAATAACACAGATTCAGTCACCAAATAAACTAATAGACCTTGACCACAAGTATGAATATGATCCAATAGAGATGAAAAGAATTCTTGAGAGAAACGGTTTTGATGTTAATAATCAGTGGGGCCTCCTAGATATGCCACAGACCTACAAAAACGGAATATTTAACCCCCTCGAAGTTTATGAGACGGAATCCTTAAATCAGCACCCCGAAACATCCTACTGCTTTGCTTTCGAGTGTCAAAAATAGATATATTTCCTGAAAATCCAAGGTCAAATGACAGTTCCATAACCGAACTGAACCGATAAAACTACGGTAAAGTAATAATTATTGGCGACAGGGTGTTTGTGTCCCATCAAGAATAATTTTTAAATATTGTTTCCCAACATCTTCCCAAGAGTGGTATTTCTCAAGGTACTTCTGTGAGTTCCGACCCATGCGATCCCTAAGCTGCTTATCGGTAACAAGTGCGCGTAAATACTCATATAGTTCTTCTTCCTCCACATCACCTAGATCTACCTTCCAACAGCACGAATCCGGAATCTCTGCATAGGAGCCAATATTCGATACAATCAACGGTTTTCCAAAGGCCATAGCATCAAGTTGGGTACCCGATGTTTCTCCCATTGTGGGATGCCTCAGGTTAACTACAATATCAGCACAGCTTAGGTAACCAAAATATTGATCTTCTGGAACATAACCTATAATCCGAATGTTATCCTCAATGCTGTTTTCCCGTGAGAATCGGAGTAACTCATGTCTCATCGAGGGGTTGATATCGCCCACCAAGATCAGCAATAAATTAGTATATTGTGTTGCAAGCCGATAGAAAACTTTCAACAAGGTACTTACTCTTTTGTTAGGGTTCATATACCCAAAACAACCGATAACCAGAGAGTTGGCATCCAGTCCGAACTTTACACGGGTCTCTGTAATCAGATCTTGATCCAGATGAACAACTGACCGACCCAGTGGGATTACGTGCGTTTTGTCGTTTTGATATATTAATCCCTTAACAAAATTGCTATGGACAATAATTGCTTGACTAACATTTATTATTTTTTCATTTAGAGGGTATTTCATGAAATCGACGGGAGGATAGATGCCATGAACAAAACTATTGGCGATTCTCTCCCCCTCATCACCATACGCCTCCTTCATTTCTTGAATGTATTGTGCAGGTTTGCCATCTAATGCTGTAATGTGTTGTACGAAAGGATGTAAAACATAATCATGCAACACGGCTATGCCAGGGTATTTGAGGAGAGTTTCGTAGATGTACTTATGTAACGTGTTATTCCCCATGTGATAGATAATCTGATCATAGGGATGGTGCATATGAATTTCTCCAAACTCCTTGTATGAGTAATAAGAGATATCTCCCAGAGAAGGATCTTCCGGGATAACTCCATCGTCAAGAAATAGATGGATATCTACGTATTTTTTCAGTTCTAGAATCAGGTTTTGGTTATATATAGCGATCCCTGATTTTTGGGGGCGCACTGGAGAGAAAAACGCGACTTTAAGTCTGGGGGATTTACCTTCACCTAAACAGATGGGTTCATCCATACAACCATCAGATAATGACCTAAATATCTTCTCATATTGTTTTTCAGCCCGATCCCAGGAAAAACATCGGGCCCGATTCTTTGCACGAGCACCGAACTCTTTCAAAAGATCCGGATTCGATAATGCAGACTGAATTTTTTCGGACATGTCATTAATGTCATAGGGATTGCATAAAATTCCCGAATCCCCAACAATCTCCGGCATCGACGAGATGTTTGAAGTAAGAACGGGTGTCCCCTCCCCCATGGCTTCAACAATAGGCAGACCGAAACCTTCATACAACGAGGGGAAGAAAGCCAGAGTAGCGTTTCTATTATAGTATCTAAGTTCGGCATCAGTGACGTGGCCCTTTAATATCACATTCTCTTGCATCCCGTTCGCTGTCAAGAAGAGTTCGAACTGCTTCTTGGAACTAGCATCAAGCCGACAAATTATCATTAGTTTTAAATCAGAAAATGTACCGCTTAGCAACACGTTTTTAAAGGCAAGCACAGCGTTATGCATGTTTTTTCTCGGATCGAAGCCACCGACGTAGATTAAATATGGTCCGTCAGGTACGCAGGGGATGTGACCCTTCTCATTCCCTTCGGAGATAGCACAATCACACCCAAGATATACTGTAGATATTTTGTTCGGATTTATGCCGAGCAGTTGCACCAGATCCTGACTTGTGGAATCAGATATCGTAATAATATAGTCAGGTATCGTATGGAGCCTGCACAAACGCATCAAATACTCTTTTTGGACATTGAGCATCCAATTTTTGAAATATGACTGCTCCATGACTATCGGAATTAAGTCATAAACCGTAATGACTACGTTACAATTCGGCTTCTTTTTGGTGAAATGTACATTATCCATCAATGGATTCGGAATCCAAAAAACATCAATGTGGTAATTATCAACGATGCCACAAATTTTCTCCGTGTATTCCTCTGAAGCCCTCTGTCCAGGTAAAAGGCGAGCCCCTAAAGAAAGATATTTGAAGGAACAGGAATCCGGTATTATATTTGGATTAAACTGTTCATCATAACAGGCGACATAGATTTCATCCCCCAAATCCTTACTACCTATGACTTCCATCAGTTTTAACAGAACTCTCCCGATGCCCCTTTCAATATCCGGAGTACTCAATGTTTGACCATCAATTAAGAGTCGCATTCATTTCACCCTATGAAGCAATTAATGGTCTCAAGGAATTTGGGTACAACCATTTCCCAAGTATATCTATTTTCAACATATTTTTTTCCATTCATCCCCATTAACTTCATTTTTTCCCGGTTACTAGTAATAAAGTGCAGTGCCTCCACAAACTCTTCAGAATCTTTTACAAACAGACCGCCATTACTTCGGATACAATGTCCTTTGGTCACGGGGCAAAAATCTGATACAATCACCGGTGTCCCCGCTAACCAACTCTCCATCATGACAAGAGAAAAACTTTCGTTGTTTGAAAGGAGGCAGGTAGCAACGGCCCCGGCATAAGCGTCGAACTTATCCTGCTCTTCAATAAACCCTAAGTCTATAATATCGCTCCTATCGGGTAAAAGTGATGAGTCACCCCCACCTAAAAAGATGAGGTCAATATTGGTTCCGTAAGTACTCCTATAATCTATAAACCAGGTAATGAGGGATTTTACATTCTTTCCTAAATCTTTTCTACCAACATAAAGAATATAGTCATGGCTAATGCCATATTTTAATCTGAACCTCTCGTTTGAAACATTGGAGGGGACGTTTACGCCCCCTCCTAACACCCGACGTCTATTCTCGGGTGTACGACAAATCCTTTTAGCCAACTGCATTTCTTCTTCGGAGTAAAAAATCAGAGGACAAATCTCTAGCATTTCAACAATGGGTTTAAAATATGCTTGGGGCTCATCATGCAGACATGGTATGAGAATGCAGCGATCAGGAACAGATCGGTACGAATGATAGGTTAACCCAAAGAGGTAAGGTGATAAGAGATATACAAAGTCTGTAGAATTCTCACAGAGATACCTCACCAAAGCAGAGCTATTTATACTACATTTCAAAAATTCAACTTCTTCTTCAGAGGATAAGGGAATCTGATGTATTAATTTAGAGTTCAATTCATGATATTTTTCTTCGTTTCCAGAGTCGACAGGGAACCGTTTTACAGGAACTCCCTTAATCCTGTAATCGCCTTCTTTAATGCCATTTTTCCACCAATTCTCAAAAGGTGAGCGGCAGCAGGTTGTAAGAATCACCACTTCCTGCCCAGACTTCAGAAAATGCTCTGCTAGGCCCCGAATTTCCTTTTCCGCGCCTCCAGCAAACTCCCCATACCATGGGGTAACAAACCCGATTTTCATATAAATCCTATTTCTTGGCTACAACTGCATAATCTGCTGCTGTAAATCTTATATTAGATAAATCACTACTCTCCCCGTAATTTTTAAAGATTATTGAAGTTTCCCTAAATCCTGCCTGCTCCACGAGGAATTTTAATAACTCCGGATGTACAGGCCAGATGTGGGTAGGATCGATATAAAAGTTCGATAATGCACCGGGGTTGAGGATATTTACTGTTTCAACTACGACATACCTCCCCCACATCATTTTTCCATAAATGAGGTGCAACAATTTAATAAAATACGCTACCTCAAGATGCTCGACGACCTGGTCGATGAAGACCCCATCGAGGCTCGCGTCTTCGAGCTGTTCGAGGTACGAGACCGCATCGTTCAGTTCGACCGCGAGATCCCGGGAGCGGCAGAACTCCAACATCGTCTCCTCGAGATCCACGCCACGGGCTCCGATCCCCTGCTCCCGCATCAGCTCGAGGAACTCCCCCCGGCCGCAACCAATGTCGAGCACGTTGCTGCAGCCCTCGAAGTAGTGGACGAACACCCTCTGCCGTTCCTTGATCTCCTCCCGGGAGCCCCGGAAGTGGTTCTCAAAGGCGAAGTAGTTCACCCCAGTGTCTGCGGAGGGAGAATTCAAACGTTCAACCGCCCCGGGTGTACCCCCGAGAGTCTTGCCCTCAAGAACCTTCGCCAGCCATGCCCGGTTCTCGATGTTGGTATCCATCGCAAGGATTGCAGTCTGCACCTGCTCCCTGATCTCTTCGGCGATCTCGGCCCGGATCTGCTCTTCGACCTCCGCGGCGATCTCGGCTTTCACCTGTGCGACCAGTTCCGTGACCTCGGCCCGGATCTGCTCCTCGGCCTCTGAGATCCCGCTCTGGATCTCGCTGTTCTGTTCCCGGAGTCGCTCTTTAAGCCGCGACCGCACCTCCCCGATAGTCGCCAGGATCTGTCTGGTGGTGTCCTCCCGGATCTGCTGCCGGAGGGACTCAATCCCGGATAACTGCCGGGTCACGTCTTCGAGCACCCGGCCTGTAGCCCGATTGAACTCGGCCTGCTTCCAGATCACGGGGTCGACGTAGCGCCGGACCTCCCCGTGAACGAGCTCCCGGCCCTTCACCAGATACTTCCCGACGACAGGATGGTGGGAGCTGATGAAGTAACTGTTGTTCTGGATGTTCCAGTTACCGGAGAGGTAGGCAAGATCCCGGGCGATCTCGGAGGTGCTCCCGGCCGGGCTCTGCGATGCCGCGGCGGGGACCGGATCCGGGTTCGCCGGATAAACTCCTGCCTCCTTCCTCCGCCGGATGTTCTCCCGGATCTTCTGCATGATCTCTTCGACGTTGATCTCGTCATCCTTGATCTCAAAGGTATCCATGCCTCACCTCAGCCCATCTTAAGAATTAATTCGACTTCTCCTGTGATATATTGTTCTGAATCGTGCAATCCACGGAGATGGGTACATTCGGTGATAGGTCTTCAAACCAGAATTGGAACTCCTGGACAAGGGTTACTTGCAAAGTGTATGTTCCTTCATCCTGAGGGGCAAGTATCTCGACAGACACGTCCCTCACGCCCATGGGGGGAAGAGGCGGCATGAGCGGTGTTCTGATCCCGTCAAAAACAACTATTTTTCCGTTTTCATCCAACCAATGGTATGAGATGTGAACCGGATACGGGAGCAGAGATTTAAGGTATTCATCCCCTCTGTTGTGGAGGCGTACCTGTAATGTATAGCGTCGATTAACCTCCATCTCTCCCGGAAAATGGAGAAGTTCCATCTCAACACAGAGAGCGCTCTTATCCAGCGGATTTTGCGAGAGCGTAGAAGTGAGTTCTTCCGCACTAATGGGTTGAGAAGAAGCCACGGCAAAGATGCTCCTCGACATGTTCGTCTCCTCCGAGGTATACCCACCTGCAAGCGACCCCACCGTCCCGTCGTCAGGGGCAACCCAGACACGAACATGATCGAAATGCCGGTTAAGGAGCGACTCCAGTTCTTCCGGGGTCTGCTCGTTGATGTGCATCAGGTCCTCATAATACGTACGTGGGTTCGCAGGAAGATAGCATCCGGCCTCCCGGCTCTTCCGGCGGAGGAGAGGATAATAAGCATCGTAGTAGTGTCGGTTCGGAGCGGTATGCAGGATCAATCTCCCCCCGGACTTCAGGTGAGCCGCACAGTTCTTCAGAATTCGGTTGAATGCTTCCTGTTCGACGTGCTCGACAAAATCGGTCGCAATGATAGCGTCGTACTCTCCCTCAAAAGAAAAGATAAGGGCATCAGCACAGACAAACGTCAACCTGCCCCGTACCTTGGCATCATCGTACGTTCCGTGCGCAATATCGATTGCCGCATGCGAATAGTCGATACCGGTCACGTCCGCTCCGCTCTGAGCAAGCGCAAAACTCAACTCTCCCCGGCCGCAACCGAGATCGAGGATCCGTTTTCCCTCAGAAGGGGCGGTAAGAAGATAAGCGGCAATCAGGCGGGGGTCTTCAAGTACCCGACCTTTTGTCCTTTTAAACGAGGCATAGCCGCCACAGTCGTTTTGGAAATAATCATAGTCGTACTCACCCTCCAGGGAGAGGCTGGAACGCTCCTGTGTTCCAAAGGATTTTGCTGAGTCATTTGTCTTTATTAAAAGATCGCCGGCGTACCCGGGGATTACTGCGGCATACTCGACGAACCGGCTGTATTTTTTCAAGAAATGGGTCGCACTGAGCATATTTTCGCCCGACCAGAAGTAACCGTCGACAAGGATCCACCTCGCCTTCGGCAGGGCGAGTTCAAGGTCGTGAAATGTCCCGTCGCCATCCTGCTGACCGTCAATGTGGATCAGATCGTATTGGTTCCGGGGGAAAGACGTCATTTTCTGGCTGTCGGCGATAATGAACGTCGCATCAAATCCACCGGTGATCTTCCGAGCCCAGTGAATTGCCCCGGAAGAACCACCATATGTATTCGTATTGTTATCGATGCCCACATACGTTGCGTTCGGAGCAGCCTTCAGGAACGTTATCGCACTGTACCCGTACCTGATCCCGATCTCAAGGATGGATGAGGGGCAAAGAACCTTGCAAATGGCATACTTCATCCTGTAATAGGGGACCCATTCGTCAAAAAGGTAGGCGAGTTCATCACTGAGATAGGCATATTCTCGAAAGTCAAACGTATTTGAGCGATATTCGGATAGGATCTTTTCTATGACCATTATCATGCACCTACAATATCCAGAGAGCATTCAAAATCTGTTTACTATCTTTCAAATCATTGAACACATTCATAGAACAGCATCCCTTCCCTGTCGGATCCGCACATCCGGGTGCATATCGAAGACCCCAGCAAAGTGGATCCCATCCGTTTTCGCTAGGACGGTCAATATCATCCCGTCGTGCATTAAGTGGAGATACTCTTCGAAACCACCGTGCCCCCATCCCCGGTTTGCAACGCCGACAGATACCGCATAATGTCCCGGAGCAAGAGGGACGGCCATCTTGAACTCCACAACGGCAACCTCGCCGGGGTTCAGGGGTTGTGTGGCAACACCCATGCAATAGGTGTTCGTCTCGGATACCGATACGCCGAGGCTGTTCCTGATGATAAAACCGTAATGGGGATCGTCCAGATAGCGCCGGGATTGCACGCAAACCCGGATTATTATGGTGTCGTCGGTCTCGACCGAATCGACATCCTCGCCGGCTCGGTTGAGGATCCTGAGCGAGGTTACGTCGACCTCACCGGTGGACACATCGGAGTGGAGAGCCGCATCAGCATGCACGCGGCGGTCAATCTGAACCTCCGAGGGGCCGATATGAGCCTTCTTCAGGAGGAGGCCCTGGTAAAAATCAACGACCTCTTTCGGCTTACCGGCCATTGCTATCTTCCCGCTCTCCAGCATGATCGCGGAATCGCAGAGCGTCTTTACCGCATTCGTGTCGTGCGACACGAAGATGATCGACCCGCCGGCCGCCCGGAACTCCTGGATCCTGCGCATGCACTTCTGCTGGAAGTAGGCGTCGCCCACCGAGAGCGCCTCGTCGACGAGGAAACACTTCGGCTCCGCGTGGATGGCGATGGAGAACGCGAGCCGCATCAGCATCCCGGAGGAGTAGGTCTTGATCGGGTCGTAAACGAAATCCCCCAGCTCCGTGAAATCGATGATCGACTGTTTTTTGCGATCGAGCTCGTCACGGCCCATCCCGAGAAACGTCCCGTTCATGTAGATGTTCTCCACTCCGGTGAGTTCCGGGTTGAAACCGGTGCCGAGTTCGAGCAGGCCGGTCACCTTGCCGTCGACCTCGATAGTCCCCTCATCCGGGATGATAACGCCCGAGAGGATCTTGAGGAGGGTGGACTTGCCGGCACCGTTCTGCCCGATGATACCGAGCGTTTCACCCTCTCCAACCTCGAAGGAGACGGTGTCCAGTGCGGTGAAGTCGCGGTGATACTGTTTGCGGAAAAGAATCTCCTTGAGCCGGTCTTTCGGCGAATGATACAGTTTGAACCGCTTCGTTATCCCGCTGACCCGTATCACAGGTATCCCTCCATGCTGTCGTTATATAGAGCGCTGGCAGTCATATGAAATCCCGGATGTCTTTTTCCAACCGCGTGAAGATGAAGTTCCCAACAAGGAGCAGGCAGATGCTCATCACGAAGACCAGCCCCAGATATGATAGCCCGGGAATCCGCTGGAAGACGAAAATATCCTGATACCCGCTGATGAATGCCAGAGCGGGGTTGTAGATCAGAATCCGCTGGGCAAAGTCGGGCAGGATTTCGTACACGTAGACGATAGGGGTGAACCAGAACCAGAACTGGATGACGACGGCAAGCATTTCCTTGACATCACGAAGGAAGACGACGAATATGCCGACGAAAAACCCGATCGAATACGCGAACAATTGCTGTATGAAGTAAATCAAGGGAAGGAACGCGATAAGGTAAGTGATCTCGGAACTGGTCGCCAGAAGAAACACAAAAAATATGCCCATGGTGACCGCGAAGGTGATGGTCTCGGAAACCACAATGAAGGCTGGAAACGTCCGTAGATCGACGTGTATCTTGGTGATGATGTGTTTTTTTTCAAGATACACCGACGACATCCTCGACACGGTGTTTGCAAACGCTGTCCAGGGAATAATGCCGGCTACAAGATAAATACCATAGTTGTACACCGAAGAAGAGCCCGGCAGCCGTGCACCCATGATGCTGGAGAATATGACGACATAGATGACGATACTCACCAGAGGGTAGATGAAATTCCATACGGCCCCCAGCGTTGCCCCGGAATAACGCTCGGTGAGATCGCGTTTGGCCAGTTCCAGGATAAGACGGATGCTCTTTCGAAGCGATGACACGGCAAAAACCTTTCCCGGGGTTCGTGAAAACCAACTCATGCAGCACTCTCCCCATCGTGTGTTTCGTAGACCATCTGCCGGATTGTTTCCCGGAAACCGGAAGTGTCAAACATCAGGGCACGATCCAGGCACGCCTGCCTGAAACGTTCGGGTTGCCGGGAGATCTGCATGACGCTCTTCCGGATCTCCTCCGGATCGGCCTCGACGAGCATCCCCGTCTCCGCCGTCACCGTCTCACGGAACCCACCCTCGTTCACTGCGACCACCGGCTTTCCCGCGGCCATCGCCTCCACCGGCGTTAACCCGAAGTCCTCGTCCAGAGCCGTGCAGACGTGGCCGCGGCACCGGGCGTAGAGGTCGATCAGTTCGTCTTCGGAGACCTCTCTCCGGACCTCGACGTTCTCCGGGAGGTCTTCCATGAGCCTGGCCGCATAACGGCCCGCGTGGTCCCCGGCGGCATACCCGCCGACGATGACCAGGCGCTCGTCCGGCATCGAGCGGAAGGCTTCGATCTGCAGCTCGATCCTCTTCTCAGGGTAGAGACGGTTCACCGAGAGCCAGAAGTCCCCGTACTCCTTGCAATGGTAGCGGGACACGTCGACGGGAGGATAGACGACCTCCGCATCCCGGCCGTAGCAGGTGCGGATCCTCTGCCGGACGTTTTCCGATATCGTCACGATGTTGTCGACCCGGCCCACGGAGCGCTGATCCAGTTGTCGGTGGAAGGCCACCCACGCCCGGAACGCCTGCCGCGCCATGAACCCCTGCCGCGACAGAAACGTCCCATACAGGTCATAGAACGCCCGCACCGGCGTATAACAGTACCAGAGGTTCGGGTGGTGACACCGGGCAGCGTGGTGGCTCCAGTTTCCGGTGAAGATGAAGAAATCGTAGTCGTCCGAGAAATCGGCGGAGGCAAACTTCCGGGTGGCGGAGATCTGCTTGAAAGGCGGGAGCTTGACCGTGCTTCCAAGACTCATGACCCGGACGCCGCCATCCAGCTTCGCGGCCGCATCCGTATCGGTCGTGATGACATCGGCGTTCAGGATCTTCGCGAGGGCGAGGACGACCCGTTCGCCGCCCCCGATCGCCCCGAAGTAGTCGTGGAAGATCGCGACTCTCATACGCGCTTCTTCTCGTCCATGTAGAAATTGAGTTGATCCCGGATGATGTCCTCGACGCTGTAGGTGGACGAGAACCCGAGCCGCCGGATCTTCGCCGTATCCGCAAACAGGATCGGGACTTCGGCCGGCCTGAACCGCTCCGGATCGAAGAGAATCGGGATCTTTTTGTCGCCAGAGTAGACAGTGATACCCTGATCGCCGGGAGCGAACTCGATCGCCCCTTCAAGCAGCATCCGGTCGACCTTCGTCTTCTCAAACGGCACACCGAAGACAGCGGACGTGTCCTTCTCGGTCGGCGCATCGACGGTCTTGCCGCATTTGACGGTCTCGATCCGGTCGACCGGCATCCCGGCGTTCTCGAGGGAGAGGAGGATGTAAGAGAGGACCGATGTCGTCCGCATCGAGCCCTGGTTGTAGACATCGCCGGGGTGACCTTTCTCCGCAATCAGGCAGTAGCCGTGGATGGTATCGAGGACGTGCGACCAGTCGCGGAAGGCGTTGACGTTTCCTATGGTGATGTGATCGATATCCCCTGCGGAATACTTCGCCACCTGGTTCGTCACGACCGAGGTGACGAACATGCTCCCGCGCCCGGCCCCTTCATGGTTGAAGGCCCGGGAGACGATCGCCTTCGTACCGTAGGTGTAGAAGTAGTTCCTCATCAGGTGGTCGCCATAGACCTTGCTCACGGCATACGGCGACATGGGGCGGAGGGGGTTTGTCTCCTTGATGGGCACTTCGGGGATAGAGACCGGTTCGGGATAGATCGTCCCGTAGTTTGCCTTCACACGCTCATACTGCTCGTCAGAGCTGAAGACCAGCCCGTACTCCTCGGATGATCCGGCAAAGATGATCGTCGGATCACAGTCCTTCCGGCGCACCGCCTCAAGGAGATTGTTCGTGCCGATGGAGTTGATCTGGGCGGTTTCGATCGGGTGCGAAAATGACCGCGGGACGAAAGATTGTGCAGCAAGGTGGAAGATGACATCCGGCTGCGCAATGTCGAGAGCGGTGGCCAGCCCGGAGATATCCTCCAGGTTCCCCTCAAGGAAGGTGATGCCGTTTGCGATATTCTTCCAGGCAATGTTCTGAGGAATAGCGCCGTCCGCCCGCCGCCGGACAAGCCCATAGATGTGCGCACCTTCATCAATCAGATACCGGGCAAGGTAGGACCCCACGAACCCGCTGATCCCGGTAATCAAAACGCTCCGATCCTTCCATGTCATACAATCTGCTCCCCAAATAGGCCCATAAATGCTAAAAGGCGTAAACCAGATGTCAGAGTTGGTTAGATATTTTGATAAACCTTCTCAAGCGTATCGGTGATCCGCCCCCAATCATACACTGCCGCCGCGTCCCGGCAGTCGGATGCCCTGGTCCGGGACAAATCCAGCCCCGCCCGGATCCTCTCCCCCATCTCCCCAGCCGAGAGCCGTGAGCGGTACCCGTTCACCCCCGGGACAACCAGATCCCCGGCCGCGTTCCCCGGGTGGTCCGTCGTCACCACCGGGAGCCCGCAGGCCATCGCCTCCAGCGCGGCAATCCCGAAGCCCTCGCGGGTCGAGGGGAGGACGAAGACCCGGGATGCCTTCATCGCGGCGATGACCGCATTGTAGTCGGGGAGGAAGCCGGTGAAGGTGACCGCCCCGGCAAGCCCAAGGTCGCGGGCGAGGGCTTCGAGCGCCGGCCGCTCGGGGCCGTCGCCGACGATCAGGGCCCGGAGGTCGGGGACCTCCTCCCGGATCGGCACGAGCGCCCGAAGGAGGACGTCGACATTTTTTTCCCGAATCAACCGGCCGGTGAAGATGACGTCCGAACTCTCCGCCGCCGGGGCGACGGCCGCGATCCTTGTTAGGTCGATCCCATTCGGGACCACCGGGACCGGCCCCGGAACCCCGAGCCCCTCAAGCGCCCGGGCCGTCGAGGGCGAGACCGCGACCTCATGATCCGAAAGCCTGGCTGCCAGCCGCTCGACGGCCTTCCCGAAGACCCCCCGCCGCCCGAGGTAGTCGTACCAGTAGTCGGCCCAGACCTCGTGCCAGGTGACGACGAGCGGGACACCCCGCAGGACCGAGGCGGCCTTTGCGGAGAAGCAGGAGAAGTAGGGGAAGTTCTGGCAGTCGACGACGTCGGCGCCGGAGGCGAGGAGCGGCCGGAGCACCGCCTTCCCAAACCGGAGCGCCTGCGGGACCGTCCGCCGGCCATCAATATAGAGCCCTTCACCCGGACAGACCCCATGGAGCGTCACCCCGTCCCGCTCGATCATCGCCGGGCCGTCCCAGGAGCGCATCCCGTAGACGTGGACCTCGTGACCCCGGTCTGCAAGCCGGACCGAGACCTCGCGGATGCGCTTCTCGACCCCACCCTTCACCCAGGGGTAGACGGCGTCGTAGACGTAGGCGATCTTCATGGCAAGAAACCCTGCAGGGCAGGGGCGTCCCTCTCTGATAAATTGCAAAAGACAGGGGAATAAGTATTCGATCAGGGGCGCCGTCCCCAGCCGTACCCCTTAATTACCGGCTGCCCCCTAGATCATCATAAGACCTATGGCTCCCGCTGCATTGAAAGATCATAAAACCGCCCTCACCGCCGCCGTCCTGATCCTCTTCATGCTCGTGGCGGTCCTCCTCCGGGCAATCCCCCACGCCGCGCTCGTCGACGGCTCGTTCACCAGCCTCATCGGCACCGACGCCTGGTACAACCTCCGCCAGGTCGAGGCGATGGCGGCGAACTACCCCCACTACGCCTGGTTCGACCCCATGACCGCCTACCCGACGGGGAAAGAAGTCGCGTGGGGACCGCTCTTCCCCTTCATCACCGCCACCGTCTGCATCATCGCCGGGGCGGCGTCCCGGCCTGATATCGTCTACGTCGCCGCGTGGGTTCCTCCGCTCCTCGCAGCCGCCGTCGTCCCGCTCGTCTACCTCATCGGGAAGGCCATCGGCGATAGGAAGACCGGCCTCGTCGCCGCCGGGCTCATCGCGGTCGTCTCGGCGTCGTTCTTCGCCCGTTCTATCTTCGGGTTCGTCGACCACCACGTCGCCGAGACCCTCTTCTCCACCCTCTTCTGCCTCGCCTACATCGCCGCGCTCGCGTATGCGGCCCGGCACCCGGTCTCGCTCGCGGACACAAAAACCATCCTCCCCGTCGCGCTCCTCGCCCTCGGCGCCGGGGGCGCATACCTCCTCGGCCTCCTCATCATGCCGACGATCATCCTCTTCGCGCTCATCGCCGGGATTTTTACGCTGGTCCAGGCCATCCGGAACCACCTCGACGGCACCGGACCGGAGGGGCTCCTCGTCGCGAACGCCGTCACCTTCGCCGTCCCGGCAGCCTTTCTGCCGCTATCAGGGTTCATGGTCGACGCCCCGGCGCTCTCGCTCTACTCGGTCGCCCACGTCTACGCCTACCTCCTCCTGATCGGGGCCACCGCCCTCCTCTCCGGCATCTCCACGGCGCTCAAAGGAAAGCGGCGCGAATATCTTGCCACCATCGCCGCCCTCGGTGCCGCCGGCATCGCCTTCCTCGGACTCACCCCGGTCGGGAAGGTGATGGCCGACGGCCTCTGGGCGTTCTTCGGCCAGGATATGGCGACCGCTGCCATCAGGGAGATGGCCCCCTGGGATGCCTCACTCGCGTGGCAGAGCTTCAACGTCGGCCTCCTCCTCATCCCGGCCGGGCTCGTCATCCTCGCCCTCCGGACCAGGCGCGAGAACCGCCCCGAACTCCTCTTTACCATTGTCTGGTCGGTCGTCATCCTCATCGCGACCATCCAGCACCTGCGGTTCGAGTATTACCTCGCCGTGAACCTCGCGCTCCTTGCGGCGGTCTTCGCCACATGGGCGCTCGGTTACGGACTCGAAAAGACAGCCGCGTTCTTCCAGGGGCCGGGAAGGGGGAAGGCACTTCCCCTGCCGGAGATTACCGCGGTTATCCTGGCGGTCCTCCTCACCGGAACCTTCGCCGGCGCATCGGCCGCAGCAAATTTTAACTACGCCTGGCATGATGTTGCCTACGTTGCCCTCGACGATGACTGGCGCGACGCTCTCGAGTGGATGAATATCAATACCCCCGATCCTGGCGTAGACTATTACGCTGTCTACGGTGAAGACGCCTTCACCTATCCGGAGGAGGCCTACGGCGTCATGTCCTGGTGGGATTGCGGCCACTGGATCACGTTCCTCGCGCAACGGATCCCGAACACCAACCCCTTCCAGGACCACGTCGGCACGGCCGCCGAGTTCTTCCTCGCCACATCAGAGGCGAAAGCTGACGCAGCCCTCACCACGGCAGGCTCCCGCTACATCATCACCGACGGCAGCATGGCCGCCGAGGGCTTCCCAAATATTGCCTACTGGCGGAACACGACGGCAGGAACCGACCCCTACGCCACCGGGCTCCTCGTCCCGGTATCGGGGAGAGAGAACACCTACAGCATCGAGTCGTTCTACAAAGAGGCTTACTACCGCACCATGGTAATGCGGCTGCAGGCCTTTGACGGGACGATAGTGGAGCCTTCGGAGGCCCTCTACGTCGAGTACGACGCCGACTCCATTCCTAAAACCGGCTATTCGAGACTGATCGAGAGCCAGACACTGTCTCCGGCCGAGGCCCGCGCGGCAGCTGACAGTCATTCCGGACCCGGGGAGGCCGCGGTCTTCGGGAGCGATATCCGTACGCCGCCGGCGACCATCCCGGCGCTCCGACACTATCGACTCGTCTACGAGTCCTCACCCGATGCGGTGACGAACGTGAAGGTCTTTGAATACGTGAAAGGCGCCGTTATCCCGGGCGAAGGCACCATCGAGGTCACGGTCGTCACGAACACCGGGCGGGAGTTTGTCTACCGGCAGGGGAGTGAGGATGGCACATTTGTCGTGCCCTACTCCACGACCGGCAATCCTTACGGCGTCAGGACCGTCGGGAACTACCGGATTGTCGGCGGGGGCGAGGAGATCGCAGTGACCGAGGAGGCCGTGATCCGGGAGGAGTAACTCTCCGGCCGTGGGGCTCACAGGTGCCGGGAGGGTGAAACTCGTGGTAACCCGGCGATAGAGAATGCGATCCTATTCGGCCGGAAAAGAGCGCCTCCACCCGGGTAAATCCTAGTGCAACGATTCCAAATTATCGGACTTATTTAGTACTCGTCCCCCCTCCCGATGGGGCTGGTGCCGGATCCGGATCTTCCCCGGGCTCTTCCCCTG
>ENA-UOOH01001337-UOOH01001337.1-fermentation-metagenome-genome-assembly--contig:-NODE-1337-length-24263-cov-20.605461_pt1 | contig 24263 bp, 22 predicted proteins | sample MGYA00245778_ERZ724025 | MGnify/ENA primary metagenome ERZ724025 (study PRJEB28704, sample SAMN03018313) | fermentation metagenome | biome: anthropogenic terrestrial biome; feature: soil... | reverse complement strand
TTAATGAGGTTGCGTTCTCATCAGCTCCAATAACAAAAACATGTCCATAAGAGTACATTTTATCTACAACTGGACATGATTATAGACTTAAATGAGGAGCTAGAACTGAAGGAAGCAAAAGTCTTCGCATAGCATTGAAGAAAATTCATATGCATATTTTATATGGGGAAATGGAGGAGTAATGCTTTGAAGAAAGGTGTTTATAAGAAATTGCGTTATAAATGCAACCAAAGGATTTCACTTTGCATAAGAATATTGGCTACCGGATTAATTGTGGTTTTACTGTTATGCAGTTGCACTACATATGAGATAAATAGTAATAAAACTGAGGATAAATATGTAACTGAGGACAATGAAATCATCTATAAAGAGTACCAGAATTTTGAGTTTGGTGAGGAAGAGGGGTTTATCGGTGGTGTGAGTAATGACAACGCCGAAAGCTCAGGACCGAAGAGCTTTGCAGTAAGCTGTGATGGAAGCGTATATTTTCTTGACACTCAAAAATACCGTATTTCTAGGTATTCTACCGAGGGGGTATTCCTTTGGAGTGTTGCGTTGCCTTCTGATTGTTATGGTCTTGATATGGAAGCAACCGATGATGCTCTTTATTTGGTCTGTGAAAGTGGAAGCTTGTATTGTATGCAAATCGACGCTGCTGTTGGTGATAAGATTGAGTTTTGGCAGGAAATTGGTCATGTTTCCAGAACTAATTTTGCCGGTTTATACTCTGAAAGTGGAATTGTATACTGTCGTATGTGGAATGGAAGTGACTTGCGTCTGACAATTGGACAAATGGTGGAAAAGACCGATGAGACACTAATAGAGCGAGATGATGACAGCAATAAAGTGATGTTGACTAAAGCCGGTATAACTTATAATGTGTCGTATGTGGCTGAGCCAATCGGTATATACATAATAAAAACAATTGATGACAGCACATATATTATTGAACATGAAGCATTGTTGGACAATTATCCCTTTGCAGAAACAAGGATCGGTAAGTATGATACTGATGGAAAGATAGCTACCGCATTGCCGATATCCACAAAGAGTTACAATTATTCACTACCGTTTAAGAAGTTATACGTTACGGATGATGGTGACGTTTATCAGATGGTTCCTACAAAATCTGGCGTTGCAATATTCATTGTTCCATGGTTTTCTGGTGAAAAGACTAGGATTACCGAGGCTATGCTGGAAGAGAATAAACTAACCCAGACAGAAAAGCAATAAGAATTTAATGAAAAACTTTTTTTGAAAGGATGATTACAATGAAGATAAGGTGTAAACCCAATAATTTGCTTCTGTGTATTTGCATTGCTGTATGCCAACTAATAGGCTCAGCATCTGTTACCATTGCTAGAGAAGATACAAAATACATAACAGAAAAAAATGAAATAACTTATAACGAATACCTGTATATTCCATTTGGCGAAAGCGAGGATATGCTGGGTGGAGTCAGCTATACCGATGCAGAGAGCCTTGGACCAAAGAGTTTTGCCATAATGAGCGATGGTACAGTGTATATTTTAGACAAGAAGCATATAAGAAAGTAATTGGTTACAGCGATATAGATATAAATGAACACTTAAACAATTCTAAATACACCGATTTCATTATGGACTGTTTTACAATTGAAGATCTCAAACAATGCGAAGTTAAATCAATAGAGGTAAACTATGTAAACGAAACCTTGCCGGGAGAAACAATAATTCTTTATAAAGACACATCTACAATAAGCACCGGCATAATTTGTATAGAAGGAGTAAAAGAAAAAGACAAACAGACTGTGTTTCGGGCACAGTTGGAAATAGCACAAATACCTTGATATAAGGTTTGTAGAGCACAAAGAAAACGAGGTGAGTTGAAATTCTGATATATCTCCAAACGATTGATTCCGAAGAGGATAAAACTAAGTTTGAACAAATTTATCTGAAATATCGAGGATTAATGTTTTATGTCGCTATGAAAATCCTCCGCAATGAGCATAATGCGGAAGATGCTGTGCACAAGGCATTTCTATCCATCCTTGAGAATCTTGATAAAATTTCTAATGTTGAATGTCCGAAAACACAATCCTACATCGTTATAATAGTAGAGCGGAAAGCCATAGATATTATTCGCACAAATACAAAAATAATAAATATTAACTTTGATGAAACGATAGGCGGAATTGAAATACCGCTTCCATGTGAGAATGAGGTCGCTGATGCAATGGTAAAGCTACAAAGGGACATGATTATGGGCTTAAAAGAGGAGCTGGAGTTGAAGGAAGTAAAAGTCTTCATATAGCGTTTAAAGATGTTCTTACGCATATGTTATACAAGGAAAATGAGTACCAGAATATTGAGTTTGGTGAAGAAGAGGAGTTTATCGATGATGCGACAGCGCCGAAAGCTCAGGAACAAAGAGCTTTGCAGTAGGCTATGATGCAAGCGTAAATTTTCATTGACAACGCGAATATGGAAAGTTATTCTAAAGTTTTTATCTGTAACAAAAAGTATGTACTTTACCAAGACTTTTTGCATATAATTATGTAAGGAGGTGAAATATTAAGCCAAATTACCCATGTTATCCAACATTTTTAGTATTTATTAATATGGCAAACTAAATCACACTAGAAAAGAAGGGTCATCATATTTTATGGTGAAAAAACATGAAACCCTTGGTAATCATTACTTTAAATCTATTTGTATTATAATAATTTAACACAACAAAAATATGTACGGAGGTTATTTATATGAAAAAATTGAAATTTACAGTCTTTCTGGTTGTAGCATTAGTAATTGCTGTTACTGGATTAGCATCATACAGCATTAATTCGTATAAAAAAATGAATGGACAGTATAGAATAATCAAGGCTGGAGAGCAAAGTCTTGTTTTACCCAAGCTATCGCAAGAGGATAAAAAAGATATTGCCAATAAAGTTCGCAATGAGGTCATTGTAAATAGGAGTCTGTCAGAAGTTATTGAAAATAATAAAAATTCTGAATTAAAAAATAGTATTGCATTAGATTTAGATATGAAAAACGAAAAAATAGAACTAAAAAATATACAATTTGATGAAGGATCATTTGATGTATATAAAGTTAAAAAAGAAGAAACAGAATTCTTGTTTCCTAAAGAGATGACTAACATTTTACTTCAGCAAACTAAGAATAAAGAGCAATATGTATTTGTTAGTGATTCAGGTTCTATATATCTTTATGATAATAAAAAATCAGATTGTTCAAAATTGATTCATGATGTTAGTAATGGGTACGATAAGAACGAATTAGCAAAATCTTATACAGAGGGCGGCGAACTGCTGGCATGGGCTGTCACACCAGTTATGAATGATGAAATTTCATTATTAGCATATGGAAGCAATAGAAGAACATATTTAACAAAAAACAGCATTGTCAGGGACATTTGGCTTTATGACTTGTATAGCAAAGAGGATTTTCTATTGGTAGAGAAAGCATATCCATTAGCATGGAATAGTAATTTTTTATATTATTGCGATTATAATGATTCTATTTTCAAAATTGATATTTTGACCAAAGAAACGGAGAGGATATTGCCCTCTGCAGCTAAATATTTCATTGATGGTAACTATATTGTGTTCACAGAGAAATTGGTTGATTCAAACCTTCTTTTATATAATTACAGGAATAATACGCTATTGAAATTGTCTAGTAGCAATCCGGATTACATTATTGATTTTGCTCTAAATAGTAATACTGAGCAAAGTAAGTTCCAAGCATCAGTAACAAAGTATATAAATAATAAATATATCGATACTTATCTAATGATTATTGACATCAATAAAAAAGCAGTAAATTTATATGATGGAATTTATGATGGAGCTGAAGGCTTTACGAATGATGGGTGGTACGATTCTTCGAATGTATTAATTACACTATATTATGACGGTATGAGAAAATCAGAATCACAAATGATAAATATCGATAATTTAAACTCAATTGATGCCCCCATAAAATTAACAGTCCTTGAGGGAGGTGCTTTTTAATGAAATGTTTTAGAATAACTTGCTTAATTATTATATTGTGTTTAATCGGTAATATTAGTGTTTCCGGAATTGCTATTAATAATACAACAATTAAATATGATGGTTCGTACTTGATAAGAGATCCTATACTAGATACGTTGCCTAGTTATAAATCTCCTTTTCGTGATTCTTCAAATCCTTCAACAGAAATATATGTTGCAATTACAAGCAAATATAACCAGCCACGTTCTATTGTTAACGGTACAACCCCGCATATTGGTGTCGATCTTGATAGACCAACTTGGAACAGTACAACAAGATTAGTATATCCTTGCACAACTGGTACAAACACAAATATTCCATATTCATGGGCGTTAAGATATAAAACTAGTGGGGATCAAAATAAATACATTTACTATAAACACGTAAAACCCACAGTAGCATCTGGAGTTAGTATAACAAATTTGAATGTACCGATTGCAAAAATCGGAACTCCTTCTGAAAATGGTGGCTATAGTGATGAACATCTTCATTTAGATCTTAAATCTACGTCTTCAGATACTATGTACGATATAAGTTATTATTTTGAGCATGTCGATAGCTGGAGATATGGTTGGGATATGACCCTTATATCAAATGTTTATATTGCTCAGAATGTTCTGGTATGTAACGCTTATGTATGCAGCGGAAATGTAACAACAACGAATAGGAAAGAATGCGATAAAGTAGAGTTATGGTATAAAAAAGCTACACAAACAAAATGGAATATGGTACAAATGGAGTTTGATGTGTATTCTACTTTGCCAGATGGAACCGGTGTTGTATGGTATTATGACTTAGAAGCACTGGGTAATATAGGAGATACGATTCAATTTTATATTGGTGCTTATAGGAAATACGATTCCGGATTTACAAACCTTGAAACACATCCTTGGGGTCTATTTCCTAACAAATATGCACATCCCGATATAAATGGGAACAATTATACTCCAAAATTCTTTTCTACAAAATTGGTTCCATGATGTTAATTATACTACAGTGAAAATTAAGTAAACCTCTATAGCCACTACTAATAATGGCTCATAGAGGTTTTTCTTTCTCAGAAAGATGTTGTATATTATGATTACTTCCCAGAAAGTCGTTAAACGACTTTTTTTTGCATGATTACCTACAGGAAATTACAGCCTGCTCAACTTGGTGCAATCATATTATAGGTTTCTTTTTTATTATCTGATACGAGTTGTCATATCTCGCTAGTTCACAAATATCATGTGGGTATCAGCACAAATAACGATTGTTGAGAGGGCATTAGGAAATAATTAAGAAAGAATTAGGAAATTAAAGATAGGTTGATCATTTCTCCAGCCTTAGGCACTACTATGTTTGAACCACTTGGTGATTATTCTCCTTGAAAAAGTTGGATCACATCTTATAATATAATTATCATCCAGAAAGTCACAAATGTCTTTCTGGTGAGATTTAAGATATCTTAAATCTCATCTGCCTTTGAAAGAAGACTGGAATTCCGTTGCAGGAACTCTCTGCCTTAGAAGAAAAATTCTCCGGGTGATGAATAAGGAATATTTATAAGTGAATAATCTACAACAATAGGGAATCATTTAGAACAAAAGTAATAGGTTTGCAGAATAAGTCATAAGCAAAAAACATTTAAAATTTTTGCTCTATATCGGAAGCGTTGAGACATATACTAAAGTTGGGCACCTGGTATATGTGGAGTGAGTGGTGCAACCGGCCATATATTAGTATTGCTGGTTTTCTAATTACTTTGTGTTGCACTATGACAAGAATACGGCGATTCCGCAGGAGGTTAACATTGCTTATTTGGCTTTATAAAAAAATCAGAAATAATTACGATTTGGTTGACGTCATTAAGATGATCCGTTTTTACAGATATGTTACTTTCATTATCATATCGCTTTTTTTCTTATTAAATAAATCATATGCTTCAACAGGTAGAAAGTTAATCTTTGTCATCTGTATAGGTGTATCATGCATATTGATAAATCATTTATATATAAAGTTAATAAACAGCAAAACAAGAATTTTGATACTATTGTTAATGGAAACAATCTTTAACGCCTTTATCCTTATACCATCAGGAGGACTTGATAGCCCTTACATTTGGTATTCGCTAAATACCATATTAGTAGCATCATTTATATTAAAACGGCGGATATATAGCTGGATTAACCTGGGGGTTTATCTGTTCAGTTCTACCTGGATTCTGTTCTTGCTGACAAAAACAGAATATAGCTTTAGTCAGGTATTGCTAGGGGAGTCAAACTTTATTTTAAGCTTGGTGTTATTCACTGAAATTGTACTCATTCTTTCGGAATATAGCGAAAAAATCCAACATAAAAATGAGTACTTACAAGGTTTGAATCAAAAAATTACGGCTGCTAATGACCAAATAAAAGAGTCAATGAATTATATTATGGAGCTATATCAGGCGGTGCATCTATTAACGACTCAACAGGATGAGGATAATCTGGAGAAAATACTAACTGATTATGCAATAAAAATGACTCATTGCAACCTTGCTTTTTTTAATAAAAACAATCAAACAACAACAGTCACAGGAGCAGGTAGTCAACCGGCTTCAACGAATGAAATCGAAATAAATATAGAAGAATTAGAGTTAAATTTGTCTTCGGTTCAATCATTAATATTGAATGACTCTTTATATATTCTTGCTCCGGTAAAGTGCAAGCTTAAGCTTTATGGTTACATTGGTATCAAGTTTATTGATATTAAAACTGAGGAAAAAGATATAGCGGATCAACTCACATTCCTTTCTGAATTGGGTACTATTGTACTGGAGAAATTTGAGCTGGAAAAGGTTAACCGGCATTTACTTATAAATGAGGAGCAGAACAGGATCGCTAATGAAATTCATGACGGTGTATTACAAAGGCTGTTCAGTATATCATGCGGTATTTATAGTATTAACAAACGAATTAAGAACATAAGTAAAAATGTTGTATCGTCAGAGTTATCCCATATTCGCATTTCTATTAATAATGCAATGAGTGAACTGCGTTCCACAGTATACGGTTACAGCTGGAATAAAGAAGGAGTTAACAGCTTTGTATCCGACATAAAAAACTATATAGACACTATCAGGAAGTACCAAGGTGTTGACATTCAGCTTGAATTGAATGGTGAACAGGATTTATTATCTTTAGAACAGAAAAGAAGTATATACCGAATTATTAGCGAAGCTACCGGAAACAGTGTTAAGCATGGAAAAGCAAAGCATATAACAATTCAGCTTAACGTGGAGGTATCTGATATATTACTCCTGATATCTGATGATGGGATTGGATTTGATAGAAATATTCTGGAAAATGAGAATAGAATGGGTTTAGGCATTCATAATATGCATTATCTTGTTCATTCACTTGATGGAATCATAAAAATGGATAGTAATATAGGGAAGGGTACTATAATAATTATTCATTTCCCCATGAAATCTAAATCGAATGTTTGCAGGGAAGGTGTTATATGAAAGTATTGGTAGTGGACGATCATCCATTGGTTCGAAGAGGAATTGTTTCAACAATATCCTTTGAAAACGATATCGAAGATATTACCGAAGCGTCAAACATTTCGGAAGCAATGAGCAACCTAATTAATAATAAACCGGATATAACTGTTATAGACTTATATCTGGGCACGGAAGACGGGCTGGAAATCGTAAATCAGGCAAAAGCAAAAAATATAAATTCAAAGTTTATTGTACTAACATCATCCTCTAAAAAAAGTGATTTTGCAAAGGCACAGAAACTTGATGTGGAGGGATATATACTGAAGGATGCTTTCGCAGAAGATTTTATATATGCTTTTAAAGTGGTTAACCGGGGGAAAAAGTACTATGATCCTGCGGTAATAGAATATAAATATGGAAATGGTGAAAAATCAAATCTGGATGAGCTGACGGAGAGGGAACTTGATGTATTAAAAGAACTATCTTTGGGACATAGTAATGGTCAAATTGCAAAAACATTATTTATATCGGAAAATACCGTAAAGAAGCATGTTAGCGCAATATTAAACAAATTGGATCTAAGTCATAGAACCGAAGCTGCGTTGTTTGCAATGAAAATGTCTTGTTAATTACTCGACTTTCCCGCCTAAGCTTGTTATTAGTGCTTTGGGCACTGGTATCGACATGCCGAGGTGTTGTATCATACCACCAGCGGTAAACGATCTTGCAGCGCAAAGCGTATTTTACAAGCAAAAATGCGTGTTACACACAAAATGCGTACCGTATTTTCGCAGGGTGCATAACCTTGAAACAGAGCTGTGAAAAACGGAAGAAGGCGCTGAATTACCCGCGTTTTGGTGCGCAATACGAGCAAGCGCTATTGAATCTAAATTGGAATGAAGTGGGGTGTAGTAGCTTGAAACGAAGGTTTATAAAACAAAGTCACAGTGCGAAAAAAATAATTATTGCTGCTTCAATCATCGTTTTGAATATTATTGGAATTAGCTATGCTAATTTTAATGAGGGGATTAGTTTGAAAGCACATGTTTCAACAAGTGATATTCAGATTGCCTTCGGGGATGGAGATTTGGAATATATACAGGGAACTGTTTTCAATTCAAAGGTTGATTATGCGAATGATCGACTTACAGTAATAGCTGAAGTATATTCTGATTATAAGGGAATTCTTCACTATACCGTTGAAAATACCGGAAAACTTCCTGTAAAGATAAATAATGAAGTAATCGAGCCCAATAATCAAAAGTCATTCAGGATGAATATTGATTCAAGCTTTACAGGTGCCATTGTAGACTATTCGCAATTAATAGATTAATGTCGCAGTTAAGAATATTCTATAGAAACGAAAGGAATGTATGTAACTATGAAAAAAATAGTTTGGATAATACTAACTGCTTTATTGATATCAACCAATTTGTCATCGGAAGTATATGGATTGTGGGGGGGAAGCTTAACTATCGAGAGCAAAATCACAGTTATTGAACTAGCTTGGATGGAAATTAATATAGAGGAGGAAATTCCAGATCAGTTTAGGTCGTCTTCGCCGGAAAGCGTTCTTCCGGGAGAAAATCTAATACAAAGCGAAGATTATACCCGTAACATGTCAAATCCACTTATGGAAAACGAACATGCAAATCCGGCAATATTGGAAGAAAAACCATTTGTTCAAACTGAAGAAACAATAATAGATTATGTTGAATTACCTCTAATCAATAATTCTGCAATCGAAGAAGATGCCCCGGAAAATTTAGAAAGCCCTTTACAATCGATCGAGATAGGGGAAGAAATGATTGGCCTTCCGGAAGAAGAAAAAATATTACCCTGAGTTAGTGAGAAAGAATCATGCAAAAAAAATATTTACCGCATAGACCTTCAATATTAAAAGGTTTAATAATGTTAGGGCTTTTTATCATTCTTTACCTATTGGACAACCTTCCGTTAACATACTTTGGTGATTTGCAAACATATGCGAATGAAATGAAAATTTTACTTTGGATTAGCTTAACGTTGTTTGCTGTAAAGCTACCAAAAATCCGGTCTGTCGCAAAACTAAGGTATAAAGAAGGATTGACCCTGTGGGCATTTGTTTTAGCTTTTATTTTTATTCTGATTTCTATAGGAGCCGGTCTTTTTGATGGGTTGGGAAAAAGCCCATATAGTCATTCGTTAAAAGGAATCATTTCGAATATATTCCAAATTGGCTCTGTACTTGTTTGCCGTGAATTAATTCGAGGGTTTACTATAAACAGCTTGACACGGCGTGATAATTTTTTTCTTATCACACTTTTATCGCTAATTTTTTCCGTTTCTAATTTTCCAATAAATATCTTCACAGGTCTTAATGATCTTGAAAGCGCAGTTCAATTTCTGGCGCAATATTTTGCACCCGAGTTTTCACATAATGTGTTGGCAACATACCTGGCTATGCTCGGGGGTACAACGCCATCCCTTGTATACATGGGCACACTGCAGGCATTCCACTGGTTATCTCCTATTTTGCCGAATCTTAGCTGGCTATTGTCAGCTTTAATCGGAATATTGTACCCTATTTTTTCAATAATTGCCTTACAAAACATATATAATCAAGAAGCAAAGTTATACAAAAAAAGAGATAACGAAAAAGACGGGCTTTTCGGCTGGATAGTTACAAGCCTGTTTTCAATCGGTTTGATTTGGTTTGTTGTAGGGGTTTTCCCTGTATATCCTTCTGTTATTGCAACAGGTAGTATGGAACCAATGATAAAGCCGGGGGATGTTATCTTAGTTGATAAATCCTTTGATAAAAATGCTTTAGAGATAGGAAATGTCATTCAATTCAAAAGAGATAATATTCTCATTTCTCATCGCATAATTGAGATTATTGAGGATGAAAACGGCAAAGGTTACCTGACAAAAGGGGACAATAACTCCGCTGCAGATACAAGAATAGTGAGATTAGATCAGGTCAGGGGTAAAATAGTTGAGGTAGTGCCAAAAGTCGGATGGTTAACACTTTTATTGAAAAACAGAACCGCAGCTCCTGATGATGTAGAGTTTTGATGCACTTGCCATCTGTTTTAGCCACCCGAAGCAAGATTGCCCGTGCTCAGTTGTTTATTCAATACTTTTAAGCAAATTATGATCACATGCGCTATATTAACTAAAAATGAAATTGGATAACACACCTTGATAAGTTGTGCGAGATTCTTTTCCAGCTATATGGTACGAAAGTACTATCCAATAATATCTTTTAGGTCATCTGAAATCAGTTCAATGTAGTAATGAAAATTATCTGTATGAATGAGGAAAAAAATAACACAAGGTTTAAAATATACATTGTGTTGAAACGAACGAAAACTATGCCGGCAATTAGTTTTGATTTGTTCTGCGGGTTTTACCCGGGCGAAATGCTAAACACAGATTATTTTAATTTGAAAAGGAGATCTGTTAGTATGAAAAAAGCAAAATTTTTAGTACTTGTCCTTGTTTGTGTTGTTATGCTTATGGGTGCAGGCTATGCACTTTGGTCTGAAACAATTGAATTGGACGCTACTGTCAATTCAACATACTTGAACATTGGTGTTACAGCTGAAACCGAAACTGAATATGTATATAATATTATTAACCCAGAAGCTTATGGAACAAAGTGTACCGTTAAGTTAACAGATAATGGTCGTGGCGCAGTTACAAACAGCACAAAGGCTGATGTAAAATTTAAAAACCTGTTCCCCGGCGTAACACAAACAGCTACAATTATGTTTATAAATGACAGCAAGATACCGGTTCAACTTGAAAAAGTCGTATATTCAAACCTTAAGAATATTGTTGGTGATACATTAACAGCTGATATAAAAATATTCACCAGCAGTGTAGAAAAGGATGCAGGCAATTTTTGGGATTACAAAACAATATTAGCTGGAAAAACCTTTATAGAAGGTGATCCGGACGGTGTTGTTCCAAGTGTTATTCTTGAGCCTAAATCAGTGTTCACATATATTATAGAAGTCTCGCTTCCTGAAGCCAGTGGAAATGAATCCCAATTAGAATCTTTTGATTTTGAGATTGATCATACCTGGCAGCAGGCAAGTGATGCTAGTGGAACCGAAATTCGTTATTGATTAATTCTTGTAGAAAATCTTAACCGGAATTACACCTTAGTCTATTAAAACCAAAAACGATTATATAGTGAAAAGGGCTGTCTCAATATTGATTTCGAGACAGCTATTTTCATGTCGTACAGAAGAGTATACTTTCTTATACAATGAGGAAAGCAAAAGGAACTCCTCTTTGCTTTAAACGTACTCTGGAAATACGCCTAATATTTTAGGGAAATATTGTATAATTAAATGGTATCCATCTTTCCATGGATAATTTTTATTACGGGGAGATTGACAGCAAAAATGAAAATATCTAAAAAAATCAAAACACCTTTATTGGTGCTCATACCATTGTTATTAGTAGTGACAGTTATTTATCTGGTCATGACCTACAAAGCAGAAAAGTATATTGAAGAGAAGCAAACACAATACAGCTATACCCATCAAGGTAGTGCTGCATATGAAGTGACCCTGATTCCCAATATACTATACGAAGAAAAAAGTCTAACCGAAAACAATATCTATATAACTGAATTTGTTGATTATATTGCTTCAACCTTCAGCTATCAGTTTACCGGAGACAAAGAAGCTGAGCTTGACTGTAGATATGACGTTGTTGCTTTAGTTCAAGGTTATACAGGAGATAAAGAAACATATAAATCAATCTGGCAGAAGAGTTTTACATTGATACCTGAAACAAGTGTAAGGGCTCAAGACAAAAAGATTTCAATAAACAAAAATATCTCATGCCCAATTAATATATATAGAACATTCGCGCAGCAAGTCAACGAGGAGTCAAAATTAAATACAAGCACAAATCTCATCATTCAAATGAATTTAAAATTAAAAGTTGACACTGAATATGGTTCAGTAGAAGAAATTATAGCACCGAACCTTACGGTTCCGCTTGATTCAAGATATTTTACAATATCGAAAGGAAACATAGATGAAAAGACCGGTAAAATTGAAGAAAACATTCAGGTAAAGCTTCCTTTGGATAAAAAGGTTGTATTTCTGTGTTATATTATTTTAAGTTTACTATTTGCAACATTTATAGTTTTAGTTTTCTTCGCGTCTGAACCAACTAAAGAAGACCTTTATAAAAAGCGATTGAGTAAAATATTTAAAAAGCATGGTAGTCGTTTGGTTGCACTTAATCAAACAATAGATGAGATAATAGAAAAGCAATGCAAAGTATGGTCAATGGAGGATCTCATAAAAATATGCGATGACTTGGTAAAACCCGTTTTTTACAAATACAGTGAGGAGAGTACAGAAATATCGCATTTTTATGTTTTTGATCGGACCTGTGTATATGTATATGATTTCGCGGAATCAAATCCTGATCTTAAAAAGGAAGAGACCGATGATGCAAGTACTACTTCTGTTCTATTCCCATACCAAAAAGTATTATAAAAGTATGTATTAAAGAATGATTCTTTATGTTGTTAGTATTGGTAAAATAAAATATGACTATCTATATAAGTTGAACTTAATTTTACTTATGCTGTGACGAGCAAATAACAGATGAGGTAGGTGTTTTTGCGAAGGCACAGCATTAGGAAAATGTTCAACTTATCCGGGATATTCGGAGGGTATGCTTGTGAAATACTTGAAAAAAATTAGTACGAATAAATTATTGAATATTCTTGTTGTATTATTCGTTACAGTGCCAATATTCTGTATTTTAATAAATGTAACCTATGCAACAACGGTAAGTGATGAGCCCGATGTTGAAATTACGATCAACACCGATGGGAAAGTAAGTGCTGTCGGTAATATATTTGATGATATTTTATGGTACCCCGGTGTTAAATCAAAGGGTGTAATCAGGATAAACAATAATTACAAAGATATAAGAATTAATGAAATTGGGATGAAGGTATCAATAGTTACCAGTAACAGTAATCAAGATATTGTAGAAGCATCGTTTTTCGATAATATGCGGTTGACTGTAAAGAGAGGAAAATTCCTTGTTTTTAACGATAACATTATTGATGACAAATCATTTTCTGAGCTAATGAGTGCAACAAATGATGGTATCCTTTCGGAAATTAGGTTTGAAATATCAGAAAAATATAAAATTCTTCAAGCAGATTCAATGGATTTGCAATACGAGTTATATATGGACAGGGCTTCAGGAAATGAACTGCAAAATCTAAGCGCAAACACAAAATTCCTCCTTCATTTTGTTGAGGAATAGAACCTTATAGCCCGCTGAAAATAATCTGCATACAACGTCTTTGAAACTTGTACTATCATTGCATAGAATGCTGAATTACAGGTAGAAATAAAAAATTTAAATAACATGAATTTTTGGCGCTTCATTTCGAATAATGTGTTATCTTTATTTAGGGCATTCCGTTAATCGGAGGCATTCGAGAAAAGCTGCGTAATCATATTGTGATTGCACTAGGAAGTTGCAGCTCGCTGCAACTTCCTGTAGTAAACCCTTAAAAAATCTATAAGTGAACCTGTAATAAATCTGTAAGTAAACCTTTAATAATCCCGTAAGTGAACCTGTAAGAAAAAGTTTTTCAAGACTTTCTGGTAAGCAATCATAATATACTATATTTTATGATCCTCTAACACGGAGAGTTTTCTGTTTCGTAATGGACCACGCCACGATCTGCATCAACTGTAACGACACATCCGCTTTTCAATATGCTGGATGCGTTTTCTGCACCAACAATAACCGGTATATCCAGAGCCATTCCAACAGTAGCTGCATGATTATTGGCACCGCTTTCTTCCACAATCAATGCGGAAGCGTTTTTAATCATTGGCATCATATCATTTGTTGTATAAGGCACAACCAAGATTCTTCCTTCAATAAACTTTTTTTTAACGTCTTCAAGTGTTTTTGCTACGCATAATTCGCCTGTTATCACTCCGGAACCCACACCTGTTCCCTTAACCAATACATTTCCAACAAGCTGAACCTTCAGTATGTTTGTTGTTCCGCTTACACCTATAGGTGCGCCGGCGGTAATAACCGTCAGATCACCGTTTTTCACAAGCCCTGATTCCAATGCTTTTTCCACACCCATATCAAACATTTCGTCAGTGGATGAGGCTTCCTCTACCAGATATGGAGTAACACCCCAGGACAAGGATAGCTGTCTCTGCGCTTTGGGGCATACCGTTGTTGCAATAATGGGGCAGTCGGGTCTGAACCTTGAAATCATTCTTGCGGTATGACCGGAATGTGTAACAGTAATAATTGCGGACGCCTTTAAATCTAATGCTGTGGTACATGTAGCATGGCTAATTGCATTGGTTATCGTTGGTATCATTTCGAATTGAGCATTTAAAAACCGTTTCCAGTAATCCATGGAGTTTTCAGCTTTTTCGGCTATCCTGGACATGGTATTTAAGGTTTCCACAGGGTATTTTCCTGCAGCGGTTTCTCCGGAAAGCATAATAACACTGGTACCGTCATAAATGGCGTTTGCGACATCGCTTGCCTCTGCACGGGTAGGTCTTGGATTTCGAATCATAGAATCCAGCATCTGAGTCGCAGTAATAACGGGTTTTCCATTGCGGTAGCATTTCTCTATCAGTATTTTTTGAACGATGGGAACCTCTTCTACGGGTATTTCAACACCAAGGTCTCCTCTTGCTACCATAATACCGTCAGAAACCATAATAATCTCATCAATATTCTGAACCCCTTGACGATTCTCGATTTTTGATATCACCTTAACTCCATGTCCGCCATGTTTCTCCAGTACCTTTTTAATTTCGACCACATCTTCTGCTTTTCTCACAAAGGATGCAGCAATAAAATCCACATCATTTTCAATTCCGAATTTAATATCATCAATGTCCTGCTTTGTAATGGAAGGAAGATGGATCTCGGCTCCGGGAACATTTATGCCTTTATTATTGCTAACTTTTCCTCCGTTTAAAACAGTGCAATAAATGTCTTTCCCCTTGATTTCCTGCACTTCAAGCTCAATGAGACCATCATCTATAAGAATACGATCTCCTTTTTTCACATCTTTGTATAGCTCTTTGTAGGTTATTGACACTCTGCTTTCATTTCCCAAAACCGATTCATCGGTTAATACAAAGCTACTTCCGGATGTTAAAACTACGCTATCATTTTCAAACTTACCGGTTCGGATTTCCGGCCCCTTTGTATCAAGAAGCAGAGCCACAGGACACCCTAACTCCTGTCTTACTTTCTTTAGCATATCAATTCTTCCTTTGTGTTCAGTGTATGAACCATGGGAAAAATTCATCCTTGCTACATCCATTCCTGCTAAAACAAGCTTTTTCAGAATTCCCTCATTGTCGCAGGCTGGCCCGAGTGTGCATATGATTTTTGTTTTTCGCATTTATTTACAAACCTCCAGCATGAATACTAATTTCCAGTCGTTTTTGCTATTTGAAAGGTAATACCCATGAATATTTTTTTATTTTATGTACATATTTTATCTTCCCAATACTCTTTCTCGATGCATTTATATTCCGAATGCTTTTATCTTCTAAGCGTTCTTGTTTTCTGGATGACCTTTTCTTCGGGTGCTCTTATTTTCTTGGTGATCTTATAATCTTCCGGGTGCACTTATCTTCCAGATAGTCTTTACTTACGATATCTTTCTTCCGGTAAAGAATAGCATAGGGTATCAGCGGGAGAACACCTAAAAACCCCTCAAAATTTAACATGTTTATGTAAATCTACTGTGAGATCCGTGTTAAAAGATTTTTATGTACCAACATATTATAGGGATTGTCTTAAAAAAAAGCAAGTCACAATATTGAGTTTGTTGTCAGGTTGTGTAGTTAGTGCAATAATGATGTTAGGATATGCCAAAGAGTTGCATTTATTTAGAGTTGGAGTTCAAACACCCACAGGCAAAAAAAGCGGTGAAACCCGCTTTTTACATACGAAGATCATCTACGAAGTTCACCGTTTATAATCGGTGATACTTTAAGTAGCGTAGGTGCCACAAGTGATGTAATCACAATTCCGGTTATAAATTGTACAAGGTTCATAGGAACGCTGAAAACAGGCGATACAGGATTACCGTATAAAACGTATTCGGTAATATAATATCCTATAACCATGCATGCTCCACCACTTAACATTCCCAATATTGTTACAGGTCCAAACCCGGTTGTACTATGTTTTTTCTTTATCCAGTAGCTCAATACAAATACAAGAACAAGGAAAACGATAATGGCAACAGTCAATATAAGCTGTACATCTGAAGCCATCTTTGTTACATTCTCAGCAGACTCTTCCATGGTACCTGCAAGATTATCTATTGAAAAGCGGACAGTGCGCGACAACGCATTTTTTATCATTATAAAGAAGCTAGCCCATATAACAATAACAGAGCCTATGGAAATGAAAGCTTGTTTTTTTGTTTGCTGCCTAATAATGAGTCCCATCGCAAGAGCCATAAGAGATTTAACAATAAGCGTTGGAAGAGCCCATTGAGCAAACTGAGAGAAAAGGTCGGCAAGCATTGAACCAACTCCTGAAGCAAAGGCTCCGTAAAAAGGACCAAGAATCAGAACCGACAGAAAGATAAAGCCATCACCAAAATGGATATACCCATGAGTTGAAGGTATTTTAATGATACTTGTAGCCAAGAACACAAGGGCTGTCATCAAACCGGTGAGAACTATTTTTTTTATATTCTTGTTCATATTTATTCACTCCATATTGAAATTTATTTCTGTTTTGATACAATATTTATATCATATGACTGACCGTTATGAAAGTAGCAGTTTTGCAAAATCCAAAGGGTACAGATTGCAGGGGGACAGCTAATGATTTTGGAGTCCGCTTGGTACAGTAGGGAAGAAACAGATAAACCTTTATATGTACAGCTATACTATTGCATAAGAAATGAAATAGAGATGGGAAAAATACCGGCAAACCACCCTCTTCCTTCGATCCGTAAGATCAAGAAAGAATTAGGGCTTAGCTCAACTACCGTTGAAAATGCGTATAATCAACTCATGGTAGAGGGGTACATTTATAGTATTCCACAAAAGGGGTATTATGCATCCACTTTGGATAACTCTTTCCTCTATATAAAACCGGTGAAGGAAAAAGAACTTAGTCCAACAAAAGAAAAATATGCGGGAGAGTATTTTGACACGGGACTATTTCAATTTCATGAGTGGAAAAAAATTTACGGTCGAATACTGGAAGACTTCAATGTGAGATTACTACAGGAAGGAGATCCCCAGGGTGAGCCTGAACTCCGCAAAGCCTTGTCTGATTATGTGTATAAGGCCAGAGGGGTTATGTGTAATCCCGAACAAATAATAATCGGAGCAGGTGTGCAGACCTTGCTATATACATTTTGCGACATTACAGAAGGTATGTTGACAAAAAAGGTTGCATTCGAAGAACCGGGATTTGTTGATGTCAGACCGGTGTTCCAAAAACGAGGGTTTTCACTGCATCCCGTGCATCTCGATAGTGGCGGGATACACGTGGAGTCATTAACCAGAGAGGATGTATCAGTATGTTATGTTAGCCCATCACATCAGTTTCCAACAGGCTTAGTTATGCCTATTCAAAAGAGGGTAGAACTAATAAAATGGGCGGAGCAGACGAATAGCTATATCTTAGAAGATGATTATGACAGCGAATTGCGGTTTTTGGGAAGACCTGTTCCATCTCTTTTCAGCCTTGACAACAGTGGAAGAGTTATAAATATAGGATCATTTTCAACACTAATAGCACCATCCCTTCGAATAAGCTATATTATTGTACCGGAGCGAATTAAAGCAAGGTATCAAAAGATGATACAGGGGTATCGTTCAACGGTATCAATGGCTGAACAGCTTACGCTGGCTGCCTTTATAGAAGAGGGGTTTTTTAGCAGGCATCTTCGCAGGATGCGAAAAAAATACTCGGAAAAGCTAAAAATACTTATCTCTGCTATGGCGCCATATCAAAAAAATATAACATTGCATCATTCCGATACAGGTTCGTTTGTTTTGCTTGAGACACAAAACAGTACAGCAGCTGACGCTGTCCGAGAAAATTCCAAAAGAATAGGGTTTGAAATGGAAGAATTGTGGGAGAATTTTTTTGTTTTCCAATACGCAAAAATACCGGAGGATAAAATACAGGATTTCATATCGAGAATACAAGAAGAATCCTCGTCACGCCATTAAAGATAGCTTTTCATCACACAGTAAGGATGTGTCTGCTCGCCTATGCATACTAAGAGGGAGAAGAGGATTTACTTATAGCCTCGATGGTGTAAACTTTTCAATAATCTCTGCCAGTTCATCATACTGACATGATAAAATTTCAATAAATTCAACCACCTGCTTATCCTTTAAAAGAGGTGGGAACGCAAGATAGAGGTTTTCTATGAAAGACTCGTCAATTACATATTCATCAGATTTGTAAGCAATAGGGCAGGTTCTGAGACTTCGAAGATCAAGCCTGAATTCCATCCTGCCCAATTCGTTAATATAGGGGATTACGGGAAAAATCCTGCACGAAAGAGGCCTATACTCTCTTGGACAATGGCCACTGCAGGTTAAGTATTTTATTTTATAACCATTTAATAGTGAAATGTTGCTGTCTATAATATTGAACCAATTGCTGTCTTTAGAGTCGAACTGGACGCTGTCTGTTAAGCTTAATCGGTTATTGTCCTCTAAGTTCAATCGGTTACTGCCTTTTAAACCAAATCGATTATTGTCTTTAGCGATAGAATTATGCCGGTTCTTAAAACTGAACTGGTCGTTGCTTTTTGAGTCGAACTGGTTACTGTCTGTTAAGCTTAATCGGTTATTGCCGTTAACGGTAGAACGACAGCTATCCACAAAACTTAACCGGTCGCTGTCTTTTTTATTGAATCGACTGTTGCCCTTTAAGTTGAACCGATTACTTTCAATACTCTGAATATCCTGATACATAAATTCTTCAAATGGGAACAGTAGCATTCCATCGCTATCGGTACCGCAACAGCATTTTTTGTTGCATAAGACACCGCAATCGTATGATAAAGGAGTGCCATCCCCTATTTTATTCCACACCTTTTTATATAGTCGTATATATTTATTTTTATGTCTATGCATTACTCATTCCTTATTCTTTCTGTTTAAAAATGTTGTTCTATGCAGTGAGTTCAATTAGTATACAGTTTACCCGAAAGGCATACACATATCTTTCTGACAATCATTATAGTATTCTCAAAAAGCAAGTATTCAGATTTTCAGCGTATTCGTATTATTCATCACTTTTCTCATCTCTATTGTAAAACCAAATCTAAAATCTACAACTCCGGTTTTCGGTAACTATACCAAGACTTTTAAAACCCTTATTCAAAGACCTACGTAAAGACCTATACTATGAGCTATAATATGAACTATATTATGAACTACATTATGAACACTTCATAAATCACAGTATCTGACAAAAAAACTCAAGACTCAACAAAGATAAAAGAGGATTTTATTTTCCTGAGTTATAGTAAGAGAATATAATAGATTCGAAAATCCGTCCGGGTAATATTTTCTTTATTGCTACCGAAAGCTTTTGATCAAATTTACCCACTATATAACGAAGCTTTGGCTTTTTGCGTTGAATTACTTTCGTTATCAGTCGTGCTAGCACTTCAGGATCACTGCCATGGGATTCGTCATATTCTATTTTTGAAGTTACTCTTAAAAATAATTCCCGGTATGGAGAGTTCTCAGAACCAGATAGTGCCGCATGAGGACGGTATTTTTGAGAGCCTGACTTATGGTCTGTTGGTTCAATTAGGGTTACCTTAATGCCAAAGGCCTTTGTTTCCATGCTAAGAGCTTCGGAAAAGCCTTCGATAGCAAATTTGGATGAGATGTAAGCGCTCTGAAAAGGGATAGCCAAAAGACCCATAATTGAACTAAAGTTTATAATATGCCCGCTATGCTGCGTTCTCATTTTTGGAAGAACAGCCTTGCACATTCTGATGGTTCCTGCAAGATTTGTGTTAAGTACCTGTTCATACTCTTTAATGCTAGTATCCTCAACGGAACCTATCACAAGCATTGCAGCGCAGTTTATCAATACATCGATTCTTCCCTTTTGCGCAATAATATTATTTACAAGGTTGTCAATGGAGCCCTGGTCGGTAACATCAAGATATACTTTTTTTAAAGGATTGTCATCTTCACAGGGCATACCCTTATGCGATCTTGCTCCTGCATAGACTGTGCAGCCCACCTGTGACAATTGCTTTGCTACTGCAAAGCCTAAGCCCGATGATGCTCCGGTAACGAGAATTACTTTATCAATTTTATTCATATATTTGTCCCCTTAATAATATAATTCAGCATAAACTCAAATCATGAAACCATTTTAATACATCCAGTTAAAAAAATCAAAAATAAGTGGCTATTTTAAGAAAGTATGATACAATGATTTTGTGCTTATTTCGTTACAGGTTATATGATCTGGTGATATGCATAAAAACTAAAAATACCTGAGATATAAACAAGGAGATGTTAAGTATGGACCTATTTCAAAAGTGTTTTGATTACACAACAGCAAAAGAAGCGATAGCAGCAGGTATATATCCGTATTTTCATTATTTGGAATCCAGGCAGGATACGGAAGTGATTATGGAAGGCCGTCCGATAATTATGATAGGTTCTAACAATTATCAAGGGCTGACATCTGACGAACGTGTAATTGAAGCAGCAAAAGAAGCTTTATTAAAATATGGTACCGGCTGTTCAGGATCAAGATTTTTAAATGGTACACTAAAATTGCATCTTGAACTGGAAGAAAAATTAGCCAAATTCTTAAATAAAGAAGCAGTAATGACTTTTAGTACAGGCTTTCAAAGCAATCTGGGCATTATTTCAGCAATAGCGGGAAGAAATGATTATATCGTCTGCGACAAAGAGAATCATGCAAGTATATATGATGCCTGTCGTCTAAGCTATGCAAAAATGGTCAGGTATGAGCATAATGATATGGAGGATCTTGAAAAGGTTCTTTCCGACATCCCAGAAAATAAGGGTATTCTTATTGTTACCGATGGGGTTTTCAGTATGGGTGGAGACATCTGTGATCTTCCTCAAATCGTTAAGCTGGCTGAAAAATTTGGGGCAAGGGTCATGGTTGATGACGCACACGGCTTAGGCGTTATAGGCGAAAGAGGTCGTGGTACAGCGGAGTATTTCAACCTTGAGGACAAAGTGGATATTATCATGGGTACTTTCAGTAAATCACTGGCAAGTCTTGGAGGATATATGGCAGCAAGCCAGGATGTTATTGATTATGTTAAGCATAATTCAAGACCTTTTATCTTTAGTGCTTCAATACCTCCATCTAATGCAGCTGCTGCATTAAAAGCTCTTGAAATTATTGAGCAGGAGCCCCAAAGAATGAAGAATCTGCTTCGTATTGCCGACTACATGAGAAATGGCCTAAGAAAAATGGGCATTCCAATTTTAGAATCAAACACACCTATTATACCCATTATGACATATGATAACTATCGAACCTTCATTGCCACTAAAATGCTTTTTGAAGAAGGTGTCTATGTCAATCCTGTTATTGTTCCTGCTGTTGCACCCGGTCAGTGTCTGCTCCGTACCGCATATACGGCAACACATACCGAAAATCAGATGGACAGGGCGATGGCTGTAATTGGAAAAGTATTTAAGCAACTGCCACCAAGAGAAAATGTTGGGCAGTAGTATAAAATGAACCCTATTAGTAAACGCAATAGAGCTGGGTTATAGTGCGAAAGTCTCTAAAAATACTTGAAACAGAACCCCATATTTGTTACAGAGTAAGAGATGTGGTGTATATTCAAAGAAATGAAATCACCCCGAAGAGATTACAACCTAGCGGATTACAAAAATTAAGTTTTTGATCGACTCTCTTCATAAGAGCCAAAAGTAAAGACCAAAAAAAAGATGTTGCGTCTAAGGGATTTAATACCCTTGAATAATTCGGTATAGTCAGTAGAAATATTGGCTATGCCGTTTTTTACTTGAGGCTTCGGAAATTCACCCGGAATGATACAGATGCTAAAGAAAAGCAGATGAATCAAAAATCTTGTAATATTAAACAATTCCATTGTAGATAGACTTGTTAAATGATATACAACCCCTGAATTGGCAGAGTTATTATCGGTTTTATTCAGATAGAGATTCCTTTGTTTTGACATTGATGAAGTAATTGTACTAATCACAAACTCAGTCAGCCTTGCAGGAAATGGTTAAGATAGGCTCATGATTACTGTTTTCAGAAAAAGTTATTATAATTTCATCAATTTGTTTTGAGTCATAATGCCTTATACCATCCTTATTAAAAGAATAATTATAATTTACAGGAACCTTTTTGAGTGCTAATTTATCTTCTAAGCGCTCAATCTCTATGGGGTAGCCGGGATATACCTGCTGAAATGTTTGATAAAACTTTTCGAAGTCATCAATACTTCCGGTGATTGGAACCTCTTGATTTTCACTGATGTTTGCATGATCATCTTTCTTTAAAAGGTGCAGCGGAAACGGTATACCGTCCATAATCGTAATACCACAAGCCTCCTTTGTCTTCTCGGAAGTGCGTAAATGTATTGAAAAATCTGAGAAAAAGTAATGATGTTTATATTCAGGTTCATGATACAGTACATGGAATTCTTTAAGAATGAACAATGCACTTTTTTCGTTTTCAGAAAATTCTATTAGTAGCGAATTGTTGGGTAAGCTTTCTACCGAGAAGATGTTCATTTCATTTGGGCTATCTTCAAGCTTTAGTTTTAATTCTTCCATAGATTCATTTGTATGAAGGTAAACATATGGCCAGGAACTATATAAATTTTTCAGTGGTATATCACAGGTAATTCCGCTAAAAAAATCGGTAGAAGAAATTCTATCAATTTTCACCAACCCACCGCATGAAGAAGTAAAAACACAAATAAGAATAATTAACAGGATATTCCTTTTCATTCCATCACCGCCCATGATATATGTGTCCGGGAGCAAAGAACCCCCGGTAACTTATGCTCATTTTTGTTGTATGATCTCTATTTCAACATCTGTACCTTGAAGTAATGCTTGCAATCGTTTAAAGAATTTATGCTCCTCTGCATTTATAGAGGCACCAAGAACGATAAGGTGTATATTGCGATTGTTTGCAAAATCTGCAATTGTTTCAGAGATGTTATCAGCCCTTAACATTGTCATTTCAGCATCGTAAAGCTTTGAGATTTTGAAAAGATATTCAATCGCCTCGCTTTCACGAGCATTGTCCAGTATGTTCCATGAATTTTTTGCTACATGAAGAACGTGCAGATTTCCGTCTTTAGCTTTGCGTTGCGAAGCGGCTTTAATAAGCCGTTCACAAGTTTTTTGTTTCGTTACACAGACCAGTATGTTTTGATATATGTCCAATTTAACCCCTCATTTTCACTAAATATTTAGATTCTATAGTGTTTTCACAGAAATCATCATGATGAATAAAAAAATCATATAATTCTTTATTCGGGAATGTATATCCTTTAATGATTTCGCTTATTTATCCGTGTCATTGCCAAGCTGCCCTATAATATTATGATTGCTTCCTCGAAAATAGTAAAGCGACTTTTTTCTACAAGTAAACCTGCAGAAAAATGTTGCATGCTTTAACCTAACCTAACCTAACCTAACCTAACCTAACCTAACCTAACGCAATCACAAT
>ENA-UOOH01001335-UOOH01001335.1-fermentation-metagenome-genome-assembly--contig:-NODE-1335-length-24270-cov-44.845633_pt1 | contig 24270 bp, 26 predicted proteins | sample MGYA00245778_ERZ724025 | MGnify/ENA primary metagenome ERZ724025 (study PRJEB28704, sample SAMN03018313) | fermentation metagenome | biome: anthropogenic terrestrial biome; feature: soil... | reverse complement strand
TTTCCGTCGCTCGATATTGCAGGAGGTTCAATCGGATTGCAGCGATTCTTTATTTTTAAACGTAATACCCCGCAGCTCGCTGCGGCTGGGATAAAGGGCATGCGTATTCAATTTAGGCTCAGATCTGCTTGGCCTGGCTCCAACTTCATGCGGCAGCGCCTCGGATGCCCCGCCGCTTGCGGCGTGGGTGCGCTGCCGCCGTTTCACTAATCAAAAATTTTATCGCACCATCAAAATCATTATTAAAACTCATGTGCCCCAACCCCCTCTTTTCCAGTGGATTTCTTTTCTCGCGTCCGTTCTCGATCCCAATAAGGCGATTTGCACTTTGGATTCGGACACACTTTTGGCTGCTTGTGTGGATCTCTTGGATACCACTCATGGCCACACCTCAAGCATTTTAATTTTGTTGGTTCGAATTGCTCGCCGCACTTAGGACATATTACCATTATCAATCCCTTATTTCAATCATTATAGTACATCACCCAAATTACTACTCAAAAGTATATAATCCTGTTGGTATATGTACCACTAGGGATATATACCATAAGGTACATAGTATGAGTGGTGAATTGTGATGGCTGATATGCGGGACGCGCGGGGAAAGGCAATAGCTGATCAAGGCAACCAGATCAAGAAGGTCAACGACCACTCTTTCAAGGTAAAATCGCAATCAGGAAGCAAGGTCTATGAGGTCAAAGCAACACCCAACGGCATGACTTGCACCTGCCCTGATTTCGTCTATCGCGGTGGAAAGTGCAAACACATACAGGCGACACGCTATTACCTTGAAATCGAGAAAGACACCCCACAAGGCATAGTCACAGAAAAGGTCCACCTGACCTATAAACAAGCATGGGATGCCTACAACGCCGCGCAAATGGCAGAGGTCAAGCTATTCGATGAGCTGTTGAAAGACCTGGTAAAGACTATTCCAGAACCAGAGCAGACTATGGGAAGGCCACGCATACCACTTCATGAATCCCTGTTCTGCGCGATCCAAAAGGTCTATTCTCAGCTTTCCAGCCGCCGCGCGCACGGTCTCTTCCAGAATGCAACAGAAAGAGGCCAAATCGAGCATGCCCCCAACTTCAACCAGCCATCGATCCTCTTTAGGAACCCTGAGATAACGCCAATCCTACACGAGCTTGTCACTCTATCGGCCTTGCCTGTCGCTGGAATCGAGGTTGACTTTGCTGTAGATTCGACTGGATTTAGGACGACTCAATTCAGCGCCTATAATGGGGTGAAGCACGGCCAAAAGAAAGAGCATCATTGGGTTAAGGCTCATCTCTGCGCTGGGGTCAAGACAAACGTCGTTGCTGCTGTTGCGATTACAGACGAGAACGGCGGCGATTCGCCACAGTTTGGACCTCTGGTAAAGAAGACGGCGGAAGGCTTCAAGATCAATGAGGTATCTGCTGATTTGGCTTACTCCTCGCGCCTCAATCTTCAGTTAGTGGCAAACGAGGGGGGCAAGGCATACATCCCATTCAAGAAGAACGCTACTGGCAAATCCAGAGGTTCAATGCTCTGGAGCAAGATGTATCACTATTTCCAGCTTAACCGCGACGATTTCATGGAGCACTACCACAAGAGGAGCAACATCGAGGCTACAAATGCTGCGATAAAGAGGAAGTTCGGAGAGACCTTGAAATCCAAGAATCCTGTTGCTCAGGTAAACGAGTTACTGGCTAAAATAATTGCGTACAACCTCACAGTAGTAATCCATGAGATGTATGAGAACGGGATTAATCCAGAGTTCCTGCAAATAAGATATAACTCAATTTCCTAAGAACATTTTTATTTCTAATGGAATCCTAGGTAGAGGGGATACAGATGAATAGAGAACTTATCCAGCAAACGCAAAGCCAGTTTGATGCTCTGGCGCAAAAATTAGACGATGGTACTGAATTCTGGTATGCCCGTGATCTGCAAAAACTATTGGGATACACCAATTGGCAAAATTTTTCCTCTGCCATCGGGCGAGCTATAGAGTCATGTGAAACGGCAAAATTCGATAGCGGAGAACATTTTAGTGCTATCACTAAAATGATCACGCTTGGTCAGGGTGGGAAAAGAGAGATTGAAGATGTCGCGCTCACGCGCTATGCCTGCTATCTGATTGCCCAAAACGGAGATCCCTCTAAAGAGCCTATCGCATTTGCCCAATGCTACTTTGCTATCCAAACCCGCAAATGGGAATTGATAGAAGACAGGATGCGCCTGCAAGTTCGTCTTGAGGCCCGAGATCGTTTGCGAGAATCGGAAAAGACTCTCTCGAAAAACATTTACGAGCGTGGTGTGGATGGTAAGGGGTTAGGACGCATTCGGTCGAAGGGGGATTCGGCTTTATTTGGAGGATATACAACCGAAATGATGAAAACACAATTTGGGATTACCAAAACCCGCCCCCTAGCCGATTTTCTACCCGCGTTGACCATTGCCGCAAAGAGTCTGGCTAATGAAATGACTAATCACATTGTGGTACACGAAGATTTGTATGGAGAACAACCCATCTGCGCCGAGCATGTCCATAATAATACCAGCGTTCGGAATATGCTTGGAGATAGAGGAATCAAGCCGGAGAAACTTCCAGTTGAAGAAGATATTAAGAAACTGGAACGTCGGGTAAAGTCGGAAGAAAAAAAGCTTGAAAGGCAATCTGGTAGATTACCGGGAAAAGTGGAATAGACCTAAACGTTTCGCACATCAATTTCAATAACATTTTTAAAAATTTGTTAATTTACCTTGGTATTAATTATAATTTGATACTGATATTAGTACTATCTGCAAATTAAGTCTGATGCCTGCAAAGGAAGTCCCTCATTTTAGGGACTTTCTATGCAAAGCCTAATCAATCGAAATCTCTTTATACCATTAGCCAAGGTGATTGTTGAGGGGTGAGTATCTAAAATGAGTGGTAGGACTGATCAGTTGCGTGACCTCGTACTCAAGATTGGCGCCACCACCAAGGTCGTGGAAAAGCAGGCTACCCGGCATGGCAGCCTCCGGGGAAGCGGCGAGATTGAACAAGCCCTTTTGGGAGTAGTAAGGGAGATGATAAAGCAATACAACATCCAGACGAAACTGACTCCTGAACAGTTATCCTCTGTGGTAAGACTTTTCTATAAAGGATTGAGCGATACTGAGATTGCCGAGCAGTTGGGCGACAGAGCCCTCAATAAAACCGTCAGTCGAGCGAGAATAAAGCTTCACCTCTTCAGGGAGACAGATCTGAAACCACCATTTGATAAAGACGAGTTTATTCGCCTTGCAGAGGCCAACCGATCGGTCAAGGATATGGCCGAAGCCCTTCGCGTAGCTCCTTCAACGATTTCCGAATACAGGAATATCTTCGACAGCCAGAAGGCATCGGAGAGAGATGGCTACACTAAAAGGTTTTTGGAGATCCTATCCGATCAGGATGTCTCTGAGCGCATGGTCACCGTCCACACCGAGGATGGCCTGCAAGATACCATCGATACTGATTATGAAGCGGCAGAGGCCTAGTACCTCTGCTTAATTCTTTAAATTACCAAGTTATAAATTTATCAATACATTTTATAACACTTTATAATTAATACTCATTAACGATTGTATCTCTTGACTCATATCAGTATTAATATCCACCGTAGTGTATATAATATAAAATTTGGGGAAAATTTGCAATTATATTATATTTCTTTTTATATATTATATTATTTATATATTAATTAATGCTTTTGCTGATATCAGATTCGGATCTATCTACCATATCATTGATCCACCAGATTTATATCCTATTTTAGACCATATAATTGTTGCTGGCCACAACAAAATAGTTAAATTGAGCTAAATTTGTCTCAATCTTTTTAAAAAAAAGGTAATGGTGTAGGAGGGAGTCGATGAAGCGGAGCAAGGATTTAATTATATCCCAGATATTGCTCGTTTGTGCCAAGGGAGCAAATAAGACCAAGATAGTATATCAGGCGAATCTCAACTTCAGAACGGTGGATCCGTATTTGAAGCTTCTAATGGAGAGAGGTCTGATAAATGCCAAGAGAGAGCCTAATCTGATCTATCAGACCACGGAGAAGGGCGAAGAGTTGCTGGGGAGCTTGAAAGCGATCCAAAGGGAGATATACTAGACATATCTCCTCGCTTGCATCTGCAAGATAGCATATCCTAAATGCTATCTTTGCCTTCTTCCCTCTGGCAGAGGAATATGTGGCGGATTAGGCTGCGGTGCACCCTATCCAAATGGCTTTGAATGACTCTGAATCCGGCATTTGATATCTGGGAGTCAATCGGGCCATCGGCTACGATAACCATGCGTCTGCCAGGTCTTATCACACGAAATAGCTCCGATAGACTCTCTTTTAAGAGATCCTCCTTGGAAGAGGCGAGGATCCTGGCAGACCTTCCATAAGGAATGTCGAGCACTGCACCGTAGATAGAAGCATCCTTCAGAGCAAGGCGTTTGGCATCGCCTAATACCAGGGCGCAATTCATATTCTCCAGGTTGCATATTGCCCCCTTCACCAGCCGGCCTTGAGCCTCTATCCCCAGGCACTCTATGCCCATCAGACAGGCCTCAACCAGAATCCCGCATGTTCCGGCAAACGGGTCGAGCAGCCGCTCCCCAGCTCGGATCTGAGTTAGATTGACCAAAGAGCGGGCCATGCGGGGCATGAGGACTCCGGGATGAAAAAACGGCTTCAGGTGGGGACGGCGGGCCTCAAAGGAGCTGCGATCTATCCTTGCCACTTCCACTCCCAGGATTATCTTGCCGCTTGTGATAACTGCTCTCAGCTCTATATTGGGGCTTTTCAGGTCTGCCCGGATGCCTTTTCCCAAGAGCACCCTTCCTATCTCGTGCTCCACAGCATCCGCCCTGGGAGAAGCGTTCTTGATCCTCCTTGCCCGAATCCTGTAGCTCTCATCGGGAAGGGAGAGGAGGGCAACGGATCTGGCAAGATCCTCGAGGTCTGCCTCGCATATCGCCATGACCTCGATGATCCGGTGGGTCATTGCCAGCCGATCTCCTAAAGCCCGAACATCCAGGCCCTCGGCCTCGACTATCAGGCACTGGTCCAGATAGGATTGCTCACGATAGCGGTCGGAGAAGATCTCCACCAGTGCAATAGCCTCACATCTGGGCAGAGACTCATGCTCTCCAGAGAGCTCGAAGGCATATCTCTTCATTCTTTTTTAGTCCAGATAGGAGTTCACATCCCGATAATTGAACCGCTCTGTTGCCAGAACGTTCTCCAGGAAGTTGAAGAGAGCCCTTCGAACATCGTCCGAGAGCAATGGATACCAGGTTGGACTGGCCACGACAGTCGCCCGGAAGGCAAAGAATGGGGCTATGACCTCTAAGAGTTCATCGTCGCCGGTCTTATCCAGGTAGTTCTCAAAGAACAGCTCGAACAGGTCCTTGAGGTCTCCGGTCAAACGCAGGCTCTTTTGCACTGAGTAGAAAATGTAGTTCATGGCGAGAGCAGTGATGTCATCCGCCGCTTCGCCCCACTCCCCCCGGCTCCGATCGAGTACGGAGAAATCGGTGCCTTCCCGGAACATGATATTCCAGGGATGGAAGTCGCCATGGACCATGGATAAGCGGTGGACTTTGCTGCGAAGCTTCCAGCGCCATTCCACGCAGACCTTCTCGATCTCCTGCAGCTCATCGGGATCCAGGAAGGTGCTGCTATCGGGATAGTCGTCCAGGATGCCGAATATGCATTCTCCGTCTCCCACGGTCTCTCTGATCTTGCGCTGGTATAAGGGCGGGCAATCCTCCTTTGTGGCATGGATCTGGGCCAGATAGCTGGAGAGGGCAATGACCCGATCATGATCCAGGTCTGTTGCTCCCTCCTCTTTGACTCTTTCCAGGTCGAAGAAGTACTCCTTTCCCTCGATCTTCTCCATGAGGAGGAAATACTCGCAGGCATCGCCAGCAGAGACCAGCCTTCCATCCGGGGTGAAGTAGCCCACGTCCAAAGATCGGACGTGCTTGGGAAGGCTAGCGAATGTGGCATTCTGCCAGATTAGGATCCTCGCCCGGTCTGAGAAGTGGTCGTGGCCGAAGCCATGCTGCACCCGCATGGTGGAGAGAACGCAGGATGCCTTTTTGCCCGAGAGCTTATAGTCCACCATCAGGGGCGATCCATATCCGAATCCCTTTACATCCTCCGCCGTGGGAATGGTCTCCCCCAGCTTTCGAACCGATACGATGGAAAGGCCCTTACCATACAGGCTCCTCAGATAGGCCTCCAGATTTTCCCTTAACAGATCCATAGCCATTCCCCTCTTATCATCAGGTTCCCATCTGCCAGCTGTGCAGGTACTTCTCCTGTTCTGCGGTGAGCTTCTCCGTCTCCAGGCCCATGGAGGCGAGCTTCAGCTCAGCCACTCTCCGGTCGATCTCCACAGGAACAGAGTAGACCGACTTTTTCAGGCTTCGGCCTTGCTCCACAATGTAGCGCACTGAGAGCGCCTGGTTGGCAAAGGACATGTCCATGACCTCTGGGGGGTGGCCATAGGCCGCAGCCAGGTTGATCAGGCGGCCCTCTGCCAGCAGATAAAGCCTGCGGCCGTCGGGGAGCTTATACTCGGTGACGTTATTTTGTATCTCATTCTTCTCCCCGGCCATCTTCTCCAGGGCAGGGATATCGATCTCCACATTGAAGTGGCCGCTGTTGGCGACGATTGCCTGATCCTTCATAAGGGCGAAGTGCTCTTTTCTTAACACATTGATGTTGCCGGTGAGGGTGACGAACAGGTCTCCCAGGGGAGCAGCCTGTCCCAGCGGCATGACCCTGTAGCCGTCCATGGCTGCCTCTAAAGCTTTGCGCGGCTCGATCTCAATGACGATGACGTTTGCTCCCAACCCCTTGGCCCTCATGGCAAATCCCCGGCCGCACCAGCCGTAGCCGCATACGACCACCGTCTTGCCGGCAAAGAGGAAGTTTGTGGCCTGCATGATGCCATGCAATGTGCTCTGTCCAGTGCCGTAGCGGTTATCGAACATCATCTTGGTCTCGGCATCGTTGACCGCTATCACCGGATAGAGCAGAGCCTTATCTTCGGCCATGGCCCGGAGGCGGACGACGCCGGTGGTGGTCTCCTCGCAGCCGCCTAACATCTGAGCGGCAAGCTCCGGAAGCTCCTTGTGGATTATGGCTATGGTGTCTGCGCCGTCGTCCAGGCTTACATTGGGCTTGAGCTCCAGGGCTTTTTTTATGCAGTCGTAGTACTCAGTCTCATTCTCTCCCCGGAAGGCATAGACGAAGAGGCCCCGGGCGGCCAGGGCTGCAGCCACTTCGTCCTGGGTGGAGAGGGGATTGGAGCCCGTCACCGCCACCTCTGCCCCCCCTGCCACCAGGGTGGTGATAAGGTTGGCCGTCTCCACAGTCACATGCAGACAGGCGACTATGCGAGCGCCCTTCAGGGGTTTCTCCTTCTCGAACTCCTCCTTTATCCTGTCCAGTACCGGCATATGCCTGCGGGCCCATTCGATACGCTTCTCTCCTGCTTCTGCTAAGGCAAGATCCTTGACCACGCTCTCCTGCAAAATATCACCTTGAATTCTCTTAGCTTGACTGATCTGCTTGATCAATTTGTTGATACTTAAACCCAACCCCGGCCTTGCCAGGGGCTTTTGCATCTGTCAAATTCAGGTTATGGGCCTTGAAGCCTCTTTGGGCTGATATTTTGATTCGGACAGGTTGCCATTCCATGGGGCGGTTCAGCAGCTTCCTGATTGCCGGGCAGTCGCGCAGGCAGGCATCCCGCCTCGGGCTATGGCGGCGTGAGATGGAATTCTCTCCCAAGCTATGATTTCTGTCCGCGTCGCCCTCTTCCATCAGGGCGGCAGGCTCGCCCCCCTTCGCGGGATGAGGACGAAGTGGGGAGAGTGATCCAGAGGATGGGGTTTCCTTGCTGTTCAGCACGGGTGAGCTTGGCAGTGGATCTATCTTTATGCCTCCATGCTATTTGGTATGGGTGAACTTGAATCGGAAATTCTCTGTTTCTTTTGTGCCTCAGTGGTGAAACGCCATGCACTGACCCAACCACAGAGGCGCAGAGGAACAAAAGACCATAGTCCCTGCCTTAACTCACCCGCATAATTCAGCGAAGAGCCAAGAGAAAGTCCCACTTATGTTGCACGAAATGGTCTAATCCTCAGATGTCAGCCTAATGAATCGCTGCTGCGCTTTTTCCAGGATCTCCTCTTCTCCAGGGATGATGCCGTTTTGCATCAGCACCCGTCCGTTGACGATGGTGGTGTCCACTCCTCCCGCCATGCTGTAGACCAGATGGGATACGATATTCGACTGCGGATAAAACCAGGGTTTTTTCAGGTCGATCAGGGCCAGGTCGGCATTGGCGCCGACTGATATTCCGTTGTTCAATCCGAATGCCTGATAGGCGTTATCTGTGGCGAACTGCCATATCTGCTCTGCAGTGAATGCGGCAGGGGTGTGGTAGGCATTCTTTTGCACTATGGCCGTGACCTTCATATCCTCAAATAGGCTTAGGTTGTTATTGCTGCATGCGCTGTCCGTTCCCAGGCAGACGTTAACCCCGGCTTTCATCAGGGTGTTTAGGGGGGCAATGCCCGAGGCTAACTTCAGGTTGCTCGCCGTGCATGAGACTACATTGGCCTTTCTCTTCTCCAATAGATAACAGTCCTCTTCAGAAAGCCAGACGCAGTGGATGGCCGTAAGGCGGCTATTCAAAAGGCCGAGCGAGTCCAGATACTCCACCGGGCTTTTGCCCCGGCTTAGCAAGAATTCATCCACCTCCTTCCGGGTCTCAGAGATGTGCATATGGACCATAGCCTGGTGCCTGTCCGCGATCTCTCCTGCCCGGAGAAGGGTCTCCTCAGAGCAGGTGTAAGCGGCGTGGGGGCCCACAGCCGGCCTTATCAGCTCGTCGTCCTTCCAACGCTGGATGAAGGGCTCCACCTGAGACAATAGCTCGGGCAACATGTCGAAGACGACGCCTGAGATAAAACCCCGCAGCCCCATCTCCTTTGTGGCCTGAGCTGTCACATCCGGGAAGTAGTACATATCATTGTAGCAGGTGATGCCGAATCTGATCAGCTCCAGGCAGCCGAGCTTCACTCCCCAATAGACATCCTCCTCTGTTAACCTGGCCTCCAGGGGCCAGATCTTCTCCTCCAGCCACGGCATCAGCTCCATGTCGTCGGCATAGCCTCGCAGGAGGCTCATGGCCAGGTGGGTGTGGCAGTTTACGAGGCCGGGGATCGCCAGCTTCCCCTTGCCCTCTATCTCCTCATCGCCACGCTCTTTTTGCAGTTCAGGGCCGATCTGCTCGATCTTGCCCTCCTTGGTTCTGATATCCTGCCCCGGCACGAGATGCCCGGACTGGAGTATGGAGACATTCTTTATGAGCATCCGAGAAAAATTGGCTCTGAAGATAAAAAAGATTGTCGATTTGACAGATAAAGTGTAGGTTTTTGGGCCGGCCTTTAAAGGTGGGGTATCGTCAGGCTTAAGATCTATCGATTCCAAGCATGAGGGCGTGCTGAGGTAGCCAAGCGGCCTACGGCGCTGGTCTTGAGCTTTCGTCCTCTTTCCAGGAGGGCGGAACGGGCAAACCAGTGGTGCATCGCACCTCGTGAGTTCAAATCTCACCCTCAGCGCTATTTTACGGGTAATTTTTAAATAGCATCAAGTACATTTATTCTTTTGGTGATCCTGTGGTCAAGCCCGACAAATCCAGATATGTATGGCTATACCTCCCTTCTCAAAATGATAAGACACGATGGTCAGAGCTGGCGGAAAAAGCAAAGGTGCCGCTCTCAAAGTTCATTATTGAGATCGTTGAGAATGCTCTGGCGGAAGAGTCTGATCTAAAGCCGCGCGGAGAGATTGTCAAAGAGCTATCCCGCCTCAAAGAAGAGAACAAAAAGATGGCCGATGATCTGAGGCTTAAGAATATAGTTTTGGAAAATTATGAAAAAGAGCTTAAACGTTATCGCAGCGAGCCCTTCTTGATCGATGAATTCCAAGGTTCTCGAAAATACAGCAAGGAGCTTATCGCACTTTTAAAGCAGCATGAGACCATCGACAGTTACAGGATATTAGAAAAACTTGGAATAGAGCCTAAAGAGTCAGATCTCGTAAGAGGGATATCTTCCGAGCTGGAAGCGCTTGAAAACTATAATCTGATTACTTCTACACCTCGCGGCTGGAAGTGGATAGGATGAGCAGAAGCAGGAGCAAGACATCAAAAGGGACCAAAGACCCCTCAAGAGAGCTAATAGAGAGCTTTCAGAAGGATTGCCTCATCCGAGGTCTGACGCCAGAATCTACTGTGAGATATATTTCGACCATGAGAATATTTGACGGCTTTCTTCAAGAGAGGGGAGTCGATCTCTTGGAGGTGGAGGGATCTGTACTCAGGGATTGGTTGGAATATCTGCGCATCGAGAGAAAGGTTTCACAAAAGACTTTGGAGAACTATTTCACAGAAATAAGTAGCTTCTATGAATTCGCATTGTATGAAGGATTGATTTCTGCAAACCCCGTTGCCGCTGTAAGGAAGAGATACATTCGCCGCTATAAGAACTGTGATGAGGGGCACACCCATAAGCTAATTTCAGAAGAGGAAATGGGGCGGCTGATCAATGCAACTATGGATATAAGAGATCGAGCCATCATAACCATGTTCGCTAAAACAGGCATAAGAAGGAGAGAGCTTATCGCCCTTGATGTGGATGACGTTGATTTCGTCGAACAGAGCATCACTCTTAAACCCACCGCTAAAAGGACGAACAGGACTGTCTTCTTCGATGGAGAGACAGCCATAATCCTTCGGCGCTGGATTAGAGCACGAGAGGGAAGGAATCCTAATGACTCTAAGGCCCTTTTCCTGAGCAGTAAAGGGGATAGATTAGAACGCACCGGGATATCTCATATGGTAGTCAAAGCTGCTGAACGCATGGGTTTTCACGATTCAAATTCGGACCGCATGGAGGATCATTTCTCGCCGCATTGCTGTCGCCATTGGTTCACGACCCATCTCAGGCGCGCAGGAATGCCTCGCGAATTTATTCAGGAGCTTCGCGGCGATGTAAGAAAGGAGGCCATAGATATCTATGACCATATCGATAAAAAGGAGCTAAGGGAGAGCTATCTTGCCCATGTGCCGCAATTGGGGATATGATCATTCCCGTTCATCTTCTTTCTTGAGTTTGGCCAATCTGGATTCAAGCTCTGCCATAATTTCATTAAAAGGTATGGCATCATCCCTTATTCCAAGGTCGCTAAAGGTCACACATGGTCTTAAGGAATCAAACGGATTGTCCATTAATTCGTCATCAAACTTGTGATCCCCTGCGTAAACAAAAGTACGTGGAATAGAACCCTTCCATAGGATGCTTCTTTCAACACTGTCAGAAAGGAGTGGTTTGTCTCGTTCAAGGTCGATTATGCTATACGAAAATCCATCACTCGTTATGTGGTAATTTCCAGGTTCTTGCACGCACTTCTCAGCAAAATAATAACAATAATCAAAACGAGTGCTGGCAACGTTCCAATAAAGTATCATCTGTTTTGTAATGGATTCTATATATTTTTTCTCAGGAGGATCGAAACTGAAAAGTTCAAAGAGAATATCCGGGAAAAATTCATATATTACTGCTGCGCGTTGGGACAAGAGATCTAGGCTGTTACCTTTAAGCAGATATGCTGAATTATATATGCGTTGAAATTGTTGAGATATAAGGAGATGCAATGTCCCATTGACAGGATACGAGGTAAAAGGGCTCAAGTAGTTATCGCAAACCAAAAATTCTCTTAGACCTTTAGTGATGACATTCCTTTCATAAAGATTATTGAGTCCTTCTTTAACGCTCTTATGAATATTTTTTCTATAAAATTGAACGGCTTCAGCTGTTTGAAGGTATCCAAGTATTTCGATATGCTTTAATTTTTTGGAGGATAGGTTTTCATGAATTTTATTTAGCTCCTCGGATAGATTAACATTTTTCGTGCTTTTCGGATCCATTTTATGCGGTTTTATTTCTGATATGTTTATTTGAATATTTCTCGCAAATTCATCGTATTCTTTCTTAGTGACAGGCAGATTCAATAATGATGTTGTCGCTTCTTTTTTGAAGTTAAAATCAATTAACTTATCATTAATTAAATCAAAAACTTCAACGATACCTCTCTTTTCTATCATATAACTCATATAATTTGAATTAATCAGCGTTTTTATGTCAGACATATAGTATCCGTTAAGAATTTCCTTAAACGGCTTCGATTTGGTTGATAAACGATAATTCTTTCCATCTTTCATCCGCTTTTCGAATAATATTCCTGCTTTACTGAGTGCTCTTAATGCTTCAGTGATTTCAGTTTCACCAGTTAGCGGCCTCATATAATCTTTCAAGTTTCGGCGGTAGTTTATGAATTCACTAGGCCTTACTAAGAGATAATCAATCACTAGCTTGTTATTTTTGAACTCAAGGATATTTTTATATTTTTTCATATAACCTACTTAGTCAGGTTTATCTTTATCTATATAACTACATTCATCCTTAATAATGGTTTCTATATGGCTACACTTGTTGTGAACCTTGATGAGAAGCTTTTGCTGGAGTTCAGGAGCTTTGCAGCAGCAAAACATGGCAGGCTTTACAATGCTCTTAAGCCAGAAGTTGAAGTCGCGCTAAGGAATCATCTGCAAAACCAGAAAGACAAGGGAAAATCGGGAGAAGAGAGTGATAAACTATGATAAGTTCTTTAAAAAAGCCATATCACCTCTCCTACTTCGAAGAAGCAGTAGGAATCCTTCATGAACTCATTGAACAAGACAGCATTCTCTATATTCAAATTGGGCAAATCATACTAGCTCTGCCACCGAGTTTGATACAAGGTCTCAAACCACTGATCAATCAAAAGATAGCGATTTTGCACACTGATATCCCAGAGAAACAATATCTTCTCAGGATTCTCGATCAAGATCCAACTTCCTGCGAGAAAGCATCAATCTCAGAAGGATTGCATATCGATAAAAAAATGCACTCAGGGTTGCCGCCCTGAGTTTTTGATACTTAATTTAAGGTGATATTAATATGGAATCTCTAAATATAAAAGATTTGCGTTCAGACCGACCATCAAAACGAATAGCAATACCCTGCCAGCTGAGCAAACATAATGGACTGAAATACGTCCTATTGAAAAATAGGAACAAGATACCAATTGAACGCGACTGGCAAGGTAGGAATAACTATTCTGCCAACAGCCCAAAATTGCTGGAACACATTGCTGCAGGGAAAAACTACGGAATCGCGTGTGGATATGGCGGTTTAATTGTCTTCGACAGTGATAACGAAGATCGCCTCCAGGAATTGGGCGTTTTCGAGAAGCTTGCCAGGACCTTTACTGTGCAAACCGGGGGCGGAGGTACGCACAGGTACTATCTCTGCCCTGAATGGGGGCTAAAAAAAATATTATTGGACCCCGACCTGAGAGATCTCAGGCACCCAGACAAGCCATTGCATCTTGGCGAGATCCAGTGCAAGGGACAGCAGGTCGTGGGCCCAGGAAGCATTCATCCAAATGGCAACCGATATGAGGTGGTTGATGACAGCGAGATTGCCACAATTTCCAAAAAGCTGCTGCTGGAAGCAATTGCGGGAGTAAAAACAAGCGAGAAGAGGCAAAAAGCGAAAGTTCAGAAAGCACAGAAAACTCAGAAACCTGAGAAATCAAATGAACATCGAATGCCCTCCTTCTGTGACGAGATCAAGATTCAGGATATTGCCTGGCCTGGTGGAGACGTACAGAAGAGAGAGGGACGAAATGGGATGGAATACTTCGGTTCGCATCCTATGCACGGTTCCACGACAGGGAAAAACTTCCATATAAACGTTGACAAGAACACTTGGTATTGCCATCGTTGTGGCTCTGGCGGCGGTCCGCTGGAGTGGCTAGCCGTAAAATCGGGATTTATCTCTTGTGGAGAGGCTGGGCCGGGATGTCTTAGAGGAGAGCTTTTTAGGCGGGTGCTGGATGTAGCACGAGAATTAGGCTACAAAATCCCAGCCAGAAGTCAATCGTCCGGCCAAATCGATCTCATAGAGAACAGGATCATCGTCGATAAGCTGCCGGAGGATCTACCGACAGAACCGATTATTGTGATAAAAGGGCCTCCGAGGATAGGAAAGACCTATTGGGCTGCCAAGCAGTTGGTAAAAGCTAGAGAAGGGAACTACATCACCCACAGGCATTCCATAGTCGAACATGCCATCGAAGCATTCCGCAAGGAAGGAGGGCAATGTGCCGTGTGGCTGGAAGGGAAACACAGGCAAGGGATGTGCCGGAAAGAGCGGCCAAATTGCTCCAATTGTGAGTTTTGCCCTCACGACAAGCACAGTTTCATGGGGCTCAAAGAGACTGCATCAAAATTATTATTCCAGCACATGATCTTAATAAAGGATCTAGTTCCATATGACCTCTGCCCTTACTACATTCTCAGGTTAGCAGAAGAGTCCGCCAATTATTGTTTTACCGTGGTAGACTTCATAGAGGACATACAGCAAAGGTCATTGACTGTATTGGATGAAGATCCCACTCTAGCGCACTTCTATCCATTGTCAGCTGAGCTGTTCCGATTCAAAAAGGCGAGAAATGAATATAAAATCGACAATAGTTTGGGCAAAGCCTTCGATCAGGTATCTCCGATAAGAACTGCCATAAGCGAGAAGGATCGACCCAGAGAAGAGGATAAATCCCTGCTGTGGGCAATAGATACGTTAGGAGGTATCAATGAGTCGATCAATATCACTATGAGTAGCAAATGCGATCCGGAGCAGTGCTATGAGCAAATGGCCAATGAGCTTGCTTCAATAGAATGCAAATTTTGTCCCGATATAAAGAAAAAAGCACTCCGGAAGCTTGACGACTATCACATCCTAGAACCGAACTCGAAAAATGATATCAAAAAATTAATTTCTACAGCTCTATATTCATATCCGAAAAAGCCATTGCACCTGATATCATCCGGAGGAAGCGGATATAGTTCGGTGTATCTAATAGGTGATGCCAGTACCCCAGTTATTGATATGGGATGGACAGACACCGCAAAGGCACCGGGCCACAAGATCCTGATCATTGGAAATACTCTGGCAGAACTGTTTGGAAAATCACTAGGCAATGCTGTTGTACTTGAGATTCAAGAGTTCAAGTATCGCAAGAATTACGTTGTAGTGGCAATCGACAGCAGTGATGAAGATGCTTATCGAGGACATGTGAAGAACCAAAGACTGAAGATTAGGAAGATTATGAAGGCAGTGGCAGATGATCCAGATAGTAAAACTCGGCGGCCAATAATGGCGCTAGTGGGGTCAAAAGAGCATCAGGACATGCTGATGAGATCGCTGGGTGGTATTGCTCATGCATCGCAGGAGGAAGGAGAGATGGGCCAACAGTGGAATTATCGGGGCGGTTATGTCAACATTTTCTACCAGAATTCGGTTGTCTCACGCGGCCTCGATGTAGCTCAGTATAATGTGATTTGCGTGCATGATACGGACTTTGTTCAACCATACTGGGACGCGGCCAGTGATGCAGGCGATGAGAACGCAGGGGCTGTATTAAACTCGATCATGATGGATGAAACCACAAACTCTGTGCTACGCATCTCTCCTATAATGGGTGGTAATGAACTCCAGCCAAAGATAGTGATCATAAACCGAGCAGACCTCTGGAAGGTTCGATATCTCGACGAACAAGTTGTTGGTGGGCAACAAGGCGGACGAACACCGGATATTAGTTACATCGCCAGGGTGATCACTGAGAATAATCTTACAGGTACTGCACAGCTTGTGAATGGAGGCATTTCCATCGACAGCACGTTATCGAGACCCGGATGGGAAGAAGCTGTGAAAGATGGCAAGCTGACGGTGTATTTCAAACTTGAGCTGGACCGGATGAAGGCGAAGGGCAACTTCACCGCGGAAGAGTTAACAGATGCCATGGACAGGGTTATCAATATTTTAAAGAACGCAGGAAGAGACAAATGGTTATCTGTCTCAGACATGAGAAATAATGGCTTGAAGTGCAAAAATAGCTTGATAAGTCCTGCTCTCAGTGAATTATATTATGATGGTAAAATCAAGAAAAATGAGCAAAGAAGGAAAAGTGGTTGGTCAATAAGTGATAAAATATAGTTCGACAAGATGTTTTACCAGCTACCGGTTTTTCGTTTTTCTGCCTCGCAGAATAGCGGCGAAAAATCAGCGTGAGTCATATATGACTCAAGGTCATGGGGCTACAGAAAACAAGAGCAGCATTCCACCCCCGAAACCGTTAGCTGGTAAACATAGTACAAATCGCATTGTCCGTTTTATTTTACCCCGCAGATTTTATCCGCGACTTTGGCGGATAAAAGCGATATATTTTTCAGGCTCGGGTCGTGAATTGACTATGGATTGGTATTTAGGCAAGCCGCAGAATTAGGCCTTATTGAGTGCTGATTTGCCCAGAATGTCCTCTCTCGGGGCGTGTCCGAGAGATCGCAATCGGTAATCGAGTTCCAGAAACTTAAACCTATTTTAGGATCACGACCAACAACAAAGAAAGACGAAAAACCAGCTTTCTCAATGCAATTGCAGTGTGTTCCATGCAGATCTCGTGATAGTCTATTTTTATCGAAAGCAAGCCCTGCAACGCCCAACTAATCACAGCAGACAACCAACATGAGGAATATTGATTTCGCGTAAATATCTGCAAATTTGAAGAGAGGACTTTTTTTGATCTCCGCAAGACGGCTTTTAAATGTATATATAAATCAGAGGTATCAAATGTGAATATCTTTGGCAAAATCGATAACATCAGACAGTATTTGGTTATGTATACATTTTTCCCAGGATTTTCGGTTTTTTTGTTTTCTATTATAGGGCTGGGGAGAAATGAGACGATAGGGGAGGAACAAGAGAAAAGATGGGGGATGAAGAGAATGAAAAAGGGAGAACAAGGTAAGTGATAGAGACGAATGAGGGAGTGCATAAGGGGAACTGAGACAAAGAAGAGAAAAGTCATGTTGATAACAGAGTTGCCGTACGAGCTTATCGATTCCCGCGATATATCCAGTCTGATTTGTTTATGAATCTGTTTTCGGTTGATCAGGAGTCCTGATTATGATTCCTAGCCCAGCGGTTTCTGCCGGGGTGAATGACTACTAGAGTATTGTTTAGTGCCCCGGTGACTCAAAGCACCGAGGCAATCGAATCGCTGTTGAAATACCTTGGCAAGCCAACTGTCCCGCTTCCCGATGTGGTCGAGCTCTTGGACATGGTGCTGGTTCTGAACAACAGGAAAGATGCATACTACATCACCACTGCCCAATCATGCAGTTGCCCGTCTGCCGCATACCGGCCTGGCCAGAAATGCAAGCACCAGCGGCGGTATTTCCCAGGAACTAATGCACCTGGGCATGTCACGGCCGAGACATCGGATAGCATCCGCCCCAGCGGGAAGTGGCCTGGCGGGTTCAACGGCCCTGTAGACATTGACACGATCAATGCCAAGATCGCATTGGATCAGAAGGAGGCCTGAGGACCATGGCCAACGACGTATATACTCAGGTAAATGACCGCATCCTTGCAGCCCTAGAACAGGGAATCATCCCCTGGAAACGCCCCTGGACTGGTCAGATGCCCACAAATTATGACAGCGGCAAACAGTATCGGGGGGTGAACATCCTGACCCTTGGTATCGCCGAGATGGTCAGGGGCTACTCATCTCAGTATTGGCTGACCTTTCGGCAGGCTCAAAAGCACGGAGGGCACATCAAGAGAGGCGAGAAGGCCACCTACATTGTATTTTCAGATAAGAATGTCAGGGAAGTCGAAAAGGAAGATGGAACAAAAGAGCTGAAGGTCTATCATTTTATTAAGTCCTTCCCTGTGTTCAATTGGGATCAGACCGATGGCGTACCCAGGAAGGAGGCAGGTGCAGCCCTGGACCCAGATCGAGATCTGATTGAGGCATGCGATGCTGTCCTCTCAAAGATGCCAAACCCGCCCGCCTACAGGGAGAGCGGGAGTTCGGCCTATTACAAACCAAGGGAAGACCTCGTAAACCTGCCACCAATGGATACATTCCGGACGACATATGGATATATTGCTACGAAATTCCACGAATATGGCCACAGCACCGGCCATAAGTCAAGGCTGAACCGCTCGGGGGTCATGGGCGCTGCGTCATTCGGCGGCGAAGAATACAGCTTCGAGGAGCTGGTTGCTGAGCTGACATCAGCTTATCTGTGTGCCGGCAATGGGATCGACAATACTCTAGAGAATTCTTCGGCGTATATACAGAACTGGCTGAGCGTTCTAAAAGACGACAAAATCATGTTTCTAAAGGCCAGCGGAAAGGCGGCGGCTGCGGTTGAATATATATGTGGCAAGGAGGCAGGAACAACGCCTGCCTCTTAAATTTTCTATTTTATGATTATATTATCAAAAATAACCACATTCCTTGAATAATACTGCTAAATCGATAATAGTTGAGCCGTTTGAGGAGCGGCTTGATGGGGCGACGGACTCACTACACGCATATGCCATCGGCCAAAGGCTATTCTGACGGCACATAATCAGTCATGCGGAGAGATGTATATAGGGCATATCGCCCAGCATAGGATCGTTTTCTGGGATAGTCTTTTGCCCTTCAGGGAGGTCGGTACTGGTCAGGGGCTCGGGATCTTCTGCCGCATATGCTTCGCATGACGCGCTTCGCGATGCAGGAGTGCTGCTATGCTTTTTTGGTCAATTCGATCTGTGGTCCTTTCAGCAAAGGACAACAAAATCCGTAGGCCGGCAAGGAGCTGGTTGGCAGGCCCTTGCGAACGGGGCCGCTAATATCATGACCTGCGGGCCAGCACTGTGACCATTGCAGTAGATCACATGAGCCTGGCAGCGATAGAAGAGGGTCTGGGCACATGCTGGATTGGGGAGTTCAAAGAGGACAAAGTCAAGGAGATCCTGAATATACCAGAAAATATCCGTGTGATCGTGATGCTCGCCCTGGGCTATCCAGCCAAGGCCCCTGCGGCTAGGCTGCGGAAGAAGCTGGTGGAGATAGTGGCCTATGGTGGATGGCGGAGCTGGCCCCCTGGGGTTCCCGTTTCTTTCTTAGGCGGCTCGGTTTGATTTCAGAGAGGGATGATGTCCAAAAATTTTTCGGAAAAAAAGACGAAAAAACGCCTATAATAGGAGCAACGAAAAATAGCGATTTGATACCGATAACACGCATCTTATAACTAATATTTAAATAAATTATATATTAAATTTATATATCTATTTCGTATAGAACTGAATAAAATATTTATATGAAATAATTTTGTAATCACCAAGGCAAAGAGGTGCTAGGTGCAGTGGCTAATGGCTAGGCAATTCGCCTGTGAAGATAGTCATTGCACGTTAGAATGATATCAACTTTTGATTGATCTGCGGAGTGAGAGCTTGATGGATAGCATTACGCGGTATGTGTCTGCCATATTTCTTCTGGATGACCTTCTCGATGTCCCTTGCTCCAATTTTTGCTCTTGTGTTCTAGGATTATGTATTTAACTCTTGCAGATGTCGGCTTTAAACTTTGTTTAATCTGCCCGCCCATACTTCCTGCAAGTGATTGGGATGACGCTGCTGCGCTGGAGGCTTAATAGAGGTGCAGCTCCATGAAGCATAGAATAGCGATAGGCTTGGATCAGGAGCTTATTTGAAGCTGGATCGCCCAACATTTCTGGATTTGGCGACTCGATATTGGCTTTGCGAATGATCTCAAAATGGAAGATAGAATCGCCTCTGCTCGATCTCTCCCCCCTCAATATTGGTAGCTGCAAGAACATCTCCATCAAGTGAGTCCACACGCCACAAGCGGCTGCGGAGCTCCACGATGTCCCCCACCTTTGCATCCAAGACCTACACCAATTAAAGGGTTGGCGAGAGCGTATTAAGGGATGACGGTCCGGCCTCCTGTAAGAAACTGCTTCATGATCAATTTTTTACTTATCTCTCGCGGGACTCACCTGCATTCCCCGCTCCTCGCCCAGGTCCACCTGATATCCATCCCCTTTTTCGATCCTCTTGAGCCAGCGTATATAATGCACAGCAGCTCCAGGGCGGAGAAGGTCCTCCCCGGCAGCGACCACAGGACATGGGTCTTCTTGGGGTCGTTGATGTCCGGCTCATAATGCCCCAGCATGCCGATCTCGAAGGCGACCTCCCGGACCTCATTCAGCGATTTCCCAGAGAACAGCCGCATGGCATCCAGCAGATAGAAGACCGCATCCATCCTCGGCCCACAGGCCTTGATTTCGCGGGCGGCAATCTCTCGCAGGCCGTTCCCGGCCAGACTGCGCAGCTCCTCGGGTACCTCCATCTCCAATTCCGCCTTGAAAAGCTTCTGGGCCAGCTCGATGTCTCCCATCTCCATAGAAGCGAAGGCGCGGATGTAAACGGTCTGCAGTCCTGAGGATCAATTATCATATCATTGCAAAGGACTCTCATTCACGAACTTTTTTATTCTTATGACCAAAGGGCTTTTTATTCATATGCGCCTCTATGCAGCCACAAGGATGGATATGGCAACTGAAATTGGCTATACCGATTGGATATCAGCGATTGCAGCAGCCTTTGCCTGCATTGCTACCTTCATCTTGGCCATTATTGCATGGAGACAGTCTACTATTTCCAGTCGACAAACAACCATTATTCAAAGGCAAACGGATATTTTCGAAAGACAGGCAGGATATCAAGGACAACAGACAACCATATCGAAACAACAAGCTGGAATCATGGAAAAACAAACAGATATTTATGATCAACAACTGGCAATCATAAAGGATCAAGAAGCCGACCGAAAAAATGCTGCTATGAGAGCAGATCTGATTATTGCATCAAGGGCCGAGGGGGATAAGGTTCTCGATATGATCATCGAGAATAAAGGGCCTGGATGGGCACGAGAGATTCAAGTATATATCGATGGGTATCCACTTCAAGAATACCCTTCAGAAATATGTAGACTTCTGCCAGGATCTACGGCACAAAATGAAATTGGACCTGGTAATAAACTAGATTTCCTATTAGAATTTCCAGGAGATAATCCTCCAACAAATCTCCGAATAGATTTTAGTTGGATTTCGGATAATGGCATGCGTAACAGTAATCTAGGGTTCATAATTCCTCGTCAAAAACTAGAAGCTTACAAGCAGGGATGGGAAATTCCTAAGAGTATAGTCAATAATGGGCCTCGAATTGATGCTTACTCGAAATTTATGGAGCTGATGTCAATACGTCCAATAAATGCGTGGTATGCGCAATATAAGATAGTGCCACAATTGGAGACAATTCAATTATACTCTTCTCCAGAGGTAAAGAGAATTGCGGAAAAAATACATGGTTGGGCTAGAACTGAAATGAATACTAGGGGTAGATCACCGAATTTGCCTGATTTTATAGATAGAATAAATAATGAATTGAAACCGATTATAAAAAAGGAACTTGAAGATCTTCAATCGAGTCAATGAAGTCATAGCCAAGGAAATCATGGAATGATGATGCACCATTGTGCCCAAGATTTATTACAAAGTTCTGGGGCTTGAGAAGGCCAATGTGGCCGGGGCGGAGAGCTTCACGTCCGACCACTGCTGATGTTGATATCATCTGGATGTTTTTGAAGAATAATAAATGCAGGGATTGGGGGCTGAGGGATGTGCGTCTTGCCTAAGGAAGTGTCTGATCCCGAGATTCGTAAGCTTAATGCTATTCAGGCTTTCAAGGGATGAGATTCTAGCATCCTTGTGGCATCTAAATCAATTCTAGACAGACAATTAATCGCCTTCTTTTTCACCTTCGCCTCCTTGCAGCCCTCTCATATCCCCAGAGCACCTGTTCTCCATCATAGAAATCGAACTCTGCCCGGCCGTCTCCCTCCTCCCCAAGACCTTCAGCATCCTGGTCGCCCCGGTGGAAGTCCTGGCCGGCGCCATCAACAGCCACCCGGAATTGCAGCGCGGCAAGATCCTCTTCATCTGCGGCAACTACTCCCGCATCCTCAGCCGCCTAAATCGCAACATCATCTAGCTGGATGTGCGCCGCGCCTTTACCTCCTTTCAGCTTATGACCATCCTGGAGGAGAACTACCACAGCTTCTTGATCGTGGAGCACGACCCCCTGCTCTATGAGGGCTTCCTGGAGATGGTGGGCTACCTAGCTCAGGTCCTCAAGCAGATCTCCAGGGAGACCGCGGTCCTGCTCTGCACCCCCTATCTGGACTCACCAGCTACAAGAAATGTGGCAAGAGCTGGCCGATCGGGTGTTCTGCATCTACAATGAGCCAGCTGTGGCAAAAGGCCAGGGCAAGGCTGAGGCAAGGACGACAGGGTAGCAAAGGACACTGGAGGCGTACTCGTGAAGTGGCCCTGGCAGCGGGCACAGGCCAAGCCAATCGAGCCCAGGCGAGCGAGCATCAGAGGCTGGCGATAATGGACGACAACTGACGAGAACGGATAAGATCAAGGAGGCCGAGAGAGCGCTGAGCTAGGATTTGCTTTGTACCCAAAAGCTTTGGCCTTTTCGTAGGCTGCATCGGCTTCCTGAAATCGACCGCGTAGCTTAAGAGCAATGGCTTTATAATGCCAAACCTCCGCAAAATCAGGTTTCAGTTTAGTGGCTTGGTCATAAGCCAATATTGTTTCATCAATTTTGCCTAATTTTTCAAGTGCAATTCCTTTATTGTACCAAGCATCTGCAAATTCTGGCTTCAGGTTAGTGACCATATCAAAAGCAAATAACGCTTCTTCATTCCTGCATAGATTACCAAGATTAAGTCCCTTGTTATACCAAGCAGCAGTGAAATCAGGTTTCAGTTTAGTGGCTTGGTCATAAGCCAATATTGCTTCATCAATTTTGCCTAATTTTTCAAGTGCAATTCCTTTGTTGTACCAAGCATCTGCAAATTCTGGCTTCAGGTTAGTGACCATATCAAAAGCAAATAGCGCATCTCCGTATCTACGAAGCTTCAGGAAGGCTTTTCCTTTATTATACCACGCACTTGAATGTTTCGGGCTCTTCTTGATAGCTTTGTCATAAGCTCTGATGGAGTCCTCATATTTGCCGAGATTGTACAGAGCGATTCCTTTATTGTTGAATGCACCTGCATGTTTTGGATTTAGCTTGATGATCCTATCGAAAGAATGCAGGGCTTCTCCATGGATACAAAGCCCAGAGAGTGTAATTCCTTTGTTTACTTCATCCGCGATAGATTTATCAATAGCATCGATAGCAAGAACTCTATTCTTCTGAACGATTATGTCATACGGATTAATATCGATCGCTTTGTTATACGATTTTATGGCTTTGCCATAATCGCCTTGCTCAAATAGAGCATAACCTTTATTGTTCCAGGCATCTGAATACAGTGGGTCAAACTCAATGGCTTTGTCATAAGCATGAACTGCTTCATCAACATTTCCCAGAGCTTTAAAGGCATTACCTTTACCAAACCAAAACATTGCGGTGTCTGGTTCCAAAGCTATGGCTCTATTAAAATTTTCAGTTGCATCCTCGTAAACCTTGGATGCAGCATTATGCTCGTTATTAGCAGCCAGAGCATCGCCTTTGCCTATAAGGGCAATGCCTAGATTAGCCCACGCGCGTGGGTTGCTCGGATCTAATCTTATCGCCTCATTGGATGCGTTTATAGCCTCGTCGTATTCTCCTATGCTAAGCAAAGCATTTCCTTTATTACTCCAAGCACCAATAAGCTCAGGATTTTGTCCATAATTTAATTTTGTATATAATTCTACTGCGGTTTGAATAGCCTTAATAGCATGCGGGAGGAGATCTGTACTGTAATGTGCATTTTCATCTTTTCCTAAATCTTTTGCTATATTTAAGAGGATATTGCCTTTGGTCATCCATGCATTAGCATATTCTTGAACTGCTTTAGCTTCCTCTGGCGTTCCCTTTTTCCAAGTTGCCTGGTACTTTATACCGAGATCCACCGCGGTCTCTATAACGTCAAGTGCTTTTATTAAATAGGATCTAGCACCACTATTGCCTTGTTTTGATAAAATCTCTCCGCGTTCGAATAAAGCATTTGCTTTGTTAATATAACATTTGATTGACTGCGAATCGATATTTATAGCCTTTTCATAAGCCTGAAGGGAATCATGGTATTTCTTTTTCTGTATGTGTTTAGCACCCACATGTATCATGGGAATTTAGTGGCACCTATTTAGACC
>ENA-UOOH01001333-UOOH01001333.1-fermentation-metagenome-genome-assembly--contig:-NODE-1333-length-24312-cov-5.082492_pt1 | contig 24312 bp, 20 predicted proteins | sample MGYA00245778_ERZ724025 | MGnify/ENA primary metagenome ERZ724025 (study PRJEB28704, sample SAMN03018313) | fermentation metagenome | biome: anthropogenic terrestrial biome; feature: soil; material... | reverse complement strand
GACTGATCCGACTGATCCGACTGATCCGACTGATCCGACTGATCCGACTGATCCGACTGATCCGGCTGATCGGCAACCATTGCATGAAGACGACGCTTGAGGGAGCGCCCCGTTTCGGACGACCTCTTTCTACCTCACGCCCCCCCAAAAAAAATCCCCTTCCCTACTAACCTTCCCTCCCAACCTCCCCCCCCCTTTCCCCAGGGACTTGCCCATTCCCAAGGATCACCCGATATTGCAACCATTCTCTCCCGAACCCGCGCGGCGCATGCTGCATCAACCACCCGGCCTGCGGGCGATTACCACCATTCTTCGAGGGCATTCGACTATGAGCTCCGGAAACCAGAACGCGTCTTGTTGCTCCTGCCATCCAACCCCCGATATCGATCAGTTGAAAGAACTCTGCCGCCTCATGCGGATCGACATCATCAAGATGCTCCACAAAGCCGGAAGCGGTCATCCCGGCGGGAGCCTTTCCGCTGTCGAAATGATCGTCGCCCTCTACTTTCATCACCTGCGGCATAACCCCAAAGAGCCACTCTGGCAGGACCGCGACCGCTTCGTCCTCTCCAAAGGCCACGCCGTCCCCGTCCAGTACGCCGCCCTGGCCCGCGCCGGATACTTCGATCCCGCCCTGCTCGATACCCTGCGCACCCTCGGCAGCCCCCTCCAAGGCCACCCGGACCGGCTCCGCTGCCCCGGCATCGAGGCATCCACCGGTGCCCTCGGCCAAGGCCTCTCCATCGCCGTCGGCATGGCCATGGCCGCTAAACTCGATCAGCGCGACTACCGCGTCTTTTGCATGCTCGGTGACGGCGAAAGCCAGGAGGGCCAGGTCTGGGAAAGCGCCCTCAACGCGCCCACCTTCAAGCTCAATAACCTATGCGCCATCCTCGACTGGAACCTCGGCCAGCTCGATGGCCTGGTCGCCGATATCCAACCGATCGAGCCCGTCGCGGAAAAATGGGCCGCCTTCAACTGGCATGTGGTCGAAATCGATGGCAACGATATCGAACAGTGCCTTGCCGCACTTCAGGAAGCCGACCGCACCACCGATCGGCCGACCATGATCATCTCTCGTACCATCAAGGGCAAAGGCGTCTCCTTCATGGAGAACGACATTCCCGCTTGGCACGGCGTTGCCCCCAACAAAGACCAGACCGAAGCCGCCCTTCAAGAACTCCAGGGATGAGCCAACACCCATCCTTGTACGTTCCTACACACCATTCCTCCTTGGTTATCAGCACCTTTTAATTTCGGAGATCAATCACTATGGGTAAAGCCTCTAGAGCCTCCTTCGGTATGGCCCTCGCCGAGTTCGGTACCGACCCCCGCGTCGTCATCCTCGACGCTGACCTCAGCAAATCCACCAAAAGCGCCGATTTCGGCAACAAATTCCCCGACCGCTTCTTCAATGTCGGCATCACCGAAGCCGGAATGATCGGAACCGCAGCAGGGCTCGCACTCTGCGGGAAGATCCCCTTCTGCTGCAGCTTTGCTTGCTTCGTCACCGGCCGCTACGACCAGATTCGCGTCTCGGTCGGCTACACCAACGCCAACGTGCGAATCGTCGGGACCCACGCCGGAGTCGCCATCGGAGAAGACGGATACAGTCAGCAGGGACTCGAGGATATCGCTACCGTGCGATCCCTCCCCAACATGACCATCCTCCAGCCGGCCGATCACCTCGAGACCGTAGCCGCGGTCAAATACCTGATTCAGGAACACCAGGGACCCGTCTACCTCCGGCTCACCCGCCAGAACCTCAACGAGGTGCACTCCGAAGGCTACACCTTCCAGTTCGGGCAGGCCGATCGCCTGCAGGAAGGCTCCGATCTGACCATCATCGCCACAGGCGGCGTCGTAGGGTCCGCCCTCTATGCCGCTAAGGCCCTCGCCGAAAAGGGCGTCCAGGCCGATGTCCTCAACATTCACACCATCCGGCCGATCGATCGGGAGTCCATCGTCGAATCCGCCGCTCGCACCGGTCGCGTCGTCACCGTCGAGGATCATTCCATCGTCGGCGGACTCGGCAGCGCCGTCGCCGAGGTCCTCTCCGAGGAACAACCGACCCGCCTGCTGCGTATCGGCATGACCGAATACGGCGAGTCCGGTTCACCGGAAGACCTCTACCAGAAATTCGGTCTGAACGGACCCGGCGTCCTGGCCAAGATCGAGTCTTGGCTCGAGGCCTGAAACCCAATGATTTCATAGCCCCTTCACGACCCCTCCCACTCTGCCGTAGCGGCCCGCCCAGCCGCTGCGGCGGAATACCCCAACCCCACGGAAGGAGCCGAAGCCATGAATCAACCTATCCGCATCGCAGTCACAGGAGCCGCAGGCCAGATCGGCTATTCTCTGCTGTTCCGAATCGCCTCAGGATCGGTCTTCGGACCGGACCAGCCGGTCGCCCTCAACCTGATCGAGATCGAACCGGCCATGAACGCCCTCCAGGGCGTCGTTATGGAATTGAACGATTGTGCGTTCCCCCTTCTCACCGATATCGTCGCTACCGCAGATCTCGACGAGGGATTCCGCAATGTGAATTGGGCACTCCTGGTCGGCAGCGTCCCGCGCAAGGCCGGAATGGAACGTGCCGATCTCCTCGGGATCAACGGGAAGATCTTCACAGGTCAAGGCAAGGCGATCCAGGCGAATGCAGCCGCTGATGTCCGGACCCTGGTCATCGGCAACCCCTGCAATACCAACTGTTTGATTGCCATGCACAACGCGCCCGATGTCCCCCGGGACCGATGGTTCGCCATGACCCGCCTCGACGAAAATCGTGCCAAGGCACAACTCGCCGCCAAGGCAGGCGTCCCCGTTTCCGCCATCTCCCGAATGACCATCTGGGGCAACCACTCCGCAACCCAATATCCCGACTTCTTCAACGCTCAAATCAACGGCCGCTCGGCCGCTGAAGTCATTGAGGACCGTGCCTGGTTCGAAAACGACTTCATCCCGACCGTCCAGCAACGCGGGGCAGCCATCATTAAGGCCCGCGGCGCCTCCTCCGCAGCATCAGCCGCCTCCGCCGCCGTCGACTGCGTGCGGTCTCTGCACTTCCCCACCGCCGCGGATGATTGGCACAGCGTGGCGGTTTGCTCCGACGGCAGCTACGGCGCCGATGCCGGCCTCATCGTCTCCTACCCGATCCGATCCGATGGCACATCCTGGGAGATCGTTCAGGGAGTCGAGGTCAACGAATTCAGCCGCGGCAAGATGGATGCCACCTTCCAGGAACTCGCCGCCGAGCGGGATATGGTCAAGAACCTGATCTAATACCGACCCAATCCAATCCAACCCCAAAGCCCCTGCCGTCCCCCCGATGGCCGGGGCTTTTTGTCTGCCGAGGTTCAATGTCGCCTCAGTCATCGATCTCCGGGTCAGGCTCAAGCCCCGTTCGCAACATCTCTAAGAAGGCCTTGATCGTCGGCGTGAGCGTCCTTCCACGACGGACCAAGATCCCGAGCGATCGATCCAGATCCGGCTCGGTCAAAGCGACCAGAGCGAGCGTTCCCCGCTCCAATTCAGGCTGAACCGCCGAACGCGGCAAGATCGATACCCCCGTGTTCACCTCAATCGCCTGTTTTAAAGTCTCGATATTATCCAGCTCCAAGACCACATTCACCGTGACCCCGAGGTTCGCCAACTCCAAATCAATCACCCGCCGGGTCGGAAAATGCGGCTCAAACGCGACAAACGACATGCCGCTCAGATCCGAGAGCCGTACCTGACTCCTCTGCGCCAAAGGATGGGAAGGCGCACAGACCAACGCCAATCGATCGGTCCGAAACGGCACGACCTCCACCTGCGCCGAGGAACTCGGGAAGGCCACCAGCCCCAAGTCGACCGCCCCCTCAATCACCTGCTCGTACACCTCTTCCGACTTGCAGAAGGCCACCTTGAGACTCACCTGCGGATAGCGGCTCAGGAATTGGCGGCTGTAAGGAGGCAACTCGTGCAGCCCGACACTGTAGACCGTCGCCAGCCGGATCGTCCCCTGCACCTCGTGCCTGATCCCCCGAATCTCCTCACACATCCGGTCATACGTCTGCAATAGCTCCTGCGCCTTCACATAGGCAACCTCCCCCTCCGGAGTGAGCTGTATGCGGCGTCCGGTCCGATCCAGTAAACGCGCCCCCAAGGTTTCTTCCATGGCGCGGATCTGCTGGCTGACCGCCGATTGGGAAATGTGATTCATGCCGGCGGCCTTGCTAAAGCTGCCGGAATCGACGATATCTCTGAAGATCCTAAATGTAACCAGGTGCATGCCTCACCAAAGCACCAATCCTCCTGTAAGTTCAACTTATATGTCGCATCTGAAACTTTTACTTGTCGGCAGGTAAAAGCAGGTGTAGTGTGTCTGTAATTTATCAAATTCGGGTAAGATCCGCATTCAGAGCCGAAGTGGCGCGGCGCCCGATGAAAAGGTGAATGACAGTCGCTAGTTTGGCTATTCCCCCAGCCGGTGGTCCAGAAGTTCCCCGAGTGCGTCTGATTCGGGTAACCCTGTGCCTGCAACCGGAATGGGGATTAAATTTACAGGAGAGTGAGGATCGAAATGAGCGAGTACAGTGGAAGCCTAAAAAGGTACATGAACGAAATCTGCCAGGTGGCTCTGGTGACCCCAGAGCAAGAGATTGAGCTGGCAAAACTGATCGCCGCCGGAGACGAGAACGCCCGGCAGCGCCTGATCCGAGCCAACCTCAGGCTCGTCGTGAAGATCGCTCACGACTTCAAACACCTCGGCCTCCCGCTTGTCGACCTCATCTCCGAAGGTAATATCGGCCTGATGAAGGCCGTCGATCGCTTCGATCCCAGTAAGGGTGCCAAGCTGAGCACCTACGCCGCGTGGTGGATCCGGCAGTACATGATGCGCGCCCTGGCCAATCAGGCCAAGACCATCCGCCTGCCCGCCTACTTCATCCAAAGCCTCTCCCGGATGAATCGCACCGCCCTGCAACTCACCGAAAAGCTCGGCCGGCAACCGACCGACGCCGAACTGGCCGAGGCCATGGAGCTCGACGAAAAGACCATCAGCCGCTGGCGCAGAGCCTCCAAGTCGACCGCTTCCCTCAATGCCCCCATCGAGGAAGGCGAGAGCAAAGAACTCCAGGAACGCGTCGCCGATGAAAGCGCGAAGAGCCCCCTGCAAGAGCTGCTCGAAAAACAGCTGCCCGGTGAACTCGCCCACTACATGGACGCCCTGGACGAGCGCGAGAAATTCATCCTCGCCAAACGCTTCGACCTCGACGGCGAAGGCAAAATGACACTTGAGGAAGTAGGCGAACAGCTTAATGTAACCCGCGAACGCGTGCGGCAAATACAAAACGAGGCGCTGGTCAAGCTGCGCAAAATGCTCCTGGCCGAGGAAGAGGCCATGGCTGCGCAGGGTCAGACCCAAGCCTGAGCAACCGCCACAACCCACTTCCCCAAACCGGCGCCCGGATTGAATCGTCCCTGTTCAATCCGGGCGCTTCCTTTTGCATGCATCTGCAAACGGAGAGGGAAAGGAGAGCCGCTGCCGTCCGCCAACACAGAAGAGCCTGGACCGTAAGCCTGGTGTGGATATTCGAACGTAAGATTCCACGCCAAATCACACTTCGTATCGATACCGATACCGAACCCGATTCCCCCGATTTCACTTTCTTGTGCCGACTGGCACGAAGCCGCCGACTATACCGCACCGGGACGGCGGCCGAACCTGCGCTCCAGTTCCGTGAACGAGATCCGGATCATGGTGGGACGCCCATGCGGACAGCTGTAAGGCAGATCCGCAGCCAGTAAATCCCGCACCAGTCCTCGGATCTCTTGCTCCGTCAGGGTGTCTTCCGCCTTCACCGCCTGTTTGCAGGCCGCCGAGGCAACCATCTCCTCGCTCATGCGCTGCGGTCGCACCCCCGTCCCACCACGCTGCAATTCATCCACCATTTCCCGCAGTACCTCCTCCGGATCGCGCCGAGAGAGTTCAGGCGGCAGAGATTCGACCACAAAGGTGCGCGGACCAAAGGGCGAAACCCCAACCCCCAACGCACGCAGACCGGCAAGATTTTCGGTCAGATACGCGGCATCCCTGATCTCGAGCTCTACCGTCTGCGGCACGAGGAGCATCTGTGACGGTGCATCCTTCCCCGAGCGCATCTGACGCAGAAACTGCTCGAATAACACCCGCTCGTGCGCTGCATGCTGGTCCATCACAAGCAGCCCATCGGGACTTTCCAATAGGACGTAGAGGTTGCTCAGGACTCCCAGGACCTGTATCTGGGCGCCATCCAGCGGTTTGGGGTCCCCTTCCCCAGGACCGGACGGACGGGACTGCGCGCCCGCTTCCGAGGATGCGGACCGCGAAGTCTCCACCCGCCCTCCGTCCTTAGAGGCGCTCGATCCGACATGCCCCTCTTGCGAGGGAGCAGATTCCGGCCGACTCCCTCCGGCCCCCTCCGCCTGCGAAGGGGGGGCGGGCCAGGCGCTCTTCGGGGAGGCGACCGAAAAAACACCACGCCGGAATCCAACCATATCCCTGGGCGGAATCAGTTGAGCCTGCACATCGCCCGTGCTTTTGGTTTCTTCCCTGCCGGTTGAAGTCCCGGTGGCACTCGAATCGTGCGCCGGCACCTTCGGTTGAGCACCCCCACCCTGCGGAATGAAGGTCGCACCACCCAATGCCAACCGAACAGCGCGCGCCACGGCATCGCGCACCAGCCATTCGTCCCGGAAACGGACCTCCCGTTTGGCGGGGTGGATGTTGACGTCCACCTCCTCCGGGGGGACCGACACGAAGAGCAACGCAACCGGGAAGCGTCCCTTCATCAAGGATGTGTGGAATCCTTCCAAGAGCGCGTAATGCAAAGCCTTGCTTTCGATCGGTCGGCCGTTGACAAAGAAATACTGCTCGCGACGGTTGGCTCGGGTAAATCCTGGGCGGCCGATGAACCCCAAAACCTTCAGTCCTCCCTGCAGAACCTCCAGCGGGACGAGCTGTTCGAGATAGTCGCGGCCATGGAGCTCACGCACCCGATCCTCCAGTGTGGCGGCTGACGGGAGTTGGGCCGCAAGCTGACGGTCCACTGTGAGACGCCAGGCCACCTCCGGATGCGCCAGCGCGTGCAATTGAAAGAGATGCTGGATATGACCGAGCTCAGTGGCGGGAGTGCGCAAAAACTTACGCCGCGCCGGCATGTTAAAAAAGAGATGCTTGATCTCAATGACCGTTCCCGGAGCCGCACCAGCTTCCTCGACCTTCAGCAACCGGCCCCCATGAATCACAACCCGTGTCCCCCCGGGCTGATCTTGCGTGCGGGTCAACAGCTCCAGCTTGCTGACTGCCGCTATACTCGGCAGCGCCTCCCCACGAAACCCGAGCGTGATGATCCGTTCAATGTCCGCGTCCTCACGGATCTTGCTGGTTGCATGCCGCTCCAGACAGAGTAGAGCGTCGTCGCGATCCATGCCCTCGCCGTTGTCGGAAACCCGCAAAAGCGACTTCCCACCATTGACCACCTCGATGTCAATCCGTGTCGCCCCGGCGTCGAGTGAGTTCTCCACCAGTTCCTTAAACACACTTGCCGGACGCTCGACCACCTCCCCGGCAGCGATCTTGTTCGCGGTCTGCTCCCCGAGTAATCGAATTCGACTCATGCAGCAATCAGCTTTCCGTTTCTTGCTTGTGGGTATCCGAAAAGGCGCGTTCCATCATGCGTCGCTCCCAGGCAATGGTTGCCGATCCGTCAGCTCACTGCCTGAATCGGGGTCGGATCGATTCCTGTTCTGGTTGGCACCTGGCCCTCATGGACCGCTCAAACTTCACTGCCGAGTTTTTTCAGGACCGCATCATTACGGGTTTCGCTCCCCGGATTCTCGTGTCCGAATCCCATCACGCGTCCTTTCGATACCGAGGCCGATAGCGACCCCGACCCCGATCTTGCTTCGCCATCTGCCTTTCCGGCCAGGCTCTGACTTAAGCGTGCGGCGCCTCACGAAAGGCGACCGGCTCCGAATGGCGGCAGTCAGTGTGCTGACCGCAACACCCAGCCCCAGCCGTATGTGCACCCTTCGCGCCACCCTTGCCCTCGGTCGCACAGGAGCCGTCGTTACAGTGGCATTTCAGCCCGCCCTTCCCCAAAATCGCTCCGATAGAGAGGGCCAAACCCATCATCCCAAAGAGGATCACTGCTCCAATGAAACTCGACATCGAATCCATCCTTTCTTCCACGATTCAATCTTCCGCCGACAGCATTCGCTCAAAGGCGGCCGACGATCGCTGTTCCCATCCCTGGGCATCTCGTATCAGGAAATAAACGGCCCAATCGTGCTCGAGTGCAAGTTCCCAGCCGCGGTCCGGTCCGAGAACCAGCATCGCTGTGGCCAGGCCATCGGCACGCATACAGGAGGAGGAGAGGACCGTCACCGAGGCCAGGGCATGCTCAATCGGACGGCCGGTGCCAGGGTCGATGATGTGTGAATAGGGCCGCCCGTCCACTTCGAAGTAGTTTCGATAATCTCCACTGGTGGCAACAGCGAGATCCGAAAGGGACAAGACGCGTTGACTCCGACGCAGCCCCGGCAATGGCTGTTCCACCGCGATGTTCCATCGCCCTCCACGCGCGCTGAGTCCATGCACCCTGATCTCACCGCCAACCTCGATCATGAAATGCCCCACCCCGCGCTCCAATAGGTACTCCGCCGCGCGATCCACGGCATACCCCTTGGCGATCGCTGAGAGATCGATCCGGACCCCGCTCGCACGCTTGAACAAAGCGGGCGGATCCATCCGAACATCGATCGCGTCGAGCCCGATGACCGGACGTACCGCCTCGATCTGCTCCGGGCTCGGTACGGAATCGTCCGCATCCCCGCCGCCGGAACCGAAGTGCCAGAGATCCACCAATGGTCCCACCGTGATATCGAGCGCTCCATCCGTCATCCGCCCAAGCTCCAGGGCCTCGGCTACAACCGCCACAGTCTCCGCAGAACAATCCATCCAGACAGGTCCCTCGGCGGCGTTGAAACGCGAGACCTCGGAGTCCGAACGATAGGTCGACATCAGGGCGTTGACACGCTCCAGACGCTCATGCACTCCGGCGCTCAGGCCCTCGGGCAGTTCTCCATCCCCAGGCAATACCACCTTGATATGATACGAGGTCCCCATTACGGGTCCGCCAAAGGAGAACTCCTGCAGATCCGGCGCGCCGTCCGGACGACCGCAACCAGCAAGTAGGAGCGCGATCAGCCACCCCGCACACCAGCAAACCGCATCGTCCTGCCACCGCCCACTCCTGGTTTGGTTCCGCCTCATGCTCCACTCCGCTTCCTTGGCTCTTGCCCCATCCGAAAAGGAAGGCCGTCGCTTGCCCTCGATCGCTGACCGGGGTTCAAGGACGGCCCAAGCATTCCTTTCCTTTGGGAGGATCCCATCCGCAATCCTGCGCCGACGTTAGAATCGCCGGCCCCGGTCGCGGCCCCCCGCAAATGCATCATCCTCCGAAATCATCGAAGAAGATGTTCTCACTCTCCACTCCGAGCTCGTCGAGCAGCTGCAAGACCGCGGCATTCATCATGGGCGGTCCGCAGAAATAGTACTCACAGTCCTCGGGCGCAGGGTGATCCTTGAGATAGTTCTCATAGAGCACCTGGTGGATGAAGCCGGTGTATCCCGTCCAGTTGTCTTCCGGTTGCGGCTCCGACAACGCCAGGTTCCACTTGAAATTGTCGTGCTCCTGCTGCAGGGCATCGAACTCCTCGGCGTAAAAGACCTCACGCATGCTGCGCGCACCATACCAAAAAGAGATCTTCCGCTTCGAATCACGATGCTTCAGCAGTTCAAAGAGGTGGGAGCGCAAGGGCGCCATTCCGGCGCCGCCGCCGATGTAAACCATCTCCGCATCGGTGTCCTGTATGAAGAACTCACCATACGGCCCCGAAATGGTCACCCGGTCGCCCGGCTTCAGGTTGAAGATGTAAGAGGACATCTGCCCAGGGGGGACATCCGGATTGTTCCAGGGCGGGGTCGCAATGCGCACGTTGAGCATGATGATCCCCCGCTCCTCCGGATAGTTCGCCATCGAATAAGCGCGGGAGACCGTTTCATCCACCTTCGATGTGTACCGCCACAGGTTGTACTTGTCCCAATCGGGCCGGTACACGTCCTCCACCTCGAAGTCCTTGAATTGTACAACGTGCGGCGGTGCATCGATCTGGATGTATCCACCCGCCTTGAAGTCGACATGCTCGCCCTCAGGCAGCTCCAAGACCAGCTCCTTGATGAACGTGGCCACGTTGCGGTTCGACTTCACGACGCATTCCCATTTGCGGATGTCGAAGACCTCAGCCGGGATTTCGATATCAAGGTCCTGCTTGACCGCAACCTGACAGCTCAGGCGCAATCCCTCGCGCGCCTCTTTGCGCGTGATGAAGTTGCGCTCGGTCGGCAGGATGTCGCCGCCACCCGAATGGACCTTTACCTTGCACATCGCGCAGGTGCCTTGTCCGCCGCAGGCCGAGGGAATGAAGATCTCGTTCTCAGCCAAGATATTGAGCAGCTTGCCGCCTGTCTTGACCTTGAGCGCCTTGTCAGAGTCCTTGTTGATCAGAATCTCAACATCACCGGAAGGCACCAGCTTGGATCGCGCCAGCAGAATGACCACGACCAAGGCCATCACGATGACGGTGAACATCACTACGCCTAGAATGATTTGGGGCAACACGGTTCGTTCTCCGTTCGAGATGGGGTTTTAGAGCTGAATGCCCGAGAAGCACATGAAGGCCATCGCAATCAGGCCCACCGTGATGAAGGTGATGCCCAAGCCACGCAGTCCCGAGGGGATGTGACTGTACCGCAACTTCTCACGGACCGCGGCCAGGATCACGATCGCCAGGGCCCAACTCACACCCGAGCCGAAGCCGTATGCCACGCTCTCCGGAAAGTTGTATCCCCGTTCCACCATGAAGAGCGAGCCGCCCAGGATTGCGCAGTTCACCGTGATCAGGGGAAGAAACACACCCAGGGCGTTGTAAAGAGCCGGAAAATACTTATCCAGCGTCATTTCCAGGATCTGAACCATCGCCGCGATCACGCCGATGAACGAGATCAACGCGAGAAAGGAGAGGTTCACATCCGGCAGCCCCGCCCATGCCAGTGCGCCGGCTGAAAGGATGTAGGTGTTCAGGAGGTTGTTGACCGGAACCGTGATCGTCTGCACGACCACCACTGCAATCCCCAGGCCCGTCGCCGTCTCCACCCGCCGAGAGACCGCGAGGTAGGTGCACATGCCCAGGAAAAAGGCCAGGGCAAGGTTCTCCACGAAGATGGATTTGAACAATATGCTCAGGTAGTGCTCCAACATCGCCTTACTCCTCCACCTGGTCTGTTTTCCATGTCCGCAGGGCCCAAATCAGCAGCCCGATCAAGAAGAAGGCACTCGGCGAAAGCAACAGGATCCCGTTTGCCGGATACCACCCGCCCTCGGTCGTGAGCTTTAGGACCGATACACCCATGAGCTTACCAGAACCGAATAATTCCCGGACAAAGGCGACCAGGATCAAGACCAGGCTGTATCCCAGTCCGTTGCCCAGGCCGTCCAGGAAACTGAGTTTCACGTTCTCCTTCATCGCGAAGGCCTCCGCACGCCCCATGATGATGCAGTTCGTGATGATCAGTCCGACAAAGACCGAGAGCTGCTTGCTGATGTCGTACGCATACGCCTTCAGAAACTGGTCCACCACGATCACCAGCGATGCGATGATCGTCATCTGCACAATCATCCGAATGTTCGAAGGGATCACCTTGCGAATCGCACTGATCGATACGTTCGACATGGTCGTAACGAAGGTGACCGCAATCGACATCGTCAACGCGGTCTCCAGCTTGGTCGTCACCGCCAGCGCCGAACAGATACCCAGTACCTGCAGTCCGATCGGGTTGTTGTTGAAAATGGGCCCAAAGAGAACGTCTTTCGCTTTAGCCATTCTGTTCTCCTCCCCGCAAAGTTTCCAAAAATGGGCCGTAGCCGTCCTGGCCCAGCCAGAATTCCAGTGTGTGCGTGACCCCACGAGACGTGAGTGTTGCTCCGGAGAGCCCGTCGACTTGGTACTCCGCGTTGGCGGACTCAGGATCGACGCTCCCTTTGATCACCTCGATCTTGGGTTCTTCCCACTCCCCAGGCTCGAAGACCTGTTTGCCTGCCCAGTGCGCCTTCCAGAGCGGATTGTCGATCTCGCCGCCGAGCCCGGGCGTCTCCCCATGCTGGTAGAAAGCCAGGCTGGCAATCGTGTTCAGATCGCCCTCCAGCGCAAGGAAGCCGTACATCGTCGACCACAAGCCCTTGCCATGCAAAGGAAGGATCAGGCGTTTCAGCTCCGGACCTTCGTGGAGCATGTAAACCAAACGGAAGTTCGCCCTGCGCCGAATCGCCGCGAGGTCCTGCTCCGCAGTCAGCCGAATGCTGGTCGCGGGATCCGATTCGATCGCGTCCGCATCGAACTCAGCCGGCGTGTATTCATCCGTGAACTGCCCCGTGGTCAGGTCCAGTACCTTCGTCTCGATCCGGGCGAAGAGTTCCTCGACCTTCGCGGGATCGATCGATGCGCCGCTTTCGAGTAGGCCGGCGGCCACCAGAATGTTCTTCTGGATGTCCAGCCGCTTGTTCGCCTCCTGCTTCGGCTTCAGATAGACGGCCGCCGTCGAGACCAACAGCGAACAGATCACACAGACCCCGAGACCGACGGCTATGGTGTCGCGAGTTGAATTCCTAGGCTGCATGACGCAATGCCCTCCGCTTGATGTTTCCCTTCACGACATAATAATCGATCAGCGGCGCAAAGGCGTTGCCCAGCAAGATCGCCAGCATCGTCCCCTCCGGATACGCGGGATTGATCACCCGCACCATGATCACCAATACACCGATCAAAAAGCCGTATACCCATTGCCCCCGCTGCGTGAAGGATGCACTCACGGGATCCGTCGCCATGAAGATCGTCCCGAAGGCGAACCCACCCAGGACCAAATGCCAGTGGGGCGGCACACCAAACATCGGATTGGTCGGACTCCCCATCGCAAACAGCAAGGCCGCGAAACCGACCGCGCCGAGAACCATGCTGAGCATGATCCGCCAGGACCCGATCCCGGTGACGATCAACAGAACCGCACCCAGCAGCGCCGCCAAAGTGGAGGTCTCTCCCATCGACCCCTGGATCGTACCCACAAAGGCCTGCCACCAGGTGATCTGTTGGGTGATCCCCTCCAGACCTTCGAGTGCGCCGATACCAAGCGCCGTCGCGCCACTGAAACCGTCCACCGCCGTCCAGACCGCGTCACCGGAGATCTGAGCGGGATAGGCAAAGAAGAGGAAGGCACGTGCCGCCAATGCCGGGTTCAGGAAGTTCATGCCGGTCCCGCCAAAGACTTCCTTCGCAATCACAACCCCGAAGGTGATCCCGATCGCGACCTGCCAAAGCGGAATCGTCGGAGGCAGGGTCAGGGGAAAGAGCAGGCCGGTCACAAAGAACCCCTCGTTCACCTCATGCTTGCGCACGATCGCAAACAAGACCTCCCAGAACAGGCCCACCGCCATCGTCACGATGTAGACCGGCAGGAAGTAGAGTGCCCCATGCACCAGATTCGACCAGATGTTCGAAGGGCTATACCCACCGCCGATCCAACCGAGAATCAACCCACGCCAACCAGGCACCGCCTCAACCCCCATCTGCTGCATTGCCGTATTGGCCTGCAACCCGACGTTGAACATCGCCATCAACACACACGGCACCAGCGCGACGACCACCGTCATCATCATGCGCTTGTAATCCATGGCGTCACGGACATGACACCCACCGGTCGCTGTCGCTTTGGGCGGGTAGAGGAAGGTGTCCACCGCTTCGAAGAGGGGATACCACACCTCAAACTTCCCACCTTTTTCGAACTTGGATCGGTGCCGATCCAGAAAGTTCTCCTTGGATTTCATCAACCTTCCTTCTCTATGGTGGTAAGGTTACGCCGCAACATCGGCCCAAAGTCATTCTTGCCGGGACAGGCGAAGGTGCACAGCGCCAGGTCCTCTTCGTCGAGCTCAAGGCAGCCCAGGGCCTCTGCCTGCTCAATGTCGTCGATCGCCAGGGCGCGCAATAACGGGGTCGCCAGAATGTCCAGCGGCATCACCTTCTCGTAAGCCCCCGATGGAAAGATCGCCCGTGCGCCCCCATTGAGCGTCGTGGTCAACGGGATCTTTTGCCCCTTGCGGAACCGTGAAATCACAATCCGCGCCACCGAATACTTGTCCGCCCCAGGCCGATACCAGCCCAGTAACGTGAGCTTGCCTCGCTCTTCCAGGACCGTGATCTGATTGTGGTAACGCCCAAGATAGTACAGCCCGCCCTGAGCAACCTGCCGACCCGATAAAATCGAACCGGATACCACCCGCCATTCCTTGTCCTCTGCCTCTACCAACGCACCCTTGACCAGGTCGCCGACCTGCGCGCCGAGACGCGTGCGGATCAGGCGCGGCTCCTTGACCCCAGGACCCGCCAGCGAGATGACACGCTGCGTAAAGAGCTTGCCCGTCGTCATCAAATGGCCGATCGCAATCACGTCCTGATACGAAATGTGCCAAACCATGTGATTCCGGTTCACCGGATCCAGGAAGTGGATGTGCGTCCCCGGTAGACCCGCCGGATGCGGTCCCGCAAACGCCACCGATTCAACCCCCTCGACCTCCGACCCCGGAAGCGCGTCGCCCACACCCTGGCAAAGAAATACAGGTCCCGCACTCAACAGCGTAAGGACCTTCACCCCCCGCGCAAACGCAGCCGCCTGCTCCCCTATCACCAATCGCGGATCCGCCGCCAACGGATGCGTGTCCACGGCGGTCACAAAGATCGACTGGGCAGACGCATCCGGCGCAGGCACCTTGCTGTGAGGGCGCGTGCGGAATGCCGCCCACATCCCGCTCTCGATCAGGACCTTGCGGATGTCTCCCGCCCGGGAGGAAACCAGATGAGCGTCCTCAAACCGCTCGAACGTAACCGCATCCTCCCCCTCCAGCCGGACCACCACCGACTCCAAGGCCCGCTTGGCACCGCGGTTGATCCCTACTACTTCACCACTCCCAGGACTCGTATACAGAATCCCCGGCGTCTTCTTGTCCTCAAACAGAGGCTGCCCAAGCTTCACCCGATCTCCCACCTGAACCAACATCGTCGGCTTCATTCCGATGTGGTCAGGTCCGACGACCGCAACCGTTGAAACCGGTGGGCCGTTGACGATTTCCTGCCGGGGGACCCCCTCCATAGGGAGGTCCAAGCCTTTTTTTATGGTAATGATCCGCATCGGCGTGCCTGATCCTTCGACGGCCTCTTCAACCGCCGTGTGATGGTGGTGAAAACCCTCGTGGTTAAACTCCATGCCTGTAGCTGACCAACCGGGCTAAGTCAAGGTTTGGGCCGGGAAAACTCCGCTCCTCATGCCATGTTCAGAAAGGGCCACGAGTGCCCCTCCCCCCCAACCCCGTGCCCGCTGCCGGCTGGAGCCCGTCCGAAGAGGCGCGTGCCTTCAGGGGCGCCTCCAGGCTATGGTTGCTAATCAGTCAGATCCTTGTCTGAATCGGTGTCGAGGTCGAAATCGGGAGCGGAATTCCTGTCCAGTATCACACCTGACCCTCTGAGCATCGCTGAAACCCCGCTGCCAGGTTTTGCCAGCTCCGCATCAAAACGATTTCGCTGCCCGGTTTACCGTGTCCGAATCCATCCCCGCGTGCTTTCGATACCGAGGCCGATAGCAACCCCGACCCCGATCTTGCTTCGTCGTCGACCTTTCCGGACAACCTCTGGCCGACCCTCAAAGGCGGGTGCCGATGATGTCAGCACCCGCACTCGTTGAAACGGCTCAGGGTCAGGGCATGCGTACCCGCATTCCTTCGATCATCGTCCCATCCGGCTTGCGCAGACGCACGCTCGCAGCCCAGTCGGAACCCGAGTTGGTCACCTTCAACAGGAGGTCGTTCCAACCTTCCTTGAAGTCCGCTGTGACCTTGTCCTGGCCGACCCCATGACCACGACTCACGTTGTTCTGATGGACCAATACCCCGTTCAACCAGAACTTGACGCCGTCGTCACTGCCGACCCCCATCGCGACCTCCATCGCCGCCGGCACAAAAACCTGTGACCAGATGTAAGCCACGCGGTTGTCCCCAGCCAGGTCCATCCCGTTGAGGTTGATCTTGCCGTCATCGTCCGGTTGACGCCCGACCTCCCACTGCGCCGAATGCCCATCCAGTTCCGGTGCAAACGGGACATCAAACAGCTGAGTCCCATTCTTGCCCTCGGCCATGTAAGGCCCCGACACGCGCCACGCACGCACCATATCGGCGTTGCGGTGGATCATCGATACGACGTCACTCGCCTTCGTGCGCACCGCGTCATCCTCGGAAACCGACAATACCGCTTGCATGGCCGCATCGGCCTGCTCGGGATAGGCCGAGCCGATCGCACCTGCGACCTCCACCGCTGAAGCAGCCGCAGCCGCGCCCAGTTGCGGATCCTTCAAGAATTTTACGATTTCCACCAGCCCATCCACCGTGCCGGTCGAGGCAATTCCCCGCAACGCCGCAGCCTGCTCGGACTCCGACTTGGCTAGCCCCATCACCTCGCGATAGAGCACAAGCAACTGGTCCTTTTCCAAACCTTCCGCACGGCCGATCGCACTCAATAGCCCATCAAAGGCTGCCACACGATCCGCACCCGCCGGCAATGCCGCGACCAGATCCCGCAAGTCCTTCGCCACCCGCGCATCCGGCCAAAGCCCCATGCCCGCTATCGCCGCCGACCGCAGGTCTCGGTCCGCTCCAGCTACCGCTCCGCGCAAGGCCGTCAGAGCAGCGTCACTTCCCGTCATGCCCAAGGCCTGCATCAGCAGAGGTTTGCCATGCTGTCCCGCCTTGGCGATCCCGGCAAGCACCGGCTCCGCCTTGGCATTCGCTTCCGGCATCTTCGAAAACAACGCAGAAAACGCCGGCATCACTTCCTCCGGCGACATCTTGATCGAGGATGCTGCAACCATGGTCACCAGCTTCTGTAGTGCCTCCGGTCCGCCCATACCCGCAATCGCTTCCATCCCGGCCCGTTGAACCTCCGGATTCCGATCCCGCTCAACCATCGCCATGACCTGATCGAGCGTCTCATCAGCCCCACGCCGGCTCAGGGTGCGAATCAATTCGGCACGGACCCCGTCCCGCGACCTTTGCGCCGCACGCAGGATCTGCGCGTTCATCTCGTCCCCCTTGAGCCGAGCCATCGCCGTGCGGGCAGCCTCGCGCACCGCCCCATCCTTCGCAACGGTCAGCTCCGCCAGACGGCCGAGGATCGAAGCATCCCCGACTGTGCCGATGACGCTCAGGGCCGCAATCGCCGTCTCCTGATCCTCATCGTCCACCAGGTCGAACAGCCAGAAGGCCGCCCCCGGCTCTCCCAAGTCCTCAATCGCACGTAGAATCTGAAGACGTTCCTCACCCGCCGCTCGACCCAACAAGCCGGTGAATAAGCGAGAGGTTTCGGGTCTGCCAAGCTCGGCCAAAAGTCGGACCGCTGTCGTGCGAATCAGATAGTCCTCCGACTGTACCGCCTCGCGAAGGACCTGAAGAGCACGCTCCCCCGCCTCCCGGCTCAGACCAACCAACGCCGCAACCCGAACCGCCTGCGCTTCATCCCTGCTGTAAAGCTGACGATAGACAGCCGCCGCCGTCGGCCCCTTAAGGCCCTCGGCCGAGGTCAACAACGCCTCCGTCAAGGCCACCTTGATGTCGCCCTCAGCACCCGCGCGCATGTCGATCAGGGTCCGTACCGCCCGAGCGTCCGGTAGCTTCGCCAGCGAGTTGATCGCCGCCAGAACCACCTGATCGTCCGAGTCCTTCAGAAAACGCTGGATCTCACCGATCGCCTCGCGGTCGCCACGCCAGGCCAGAGCAGTCATGAACCCGATCTTCTGCTCCGAGGTCTGTGCGGAATTGAGCCGCTTTCGCAGCACATCCGCCGCCTCCGCCGCCGGCATCCGCTGCAAGGCCCGCCGCGCGCTGTCCTGAATCTCGTCCGATTCATCGTCGAGATAGCCGTCCAACGCATCGACCGCCGCAACGCCGCCCATCTGCTCCAACATCCGGATGCACCAGACCCGAGTCAGGCTCGGCTGGTCCGTGGCCGAATACGCCACCAACAGATCGGTCAGGACCGACTGCTCCTCATCCGCCCCCGGACGGCCCGCCCGTAGCGCGACATCCTGCAAAGCGCCCTGCGCCTGCTCCCGCACTTGAAAATCCTCGGATCCCAGGCCGGGCGCCAAATGCTCCATCACCTGGGTCAACGCCGACTGCAGCTCGCTTGCCGACCGCTCCTGCTCCGTGGATAGCCCACGGAACTCCTTCAACAGATCCTCGACACCCGCCGCCCGGACCGATACCCCAAGCGCCAGCGCCAATAACCCTGATACAATGAACCTCTTTTTCATGACAAAAATCTCCCTTTAGAGATACCAAGGCGCCCGCTTCGGCCGGTCCACCCACCGGGAAGCCTCCTCATCACCCACCATCTGCCGCGTATTCGGATCCCATTGCAGAGTGCGGCCCAGCCACCAGGCAATGTTGCCGAGATGACACATCGTCACCGAGCTCGCCCCGACCTCCACATCGCAAATCGGCCGCTGCCGCGACTTCACACACTCGAGAAAATCACGGTAGTGGTTGTCGCTCCGATACAACGGGGTCTCGCTCGCTGCGAAATTTTCATCCCCAACCGAGACCGGGTCGGCCCGGAAATGGCCACGGTTCACCTCGATTTCGCCTTCGGTGCCGATGAACAACACACCGTTGCCGCCACCCTGATGCACCACCTTCGTCCCGTTTTCGTAAGTGTAGGTCAGCAGCCCGTCCTCGTTGATGTTCGGCGGCTCAATCTTCACAGGACCCGACCCGTCCATGCCGAGCCCCCACTGCGTAATGTCGAAATGGTGCGCGCCCCAATCGGTCATCATGCCGCCGGAGTAATCGCGAACCAGACGCCAGCCCCCGCTGTAACTGCCACTGCAACGCTCGGCGTTGTACGGCATCTTCGGGGCGGGTCCAAGCCACATATCCCAATCGAAACCCTCGGGAATCGGCTCCTCCGCGAAGAGCTTCGGAAATGACGGACCTCCCACGTTCACGTTCACCTGCTTGACCTCGCCGATGCGCCCGTTACGCACCAGTGAACAGGCCAGCCAGAACTCATGCGAGGAACGCTGCTGACTCCCCGTCTGCAACACTCGCCCATACCGGCGGGCGGTCTCCACAAGGGTCCAGGCCTCGCGAATGGTCAACGTCAGCGGCTTCTGACAGTACACATCCTTGCCCCGCTTCATCGCCCAGTTGGCAATGATCGCATGCCAGTGGTCCGGCGTGGCGACATGCACCGCATCAATGTCGTCCCGAGCCAGCACCTCACGGAAATCGCTGTACCGGTCACAACCCTTGTACGTCCCACTCTCCTGCTGCTGCGCGTAGTGGTTTTCCACATGATCGCCCTGGCTGTCACGCACGCCCTTGCGCACGTCGCATACCGCCACGACTTGCACATCCTTCCCGCTGAGGAAGGTCCGCAGGTCGCCACTGCCCATATTGCCCAAACCGATCCCCGCCATCGTCAACCGATTGCTGGGAGAAGGACGCCCATTCAAACCAAGCGCCGACCCAGGAATGATAAAGGGCATCGCAATCGCCCCGGACATCCCCTTCAAAAAGCGTCTTCTGGAAATCGAACCGGACGCGTTATTCATCATATACCTCCTGTTTGGCCACGGCCTCCGCCCCTTTCACAAGAAATCAGCGAGAAACCGGGCATCATCGCTTTAACCAGTCCATCGCCACCGCAAGGAGACGAAAGCAAAAGACGAGTGCTTTATACCGCAGTAAAAACTTCCATTTCCAGGCAAAAGGGGGGGAATCAGCTCAGCGGGTAATGGGCTGCCAGAGCCCATCCGGAAGGTAGTCGCTTTCCCAGCCGGAGCCGGAGAAACTCCCGCAGAAGGCGCGGTGGCGGTTTCGACCTGGCCATGGGCGTCGTGGTCGAAAAACACGGGATGGGATTCGGACATGAGAAACCAGGGATGCATGACAGTGCTGATAAAACACCGCAGCGAAGGTAGATCGGTCCATGAGTGCCAGCAGGGATCCCGATTTCGATTTCGATTTCGACCATGAATCCGACTGATCCGACTGATCGGCAACTATTGCCTGGAGGCAACGCATGATGGAGCACACCCTTTCGGACGACCTCTAGCCGGAGGCCCCAGGCCTCAGGCTTCCGTCCTTTCCCGTCTGGACCAATCGCCCGATTTGCCGTATTCGTTTCCAACACCAGTGTCCTATGAACCCGTTTCCCCCGGAAAGGATCCACCAACATGGCCGATTACCGTCCCGATGATCACCGTTACGATTCCATTGCCTACCGCCGCTGCGGTCGAAGCGGAATTCTCCTTCCCGGCATCTCCCTCGGACTCTGGCACAATTTCGGTGGCGTCGATACCGAGGAAAACAGTCGCGCCATGATCCATACCGCGTTCGACCTCGGGATCACACACTTCGACCTCGCAAACAATTACGGGCCACCCCCAGGTTCCGCCGAGGAGACCTTCGGCCGTATCCTGGCTCAAGACCTCCAACGCTACCGAGATGAGTTGATCATCTCCTCCAAGGCCGGATACCGGATGTGGCCAGGCCCATACGGCGAGTGGGGCTCACGCAAATACCTCGTCGCCAGCCTCGACCAGAGCCTCCGGCGCATGGGCCTCGAGTACGTCGACATCTTTTACTCGCATCGACCCGACCCCGATACCCCGCTCGAAGAGACGATGCAAGCCCTCGATCAGGTCGTTCGCCAGGGCAAGGCCCTCTATGCCGGGATCTCTTCCTATACCGCCGAACAGACCCTCGAAGCCGTTCGGATCCTGAACGACCTCGGCACCCCATGCCTCATTCACCAGCCCAACTACTCCATGTTCAACCGCTGGATCGAAGACGGCCTCCTCGATGTCCTCGAAGATCACGGCATCGGCTGCATCGCATTCTGTCCGCTCGCACAGGGGATGCTCACTCCTAAATACCTCGGCGGTATCCCCACCGACTCACGCGCCGGTAAGAGCCACGGTCACCTCCAAGTCCACGAAGTGACCGGGAAACGTGTAGAACAGGCACGGCTGCTGCAAGACCTCGCCCAGACACGCGGACAGACCCTCCCGCAACTTGCGCTCTCCTGGGTCCTCCGGGATCAACGCGTCACCAGTGCACTCATCGGAGCCAGTCGCCCCGAACAGATCACAGAAAACATCCGCGCTCTCGATCAATTGGCGTTCACGCCCGAGGAAATCAACGCCATCGAGCAAATCCTGGCCGACTGACCCGATTCCCAAGCAAGGCCCACTTCATGAATACCGTCTTGGTCGTCACTACCCTGCTCATCCTCCTGCGCTGGGCGGCGCAATCCCTGCTGGAGGGAGTCAACCTTCGACATTCCCGGCTGCACGGGATGACTCCACCCCCAGAGATCGCTGACCGATTGGACCGCGAGTCGCTCCCCAAAACGCTCGCATACACCAACGCGAAAGGCAGGCTCGGCCTCGTCGAGGATGGCTGGAGCGCAATCGTCCTGCTCGTCGTCGTCCTCTCCGGAGTCCTGCCCTACGCATATCAGCAACACATCGCCTTCTGGGGCGCCGGGGTCTGGTCCCACGCAGGTTTTCTCTTGGCCGTCACCCTCGTCCTCGCCATCCCGGACCTGCCGCTGGATTGGTACGCGCAATTTCGCCTCGAAGAGCGCTTCGGCTTCAACAAAACAACCCTCCGCCTCTGGATCTCCGACCATATCAAGGTCCTGCTTCTGGGGATCCTGCTCGGTTTTCCGCTGACCGCTCTCATCCTCTTCCTGACCCGCTGGGCAGCCCTTTCGTGGTGGCTCTGGGCATGGGGTGTCGTCCTCTTGTTCCAATTGACCATGCTCGTCCTGGCGCCCGTTCTGATTCTGCCCCTCTTCAACAAGTTCTCCCCCCTGCCCGACGGCCCCCTGCGAGAACGGCTGCTCGCCCTGGCCGATAGGACCGGATTCCAGACCTCGACCATTCAGGTCATGGACGGCAGCCGGAGAAGCGCGCACTCCAACGCCTTCTTCACCGGCCTCGGCCGCTTTCGCAAGATCGTCCTCTTCGATACGCTGATCCACCAACTCACCGACGATGAACTCGAAGCCGTGCTCGCACACGAGATCGGACACTATAAGCTGCGGCATATCCCGAAGACACTGATGCTCTCGGCATTGGGCATGCTCGCCGGACTCTTCGCCCTGTTTCTGTTGGCCAATGCGGCGTGGTTCTATCAGGGATTCGGCTTCGCACAGGACTCCATCACGCCGGCCTTTCTCATGTTCAACCTCCTCGGCGGCACCGTGCTCTTCTGGATCCACCCCCTCACCCATGCCATCTCGAGAAAGCACGAATACCAGGCGGACGCCTTCGCCGCGAACCACACAGACCACGGCGCGGATGCCCTCGGCAACGCCTTGCTCAAGCTGCACGAAAACAACCTGAGCAACCCCACCCCCGCACCTGTCTACAGCCGATTCTACTACAGCCATCCCACCCTGAGCGAACGCCTCGGCCACCTGAGCCGGCTCAAGACAAACGCCGCTCCCAATCAATGATCTGCTTGAGCGTCTCGTCCAAGTCGTACTCAGGCCGGTACCCGATCAGCCGATGGATTTTGGCCAGGCTCGGCATCCGCGCCATCATGTCGTCGAACGGCCGGCCGTATGCCTCCTCATAGGTCAGATACCGCTTCTCAGAAGGACTCCCCGTCAAGGTCAGGACACGGTCCGCCAGCTGCTCAATGCTCACCTGCTCGTCCGATCCAACGTTGATGACCTCCCCGACCGCCGCCTCACAATCCACCAGCGCCTCCACCGCTCGTACAACGTCGCGGACATTGCTGAAACACCGAGTCTGACGGCCGTTGCCGTGGATCTGCAACGGCTCGGCGGACAGCGCCCGGCGGACAAACCGAGGGACCACCATCCCGTATTGCCCCGTCTGACGAGGTCCGACCGTGTTGAAAAAACGACAGATCACAACCGGCAACCCGTATTGATCGTGATAGGCGAGCCCCAAAAACTCGTCCACCATCTTGCTGCACGCATAGCTCCAGCGCGTAAACCGCGTCGAGCCCAGGATCGTATCGTCATCCTCACCAAAGGGTATGCGATCGCTCTTTCCATACACCTCACTGGTCGAGGCCAAGATCACCTTGCGCCCGAACTTGCTCGCCAGATGCAAGACCACTTCAGCCCCGTGGATGTTCGTCTCCAATGTGTGCACCGGCCGATCCACGATCAACTGCACGCCCACAGCAGCAGCCAGATGGATGATCACGTCACACCGGTCCACCAACGAGGTCAGGGAAACCTCGTTGCGTACCGTCTCCCGGATGAATTCAAACCCCGCCCGCCCACGTAGGCCGTCGAGATTGCTGAAGGAGCCTGTCGATAGGTCGTCGACCACCGTCACCTTCCAGCCGTTGCCCATCATTCGCTCCGCCAAATGCGAGCCAATAAACCCCGCTCCACCGGTTATCAACGCCCTCATCCAATTCTCCTTCCCCAGTCCTTCCATCCGACAACGCCCGAACCCCCACCTTATACCCCGTGGATCCCTCCAGGTCCATCCATCGCAAGACAGCCCGTCCAAAACCCCCATCCGGATCCGGAAAGCCTCCCGCAGAGGGCCCAGTGGCGTTTTCGACCTGCCTACGGGGTGGCAAACTCCATGCTCTGCCTCCTATATCGTTGGGGGAATCCGTAAGATATGCCGTTTCAGCAGGCCCCGTCTTCCTCGTACCAGTCCCCCCTACTCCTACTCGCGCCAGCGACCTCTAACTTCCCTGCGAAAACCCTTTCCAATCCGGCCATGTTGCCCTTTCGTTGAGGCCGGATGGGGAGGTCTCCCGCAGAGATCGCAGAGGGCGCAGAGGATGACAGAGATGCGGAATTGCAGACACATCGGAGCTGTTTACTCCAACAGCTTTGGTCAGTTAGTGGGAATATTCTCTTAAAATTGGTTAGATGGACCACCGCATTGGACCTCACCCGCCCTCACGGCCTGGTCGAAAACGCCACCGCGCCCTCTGCGGGAGGCTCTCCGGATGGGCTTAGGGAGGGCAGGTTGCAAGCGGCTGCCTTTTCGGCCGGGCTCTAGCTCTGCCCAGAAACGTACCCGTACACAGCGAAGCGGTACACGTTCACGTACACGATGAT
>ENA-UOOH01001330-UOOH01001330.1-fermentation-metagenome-genome-assembly--contig:-NODE-1330-length-24319-cov-9.691972_pt1 | contig 24319 bp, 34 predicted proteins | sample MGYA00245778_ERZ724025 | MGnify/ENA primary metagenome ERZ724025 (study PRJEB28704, sample SAMN03018313) | fermentation metagenome | biome: anthropogenic terrestrial biome; feature: soil; material... | reverse complement strand
CCCCCCCACCCCTGCGGCGCACAACCACACCCGCAGCTTCCGCCCCTCTCGCCACGATGGGAGGGGCAGGCTTGCGCCCCCGCCGCACGGGAGGGGCAGGGGGCAGGGCAGGCGCGGTCTTGCCATCTATCACGGGCGCCGGCGAGCTCGTCGGGGTAGGCAGAGAGGGCGCGCCAGGGCGCACAGCCAGGGATTGCTGGACTAGTGCGGCCAGCGTGACCTGCCCGGAGATCTCCTGCCTCTCGGTCTGCCTGCCTGCTATGGCGTCGGCGAGGAGCGCCCCAGCCTTCAACACTGATGGCGCGATTGCGGCGGGAACGCGCGCCTCCATGACATCGAGAACGCGCCCGTAAACGTCGCGCAAGGCCCGCCGAACCTCGCGGTCATCCGAACCAGCCTCTTCGGCACGCTTCAGAGCGGCAATGGTCGCGACGAAATTTGACTCGACGGCATTTTTCATCAGCAATTCCGCAGGGTTGGGGGCGGTGGGGGTTGTGAAGCGTCCCACTACACCATCTACGGCGTAGTGTAACGCCACTTTACACTCTCCCCAAACCCCTCGGAATCACTGGGGCTTTTCCGCCCGCGAAAAATCGTCATCAAGGCTCTTGACATACTACGGCAGCCGTTATATCTTGCTTCCACGGTCGGGCGTTGAAGGGGTGGCACGGCGAGCCTGGAGAGGACCAGGCGACCAACCAACCAAAACAAAGGAGCGAACCATGTCAAAGCGTCTCGACTATCCCGGGCAGTTTCTCCCCCAAAAGCCCCCTTTCCAGTTCTACACCGTAAGGTCACATGGCCTTTGGGCTTGCCGCGGCTTCAATTCCAACGGGCTGCACTTCAACCGCTCTTTCCGAAGCAAGGCCAAGGCGCATGCCTTCCTGAAGGCCATGATGGCCAGCGACGAGGTCAGCCGCTACTAGCAACACAACCAAACGAAACACAGGAGCGAACAAATGGACCCCAATGAGGCTTTGCATCTGCTGGCAATCGCCCTGCTCGAGGAAAACGCGGATGAAGCCCGCGAGCACTACGAAAACCTTCGCGCATGGCTGGAGCGCGGAGGATTCGAGCCGGACTGGAAGCACCTGAGCCGGAAGCAGTTTTTCAGCTTCAATCCGCGAACCGGAAGGCTGGAGTAGCCCAACCAGATGGAGCGAACCATGACCTGCACCTGCGATCTCGACACAATCCGCGATAGCGACGGCAAGCTTCCCAAGTACACGGCTTTCGGAGGCTATCCCTACTTCTACCTCGACAAACAGGGCAACGTGCTTTGCGCGGACTGCGCGAACCGCGACGTTGACCAGACACAAGATGTCATTGGTCACGATGCGAATTGGGAGGACAACGCCCTCTTCTGCGACGATTGCGGCAAGCGCATCGAAAGCGCATATGCCGAGGATGATACGGACAAGTAGTCCAACCCCGGGCGAGCTCGCCTCGCCCGTTGCCCCGTGCGCCTGACTCCATCCGATTCGGGCGCATCGGGCAGCACAACCAAACAGAACGGAGCGAACAAATGTTTGAATTGTGGGATTCATTCAATGACCAGCTCATCTCCCGACACCGGACGGTCGAGGCTGCCGTCAAAGCCAGGCGCGCCCACGCGCGGGCGGTCGAGGCGCACAACGGGCCGGGGTCCTTCATCCACTACGCCATTCTGAAGGACGGCAAGATGGTGGGGGAAGACGAAATCGACCAGGTCGAAGACACCCTCGACCACGAGACCGGGTGCTGGTAGCCCAACCCCGGGCGAGCTCGCCTCGCCCGTTGCCCCGTGCGCCTGACTCCATCCGATTCGGGCGCATCGGGCAGCACAACCAACAAAACGAAAGCGAGCGAACCAAAATGGCAAAGCAGAACAAGCGCAATCAGGGCGACATTGACCACGCACGTGAACTGCTTCTGAAGTACGTTCCCAAGGGCTCAAAAGTCTACACCGTTGTTCGCCACATCGGGCGCAGCGGAATGAGCCGCAGCATTTCCCTCCACGTTGTCTCTATGACCAACGACGGGCCCGAAATCGTCGACATAACCGGCTGGGCCGCGTTGGTCCTCGGCTGGCCCCTCGACCGCAGGAATTGGGGGCTGAGGGTCGGCGGGTGTGGAATGGATATGGCGTTCCACACTGTCTATTCGCTGGCCCAAAAGCTCTACTCGACCAAAGAGAATCGCGAGGGTTACGCCCTCACGAAGGTCGACCTCTAGCCCCTCGCATCGGGCTAGCTCGACTAGCCCCTTGCCCAGACCGCTCGAGCTTTGCGTTCGGGCGGTCTGGGCAGGGCCAACAAAAACGAAAAAGGAGCGAATCAGATGAAGACATGCGCGCACTGCGGAAAAGTCATCAAGGGAAAATATGTCGTCTACTCTCCTACGGTGTTCGAGATCATTCTCGGAACAGACAGCGAAAAAACCTTCCATCCTGCCTGCTTCAAAAAGTCTGGGATTGCTACGAACGTTAAGTGATCCGGTTTGCAATCAAACGAAAGCGAGAGAACCGAAATGGCGACCCGAATTCACGTTTCCCAATACCTGAAAATCTATCGGCACGCAGAGGGGCACGCCTTTGCACGCTACTGGAGCGTTTACGACCAGACCTGGAAGACGGCTGACTATCGCGACCAGATCCCTAATCGCGAATACGCGGCCATGTCGGCTGAAGACAGGCAGATCCTTCTCGAGAACCTGGAAGCACGCCCCGAGTAACCCCCTTTGCGGTCAACGGGCGAGCTCCGACTCGCCCCTTGCCGCGGTCTCCCGAGCTTTGCGCTCGAGGGCCCGCGGCAGGGAATCGACCCTGCCCAACAAAAGCGAGCGAGAACATGAAGACCACGCACCGACACCGCCCCGTATCCCGACTCACCCGCACCGTTGGATGGGTGCACTGCGTCGCCAAGCCAACCTCGGGATGCTCGGGTGCCGCGCACGGGGGAGTGACGCACATCGAGACCTGCAAGTGCGGGGCAACCCGCCACACCGAGACCAACGGCCGGCACAGCGAAACGGGCGCCTGGAAGCCTTAGCCAGGCACCTTTGCGGTCACAACGGGCAGGCTCGCCTCGCCCCTCGCTCTGGCCGCTACGGTCGGCCGGCCAGAGCGGGACCAACCTGCCGACCAGCGCCCGAGGGATCGGGCACGAGGAGGAGCGATGGCGCTGGATCGTGAAGCTTTGACTCTGGTTCAGATTTGCGCGTGCCGTGCCGCTGCGCGGCGACTCGCGCAAGAGCGGCTCGAACGCGCCGCTGCGTGGGAGGATGCCGCGGCCGAGGCCGGCGACCCCGCGACGATGCTGATTGCCGGAATCGCCCGCGGCGCTCCCAGCGCGAGCATCCTCGGGCGGACGCCTGAGGAGATTGAGGCTGCGTGGCCGCTCCTCCGCTCCTCCGGCTCGAGCGGCGAGGAAATCGTCAAGCTGCTCCAGCACCCGGGTTGCGCAATGGATCTAGTCGATTCGTGGGGAGAGCCCCACGACGACGACGACTAGCGCGCCCGCCCCGCTCGTCTCCTGGCGGGCAGGGCATCCAGGGCCGGCCCCGAGCCCGCGCAATCGGGGCGTCACCTGAGCCGGCGAGTTATCGGCGGTTGAGGTGTTAGGACGACGCCAGGGATGGCGTCTATTGAGCGCGCAATCCCGCGCGCATGAAGGAGACAAGCATGAGGACGATGGCGATTATTGATGCGCGAAACGAGATCCACTACCGCGACCACGGCCCTCGCGATGGGATGGCGCTCCTGATGGAGCTCCCGCCGGCGCGGGCGCACCGGTCGTTCCCCTCGCGCGAGCAGGCGCGCGAGTGGGCCGAAGAGTGGGTGCAGAAGTGGGGCCACATGACCGCGCGCGAGCGCGAGCGGGCGCAGTATGCCGAGGCCGAGGCCGCCCGCGAGGCCCGCGCGGCCGAGCACCTGCGGCTTGCTCCCGAGCGCGAGGCGAAGGCGAAGGCACACGAGGACGAGCGGCGGGCGGACACCGCCCGCTTCCTGCTCGACGGAGCGCGCGAGGAGGAGGAGCGCGCGAGCCGCGCGTATCACCGGTGCCCGGACTGTGGCACCAACAAGTGCTCGCGGATCGTGGAGCAGCATGCGAGGCGGGCGCGCATCGCAGAGCTCTCCAAGCGGTTGCCGCGCACTGCCGACTAGGCCCGCGCCGCCACCGAGACCGCGCACCTCCGCGCGGCGGTGGAATGAGAGGTCGGCCAACGCACCCGCGGGCCCGATGCCGCACGCGGGTGCTTTGCGTTCAATGGAGCCCCCATGCCAGACAAGAAGCGTGCCAAGTTTTGCAAGATCCCTGGATGCGGCCGGCCGCACTCCGCCAAGGGCTACTGCTGGGCCCACTACATGCGAGTCCGCCGCAACAATGCCCCTGGAAGGGCCAAGATTGCCCCTCAGAGCGATTCTACGGTCCGGTGTGAGGTCTGGCTGCCACTGGCCGTCTGGGAGCGCCTGGCGGGTCAAGGAGCGCCTTTCAGCGAGGTTGCACGCGAGCTGCTCAGCGCAGCCGCGAAGAAACTGCCCACGCCCCCGTTCCATCCGCGCCGAGGGGATGGGGTCAAAAGGGCACGGGTGAGCCAGGCTGAGGCTCAGTCGGAGCTCGAGCGGGTGGTGGGGATGGTCTTTTCGACCCCTCACAACCCTGGTGAGGGAGGTGGGGAGGGCGTAAGCTCTTGAAATCGCACGGGTTTTCCAGATTCCTCACCGCCCTCACACCTCTCCACCCCCTTTTCTCTTTCTTCCCCTATACGTTTTTACGTTAACTACATATACCTACATGTAGTTATACCCTATTATCATGATCCTATTCTAGAAGGTGGAGAGGGTGGAGAGGGTAGAGAGAACACAGTGATTTACGGCCCTCACCACGTCTCACCACCAGAAGGCTCAGCGTGAAAAAGCGGCCCCACCTGGTGAGGATGGGGCCGCCCGCGTGCTGCGTGCGCGTGATAGTGGGACCGTGCCGCACCTGTCTTTGCGTTCAGTGCGCCTTCGGCGTGACATCTTTTTCCCCACCGCCTGGCGGGGTCCAGACCCACGACGAGCGCCCCCCGAGCCAGACGCTCCTTCGCTCGAACCCCCGGTTCTTGAGCAGGCGAGCGACCCTCATGGCGTGGTCTTTGCGGTCAGGGGCGAGCCCGAGGGCCTCGAGCAGCGGCTTGACCCTCACCGGCACGCCCGCGTCGAGCCCCGCGAGCACCTCGTCGAGCGACTCCTCGAGCGGATCCACGACCTCGCGTGCCGCCTGGGCCGCGGTGAGCGCCTCGGGCTGCGTCTCGAAATACCACTTCTCGCCGGCCCGGAAGGCCGCCACGGCTTCGGCGAGGAGCTGCTCTCGCTCGGCCGCGACCCCCTCGACATCGATCACCCGCCCCTTCTCCACCCGCACCGGCCAGTAGCGCCGATTGCCCGCCGTGTCCGCGAGGTAGCCCTCGGCATCGGCGTTCGTCGTGCCCACGATCACGAACGAGCGGGGTTTGCGCACCGTGGTTCGCCCGTAGGGGGGCCGGAAGGTATCCACACTCCGGGTGATGAACGACCGCACACTCTCGACTTCGGCCTTCTTCACCGAGGCCAGCTCGGCGAGCTCCACGATCCAGTGCCCGGCCATGACCATCACCCCGTCGCGGTCGAGGTTCGCGTGGGCGTCGGTGAACCAGTCCTTTCCGGCCAAGGCCGCAAAAAGACTCGACTTTTTGAGCCCCTGGTCGCCTTCGAGCACGAGCACCGTGTCGACCTTGCAGCCCGGGTTGAGAGCCCGAGCCACCAGGGAAATCAGCCACTTGCGCCCGAGCGCCCGCGTGACCGCGCAGTCCTCGCACCCCGCGCGCACGAGCCAATCACTCGCCCGGTCGCGCCCATCCCACCGAAGACCCTCGAGCCAATCGGCGACGGGCCGGTACTCCCGCATCCGGGCCGCCTCGATGAGGGACGCCCACACGAGAGACTGTGCAGGCTCGTGGTCCCACCGCAGATACCCTCTGAGCCACTCGCTGACCGGAGAGAGCGAGTGGTCCTCGAGGGGCGCGCCGTCGAGCTCGGCGACATCCTTGAGCGTGTTCCACTTGAGCCGCCCGCGCCACTCGGGGTGCCCATGCAGAGCCACGACCATCGCGCGCACGCCCCAGACCGCCTCGACGACCGGTCCGTTCTTCGTCGCCCTCACCGTGACCGGGACGCCGAGATCCTTCCAGCCGGCCGCCGCGTGCGCCTCGGACACCTTCTCCTCGGCCTCCTCGCGTGCGAACTCCTTGGCCGCGGTCTCAACCTTCGCCCCCGCCCGGAGGACATCGGCCCAGACCTGGTGCCGGCCCTTCTCCACCGCGCCGCTCGCCGCCCACCACTCCTCGGCCCCGCGCACGACCGCGAAGACCTCCTCAGCCTCGAGCCCGGCGCGGAACAGGTCGCAGAACAGCCGGAAACGGGCCACAGAGCGATCGGGCGCCTCGGACGCCTCTTCACCCGTGGCGAGCTCCTTGCGGGCCGCAGCGGGTACCCTGGCGCTTCCTACGACGGGCAGATCCTCATCCTTCGGCGCCGGGCCCGCCGCCACGTCATACCGGCTGGCGTCGATCCCGGCCGCAGCCCACACCTCGGCCGCCGCCCGCGTGCCATCCTCGGCGCTCCCGGGCGTCTCCTGCCCCGCCCAGACATCGCCGGTGATGGTGGTGTATTTGCCTTCTGTGAACATGGCGACCTCGGGCACCCGGGGCTTGCCCGACGCCCCCGGCAGGCCGGTCGCGGCTTCGGGGAAGTTGGCCTTGCCCCCGACGACGCCCCCGGGCAGCGAGCCGCGGGCGATGATGTGCAGGCCGCGCCCCGAGGGCGACTTCTCCATGTAGGCCTTGCCCGCGAAGGGCTGCACGAAGGGCTCGGCCCACGAGCGCAGCTCGCCCTCGCGGTTGAGCGCGTCGTCGATGTCGACGTAGACGAGCCCGGCCGCCCGCGTGAAGACGAAGCCGACGCCCCAGCCCTCCAAACCCCCGTACTTCTTGAGGAAAGCCTGCGCGACCTTCCAGTCGCACCAGGTCTCGGGCTTGCGCGTGCTCGCGCGCCGCGTCTTGTCGCGCAGCTTCAGCGGGCACTTCGGCCGGCCGCTGTCAGGGTCGGGCCCCCAGGCGATCCAGTTGGGCAAGTCCTTGAGAACACTTGGGATTTTCACGATTCCCCTCGGCGTGTTGAGGTGGGACTACGGCAGATCGGAGATGTCGGCGGTGTCGGCGGGCTCGTTCGCGAGTCCGAGCCGTTCGACGGTCAGCGCCAGGTAGTCGGCGTTCACCTCACAGCCGACGTAGCGCCTGCTGTGCTTGAGCGCGACGAGCCCGGTCGTGCCGGCGCCGCTGAAGGGGTCGAGCACCACGTCGTCTGGCCGGCTACCGGCGAGCACGCACGGCTCGATGAGGTCAGGCGGGAAGGTCGCGAAGTGGGCGCCCTTGAAGGGCTTCGTCGTGATGGTCCAGACCGAGCGGCGGTTGCGGGTCTCCCTTGGGCCGATGTCGGCCAGCCCAGCTTTCGTCCGCAGCTTCGGGCCGGTGGCAGCCCCCGCGATATAGCGGTTGCCCTTCCGGTTCCCAGAGCCCTCTGGGTAAGCGGCCGGCTCCTTGATCGCCTCGGCATCGAAGAAGTACCGCTCCTTCTTGCTCAACAAGAACAGGTACTCATGCGCCTTCGTGCAGCGGTCGCGCACGCTCTCGGGCATCGCGTTGGGTTTGCGCCAGATGATGTCCTGGCGCAGCGTCCAGCCATCAGCCTGGAGCGCGAAGGCGACGCGCCACGGGATGCCGATGAGGTCTTTGGGCTTGAGGCCCGGCGGGGGCCGCGTGCTGCCAGTCTTCATCTGGGCCTCGACGTTGGCGCGGCCCTTTCGCTGCGACGTAGAGCCCTGCACACCGCAGCCCCCAGCCTGCGCGTAGCTGTCCCCGAGGTTCAGCCACAGCGTGCCATCGTCGCGCAGTACCCGCCGCACCTCGTCGAACACCTCGACGAGGTTGGCGACGTAGGCCTCTACCGTGCGCTCCAGGCCGAGCTGGCCCTCGGCCCCGTAGTCGCGCAGGCCGAAGTAGGGCGGCGAGGTGATGCAGGCCTGGATGCTCTCGGGCTCGAGCTCCCGCAGCACCTCGCGGCAGTCCGCGTGAAAGAGGCGCACCAGCGCCGTGTCGATGTAGGGCATCCGACATCTCCTGGTTCAAAGCAGAAGGAAGCCCCCTCGCCTGCTCTCCGGTCAAGGGGGCGTGTTCGATCAATCGAGGACGTGCAGCTTCGCCATCAGGTGCCGCAGGGCGAGAGCGGCCTGCTGCGGCACGACTCCGTTGCCGCACAGGCGCAGTCGGTCGACTCGATTTGCGTGTGCCCCGGAGGCCAGCCCATCAACATCTCGACGAACTGCGGGTTGAGCACCCGGGAACCGCTCGAGGAAGGCGGCCCATCCGGCGCGGTCAGCGGGCCCCGGGGGCCAACAGCCGCATCCACCAGCGTCACCCTGGAGTGCCGGCCGCTCTCGGTCGAGTACCCCGCCGCGCCGCTCGCCTTCGAGTCGCCCACGGTCGGGGTCGGCCACTTCTGCTCGGCCGCCTCCGAGAGTTGCCCCCGGCGTTGCCCCGGCCGGCTCGATCCCTTGTGGTCGGTCGCGCTCGGAGTCGGCCACAGCTTGCACGCGACCGTCAGCGGCACCCCCGCCCCGTTGCCGTTGACCCCCTTCGCCTTGAGCCGCGCGGCCCGCGCGAGGAAGCTCTCGGGGCTCTCCCCGTCGTTCGTCAGGCTCGCCGTGGGCGTCGGCCAGATCCCCGAGGATGAAGAGCCGCTGCCGGCGGTGCGGGGCGCCGACTTCAGCCGCAGTGAAGAGTCCCGCTTCAACGCGGTAGCCCATTTCGCCCAGCTCTCGGAGCACCAGGTCGGCCCCCAGGGAAAGATGCCCGGCGACGTTCTCGAAGAAGCACCACCGGGGTCCGACCTCGCGCACGATGCGGGCAACGTGGGGCCACAGGTGCCTGGGGTCGTCGGCGCCGAGGCGCTTGCCGGCGAGAGAGAACGGCTGGCATGGGTAGCCGCCAGTGACGAGATCCACGACTCCACGCCACGGCTTGCCGTCGAAGGTTCGCAGATCCGTCCAAACAGGGCACGGGTCCAGCCATCCTTCTTCCATGCGCGCAGCCAGGACCGCGCAGGCATAGGCTTCGATCTCGACAGCGCAGACCGTGCGAGCAGCTCCGAGCGCCATTCGGACGCCGAGGTCGAGCCCGCCGGCTCCGGTGGCGAGGGACAGCACGTTGACGGTAGGAAGATCCACACAAGTGCTCCGGTCCGGGTCAGTTGGCTGTCAGCATGCGGAACAGCGTCCCGCCGCGCTTCGCCTCGCGCTTGATGCCACAGGGTCGGCACCCGGCGATGAGCAGCTTCGGGTCGGGGCGCTCGAGCACCTCGAGCGGCCGGCCGCAGTCGGGGCAGACCCCGCGCCCGAGGGTGTGCAGGCGGTCGGCCACGTTCAGGCGCCCGTCGCGCACGATCTGCGTCATGTGGGCGCCTCGGCGCCGTGCGGGTGGCTTTCGGGCGGTCATTTGGGGCCTCGCTTTGCGCCCGGCTCCGGTTCGGCTCGCGCCGCGCCGTCTGCCAGCGCATCCCGCGCTTCGCAAACGCGGCAGGTCGTGCCGTATCTGTGCGCGTCTTCGTCACAGTCGTAATTGTCGCGGAATTCGCGAAGCATTGACTCCAGCGCCGCGATGCGCTTCTCTGCCACCTCGGCCCGCTCGCGCTCCCGCGCAACCATCTCCGCCGCGCTCTCGTATCGGCCCTCTGCCTGGGCCCGGGCGGCGCGCTCGGTGGCGATGTCCTGCGACAGCCGAAGCTGCGCCTCTTGTGCCTCGACGCACTGGCGCTGGTTCTCGGCGGTCAGGGCCTCCAGCTCGGCGACTCTGGCGCGGAGGCGATCGGCCTCGGCGTGCGCGAGGTGCCATGGGGTCCAATATCCGTCGCCAATCGGCACCGCGAGTGGCTTGGTCGGGCCGTTCCAGCGCAGCCCGTAACGTGGAAGCTCATTACCATTCGGCGGTCTCGGTGGCAGCTCGGGGAGAATTCCGCGCAACCGCGCGATCTCGGCGCGCAACCGCTCAACCAGCTGCGCCAACGACAGCGGCACCGGCTCGCCGCGAGCGTCGGCAATCGCGACCGGGGCGCCCGCTGCGTCGAGCGCGGCGTATGTTTCGGCGACAAGATGCGCGGCGGCTGCGAGCTTGGCTTCCGCTTCGGCCGCCCGCCACTCTGCCTGCTCGCGGGCGGTGCGTTCAAGACGAGCGCAGCCGTCGCAGAGAACCGGATTGCTGCCGCCGCAATAGTCACAATGTTTCATCGCTCCCCTTTTGCCGCGCGGATGGCGGCGCGAATCGAAAGCCTAATTGCTCGCTCCTCGCTGTCTAGCGTCTGCCATTCACAACCAAGCGGAGACTCATCGACAGCGATGCCGAAACTCCCGCCAGACCGCATTGCCGCCAGACGGCTTTTCGCGTGAATGATCTCGACCAGTCGGTCGACCGACTCGCACGCCTCGAGCAACGCACTTTCTCCGGCGCGCGTGTTCCACAGCTCGGCCGCCTCGCGCGGGGTCTCGGGCTCGGGCTCGCCGATGGGCTCGAGGCTACTGCCCGTCGACTCGATCGGCGGCGGGATCCCGTCGCGGAGGTGGCGCGCGATCTGCGGGCCGAGGTACTGCCGCTCGTGCGACGCGCAGAGCGGCCGCCCGAGGTGCTCGGCGACTGCGGGCGCGCCGCAGCGAGTGCCGGCCTTGTCCTGCCAGGTGCAGCGGCGGTCAGGCATCACAGCACCTCTGGGATCTGCCCGGCCGCGAGCTCGGCGGCCGCCGACGCCGCCTCGGCCTCGAACATCACGGCGCGCGAGTAGTCGGGCTCCCAGATCGGAGGGATCTCCATCCCCACTGCGTCGAGCGCGGACTGCAACTCGGTGATGTCGCTGGGGATGTAGTCGCTGGCATCGTCGAAGCACTCCTGGCGATCAATCTCGGAGAAGATGATCTCGCGGGCGTCGAGGGAGAGCCTGCGACTCGTACACGCCCAGGCCCACGTCGGGAACTTGTTGCGATCGCAGTGGTAGTCGATGAGGTCGTCGACCGAATCGAAGAAGCGTTCGCAGCACTCGCAAAACAGCCAGCCCTTGTAGTCGGCCGCCTGGATCTTGGTCGCCTGCTCGAAGGCCTTCTTGCGCGCGCCGGCATGGTTGGAGTCGCGGCAGGCCTCGCAGGCGGTGTAGCCGATGCTGCCGGTCTCGGCGCCGCAGGCGCACAGCCGGGGGCGGCAGCACTGGTCGGCCGCCGGCTCGTCGCGGTGGGCGGTGCCGCACTTGCCGCAGGCGTAGACGAACACCTCTTTGCCGTCGCTTCTCGTGCCCTTCAGTTCGATGGGGTTCATGCGGACTCCTTCGTAGTAATCAGCAGCACCGCGGCCGTCACCGGGCGGCAAAAGAACTTCCCCACCCGCGCGCACTCGCCCATCCGGCCTTCGGCCGCCGGCGGAACATCGGCCCGGGCAGGCAGCGCCAGACCGAGGACGAGCAGGACGGCGAGGAGCCGGGTCATGTCTGCGCCGCCTCGGCGACGGTCGCTGCGCGCTCGCACCCGATCGCGCAGCACTCAAGATGCGGTGCATCAGCGTCCATCACCGTCTCGCTCCATCGATGAGCTGCTGCTCGAGCAGCCGCAGGCGGCCGAGTCGCTCGCAGAGGCTCTCGTGCTTGCTCGAGTCGACCTCAATCCCCCCGCCCTTCAGATCGGCCACGACGGCCACCGAGATCACCTCGCCGGCCTCAGCCCGCGTGAGCCATTCCTTGAGCAGGGCGACTGCGTCAGCTTTGCAGTCACCCTGCGGCTCGAGGACGCGCAGCTCAGCCACGAGCCGCCTCGTCGAGCAGCGCTCCGGCGCCGGTCTTCTGAGCCACCTCGACGGCGGCATCGGTCGCTCCGGACTCGGTGAGGACGGATCTAAGGGCAGCGGCGGTCATCGGCTTCTTGTTCATGGCCATGGGGGTTGCTCCGTTGTGGGTGCAATGACCTTGAGTGAGCGGTACTCGATGGGCCGGTTAAAGCACGAAGCGCATCAGAGCCCCCTCACGTTCTTGACCGCGGGAACTCGGTCGCCCTTGGGGCCGGACATGCCAACCTCAACATGGCCGTCGATCCACTCGCGCAGCGCCTCGGGATACCCCTCGGCGATGAACTGCATCAGGTCGTCGAAGCTGCGTTCCTCGAGCAGATCGTCGAGATCCATCTCGTCGAGCAGCTCGCCCGCGCGAGCCTCAATCTCCTCGGCCGTCGTCACCTCGGTGCGCTCGTCGAGCTCGCGCTTGAGGTAGTCGCCGTTGTGCAGGGAGCAGTAGGGCGAGGCCTCGGCGACGCCGCATAGCGGGCAGGGATCGCCGTTGCAGGTGCAGGTGAACGCGGCGTCGTCATCCGGGCGGGTCAGGGCCTCGGCGTTGAGCAGGGGGCGCGGGGGCTGCATCACTTCACCCCCTGTTTGGCCAGCTTCGAGAACATTTTCGGACTCCTTCGTTTGTGTACGGTGTATAAACCGTATACTCCCCCGCTTGGCTGCCTGTCAAGCAGGCACGACGAGCAAGTCCCGCGGGCGGGTGACGGCGACATAGAGCCCATGGGGGGAAAACCGTGCAAGATCGGGCACATCGGCGAAAACTGCACGGTAGGTCGAGCCCTGACTTTTGTGGCTCGTGATGGCGAACGGATGCCGGAAGGAGATGAGCGTCGCGTCGCGCCACTTGAAGAATTCCCTCCACGCCTCCTTGCGATGCCGGTCGACGAGGCTCCTCCCTGGCCCGTGCGCTTTCCTGAATGATTCCTGGTACTTGAGGGCCTCGGCCTTCCGCGCCTCCAGCTCGCGGTTGTACGGGTGCGCGTCGTTCGCGCGATCCTCGGGTGAGAGGTAGTGCGTGACGACGAGCCCGCCACCGCGCCGGCGCAGGCGCACGGGCACCCCGAGGACCGGGTCGCGTGCGGCCTCGTCGAAGGACTCGACGGTCAGCTCGTCTTGGTTCGCGACGATGAGCTCGTGGTCGCGGTAGAGATTCGACTCCGAGAGCACGAGCTCCCCGGGCGCGAACGCGAGCCGGCCGTGCCCATAGAGCTTCTTGCAGGCAGCCTCGCAGACGGCGTTCACCCGTGCGTTGCGGTAGCTGATGAAGACCTCGCGCTCCTCTTCGAGCCGCTCGCCTGGGGCCTCGAGCGCCTCGAGGAAGGCCGCCGCGGGCTTCGCCACCCGCGACAGGCCCGTGCCCTCGATGTCCGACCACGGGCGCCCGTCGCGCACGGCCCAGGCGACCTCGATGATGGCGCTGCCCTCGGCCTGGCGCACGATTTCGCGCAGGGTCGCCCGGTGCTGAATCCTGCCGAAGGGGATCGCTTTCTGTTTGACGGGCGGGAGCTGCGCGGCGTCGCCGACGATGAGGATCTTCATGCCCGTCGCCTTCGCCACCTTGCACAGGTCGACGAGCGAGGCGAGTGAGAGCATCGAGACCTCGTCGATGACGAGCAGCGAGGGGATCATCTTCTTGAGGAGCCCCGCGCCACTCTTGCCGAATTTCACCTTCTCGTCCTGCTCCTCGCTGATGATGGGCGCGATGCCGAGCAGCGAGGCCGTGGTGCCGGTGATGACCGAGACGCCGTCCCACCACGTCGGGTCGTAGCCGCGCACCCAGGGCACGCCGAAGGCGTCGAGCTTTCGGCGCAGCACGTTCGCCGCTTTGTGCGTCGGCGTCGCGCACACCGTCGTGCGCCGGGCCATCTTCAGGACCTCGCCGAGCAGGTAGGTCTTGCCCACCCCCGCCCCGCCCTCGAGCAAAAAGGGCCGCGTTTCCGTGGAGTTGAGCCATTTTTCGATGGCGGCCTTGGCATCGGCCTGGTCGCGTGTCAGCATGTCCGCTCCATTCGTTGAGTGTTCCCCGCTTCTTATATACGCCGCATGAATTTTCTACAAGCTGCTTGACAGGGTTTTTGACAGCGGCTAGTGTTCGCGGGTGCGGGGGACAAACGAAAGGAGCGAAGGCGTGAAATGCCGAGTCCCGAAGTGCGAAGACCCGGCCGCGCACCCGAAGACCGGGCTGTGCGCCGCTCACAACCACGAGTTCATGGCCAGGCCCTGCGGCAAGCGCTTCAAGCGCGGGGTCGGCCGGGCCGCTGCGCTCCAGATGTTCCTGCGCGAGGCTCAGGTCGTTGAAACCAAACCCGAAGAGGAGAAGACCCCATGATGAACCTGTTGGAGAGATTCGTCGTCGCGTTCGAGTCCATCGCGAAGTCGGTGGAGAAGCTGTCTAACCCCGTTATCACGCTCGAGGTCCCGCCGGCGGATGAGCACCCGGCAGGTGTCGAGGGCAAGGTGGCGGCCGCTGAGGCCCCGAAGAAGCGGCGCGGCCGGCCGACGAAGGCCGAGGTTGCGGCGCGCGAGGCGGCGAAGGCGCTGGGTGCCGACGAGGCGTTCTCCACCGAGGCCCCGGTCTGCCCCGACTGCCGCGAGCCCCTGACTGACGAGAACAGCTCCCGCTCGAAGGTCGACGGGCGCATCATCCACGTCGGCTGCAAGGTCGAGGAGCAGAAGCCGGCCGAGGTGGTCAAGCTGCCGGTCGAGAAGACGGAGGAGCCGAAGGCGGAGCTCGTCTACACGAAGGAGATGGTCAGGGAGAAGGCGGTCGCCTTCGCCAACCGCAAGCAGCGCGAGATGGGCGACGGCCGCGGCGCCTTCCTCAAGGTGCTCCAGAAGGTCGGCGGGTGGGCCACGGTCAACGACGTGCCTGCGAGCCGCTACGCCGAGATCGTCGAGGCCCTCGATGCCTAGCGCCCACGCCAAGCTCTCCCCTTCATCCAGCCCGCGCTGGCTCGAGTGCCCCGGCTCGGTCCACGCCGAGCCCGCGGCGCCCGATGTCGGCAGCGCCGCCTCCGACGAGGGCACCGCGTGCCACTTCGTCGCCGAGCAGTGCCTCGTCGAGGACAAGCAGCCCGCCGAGTTCGTCGGCCTGACCATCAAGGCCGAGGAGAAGCAGCGCCCGGTCACCTTCACCGAGGAGATGGCGGGCTGGGTCAACGAGGCGATCGATTGGGTGCGCGATTACCTCGCCGAGCACCCGGGTTCGGTCCTCTACACCGAGACCGAGGTGGATATCGGCCTCGCCTTCGGCCTGCCCGTCGACGAGACCGGCAAGACCGTGCTCTGGGGCACCGCCGACTTCGCGATCATCGCCGCACAGGAGCTCGTAGTCGGCGACTTCAAGTTCGGCTATCGGAACGTCTCGGTCCACACGAGCCAGCTCGACCTCTACGCGATGGGCTTCATCCACTGGCTCGCGTGCTTCTGCTTCGAGCGGGTGCGCAAGGTCATCATCCAGCCGCGGGCGAAAGACGAGCCCGAGGAGACCGTCATCGAGATGGAGGCCCTGGACGCCAGGCGTGAGGAGTGGGTGCCGAAGGTCCGCGCGGCCCTCGACCCGGCGGCCCCCCGCGTGCCGGGCGAGAAGCAGTGCGCCTGGTGCAAGGCCGCGCCGATCTGCGCCGCGCTCCATGCCCACACGCAGCGGCTCGCCCAGGCCGAGTTCGAGAGCCCGGAGGACCTCTCGCTCGAGGAGGTCGCCGACGTGCTCGGCAAGGCGGGCATGATCCGGGCTCACCTGCACGCCATCGAGACCTTCGCCGCGCGCATGCTTGCCGCTGGCCGCGAGGTGCCGGGCTTCAAGCTCGTGCGCGCCAAGCGCAACAGGGTGTGGAAGGACACCGCGGGCGCGATCCAGGTGCTCGGCGAGTTCGGTATCGGCCCCGACCGCTACCTCTCGACGCCCGAACTCGTCTCGCCCGCCCAGGCCGAGAAGATCATCGGCAAGAAGGGTAAGGCACTCCTCGAGCCGTACATCGACCAGCCGCTCGGCGAGCCCAAGCTCGCGCCCGAGAGCGACCCGCGCCCCGCCGTCGCTGGCGAGTTCGAGGCGTGGGACGAAGACGCCGCTTGACACCCGCAGCAAACCGTAGTAAACATACACAACGTAGCAACCACGCTACTGAAACGCAGAAGGCCAAGGAGGCCGAATCAAATGGCAAAGATGCCGTCGCAGAAGCTCAAGACCAGCCCCGCCGTGGGCAACTACGTGTTCCTGCTCGAGCCGCGGGCGCCGCGCGAGGGCGAGGAGAACAAGAAGCCCGAGTATTCCGTCTGCCTGGCGTGGGACGAGAACGACCCCGGCCTGCCTGCGCTCAAGCAGGCCATCGTCAACGTCGCGACCCAGGCCTTCGGCAAGGCCGCGATCGAGCAGCTCAAGAGCGGGAAGATCAAGAACCCGCTGCACAAGGGCGACGTGGACCGCCCCGAGGATGAGAACTTCGCGGGCAAGGTCTACCTCAACGCGAAGAGCACGCGCCCGGTGGGCGTGGTCGACGCGAAGCTCCAGCCCATCTTCGAGGCGTCCGAGTGCTACTCGGGCTGCACCATCCGCGCCTCGCTGAACATCGCGGCCTACGACCACAAGGTCGGCGGCAAGGGCGTGACCGCGTACCTCAACGCCGTCCAGGTGCTCAAGAAGGGCAAGCACCTCGACAACCACGTCGACGCGAGCAAGGAGTTCGAGGAGTTCGCCGACGCCGGCGGCGCCGAGGACTCGGCCGCGGTCGACGACCTGTTCTAGTGACAAGCCGCCCCGAGGCGGCATGGTGCGCAGGGAGAGCCTGCGATGGGCCACGTTCGCTCGTGCCTGTTGAAACACCGCCTCGGGGCCTTTTTCGCTGCGCGGTGAACGCCCGGGGTAGGGTTTGCGAAGACCCCGGCCCTTCGTAGAAGGGGAGACGTTCTCCAAAGCCCGCGCGGCACCCCGCCGGATTGGCCGGCGGGGGCTTTTGAAGGCCCCGCGTGCCCTATGTGGTCGGGTTCGTCGGCAAACGCACCCTTCCAACCCGGCACGCGGGGCCCTCGTTTCGCCATGACCTACCTCTACCTCGACATCGAGACCCGCTCCGAGCTCGACCTCACGAAGGTCGGCACCGCCGCCTACGGCGAGCACCCGTCGACCGAGGTGCTGTGCATCGCCTGGGCTGTCGACGACGGGCCGGTCAATGTGACCAAAGGAGAGAAGCCGGACGGCGCCCTTGCGCTCTACCAGACCGCAGAGTTCGAGCAAGCCGTGAGCGACCCCGGCCTCACCCTCGTAGCCCACAACGTCGCCTTCGAGCGCAGCGTGCTCAAGCTGCAAGACTGCACCTGGCGCGACACCGCCGCGCTCGCCGCGCGTATGGGCCTGCCTCGGAAGCTCGAGGATCTCTCCAAGTTCTTCTGGCCCGACGACCCTGCCTTCCAGAAGGACATGGAAGGCAACCGCGTGATGCTCCAGCTCTGCAAGGAGCGGCGCCCGAGCGCGAAGAACCCGAATCGCTGGTGGACTCCCGAGCACGCGCCCGAGAAGTTCGAGAAGCTTTACGCCTACTGCATGCGCGACGTGGAGGTGATGCGCGAGATCCACCGGCGCCTGCTGCCGCTCGAGCCGTTCGAGCAGCGCGTCTGGGCGCTCACCGAGAAGATGAACGCCCGGGGTGTCAAGATCGACACGGCCTCCATCGCGCCCGCCCAGGCCCACCTCGCCAAGCACTCGGCCCCACTCGAGCGTGAGTTCGTCGCGCTGGTGGGCTGCCCGCCGAAGAGCTATGCCCGGGTCGCCCAATCGCTCGGCATGGAGAATGTGACCAAGGACTCCATCCGCAAGGCGCTGCGCACCGAGCTTCCTGCCCGCACGCGGCGGGCGCTCGAGCTCCTGACCACGCTCGCGCGTTCGAGCACGGCGAAGCTCGAGGCGATGAAGCTGCGCACGACGGGCGACGACCGGCTACACGGCTCGCTCATGTATTGCGGAGCCGAGCGCACGGGCCGGTGGAGCTCGACCGGCGTGCAGCTCCAGAACATTCCGCGGGGCCTCGGGAAGGGGACGGACATCGCCTTCGAGGCGCTTCACTTGGGGCTGCTCGCGCCGCTCTGGGAGGGCGAGCCGCGCGACGCGCCCGCGCCGCCGGTAGACAACGTGGGCATCGTCGCCGAGATGTTGCGCGGCTTTCTCGTCGGGCCCTTCCTCGTCGGAGACTTCGCTCAGGTCGAGGCGCGCACGCTCGCCTGGCTCGCCGGCCAGCAGGACCTTATCGCGGCCTTCCGCGACAAGGCCGACCCCTATTGCATGATGGCGAGCCGCATCTACGGGCGCGTCGTCACGAAGAAGGACAAGGCCGAGCGGTTCATGGGCAAGCAGGTGGTCCTCGGTGCCGGCTACGGCCTCGGCTTCCGAGGCTTCCAGGCGCTCCTCGATAAGACCTACGATGTGCAGATCGAGGAGGCCTTCGCCAAGAAGGTTATCAGCGTCTACCGGGCGGCGAACAAGGCCATCGTCGCCTTCTGGGACAAGCTCGAGCGCGGCTTCCGGTTCGTCGTGCAGAACAGATCGAAGCGCGTCCAGGTCCAGAGTGGCACGGGCGTGCCGCTCTACATGGGCACCATCGAGCACGGGGGTGTGCCCTACGCCTGGATCGAGCTGCCGAGCGGGCGCAAGCTCTACTACGCCCGGCCCGAGGTCAAACCGAACGGCGAGATACGCTACTTCGGCCGCGACATCAAGCAGGGCGGCAAGTGGCAGCGCGTGGGCACCTACGGCGGGAAGCTCGCAGAAAACTGTTGGTCTGGAGACACGCTTGTTCTAACCTCCGAAGGTCCTGTGCCGATTGCACGGGTCCAGCCCGGCGCGTTCGTCTGGGACGGTGTGGAATGGGTCCGCACCGCCGGCGCGAAGTGCCAGGGCGAACAGGAGGTTGGAGAATGGCTGGGCGCTCGAGTCACGCCAAACCACTTGATTCTCGATGGGTGCTCGTGGACACCCGTGATTCGCTTGGGCGAATCTGCCAGTCGGCGGTGCCTGTCACAGGGGCACGCTTTGGCAGCCTTGTCGTACTACACGCCGTGCCCGGGAAGTACGGGGAAGCTCGATGCGCCTGCGATTGCGGGCGCGAGTGGACAGGTCCAGCGCGTGAGCTGCGAAGAGGACGAGCGACGCGCTGCGGGAAATGCGGATGGGCGCACGCGGGCCGACTGCGAACCGACGCCGAGGTCGCAGCCCTCTTCCCTGACCCCGACGTGCGCGCCCTCTGGCGACACCGCTACTGCGGCATCGTGTCCCGATGCTATGACCCCAACCACGTCGCGTTCGCCCGCTACGGCGGAAGAGGAATCAAGCTGCACCCGGCGTGGAGGAAGGACCGGCTCGCCTTCTTCAAGTACGTCCGAACGCTCGATGGATGGGACAACCTCGCGCTCGACCTCGACCGCATCGACAACGACCGCGGGTATGTGCCGGGAAACCTGCGGCTGTGCTCTCGAAGCGAAAACGCCAACAACCGAAGCCGCACGCGAAAGCTGCGATATGAAGGACGGGAGTGGCGTTTGCGGGTGTTCTTGCGGCGCTTCTGCTCCGAGTGGACCGCCAGCACCATCTACTACCACCTGGGAAACGGGCGAGCGCCCGAGTGGATCGTGGCGCGCTACCGGGCAACGCATCCCGGTGTGGGATCTGCTTGATTGCGGCCCCCGTGCGCGCTTCACCGTCCTGACCCCGGCGGGTCCGGTCATCGCGCACAACTGCACGCAAGCTGTTTCGAGGGACATCCTCGCCCACGCCATGCTCGCACTCGACGAAGCGGGCTTTCCTCTTGTGCTAACCGTACATGATGAGGTAGTTTGTGAGGCGTGTACGGGCCTCACCCTGGAAGATTTCGAGCAGACGCTCACACGAACGCCCGCGTGGGCCAAGGGACTTCCGGTCGAGGCCGAGGTGTTTACCTCCAAGAGGTATAGAAAATGAAGAAGACCGCGAAGAAGACGAAGACTGACTCCATCCTGCGCCTCGCCGATGTCGAGCTTTCGGCGGCCGACGAGAAGCGCGTCGCGCAGGCCTCGAGTAACATCGAGGTCCTCGCGAAGAACATCACCAAGGTCGACAAGGACGAGCTCTTGAAGATGCTCGCCTACGAGACCCGCACGCGCCGGCGGATGCAGCTCGTCCAGCGCATCATCGCGAGGATCGGGGTGCTCATCCGCGGCGAGATGGAAGCCGAGGCGATGGAGGAGATGCAGCGGTGAGCGATGCGTGAGTCGACCTTCGAGCGCGCGACGTGCGCCAGTCTCGAAAAGCTCGGCGCCGTCTGCATCAAGGTCGGCTTCGACGGTTGGCCCGACCGGCTCGTGCTCGTCGGCGAGGGCGCCCACTGCTGGATCGAGTTCAAGCAGGAGCGAGGGCGCCTGCGAAAGAACCAGGTCATTCGCAGGGAAGACCTCGAGGCCATCGGGGATACCGTCCATGTCTGCAAGTCTCAGCGCGACGCCGATGAAATCCTCGCCACTACGATCTCGCTCCTCGCTGTTTCCCTACCAAGAGCAGGCCGTGCGGCTGATGGTCGAGCGCCAGCAGATGGCGGCGCTGCTCAAGATGGGCCTCGGAAAGACCGCCATCACCCTGACCGCTCTGCGTGACCTCGGGGCCAGGCGCACGCTCGTGCTCGCGCCTGCCCAGGTTGTCAAGCGTGACGTGTGGGGCCGCGAGGCGCGGGCGTGGGACCACTGCGCGTGCTTCGACGTGGCGCCGCTCGTCGGTACGCCTAAACAGCGCCAGCGGGCCATCGCCCTCGCGCGCCACACCGCTCGGCCAACGCTCGACGTGTGCTCATACGAGAACGCGATCTGGCTCTCGGACGCCGTCGACCTCGGGCGCCACTACGACGCCATCGTGTTCGACGAGCTCTCCAGGATGAAGAGCCCCGGCACGGCGCGCTTCCGGCGACTGCGTGCCCGGTCGATGGCGATCCCCATCCGCTTCGGCCTGACCGGCTCGCCGGTCGGCAATCGGCTGCTCGACCTGTGGGGCGAGATGTTCATGGTCGCCAACGAGAAGCCGCTCGGGCCCACCTTCACCGCCTACCGCGCCCGCTACTTCGTGCCCGAGGGGCGAGACCCCCGGTTCGCGGTCTGGCACCTGCGCGACGAGGCCGCGGCGAAGGAGATCCACCAGCGCGTCGCGCCCTACTCCTTCAGCCTCGACGAGCGGCTCGCCGCCGAGCGGCTGCCCGAGGTGCGCGTCAACCCGATAGACCTCGAGCTGCCCAAAGAGGTGCGCGCCCTCGAGGCGCAGCTCGCCTCCGAGTGCCGGGCGCACCTCGCGAGCGGCGCGGAGCTGCGCGCCCTGTCGGCCTCCACGCTCGCTGGCAAGGTGCGCCAGCTCGCGAGCGGCGCGGTCTACACCACGCCCGAGGGCGAGGATTGGGAGGAGGTTCATGCAGTCAAGGTGGACGCCCTGCGCGAGGTCCTAGAGGAGCAGCAGGGCGAGCCCGTGCTGTGCTTCTTCTGGTTCCGGCACGAGCTCGAGCGGCTCAAGCGGGCGTTCCCCGAGGCGCGCGAGGTGCGCGAGCATGGCGCGCTCGATGCATGGGACCGGCGCGAGGTGCCACTCATGCTCGCGCACCCGCAGAGCGCGGGGCACGGACTCAACCTCCAGGCCGGCGGCAGCACCGTGGTCTGGCTCACGCTGCCCTGGAGCCATGAGCTCTGGGAGCAGGGTAACGGCCGGCTCGCGCGTCCTGGGCAGCGGGCGCCGGTCGTGACGGCGCATGTGCTGCTTGCAGGGGATGCGGACTCTGCGGTTTACTCGGTCTTGGGGGAGAAGGGGGATGTCCAGGGGGCGCTCATGGAGAGCGTGCGACTCATCGACCCCTCGGACCCAATCTTCGGAACATGACCGCAAAGCCCAAATTCTTCTACGAGACACCCCTCGTCCACAAACCCCACACCGCCGCCTCACGCAAGGCGATGCGAGAGCGCAAGCTGCTCATCTCAGCCACGGCGAAGGATGGGCGCAATGTGGCGGTCAAGCGGCGCAACCACATATCCCCGAACCGCCTGAGCTTCATCGGGTGGTGGCGGCCCCTCGAGTTTCAGCCGATCTACGACACGCGCACGAAAATCCTCTCCCGCGGCGACTTCACGGAAGAGGAGATTCGCGCGATGGAGCTGCGCTACGGGGCTCCAATCAAGCGGCCATCATAAGACCTGATCCCAGTCGTAGGCGCTGCCGTTCCAGCGGCATAGGTACATGGTGTCTTTGTTGTTCGGGTAGTCGTCGACTACCCGAAGTGTCCCGCGCTCGTTGGCGTCGCACGTCGGCAGTGCCGAGACGAGGTCGAACCGGAAGCCATCCGCGATGGCGAGCCCTTTCTCGACGAGCACGTTCGCAACCCCGCCGCCCTCCCCCAAGCTGTTGCGCACCCGAAGCGTGGTGTCGCCGACGAGCGAGGCCACGTCGACCGTGAAGACCTGGCTCGTCGACCCGGTGACTATGAGCTCGTCGGTGGTCGCGAACTGCACGTTGCGATTGGCCGGGGTGAGGACGATCGGCTGGCTGCTCTTGTACGTGCCCGACAGGATTCGGACGGCGCCCTCGGTGGACCGCAGCGTGAGGTCCGAGTCGGAGGGCGAGTCGACCGTCGAGGTGACGATCCCGCCCTCGAACGTCTTCGCGCCGGCGAACTTCTGCGCAGCCGTGGTGACGTGTCCCGCCTGCGTCGCGGTCGCCGCCCGGCTCGACACTTCGAACCCGTCGATGTCGTAGTCGCTGATGAACAGCGGATCGACCGCGTAGGCGGATTTGAACCCCGTGTCGTATGAGCAGCCTACCGCGTTGCCCACAGCGTCGATACCCTGGGCGTAGTAGTCGGGCGGGCAGTCCGTCCCGTCGACGCTCGAGAGCTTCGCGTCGAACACCTGCCAGTCAGTCGCGGCGAGGTAGCCGCTCGTGGTGTAGCCCGCCGGCGGCATCGACACCGTGCAGGTCCCGCTGGGCGCGCAGTCAGACTCCAGCGGCAGCTCGGCCACCACGTCGACCACACCCTGCCCGTCGCCGACGATAGAGAGCGCGGCTACGCCGCCGTCGACCGCGCAGATGGCCGCACCCGTGCAGTTGATGGTGTGGGCGAGGCCCTTCCGCGCGCCGTCGTCCTGCACGAGGAGCTGCGGGGCCCGGGGCTGCGACCCGACCGGCGCGGCGAAAAGCCCAACGGCGATGAGGCCGGCACCGAGGCCGGCGAGGATGGCATTCTTCACAGGTGAGACCTCCAGTCAGAAGACGACCCGGGCGCCGACCCCGGCGCTCGACCCGTCAGGCGTCCACTGGCCGTAGGCGAACAGCGCCAGCGGGTCCAAGGGGTGCCAGCCCGCCTCGGCGCGCGCGAACGGGCCATCTGTGATCGACACCCCCAGCATCGCGTCGAGATAGCCACGCCCTACGTCGAGCTCGAGCGCGCGGTCGAGCCCCTCGCTCAAGTACCGGCGAGGGGCGTCTGAGGGCGCGCGGCGACCGCCAGCGCGGCCTTCGCGCGAACATTCGACTCGACCTTTTCGGCGCCGGACATCGCGGTCCAGGTCGCGCGCGCTTGGTCGCCGATCGCCGCGGTCGGCGTGATGCCAGCCGCCTGTAGCCGCTCGTTCAGCACGCGCAGTGCATAGGCGATCTTGTCGTCGACGACGTTGGGGGTCAGGCGGGCGACCTCCTCAGTGATCAGGTAGGCAGCGCGGATCCACTGGGCGACCGTGTCCCGCCTCTCCTTTGCCTTGTCCTTCCAGATAAGCCCGGCGATGCCGAGCAGAAGCGGGATGAGCAGTGTCGCGAGCACGGTGACGAGTTGCTCGAAGGGCAGGCCGAGGATGGCCCCGGGCGGCTGCGTCGCCTGCGTCGGCTGGACGAGGTAGACAACGGGGGCCTGCGTGGGCGCGGCGGCCTGGAGCGCCCCGGAACTCGGCGCCGGGGCCACGTCGGCGACGGGCGCCTGCACGGCGGGCATGCCCGAGTAGTAGCGGCCCTGGGCCGGCTCAGCGGCGAGTCCGGTGGTGGGCAGGGCGGGGCAGGTGACAGCGGCGAGGATAAGACAGAGTCGAGCGTTTCGCATTGCGGGGTACTCCTCGGTGGTAGGCGGGCGACGTTGCCGGCGGGTGAACAGCGTTTTGAAGTCTGCATACGAGCGCCGGCGCCAGTGCCGGCGGGGGAACAGCGTCAGGTGGTGGGCATCTCCGCCGGCAGGTGCGCGCGGACCTCGGCGAGCTCGGCGACAAAGCCAGCCAAGTACTCGGCCGTGGGCAGCGTGTAGTAGCCGCCGACCGCCGGCGCCCGGTCCGGCCCGAGCAGGCGGACAAAGCTCTCCGCGTCGCCGACCCAGAGCGCCTCGCGGGCCGGCCGGTAGCGCCGCGCCCCGAGCAGGGTCAGGTA
>ENA-UOOH01001328-UOOH01001328.1-fermentation-metagenome-genome-assembly--contig:-NODE-1328-length-24341-cov-3.731121_pt1 | contig 24341 bp, 24 predicted proteins | sample MGYA00245778_ERZ724025 | MGnify/ENA primary metagenome ERZ724025 (study PRJEB28704, sample SAMN03018313) | fermentation metagenome | biome: anthropogenic terrestrial biome; feature: soil; material... | reverse complement strand
CGTCGCGTGTAATCGTCATCCGGCCTCCGGGTCTACGGGGTCCTGAGTAGTCACAGCCAGTTTCTTGCCTGCTTTGTTATCTCGCCGCCGGCGACAATAAAAGCATGATCAACCAGTACGCGACGGTTCAGTTCTGGGTCGAATATCTCATGTCCGAGCATCATGTTTACCTGATTGTGTATCTCGGCGACATTGGCTGAACCAGCTTTACCGACACCTGATGAATCAAGTTTGCCCTTCTTTGCTTGGATGCCGAAGTAGAGGACATGGAGAGTCGGCAGGGTGTATTTCATCCACACGTCCTTGCCATACTCCAACGCCTTGTCTTTGTGACCTGCTGCCGTGATGCGGTGAAAGCCGAGCTGACGGAATAGTGGCAGGAGCACTTCCTCGATCAGTTCATCTTCGGAGCACTTGTCCAAGTAGGCAGTGAGTTGCTCCCGACGCTCCACCTCCGCTGGAGTCAGCGGACGATGCGGGTTTGCCATCTGCGCAACGGTGTTCGTGGCAATGTGGCGAAGTTGCCCGATGCCGTGCTCGTCGTAGAACGCTTCCCAACCTTCGCGTGCTAGTACGATGTTCAATGCAGCAAGTGCCTTGCTCCGATCGGGGTCGCCGTCTTGCGCGTCGCCCTTATCGAGGGTGGAACGGATGATCCGAATGAAGGCGTCTGGCGGAACCGATGGGCTGGGATGTGGTAGTGACAGCACTTCCTCAAGCCTGCTTGCAACCCATGCCCATCGGGTTGAACCGTCGTGGGCATAGTCCAGGTCACAGTCCTGAAAGAACTCAGTGATGTAACTGCTGGAGCGATATCGAAAATTATCAGCGTCACCGCAAACGATGTGGGCGAGTTCTCTGAGGTTTCTGCTTTTCCATTTCATTTGCGCGTCCAGGCTAGTCCACCACTTCGTGGGGATGGCGCTGAACGTTCGTTTCTTGCCGATCGTTTATTCAGAACCATCTTGACCAATCTCTTTCAGTTCCTCGCGCACCTGCGCCAGAAGCTGATCGGTCTTGCGCGTGCTGTCACCGGCATAGGCCAGCGTCAGCAGTGTGAGCGGATGCACGTCCATGACCTCGCACAGCTCGGCCAACTTGCTAAGGGTTGGGCTTTTCAGGTCGCGCTCCAAGGTACTCAGGTAGGTGCGGCTGGACACGTCCGAGAACGCCTCTTGGCTCAGGCCGCGCGCCTTCCTGATCCGCCGCAGTGCATCGGGCAACGATGGCTTGAGCGTCGTCATTCTGGACTTTCCCCAAAATCCAGAATGACAACTCATTGAACTCTATAGGGCTACAATCTATAGTGTTCATTTGATATTGTGAACCACCGTCTCTGTTCTTCCGTGCCTTTACGGAAATCCGCTTCGGTGGATGTGTGCTGATCCGGGGAACCGCTTCTGTGCCTCTGATGCTTTCCATTGTTCCGGTTTTGCGTTTTCGCGCTTCGGCGCACAAGCACATCCGTGCATCGTCGGCTTTGTGCAGTTGCAGGAGGACGCGCCCATGAAGCCCCTCATCGCCGACACGCAGCGCGCGCAATTGCTCGCCAACGGCCGTGCCCGCGCCGAGGGCCATACCCTCGACCCACTGCCGGTGGTTCGCTTGTTCACCCCGGACGCCCACGCCACCTGGCTGCTGGCCTCGCTCGATCCCGCGGATGGCGATACGGCCTACGGCCTGATCGACTTGGGGATCGGGATGCCCGAGTTGGGAACGGTGAGGCTCTCCGATCTGGTGTCCATCGTCGGGCCGCATCGGCAGCCCGTGATGCGCGACCGCTACTTCCAGCCGGTGCGGAGACTGTCGGAATACCTGCGGCTGGCCGAGGAAAACGGCTCGATCACCGACTGAAAAACCGGAGCCAACGGCAGCGCGTTGTGTCTTTTTCAGTCTGGCTCCAGACCATTCCGGTCTCAATGGGCAACCTTGCACCCAAGTAGTGCGTGCCTGATCGAAACAGTCATGATGCCCGGCGTGGCTTTTGGCAGGCTGGCCAATGCGGCACGCCATTTTGGGGCAGGCCGCCGTCGCATTCGGACGAAACTCGCAATGCACCGGAGCCAATCGGTCTTGACGCTGACAGTTTATCGTTTCACCCATGACGTTTCGATGATGGCTTCATAGCGCGCCTTTGCGCCGTGGCGACGTACCTCAAACCGAGGGAGGTTGCGTCATGGCTGATCGCAGCGCCGAGTCCTGGTATCCGACGGCGGCCTATCTCTACGTTCTGCACCTGGATGGCCAGGCGCTGGCCTGGGAATACCTGCGCCGCCATCCCGATTACCGCCGCGACTGGCTGCGCCGTCGGTCGGACGCGGCGCAGCGCTGGGGGCTGCGCCTGCTGGAAGACCCGACCCTGGATGCGCGCGACGCGCATCCGGCGTGGTTTCCCGACCACGATGCCGTGCTCCAACTCTACCCGGATGCCGACCCACCGCCCAATGCCGTGGCTTTCGCGTTGTGGCGCATTCCCGGCCACAAGTACCTGATCCACGACGGCCGGCGCCTGCTGCTGGTGGCCCGTTGGCCGGGCGCCTGCCTGCGCTTCGCACTGGCGCCCGGCCTGGCCGATGGCATGGCCCATGTCTATGCCATCCGGGCCTGTGACATGCCCCACGTGCGCTGTCAGGCGCTGACGGCCTCGCTGAACGAGCTGACCGCCGCCATCGGCATTCCACCCGTAGCCCTGACGCGGCCCCGGCCGCCCCTGACGCCTTTGCTGGAACTGCACACCTTGCAGGCGCTCGACGCGACCCTGGCGGGCGCGTCCTTGCGCGAGGTGGCCGAAGGGCTGTTCGGCGTCGATGCCGTCGCGGACGACTGGCACGCCGACAGCGCCCTGCGCGCCCGCGTGCGTCGGCTGGTGCGCCGAGGCGATGCGCTGATGCGCGGCGGCTATCGCCGCCTGGCACAGCTTCCACCCGTTGAACAGGGACGCACTGCTCTTGCAGCAAAACGTCCCTGAGCAGGAGCCCTGTGTTTTCTGAGACTGCCTCCATCCGGTCGCGTTGTGTGGCCGGGCGTTTTCAACCGATGGAGGTTCATCCCATGCGACCCGCTCCCTTGCGGCCTGCCGCCGCTACTGCCGCTGCGCCTGCGCAGCCCCAACGCTACCTGACCAACGACGAAGCCGCCGAGTATCTGCGCCTGTCGCCGCGCACGCTGGAGAAACAGCGTGTGATCGGTGGTGGCCCGAAGTTCCGCAAGTTCGGCCGCCGCGTCATGTACGCCGTGGCCGACCTCGATACCTGGGCCGATGCCCGCAGCTACGAGGCCACGTCCGACCCCGAATACGCCGAACGCCACGCGGGCGACTACCGTGATGGCCGCTGATCGTCGGCGCGCCGGTGGCCATCGTCATGTCCAGCCCATCGCTGCCGCCCCGGCAGCAGCCAGCGCAGCAGCGGGAACAGCTCGATCTGTTCCGCGCACTGCCGGGCGAAGACATGGCGCCGCGCGATGCCCAGGACCTGATGGCCTATCCGTTCTTCTCGCTGGCCAAGTCGCGACGCACGGCGCCGATCGACTTTCGCAGCGGCAACGTCACCCTGCGCGTGGAAGGCACACAGGAACACGGCATCGCCACCATCTGGGACGCCGACATCCTGATCTGGGCCGCCAGCCAGATCGTGGAAGCCCGCGATGCGGGCATCCAACCGTCGCGCCGGATGCAGGCTACGCCTTACGAGATCCTGCGCTTCATCGGGCGCGGTACATCGTTGCGCGACTACCAGCGCCTGAAGGCCGCGCTCGACCGGCTGCAATCGACCACGGTGGCCACGTCCATCCGCGAGACCACCGGGCGACGCCTGCATCGTTTTTCCTGGATCAACGAATGGAAGGAGTTGGCCGATGCCAGCGGCAAACCGCTGGGCATCGAGCTGATCCTGCCGGACTGGTTCTATGCGGGCGTGCTCGACGCCGCCCTGGTGCTGACCATCGACCCGGCGTACTTCCGTCTGACCGGCGGCATCGAGCGCTGGCTGTACCGGCTGGTGCGCAAGCACGGAGGCCGACAGGAAGGCGGCTGGCAATTCGACGTTCCCTACCTGTATCGCAAGTCAGGCAGCCTGGCGCAGCCTCGCGATTTTGCCCGCGATCTGCGCGCCCTGGTGGCACGGCAGTCGCTGCCCGGCTACGAGCTATCCATCGAACGCTGGCCCGGCGCGCCGGAAATCCTCGCATTCCGGCCCGTGCCGCAAACGGCACGGGGATAAGCCTGGGGATCAAAACGGAACAAGCTGTGAATGGGCTCGTGCTATCGGGCGCGCCAAGACTCGTGCTATCAGGCGCACCGGTATCGTGCTATCAGGCGCGCAAATCGCATCTAACTTCAATAGCGACAAGGCTTTTTTCGCCCCTTAACTTTATATCTAACTTAAACATCTTTCTAACGAATGATAAAACCCTGTTATTGGGCCGGTGGATAACCGCCGACCACCAACAGCACAAGCGTTTTTCAAGTCGTTTATGGCGTCGCTTTCCACCACGGAGAGCTGCGCCATGATCGTCGCCTTGCTCAACCAGAAAGGCGGCGTGGGCAAGACCACGCTCGCCACCCACATCGCCGGCGAACTCGCGCTGCGCGGTCAGCACGTCATCCTGCTGGATGCCGACCCACAGGGGTCATCACTGGACTGGACGCAGCGGCGCAGCCAGCAGGGACTACCACGGCTGTTCAGCGCCGTGGGCCTTGCACGCGAAACGCTGCACCAGGAAGCGCCGGAACTCGCCCGGCGCTGCGATCACATCGTCATCGACGGCCCGCCACGCATCGCCGCACTCGCGCGCTCCGCGCTGCTGGCGGCAGACCGTGTGCTGATCCCGGTGCAGCCCAGTCCCTACGACCTGTGGGCCAGCGCCGAGATGGTGGCGCTGATCCGCGAGGCGCAGGTGTTTCGCCCCGCATTGCAGGCGGCCTTCGTCATCAACCGGCGCGTCAGTACCACCGTGATCGGACGCGAAGCGCGCCAGGCGCTCGCCGACCAGCCGTTGCCCGCGCTGCGCGCCGAGGTGCGCCAGCGCATCGTCTTTGCCGACAGCGTGGCCGCTGGCCGGCTCGCCCGCGAGACGGCGCCTGACAGCGCCGCCGCCCGAGAAATCACCGCCCTGGTGGATGAACTGTTGCGATGGCCGTCATGAGCAAGGAGCGCGGCAAACGCATCGCCATCGGCGCGCGCCCGCCAGCGAATCCGCAGGCCGAAGCGTGGATTCGCCAGGGCGACGCCGATGCCTTGCAGAAAGGCGACCTCTACACCGCGCGCCTGACCCTCGACATCACGCCCGCGATGCGGGCACGCATCAAGGTGTCGGCCTTCACGCAAGGCGTGACGGTGGCCGAACTGCTGCGCGGCCTGCTGGAACGGGAGTTTCCCCCGGAGAACACACCATGACCACATCCGCTTCGCCTGCCGCGAATGCGGCCGCATCGCCGCCGTCGCTTTCGGTACTCGCCGGCCAAACCGACAACGTGCCGCTGACCCGCGTATCGCTGGCCTATATCGAATCACGCTTCAAGCTCTACCTGCGCTTTGGCGAACCCGTGCGCACCATCCGGCTCGACCGCTGGCGGCGCGTCGCAATGTTCCTGCCGAACGTCGTGTTCTGCCGCGTCCGTTGGCAGGCCAACGACTACGGCACGATCCGTTGGCAGCTCATGGTGATGCAAGCCTGCACGCTACTGGATGCCATGCAGCGCATCCCTGGCGTGTGGCCGGGCGCACGCCTGTTGCTGCGCGCCGAGGGCGACAAGGCTGTGCGTGCCGTGCTGGAACGCATCGACGCCATCGAGGCGCTGGGCATCGCACCGGACAGCGCCTCGCCCGCGTACTGGCGCACGCTGGGCAACCGCCTAACGGCTCTCTTGCGGCTGCCCGACTACACCGCCGAACGGCACGCCGCCTGGCTGGCCGGGAGGGCGTTGTCATGACCACGGTTTCCGCGTCCAGCACCGCACCACGTCCTCGCGCGCACCTGCGCGCTCGCCTCGTGCTGGCGGCCCTGTCCGTTTGCGGCCTCGCTGCGCTGGCCTGGGCGTCCTTCGTGCAGCCGCTGCCGCGCCTGGTCTACAACCCGTCCGACAGCGTGCCGGTCGGCTGGTATCGCGTCGAACCGCTCGACCATCGGGCTGGTTCGCTGCCGGTTGGCAGCATCATCCTGACCACGTTGCCGCCAGCAGCAGCCACGCTCGCTGCGCAGCGCGGTTACCTGCCGACGCACGTTCCACTGCTCAAGCGCGTGGGTGCGATCGCACCGCAGGAAGTGTGCATCGCTGGCGGGATCGTACGCATCGACGGCGTGCCGGTGGCCGCCGTGCTGCCCGCCGACCGGATGGGCCGGCCGCTGCCAGCCTGGCCGCAGTGTCGGCAGCTTCGGCCTGGTGAACTGTTCCTGCTCAGCATGACCAATCCGGCGTCGTTCGACAGCCGGTATTTCGGGCCAGTCAGAGCCTCTGCCGTGATCGGCGCCGCGCGCCCGGTCCGGCTGGAGGCACGCCCATGATGGCTGCCGACTCGCTGCGCTTCATCGTGCCATCCGGGGTGTTCTTCCATTGTCCGTCGCCGTGTTGTCGTGCGTGCAGTGCGGGCGTATCCACGCCGCACGTCGCGCTGCCTCCGGCGCAGCCGTCCCATGTGCAGGTGTCTTGCCTCGAATGCGCCCGGCCTGTGGCCGTCGCCGCGTTCGCCGGCGCGCTGGCCGCTCGCGCAGCAGCGCCGCCGGGCCGCCGCTGCCCGGAGCGACAGCGAGGGGCAAAGGCGGAAGGCAAGACAAAAGGACGCGGCACCGGGCCGCGTCGAAAGCCCGTCTGCACATGGGGGTTGCGCGGCACGCAGCGGCTTCGCCGCCGTGCCGCTTGTGGCGCGAGGCCCGCGCCGATACGGGCATGTCCGCGTGCTTCGCACGACCGGACACGCCAGAGCTTGCAGAGGGCATAACCATGACCGATCACCGCGACGACGATTTCCGCATCCGCCCCAGCGCCCCGAAGAACCGGGGCCAGGGCTTCGTCTCCAAGGTGCTCAAGCAGGCAGGCAAGGCCAGCGGCGGCAAGTCCTCGGTGCGCCATCCGACATCGGCGCGTGGCACCGGCCAGCGGCCCGGTTCGCGCCTGGGACGCGGCCACACGGCGGCGCGCTTCGCGGGCGCGAAGCTGACGCCCATGTCGCGGCGCGTGACCATCAAGACGCTGCTGTTCAACCAGCGCCAGGCCAGCCCGCAGTCGCTCGCCAAGCACCTGCGCTACATCGAGCGCGACGGCGTGGGCCGCGACGGCGAGCCGGGCCAAGCCTACGCCCCGCAGACCGATGCCGCCGACCTCGACGCCTTCAAGGAACGCTGCGCCGACGACCGGCACCATTTCCGCTTCATCCTCTCGCCCGAGGATGGCGCGGAGCTAGAAGACCTGCGCACCTACACGCGGCACCTGATGGGCCGCATGGAGGCCGACCTGGGCACGGGTCTCGATTGGGTGGCCGTCAACCACTGGAACACCGACAACCCGCACACGCACATCGTCGTGCGCGGGCGCGACGACACCGGCAAAGACCTCATCATCGCTGGCGACTACATCGCCGATGGCTTCCGCCATCGCGCCGCCGAACTGGCGACCGAATGGCTGGGGCCGCGCACCGAGCTGGAGATCCAGCAGACCTTGCAGCGCGAGGTGGAGCAAGAGCGGTGGACGAGCCTGGATCGCACCTTGAAGCGCGAGGCCGGCGACGATGGCCTGGTGCATGCCGAACGGCTCAACGAACCCCGCTTGCAACGCCAGCGCCTGCTGCTGATCGGCCGCCTGCAACGCTTGCAGCGCCTGGGCCTGGCCGACGAGATGCAGACGGGCACCTGGGCCGTCCATGCCGACGCCGAAAAGACCCTGCGCGCCCTGGGCGAGCGTGGCGACATCATCCGCACCATGCAGCGCGCCATGCGCGGCGAGCCGCGTGAGCTGGCGGTGTTCGAGCCAAGCGACGACGGCCGAACCATCCTCGGCCGCGTGGCCGCGAAGGGGCTGGCCGACGAGTTGCGCGACCGGGGCTATCTGGTCATCGACGGCGTGGATGGCAAGGCCCACTACGTCGCGCTCAACGCCCGCGACGAACTAACGAACTACCCGACCGGCGCCGTAGTGGAGGTGAAGGGATCGGCCGACGTGCGTGCGGCCGACAAGAACATCGCCACGCTGGCGAGCGATGGCCTGTACCGCGCCGACCACCACCTCGCCATCGCACAGGGTCAGGCCGTGCCGGGTCGCGATCCGCAGGAAGTCGTCGCGGCTCACGTTCGCCGCCTCGAAGCCCTGCGCCGGGCCGGCATCGTGGAGCGCGTGGCCGAGGGGCTATGGAAGGTGCCGGACGACCTGCCTGAGCAGGGCCGCCGCTACGACGCGCAGCGCCTGGGCGGCGTAGCCGTGGAACTGAAATCGCACCTACCCATCGAGCGGCAGGCCCGCGTCATCGGCGCGACCTGGCTGGATCAGCAGTTGATCGGAGGCGGCAAGGGCCTGGGCGAACTGGGCTTCGGCGGCGAAGCCCGACAGGCGCTGCAACAGCGCGCCGACTTCCTCATCGAACAGGGGCTAGCCGAGAAGCGCGGCCCGCGCGTGATCCTGGCGCGCAACCTGCTGGCGACCCTGCGCAATCGGGAGCTGGCCCAGGCCGCCAAGGATATTGCCACCGACACTGGCCTGGAGCATCGGCCCGTGACTGACGGGCAGCGCGTGGCGGGCATCTACAGGCGCTCCGTCATGCTCGCTAGCGGGCGCTACGCGATGCTCGATGACGGCATGGGGTTCAGCCTGGTGCCGTGGAAGCCGGTGATCGAGCAGCGATTGGGACAACAACTCGCTGCGACCATTCATAAAGGATCGGCTTCCTGGGAACTCGGAATTCGTCGAGGTATATCGATTGGATAGAAGTTAGTCTTTCGTCAACAGGTGTAGCCATCCCTTGCTAGCGGCTTCCATAGAACTTTTCCACGAACGAGCGACGGTAACTCTGGTGGCAGGCTAGGCAGCTTTGCTGGGTTTTGGAGAAAGCCGCGATGACTGCTTGGCCGTCATTCCGCTGTGCAGCCTCGCCCATGGCGGTCGCGGCGTCATGAACCTGTCCATCAAGACCCCGAAACTTTCCAGCGTCTGCCCCAAGCCAGGCAAGGATGCGCATCTTTTCCGACATGGGCGGCTCGGCATGCTTGGCAATTCGTGGTGCTAGCTCGGCGACCAGTGGCCAGTCTTCTTTGGAGATCGCGCCCGTGACGACTTGCATGTCGCGCCCGAGTCTTTCCATTATGGTACGAAGCGCCATTGGCTTTGCCGCCTCTACGGACTGCGCACCGAGTGCCGTGGCGAAGGTTGCCAAGAGCACGGACAGCGAGACTGTGAAGAACGATCTGGGTTTCAAGGGCTGGTTCACGAATTTCTCCATTGATGTTGTGACGAATGCTTTGGGTCTAACGAATGGTTGCAGGTGTCCTCAAAATTCCAAGCTCAGCGCGATCGATCCGAATGCGTGATAGCCCGCCTGCTGGTCGAACTCGCGGGTTCTCCAAACGCGCATCACGGCAAGCCGCACGCCACGTCCAGCAACGATCCATTGGCTGCTGATGCCGAGAGCTGCTTGCGCGACCCAAGGCCGCCGGCTGACATGGTGGCTATTCCGGAACATGTTTCCGTCGAGTGAGAAGTCCCAGGCGACGGCTTTACCCTCCAGGTTCAGGAAGACATGTGCCCCAGGTTTGGGCGCCAGGACCGATTGCGGCGTTGTCGTGCGCAGATCGGCAACACCAGAGGGCGGGCGGTTCTCCGCGCCAGGGCGGATCGGATAGCTGCCGAAGTCGTTCGGTATGTTCCAGCCCGCGCGAAACTCCACGCCGGTACTGGCGGCGGTTTCGATGTTTCCGACCCGCAGGGCATAACTGCCGATCACGTCGCTGCCCCATCCAGGGCGGACCGCACCCTCCGTGTACGGCTTGAACTTGCGTTCCATGGCCATCTGAAATGCCGGCTCGTTGCGCAACTGGTTGTCCCAGCCGCGAAAGCGCTCAATGCCGCGTGCCCGATGCACCAGATCCTGAGATTGCTCGGCCAGCGACCAGGGGCCGATCACGCCCAGGGTCAGCTCACGCACGTCAAGCATTTCGTAGCTGGCGGCTTGTGGGTGGATGCGGCGATTCCACGCCAAACCCAGGTAGAGCAAACCAGCGTACGGTCGGTCATCTGGAATCACATCGGTGCGCGTCTTGTTCTCGGGCGTGTACATGGCTTGGCCAAAGCGCACAACGAGGTTTTGCGACGACGAGTGGGCGCCGGCGTCGTGCCAGAAGCCTGGATCAGCCCAGCCGATGAAGCGGGCATACAAACCAATCGGCTGGGGCAGGCACTCCGGACGGAGCCCGCCTTGCAGATCGCGTGAGACTGCTGTTAGCGCGACACCGTTGGTGTAGTTGCGATCGGAGCCGGTGAACAAATCGTTCTCCAGACGCAGGGTGCCGCCCCGCAAGCGCAGGGATTGCCCTGGCGAGCAGGAGGTAGGATTTGCAGAGAGCGAGAAGTCGGAACCGAAAGCAGAAATCGGGCTGAACAATGCACAGGCAATCAACAAGGTGGCGCACTGCATCGACTGCTGCACCTTGGTGCCGCACAGGCTCCGGCAATACCCGTCGACGCCGATCATGTCGCCCCATCGCCTGCTGCCCTGTTGACGTAAAAGCGTTCGAGGGCACTAACGATTTCCTCGGCTTCGTCTACGCAGGTGAACAAGTCCAGATCGGATGGAGAGACATAGCCTTCGTCGAGCAGAAGATCGAAATCAACTACGCGACGCCAGAATGCACGGCCGACCAGCACCACCGGAATACGCTGCATCTTTTCGGTCTGGATCAAGGTGAGCACCTCGAACAGCTCATCGAGCGTTCCATAGCCACCGGGGAAGGCCACCAAGCCCTTGGCGTGCAACAAGAAGTGCATCTTGCGCAGCGCGAAATAGTGGAATCGGAACGCCAAATTTGGGCACATGTAGGGGTTGGGTGCCTGTTCGTGGGGCAGCGTGATGTTGAGGCCAATCGAACGTGCGCCGACCTCGAAAGCACCGCGGTTGGCGGCCTCCATGATGCCGGGCCCACCCCCGGTGACGACGACGAAATCACGGCGGTTTTGCTGCTGGAAACGCGCCGAAATAAGGCCCGAGAAACGCCGCGCTTGCTCGTAGTGGCGTGCCTGTTCGACCCGGAGATTGGCTCGGGCAAGCTCTTGCCTCAGCCCGACATCCTCCGGAGTGACGCGCGCCTGACGCTCCAGCGCGCCAAGACGGGCTTCTGCCGTCTCGGCATCGCTCACGCGTGCGCTGCCGAAGACCACTACCGTCGAGCGAATGCCTTGCTCGTGCAGGATGCGGTCAGGCTTGAGCAGTTCGAGCTGCAGTCGCAGCGGCCGCAGTTCTTCCTGGCCAAGCAGCTCGATGTCTTCGTACGCAAGACGGTACGTTGGCGACTCGCGGATGGCGCGCAGGCGTTCATCGAGATCTTCGGCGGGCTTCATCACTCGTGCGCCAGAAAGTCCGGCCAGCGCAGCGCATGACCATGCTCGGGCACCGTGACCTGCCAGCCGAGTTGCTGTTGCAAGAGTTCGGCGAAGGTCTGGGCGGCGGACAGTTCCCCATGCACCACGAAGGTTTGCGCCGGGGGGTGAATAAAACCCCGAGCCCAATCCAGCAACGCCTTTTGGTCGGCATGCGCCGAGAGGCCATCCACGCTGTGGATCGCAGCACGTACCGGAATGTCCTCACCGAAGATGCGCACGCGTTCGGCCCCCTCGATCAGGCGCCGGCCAAGCGTCCCCTGCGCCTGGAAACCGGGAAACAAGATGCTGCATTCGCGGCGTGGCAAGTTGTGCCGCAGGTGGTGCCGGATGCGTCCCGCATCGCACATGCCGCTGGCAGAAATAATGATGGCCCCGGAGCGAATCCGGTTCAGCGCCATGGACTCCTCAGCGCTCGCTGTGAAACTCAGGTATGGGAGGTTCTCGCCGCGCGCGTGCCAGCCGGCCAACCGCTTCGCCTGTTCGTCGAACAATTCGAGATGCTCGCGCGTGATGCGCGTGGCCTGCGTGGCCATCGGCGAATCGACAAATACCTTCGGTTGCCGCAGCCGCCCCTCGCAGGTGAGTCGGTGCAGGTGATAAAGGATTTCCTGGGTTCGGCCGACCGCGAAGGCCGGCACGATGACATTGCCGCCGCGTTCGAACAATGTCTTTTCGACGATGCCGATCATTTCCTCTTCGGTCGCCGAGAAATCCTTGTGCTGGCGGTTGCCGTAGGTGGACTCGATGACGAGGATGTCGGCGTCCTCGATGGTTGTCGGGTCGCGCAGTATCGGGCGCCCCGGCTGGCCGAGGTCGCCACTGAAAACGAGCTTTGTCGGGTCGCCATGTTCGGTGACCCAGACCTCGATGATGGCCGACCCAAGAATGTGCCCGGCATCGCGGAATCGGGCGCGCACCCCGACGCGGGGCGCGAACTCCCGGTCGTATTCGATGCCTCGCACCTGCTGCAAGCAGTCGCTGGCATCCTGCAGCGTATACAGCGGCGGCAGTGCGTCCTTTCCGCGGAGTCGCTGCGCATTGCGTTTTGCATCGCTCTCCTGGATGTGGGCACTGTCGGGCAGCATCACGCCCAGCAGATCAACCGTGGCGGGAGTGGCGTAGATGGCCCCCTTGAACCCGGCGCGCGTGAGTTTGGGCAATAGCCCACTATGGTCGATATGGGCATGGGTCAGGAGCACGAAATCAATCGACGCCGGGTCGAACGGGAATGGCTCATGGTTGCGCGCCGCCGCCGTGCGGCCGCCCTGAACCATGCCACAATCCACCAGGAAGCGTACGTTGAGCGCTTCCACCAAGAAACACGACCCGGTGACTTCGCGCGCAGCGCCCAGAAAATGCAGTTTCATGGGATGCTCACTCCGGTTTTTTCTTTTGTATCGGGCAAGTGCTCAGGCCAAGCAGACGGTAGCCCGGACAGCGGCCAGCCAGGCCGGTGATGAGCGGCATGAATCCAATGAGTCCCAGCCAACGCCAGGATGAATCCAGCCACAGCGGGAGGCTGAGCAGAACCAGTCCGACGACGATGCGGACAATGCGGTCGAGACTTCCAACGTTGATTTGCATGACGGTCTCCTTGTGTTGAGTCAACGGCTTGAAAACGCGACGGGGGCGGCAGCGCCCCGCAGCGGATGGGTTGCGGTCGATGCCGTCGTGGATACGTCCCAGCCGCCACCAAGGGCCTTGTACAGCGCCACCAGTTGCACGGCGGCGTTGGTATGTGCGCGCGCGGCTGCGGTTTCGGCTTCGTGCAGGCTGCGCTGGGCGGCCAGCAGTTCGACCAGCGCAATGTCGCCTGCCGCATAGCGCGCCTTGGCGTGGCCGTAGCTGGTGCGCGCGGCATCCAGTGCCATACCGCGGCGCTCAAGCGTGTCTAGCCCGCCGTGGTAGTCGCCCAGCGCGCGCTCGGCGTCGCCCAGCGCCGTCAGCACCGCCTGCTCATAGGCCAGCGCGGCCTGCCGCTCGGCCGCCTCGCGTGCCCGAATTTCGGCGCGCACACGGCCGCCGTCGAACAGGCGCCAGGAAATCAGCGGCAGGATGGAAAAACGCGAGCTGGATGCATCGAACCAATCGCCCGTACTGAGCGCTTGGAACCCGCCGCCGACACCGATGGAGAGTTTGGGGAACAACTCGGCCGTGGCCACGCCGATGTCGGCGGAACTCGCTGCCAGGCGACGTTCCGCAGCCAGCACGTCCGGGCGCCGGCGCAGCATCTCTGCGCGCTCGCCCACCGGCAGCGCCCGCAGCGTGCTCGGCGTCAAGGGGCCATCCAGTAGTGCCAGCTCCCGCTCCGGCGGCGCGCCCAGCAGCACGCCCAGGCTGAGTATCGCGGCGCGCTGTCGCGCCTGGATATCCGGGATGAGCGCGTTGACTGCTGTCCATTGGGCGTACGCCGCGTCCACGTCGGCGGCCGACGCGTCGCCCAGCGCATGCCGCAGGCGCACCAATTCCAAGGTCTGCTGCAGCGTATCCAGTGTGGCCTGTTGTGCGTGCAACTCGTAGCGGGCGCCGACGGCGGTGAACCAGGTGCGCGCGACCTCGGCCACGACGCGCATGCGTACGCCCTGTGCCTCGGCTTCGGTCGCCTGCAGGCGGGCGCTGGCGCCTTCCAGCGCGCGCCGCTTGGCCCCGAACAAGTCAGCCTCCCAGGCCGCGTCGAAGCCCGCGTCGTAGATGGTCTGCGTGGCGTCAAGGCCGGGGATCGAGCCTACGGGCAGGGGTCCGTTCTCGCTTTGACGGCGCCGGTTGACGCTCGCGCCAGCGGCGGCGGTGGGCAATGCCTCGCCGGCCACACGATCGCGCAGGGCGCGTGCCTCATCGATGCGTGCCGCAGCCTGGCGCAGATCCAGGTTCTGTGCCAGCGCCGTGGCCATCAGGCGATCGAGGATGGGATCGTCCAGTGCAGACCACCATTGGCTCAAGTCTGCGGACTGGGATTCGCTTGCCAACGGCAAGCTCCAGCCGCTGCCGACGTCGACCGGCGGCGGCTCGCGGTAGTCGGGGCCCACGCTTGCGCAGGCAGTCAGCAGCACGCAGGACAGGGCCAGCGCGAGCGGACGCGCGCGCCCAGGGGTCAGGCCGGTGACGGTTGCGCGAAGAAAGGGAGTGCGGGGCTTGGATTTCATTGCAGGCGTCCTCGGACGAATACGGTGGCCATCGTCAGCGTGGCCAGGGCGATGACCGCCAGCGGCCACAGGCTGGCGAGAATGTCACCGGGCGGCATGGCCTTGAGAAAGCTGCCTTCGACGATGATGAGGAAATGGGTCAGTGGAATGGCCTGAGCCAGCCATTGCAGGACGACAGGCATGTTTTCCACAGGCGTCGCAAAGCCGGACATCAGCACCGCCGGCACGCCGACGGCGAACGCCCCCAGGATGGCCTGCTGCTGCGTCATGCTGACCGCGGAAATCATCAGACCGATGCCGACCACCGACAGGATGAACAGCACCAGACTGGCGAGCAGGAGCGCAAACGAGCCCGTAAACGGGATGCCGAACAGGAAGACGCCCGCGCTGATCATGAACAGGCCCAGCGCAGTGCCAATTGCGAGTGCCGGCAGTGATTTGGAAATGATGATCTCTGGCGTCGAGGTGGGCGACACCAGCAACTGGTCGAAGGTTCCGAGTTCACGTTCGCGCGCAATCGACAGCGAGGTGATGAGCAGCGCGCTGAACAGCGCCAGGATGCCCGTCAGGCCGGGCACGATGAACCAGCGGTAGACCAGATTCGGGTTGAACCAGTGGCGCACGACCACGGGCGTTGGTGCCTGGGCGTCGGGCACGACCTCGGCGCCGACATCGGCGGCGATGGTGGACAGATAGGCCACGGTGATCTGCCCGGAGTTGCTGCGCCGGCCATCGACCAGTACCTGCGCGCGGCCACTTTCGCCGGCGGCGATGGAGCGCGAGAAATCCACCGGGATGGCGAGCGCGGCGATCACCTCGCCACGGTCGATCAGCTCGTGGAGCTGCTGTTGGCTGTCGACATGCCGGACGTGGGTGATGAAGCGGGCGCTGTCCAGGCGCTGTACCAACTCGTGCGACCAGCGCCCCGCATCCTGATCGTAGACGGCGATATCGACGTTGCGCACTTCCAGCGTCGCGGCAAAGGCGAACACCAGCAACTGCAGGATCGGCGGCACGAACACCACCATGCGGCTGCGCGGGTCGCGCAGGACGCTGAGCACTTCCTTGATGAACTGGGCGCGCAGGCGGGTGAACGAGAATGCGGAAGTCAACATCGCGTCACTCCAGGTTCTTGCGCGTGGCGCGCTTGGCGATCACGAAGAACAGCCCCCCGATCGCCGCCATGGCCGCCAGGTTGGGCAGGAACACGGCCCAGATGTCGCCGGCCAGGAACACCGTCTTCAGCGAATCGACGAAGTAGCGCGCCGGAACCACCAAGGTGATGGCGCGGATCGGTGCCGGCATGGCGTCGATCTCGTACAGAAAGCCCGACAACATGAAGGCCGGCAGGAAGCCCGTGAACAGCGCAATCTGCGCTGCCAGGAACTGGTTGCGTGCCAAGGAGGAAATCAGCAGACCCTGACCCAGCGCCGGCACCATGAACACCGCCGACAGCAGCAGCAGCGCCGCCAGCGAGCCCCGCATCGGGACCCCGAACACGAACACCGCCAGCGCCGCCGCACCCAGCGTGGACAGCATGCCGAGCACGAAGTACGGCAGCAGCTTGCCGATCAGGATTTCGGCCACCGAGGCCGGCGTGGACAGCACCGCCTCCATGGTGCCGCGCTCCCATTCACGCGCCACCACCAGTGCAGTCAGCATGGTGCCGATGATGGTCATGACGATGGCGATGGCACCGGGAATCAGTGCGCGGCGGCTTTCCAGCTCGGGGTTGAACCAGTAGCGCGGTTCCAGCATGACGGCCTGCGCTGGTGCTCCGACGTCCAGTCCGGCACGCCAGGACTGGACCACGCCGCGGGCGTAGTTCTCGACGTAGTTGGCGGTATTGGGGTAGGAGCCGTCGGTGACGATCTGCACCAGCGGCTCGCTGCCACGCTGGGCCAGCCGCTGCTCGAAATCCTGCGGGATCACCACGTAGCCGCGCAGGTCGCCTGAGACCAGCTGGTCGGCCACTTCGCGCCGGTCATGGGCGAAGTGGGCATCCAGGAACTTTGTGCCGGCAAAGGCCGCCGCAAGCTCCTGCGCTGCAGCGCCGGGCGACTCCAGCACCACGCCGACGCGGACATCCTTCGCATCCAGCGACACCGCATAGGCGAACAGCAGCAGCAACACCACCGGCAGCACGAACGCGATCAGCAGCGTCGAGGGGTCGCGCAGCGCCTGGTAGCTTTCCTTGGTGACCAGGGCGATCAAGCGCCGCAGATCAAAATGGCGCAGGTCGGTCTGCTGTGGTCCATTCCCGTCCTTGTGCTTTGTGGTGCCGTTCATGTGGCGGCCTCCAGCTCGCGGTCCGCCGACTCCACCAGGTGAATGAAGGCGTCCTCCATCGTCGGGTCGGGTCGTTCGGGGCTGACCGCCGAACGTTTGAGCGCGTCGGGCGTATCCAGCGCAATCAGTTGCGCACGCGAGAGCATGGCCACGCGGTCGCAGTATTCGGCCTCGTCCATGAAGTGGGTGGTGACCATGATGGTCACGCCCTTGCGGGCCAGTCCGTTGATGTGGGTCCAGAATTCGCGCCGGGTGATCGGGTCCACGCCCGAAGTGGGTTCATCCAGAAACAGCACGGGCGGCCGGTGCATCAGCGAACAAGCCAATGCCAGGCGCTGCTTGTGGCCCAGCGGCAGGGAATCGGGCGTGGCGGACAGCCAGTCGCCCAGATCGAAGGTTTCGATCATCTCGGCAATGCGCTCGCGCCGGGTGTTGCCTTCCAGTCCGTAGACGCCGGCCGAGAATTCCAGGTTCTGCTGCACCGAGAGCAGGCCGTAGAGCGAAAACTTCTGCGCCATGTAGCCGAGCCGGCTCTTGGCTGCGCCGGTGGCGCGGCGCAGATCATGGCCCACCACATGCGCTTCGCCAGCAGTTGGTTTCAACAGGCCGCACAACATCTTGAAGGTGGTGGACTTGCCGGCGCCGTTAGGGCCGAGCAGGCCGAAGATTTCGCCCTTTTGCACCTCGAAGCTGACGTTGTCGGTGGCGGTGAACTCGCCGAAGCGCTTGGTGAGGTTTCGGCACGACACGACGGCAATGTCGGAACCCAGCTCAACCGGCGGCAGACGCTCGGCCAGCGTCGAAGTGCCGCCGGGGCCGCCACCGAGCAGATCGATGAAGGCGTCTTCGAAGCGCGCGGGCACCTGCGCCAGCTCCACTCGCGCCTGATCGGACAGGGCCTGGAGCTGCTCCGCTTGAGCGCCCTCGCGCAACACCACGCGCACGCCGGCGCCCTGGATCACGCCATCGCTCACGCTGGGCAGGTCGAGTGCCTGGGTCAGGACCGCTCGGCGCTCGGCACCGACGTCTTCCAGACGGAAACTGCGGCCTTCGAGCTGTGCGGTCAGCTCCTGCGGCGGGCCATCGAACAGGAGCTGCCCTTGGTTCAGCAGCAGCACGCTCTCGCAGCGCTCGGCTTCGTCGAGATAGGCGGTGGACCAGACCACGGCCATGCCTTCATCGGTCAGCGCCTGCACCATGCGCCACAAGTCCTGGCGGCTGACCGGGTCGACACCCACGCCCGGCTCGTCCAGCAGCAGCACCTTCGGCCGCGCCATGAGCGCACAGGCAAGGCCCAGCTTCTGCTTCATGCCGCCGGAGAGCTTGCCGGCCAGGCGTTTGGTGAAGGGTCCGAGCCGCGTGAAGTCCAGCAGCTCGGCAAACAGATCGGCGTTGCGGTCCGCATCCATGCCGCGCAACTGCGCATACAGGCGCATGTTCTCCATCACCGACAGGTCTTCGTACAGTCCAAAGCGTTGGGGCATGTAGCCGCTGGCGACGTGAATGGCGTCGTTGTCCTTGACCACGTCATAGCCTGCCAAGGTGACGTGGCCGGCGTTCGGCACCAGGAGGCCGGTCAGAATCCGCATCAGCGTCGTCTTGCCAGCGCCGTCGGGGCCGACCAGACCGGTCAGCCGCCCATAGTGGATGCGCGCGCTCAAGCCCCGCAGCGCCTTTATGTCGCCGAAATGCTTGTCCACGCCCTCGATGACGACGGCAGCGTCTTCGCCCGCACCCGCAGGCACGGCGGCGATAGCAGGGCTTGCCTGCATTTCAACGCTCCCCCGCCGGGATACGGGTGCCGGCTTTCGCATCGACCTCGATCGTCACCGGCATGCCCTGGCGCAAGGCACTGTCGCTGTCGGCTTCGTCGATGACGATGCGCAGGCGGTAGACCAGATCCGTGCGCAAATCCGTCGTCTCCACCGTCTTGGGGGTGAACTCGGCGCGCGGCGAGATGAAGCCGATCTGGCCGCGATAGACCTTCTCTGATGAATCGCTTTTGACGCGCACCACAGTACCGGGCGCGATGCGCCCCAAGTCCGACTCGCCCACGTAGGCGCGCACGTAAACCGGCTTGTCCAGGCTCAGGCTGTAGACCGCGCTCTGGCTTGTGACCATGCTGCCGGGCTCCCGCACTCGTGCGATGACGGTGCCGCTACTGGGCGCCATCAACTCGGTGTCCGCCAAGGCTGTCGTGGCTTGCGCTGCGGCAGCCTGTGCGGCCGCAAGGCGAGCTTCTGCCGCGGCGATGTCTTCCTTGCGAAAACCTTCGGATGCTTGCGACAGGGCCGCCTTGGCCGCTTCGACGCCAGCGGCTGCCTGGTCGCGCGCCGTGCGGGCTGCATCGACCGTGCGCTGGCTGCTGGCGCCCGATGCCAGCAGGCCACTCTGGCGCTGGAAATTGCGCTCGGTCTCGGTGGCGAGCGCCTGGGCCTGCCTGAGGGCTTCGCGCGCCTGGGTGATTTCCTGCGGTCGCAGGCCGCGGCGCAGCTTGGCCAGTTCCGCCTGCGCCACTTGCACCTGGGCCTGCGCTGCCGCAAGGGCTTCCCGATACGGCTGCGCGTCGAGCGTCGCCAGCCGCGCACCGGCACTGACGGCATCGCCCTCATCGAAAGCCATTTGCATCACGCGCCCGGGCTGACGGAAGGCCAGTTGCACCTCGCGGATGTCGACGTTGCCGTAGAGGCGCAATGCATCTTGTTGTCCATGGTCGCGCGACAGCCAGAACGCCAGTGCGCCGCAAAGAGCGAGCACGACAACGGCGATCACGACCCAACGGGTTTTTCTGGAAAGGAGGTTTGGAGTTTTCATCGATGGGTTTCCGCTGGATAAAGGTGCTCAGTGCTCGCGTGCGACCGGCGCATTCGCCGCTGACCGGCGCCAGGCTATGGCCGCTATGCCAGCCCACACCAACGTGCGCAGCGTCATGGCGACCACCGTGCGCCGCTCCCAGGCGCCACCCAGAGCCACATGCACTCCGAAAGCCAGGAACACGAGTGCGGTCGACACCGTGATGACAATCGCCAACCACGCGGCCCAGCGCCGGCGCATCCACAAGCCGACGCCGGCGACGATGTAGGCGAACCCGGCAAGAAAATTGAACCAGAGCACGAAAGGCACATAGTGGCCGGCGGCTTGGCGCGCGGCGCCGTCGACAAACAGGACTGCGCCGCCTTCCCTGATGGTCATCAGGCCAAAACCGATCGCAATCAAGGAGACCACGCGCATCCAGATCGCGCGTTCGCTGTGTGCCGTCATGTTCGTTGCTCCCGATTTGTGGAAGGGTTTGGAGGTCGCAGTCGCGCTTGCGGAGAAGACAGGTGTTTCATGTGTTGCTTTCGATGCCACGGCGATAGATGGCAAACACGGCTGGTGCGTCACGGCGGATGCGACAGACCTTGCCCGCCAACAGCGACTGCATGACCAGTCCCTGGATCGTGCCGATGAACAACACGGCGGCGGCATCCACATCCAGTCCCGCATCCAGTTCGCCCTGCGCCTTGCCGGCTTCGAGCAGGCGATGCAACCGCTCGCCGTAGTGCTGAATCAAGGTCTGCACCATTCGCTTGGGCAGGGTCTCTCCAGGTCGCTGCAATTCGCCGAAGAGCATCCTCGGCACACCCGGGTGCTCGGACACGAAGTCGATATGCGTCATGAAGACCGCCTCAAGGGCTGCGACCGGAGACGTAGTGCCTTCTGCTGCCTTGTCCACCCGAGCCAGCAGGCGTTCCGTGACCCAGGACATCACCGCCTGCAGGATGGCGTCCTTGGTCGGGAAGTGACGAAACAGCGCCCCCTGGGTCAGCCCCATACGCTGTGCGATGGCTGTGGTCGTGATGTCGCTGGGGTTCTGCTCGGCGGCCAAGTCGACCACCGCCTCGACTGTGGCCGCGCGCCGCTCATCGGCCGGTAGATGCTTGGAGTGTCCACTCATTGCTTGCGCCTTCGAAAGTGAGTAATCTATTACTATCTTAGCACCATGCAAGCTTGCCGCAAGAGGGGAAGCGCGAAAAGGAGGCCGCAATGGACAACAGAACCGTGATCTCAGACGACGGGCAACGGTCGATTTCGGGCAGACGCAAACGTCGCTCTCCGCGCCTCATTGGCGGAGGGGAGCCGGTTCATCACAAGTCCGGCGGGGTGTAAATGGAGCTGCGCCATCTTCGGTGCTTCGTCGCCGTCGCCGAAGAACTCCACTTCGCGCGCGCCGCCGAGCGGCTGCACATCGAGCAGTCGCCGCTGTCGCGCACCATCAAAGAACTGGAAGAAGACTTGGGCGAGCAGTTGTTCGTCCGTACCAGCCGCAGCACGCGGCTGACGCGGGCAGGCAAGCTGTTTCTGGAGCACGTCCCACGAATCTTCACCGCACTGGAACAGGCCCGCGACAGCGTTAAGGCGGCAGCAAACGGTTTTCACGGCCAGTTGCGCATCGCGCTGTCCGATGGCATCACGCCTTCGCGCCTGCCGACCTTGCTGGCGCTGTGCCGGCAGGAGGAGCCCGAGGTCGAAATCCGTCTGTTCGAGGTGCCCCTGTCGCAGCAGATCAAGGGGCTGCATGACGATCTGTACGATGTGGGATTCGCCCAGTCAGACGAGGTAGGCGACGGTATCGCTGTCGAGCCGATCTGGAGCGATCCGCTCATGGTTGCTGTTCCCGCACGGCACCCATTGCTCAAGCACAAACGCATCCCGCTGGATGAAGTGCTGCGCTATCCGCTGGTGCTGTGCGACCCACAGGTCTGCGAAGGTCATGCCCGCCAGGTCGAGCGGGTGTTACGGCGAGCGGAACAGGAACCCATGATCGCCGAGCGCGTGGCTTCCTGCGATCTGATGATGGCGCTGGTGTCGGCGGGTTTCGCCCTCGGCCTGGCTGGCGCGCCGCATATCGTTTCCAGCCGCGAATCCGGTGTGGTGGCCCGGCCACTGGCGGGACGTTCGCCGATGCTGACGACGTATCTGCTGCATCGGGAAGCGGAGACATCGGAAGTCCTGGCCCGTTTTATCGAGCGGGTGCAAGCCATCGAATCGGCCAAAGGCGTCAAACCTGTGCTGCCGCCCGAACCTGACCAGGAGGAAATCGAGCCATGAAACAACTCATTCCGCTACTGTTGGTCGCGGCGCTGGCCGCCTGCGGCCAATCGGAGGCACCGAGGCAGGAGGCACCCAACCAGGCCGACGTGCCGACCGTGGAGGAACTGGCCGCCGATCCCGAGCGATTGAGGGAGCTGCGTGAGCAGTGCAAGACCGACCGGCCACGACTGGGCGACGTACTGTGCAACCGCGTGGCCGAGGCGACGAATCGGCGCTTCTTCGGTGACGGCAACGTGCCCTATACGCCGCCGGAGACGCCACCGTCGTTCTGATTCGACGGCCACTCGCAACAAATTCCGCTTTTCTCTGCTGACACGCCGCAGCGCGCCCGCGCTGGCGGCGTTTTTGTCGTGTTCGCCCCTGCCTGAAACGATGTTTTTTGCATCACCTAGGTTCCGATAACGGTCTTTGACCGGCACTGGCCCGGCACCGATCCTCGCATGACAGGCACATCCAAGTGCCGCTTTTTCATGGGGAATCAGAGCAGGAAAAGTCGGAGGCCAAGTCATGCAAGGGACGAACGTGCTGTTCGGGCAGATCGCCGTTGTATTCGGCATCGTGATTGCCGGTGTGTGGAGCGCCACACAATGGACAGCCGCCGCCCTGGGCTATCAGCTACGCCTTGGCTCGCCCTGGTTCGACTTCTTCGGCACGCCGGTCTATCACCCCTGGAAACTGTTCGAGTGGTGGTTCTTCTTCGGCGCCTATGCGCCGGAGGTCTTCGACATCGGCGGTGCCATCGCGGGCGGCAGCGGTCTTGTCGCCGTGCTGGTCGCCATCGGCATGTCCATCTGGCGTTCACGCCAGGCGCGCAGAGTCACGACCTACGGTTCGGCCCGCTGGGCCGATACCGGTGACATCCACAAGGCCGGACTGACCCAGCCCGTCGGTGTCTTTCTCGGCCAGCATGAGCGGCAGTACCTGCGCCACGAAGGCCCGGAGCACGTCCTGGCCTTCGCGCCCACGCGCTCGGGCAAGGGTGTCGGCCTGGTGGTGCCCACCTTGTTGAGCTGGCCCGCATCGGCTGTCATCCACGACATCAAGGGCGAGAACTGGCAGATCACCGCCGGCTGGCGCTCGCGGTTCAGCCACTGCCTGCTGTTCAACCCGACCGATGCGCAGTCGGCTGGCTACAACCCGCTGCTGGAAGTGCGGCGCGGCGCGCATGAAGTGCGCGACGTGCAGAACATCGCGGACATTCTGGTCGATCCCGAAGGCGCGCTGGAACGGCGCAATCACTGGGAGAAGACCAGCCACGCGTTGCTGGTCGGCGCCATCCTGCATGTGCTCTACGCCGGCGAGGACAAGACGCTGCGCGGCGTCGCCAATTTCCTGTCCGACCCGGCGTGCCCGTTCGAGCTGACCCTGCATCGGATGATGACGACGCGGCACCTAGGCAATGCGCCGCATCCGGTGGTGGCATCCGCCGCGCGTGAAGTGCTCAACAAGGCAGACAACGAGCGCTCGGGTGTGCTCTCCACCGCCATGTCGTTCCTGGGCCTGTACCGCGACCCCACGGTGGCGGAAGTCACGTCACGCTGCGACTGGCGCATCGCTGATCTGATCGCCGCAGAACATCCAGTCTCGCTGTATCTGGTGGTGCCGCCTTCGGACATCAGCCGCACCAAGCCGCTGATCCGGCTGATCCTCAACCAGATCGGACGACGGCTCACGGAATCGCTCGATGGCTCCGACGGCATCGAGCGTCGCCACAAGCTGCTGCTGATGCTCGACGAGTTCCCGGCGCTGGGGCGCCTGGATTTCTTCGAGACGGCGTTGGCCTTCATGGCGGGCTACGGCATCCGCAGCTTCCTGATCGCGCAGTCCCTCAATCAGATCGACAAAGCCTACGGCCAGAACCATTCGATTCTGGACAACTGCCATGTGCGGGTGACGTTCGCCACCAACGACGAACGCACCGCCAAGCGCATCTCCGAGACGCTGGGCACGGCCACCGAACTTCGCGCGCAGCGCAACTACGCCGGCCATCGGCTCGCGCCCTGGCTCGGGCACCTGATGGTGTCGCGCCAGGAAACGGCGCGGCCACTGCTGACGCCCGGCGAAGTGATGCAGCTTCCGCCCGATGAAGCCGTGGTGATGGTCTCCAGCGTGGCGCCGATCAAGGCCAGGAAGCTGCGCTACTACCTTGACGCCAATTTCAAGCAGCGTGTGCTGCCGGCGCCCGTGCTCGCGGCCGGACGCTACGCCGATGCGCCGCCGGCCCGCACTGACGACTG